>ENA-OURZ01000002-OURZ01000002.1-human-gut-metagenome-genome-assembly--contig:-NODE-2-length-342210-cov-8.144914_pt1 | contig 342210 bp, 305 predicted proteins | sample MGYA00242073_ERZ509195 | MGnify/ENA primary metagenome ERZ509195 (study PRJEB26280, sample SAMEA2338837) | human gut metagenome | biome: human gut; feature: human-associated habitat; material: faeces... | reverse complement strand
CCCGGTATGCTGCCCGCTGCTTGCGGATCGGCGCATATTCATCCTCAGACAAAGCTCCGTCTGTGTACTTCAAGCAGAGGTAGTCCGTCTCCGCCAACTCAGACTTCAAAAACGCAATACGGCTTTCGATTTCAATGCTCATTTTGCCACCCCCAATACTTCAACTTGCGTGCCTGCACCAATTGTTCGTCCATTGGTTGGGAAACCTAACGACTTAATCGCACCGTGAGCCTCCACATCCTTGAATATGTTGAAGTTAACCTTGTTGCTAAGCCATATACAGCCTTTTTCCATGACATCAGCTGGGTTGAAGCCACTTGACTTATCTGATTTGTTTTGCATTACACGCACCATGTCAGCAGTCAATTCAACCTCTGCAACAACGAAGCTTCCCTTATCTTTTGCAACATCGAAACGAAACGCATTGGGTATGTAAGTCTCAGATGTGTACGAATTCAAATATACAGTTTGGTCTCCGGCACTACTATTGGTAGTAGTTCCAACGCTAACCATGCGCAACTTAATTTTTCTGCACGGCTTAGACAAAACCCAGTTTTGCTTGTCCGTTGTATCGACATCAAATGTTTTGGTAAACACGGTCTCCCAGGTCTCAACGCCAGATGCGCCGGGTTCACCGGGATCCCCCTTATCTCCCTTGTCGCCTTTGGCACCATCATTACCGTTCACGCCGTCTTTGCCTGCGGCACCTGTATCGCCCTTGGGGCCTACGACCTCACCCAGAAGTACAGTCGTACCGTCTGTGTAAGTGATCTGTAGCTCTCCGGCTTCTGTGATTTGTGCATCGGTGATACCAATGCCATCCGCACCGGCAGGTCCTTGTGCACCGGTGTCGCCCTTTACGCCCTTTGCACCACGCGGCCCCTTAACATTACCCAAGTTATCCTCTTCGCCGTCAGAATACTCCAGTTGCAGCTCTCCGTTGTCATTCACCCACGCGGTATTGATACCACGACCGTCCGTACCATTTTTACCGGGAGCACCATCCGCGCCTGGCGCTCCGTCTTTGCCGTCCGTACCAGGAATGCCCTGCGGCCCGGCTGCTCCATCTTGCACTGTGAAAGTCCTGGTGCTGTTATCACCGAATGTGACCGTATAGGTGTGTACACCGTTAGCCGCACTCTCTGTGATACCTGCGATCTGGCTCTTCATTGTATCTGCCAGGGCCTTGGTCAGAGCGGACAGTTCATCACTCTGTGATATGGCTCTATCACTGTAAATAGGTGCGCTGGACACCACTTGCAACTGCGGAGAATACAGTACCGCACCATCTGCATCCTGTACACGGATATTGGCAGTATGCGTGTTGGCACACTCAGTAGCCGTCAGTTCGTGAATGATACGCCCGCCTTCCAGCCGACACTCACCTAACACTGGACTATTATTGATCATCGAGTAATAAGCAGCTGTTACCTCGCCGGATTGCATATCCAGCGGAACGCCGCCCACATTCAACGAAATGCACAGCTCTCTTGACGCCTGGTCTCCGCCGGTCACATATACCGTTTCCTGCAAACCGGGTCTGCACACATCAAGAGATATATACATCTGTACTTTGTTCATGTTCTCACCTCTCATTGAGTATAGCAAAAGGGGGGCGACTTTCGTCACCCCCCCGATTGCGGGTTATTTGCTTTTCAGCCAGGCGTTAACGCGCTTATAGATCTCGTCTGCCGTGTACAGTCCGGTGTTGTACATCTTCTGTCGAATATTTCGGCGGGTGGTTTCATCGCCCTTAATGTACTTATCCTTGTACGCAGCGGTAATGCGGCTCTTAATATAAGCACCGTCTTTGCCCGCTTTTCCGGCTTTCTCAAGCTGTGAGATAATGCTTTTCACTTTGCCGGAACTGGTATCCATAGCCTTGACCACATCGGAGCTGCTGTACGGTATGCCGGTCTTGTTGGTATGGCCCTTAGCCATCGTTGCCACTTCATCCATCGTGAAGTAGTCATCCGAAGCAATGGCCCGCACATTCGCCTCGTATGTATCAAACGCGCCAACCTTATAGGCTTCCGCAGCACGCAGCAGCCGTTCATCCGACTTGGCGAACTCTCGGCGTATGGCCTTGTCCACCATATCCTCGGCCTTGTCCTTGGTATAGCCGTTCTTGACAGCCGTGTCTATCAGGTCTTGGCGCATACGCTTGGTGCCAGAGTTATCATTCTTACTGATCGCCAGCGCCACATCGCTGTAATCATAGCGTGACTTCCAATTGCCCTTAGGCTCATTGCTGGTGTCTACATGATCGCTCACATACTTCTCCAGCGCCTTGGCATCAAAGCCGGTGGCTACCACTTGGTCGAACTTCTCCTTGTACTCCACCTTATATTCTTCTGTGCCGTCGTCATTCTCCTTAGCCGTGACCAATGCCTTGGCGGCGGACTCGATACCATCTACTGCCTTAACAGCGATCTCATCACTAAAGCCCAGCTTGATAATATCTTGCAACCGAGCATCAAAGCCGTCATAGTCACCCTCCAAATGAGCCTGCGCAGCCTTGCCGGCATTCTGGTCATTGGCCTTGACCGCAGCCACCAGCATACGGTTAAAGGTCTCATCGTCTCCAGCCTCTCTCTGCATACGATCAATGGTCTCCTGATCGCCGGTAGAAACAGCCTTATAGAGCTTTGCGGACTTATCTGTATCCGGGAACATCTCAATGCCGAACTTCTCCAGCAGATCATCAATGAGCAGCTGACCCTTCATCTCGTCATTAAACACTTCCTTGGTGCCGGTTGCGCCTGTGTGCATATCCAAGGTGGCCTTGTGGATCACATTGAATACAGATTGCACATCCCGGGCCACATTCTTGTATGGCAGACCGACAAAGGCGGACAAGGCGCCGGCCAAGCGGTTGATCTTTTGGCCAGTGCTGATGGTATCACTATCCATAGCCTGTACAGCGTCATACAAATCCGCAAACAGGTTCATATCTGCCCGGCTCACATCGTAGCCCTGAAAAATAGAGACTACATCTTTCAGCATCGGAATTTGCCCTGCCGGGTTCAAGTTGCTCCACATATTCGGCAGCAGCTGACCGAGGTACACTTCCAGGTAAGTCTTGTCGTCATCATCGTCTCGTGCTGCGGTAACGATAGACTGAAGAATAGCATTGAGCGCCGCAGCTGCCACAAGCGATCCAACAACCCTTGTGCCATAGGACTTGGGGGCATTTCCGTTCTTCACCTGGTACACAGCGTCCACCAGCATGTTCAGAGAAGTGGTAGGCTCAGCCATGAAGGCCGTTGCCATCTTCATAGCGTTATCAGACGAACGCATCATACCCGATCGGGAAAATACAGAGTCATACACTTGGGTGCGGTCTACTACTTCAGAGAACCGTTTCCCGGCCTTCTGGTATGCAGCCTCACCGGTTAGGTGAAAATCTGTTTTGGCCTCGTGTACGCAGGCATTCCAGATATGTGCCCAGGTCAGTTCGTCCGCCTTTTCCGGCAGCGCAGACAGCACGCTGTCCCGGTAGTCGCTATCCGTAAACAGCGCTCCCAGCTTTTGGCCAAATCCACGCGGCTTGTCTTCGTTGATCCAGTCCGTGGCCGTCTTGCCCATGCCGGTGTCAAAGTAGCCCATCTCCTTGACAATAGCCACCGGGGCGTACTTTTTCAGCTGTGCATAATCCCGCTTACTAACAGTCGTGGCCACAAAATGCTTAGCTGGAATAACCGCCATCGCTCTGGCGATCGCAGACGGCTGCTGGATAGCCACAGAAGCAGACGCAAACACGGCGCCCTTCTTGAACAGACTGATACCCTTGTTCACATACCGTGAGCCATTGTCCGGTCGCACACCGCCGTTCAGGTCTCGGATGAATTGCTCAATATACCGTTTGGACTCCGTGTCCATATAGCCACGCACCGCCTGCGATACCGTACCGTTTTCGCCAACCTGGGTGTGGTAGTTGTACACCCGCTGGAAGTCCTCCAGCGGCAGTGTGAACGCATGATACAATGCCATATCATTTACATGATTGGCCCACACATCGTCAAAAGACGAAATAACCAGGGCATTGTTGGCGTGTACATTCAGCTGATTGGTAAAGCCGCTGTTCTTGATCTTGGCGTCACCATTGGCCTTGTCCTGAATATACTGCACATAATCACCGGCGGAACGCATAGGGATATAGTCGCTGTCCGTAAACAGGTCCATATCGTACATCACCCGAGATACCTCGTTGCCCTTAGCGCCCATCGTATCCGCCAAATAGCGCTGCATATCCTGGGCGTAGGCTTTCTGCTCCTTGGTGAGCATATCCGTGGCCTTGGCAATGTCTTCTACGGTCAGTGGGTGCGCCGTGTTGTCCGTCAGCTCCACAATGCGCTTGCCACGCTTGGAGCGGGTAGATACCTTGTCAAACACCATACCGCCCTGGGTCAAGTGCTGCATTGCCGGTTCGCGCCGACTGAGCGCATACAGATAGAGCAGCTGTTGCAAATTGAATTTCAGCTTTTCGCCGTACTGGGTCTCCAAAGTAAAGGTCCTTCTTTGGTTCCAGTTGTAGGCATGGTACTTCTCTTTCATGCGCTGAGAATACTGCCGCGCATCGTAGCAATCTCTGGCCCAGGTGTCCTGACCGATGCGCAAATTATGAAAATATTTACGCAGCGTAGGCGAGCCCTGCATTGCAAAGAAATACTCCGGTTTTAGGGTGTTGTAGCCAAAGCCTTTCATAAACTCGATACACTCGTTGGTCTTCTTACCATTGGGATCCTTTTTACTACCCTTCAGTTCCCGAATGATCTGCTGGCCCTGGCTCTCCACCGTAGCGGTCTTCTCTGCCTTGAATAGGCGGTTGCTGTTGGTAACAGCCTTTTTGACCGACCGGATCAGCTGATAGGTTTGTTCCAGCTCATCAGCGGTCATGTCGTTAATGGACTTGTCGCCAATGCTCTCCTTTAACTGGAGGATTTGTCCCTTAAACAGATTGTTGTAGTCCTCCACCAGAGTGGCATACTCGGTCTTTTGGCTATCATTGCCTTCTATTTTGTCGAAGCCGTCCCGCACCTTATTCAGGTAGCTGTCCAGCCTCTCCCCGGCCTTGCCGTCCAGTACCACAGCCCGACCCAGTTCTTTCACGCTGTCCAGAAGTCCATTGGGCACCCGGCGCTCTTTGCCGCCGTTTGCCGCCAGGCTCATCAAGTCCAGTATCTGCTTCTTGATTTTGTTCTTCCGCACCGTCTTGCGCCGCTTTTCCACATCACGATGCCGCCGTTCTGCGTAAAGCTGCCGCTGGGCTTTCAACTGATCGGCGTACTGGGTGCGCATATCTGCTTTGTCCTGCCGACTCTTGGATTGTACCGCCTTCAGCTTCTCTTCATACCGCTGGCGGTAATCGTCTTTAACGGACTGGAGCCGCTTGCGGTATTTGTTTTGCATCGCAGTAAAGCGATCATTCTGCCGCTGAGCATAGGTCTTATACTCCGGGGTGTCCATGTACGCATCAAAAATATCATAGGCCACGGTAGTGGCAGCATCGTCCATGTCCATACCGTCATAGGAATAATAAGAGTCTTTCAGCTCCTCCACGATCTCCAGCAGTCTCTCCGGCATGTTCTGGCTGTTCTCCTCAGCATCAAAAGTGCCCGGGTACAGTTCAGCCAGCTCCTGCCAAGCGCTATCCAAAGGCTGTCCATTCTTGGCCAGATTGACCGCACCAAACAGTCGTTTGCGGTAGTTGCCATACCGATCATGGTGGTAAGCCGTCTCCGCCTTTTGCTCATCGGACAGAGTGATTGCCATACCCCGCAGCGTGTCCAAAACCTCCTGGGCGTATTCGTCACGCACCGTGTGTTCCGGGGTGCTATCCAGCAGCTCATGAGCAATTTCTTTTGCCTGGTCCATGACAGACGAAAAGGTCACATCATCGTTGTTGCCAATGTAGTCAAACAGCCCTTTCAGCTGCACCATCAGGCGGGGTGTATCCATTTTGCTGCCGGTGGACTTCTTCAGCTGCCGGGCTACACGCTGCACCTGGGTTTGGGAAGTATGGTGCCCGGTCTCCAGCTCTTGACTGTCAAACACCTGGCGCAGGGTAATGTTCATCTCGTCCAACCGCTTGTCATCCCGCAGCAGAGAGGTACGCCCGGTGTCGTCAATGCTCTTGGACTTGCGGCTGTCAGCGTTTAGTCCTTTTTGCAGCTGATCATTACGCACATTTTCAGGAGTTCTTCCTCCGTTACTGTTCCTTTTTCTTTCCACCGATTCGCTATCGAATTTATCATAGTTATTAGCGCCTCTTTGCTTCCGCCCAAATAGGTCACTATTGTCCCGATTGCCGTCTCCGAGGCTTCCAATGAGATCAGCAGCTCGATAAGAAATTTTGCCACTTCTGTTCTTGACTGACTTTCTAAGTTCATTGTACTCTCTCCTTGTAGTTGCGGTTTGTGGTTTGTACACTAAAATATCCCTTGTGGGCGTATCCAGCATTTTGTAAGCATAAAATCCGCTGCCAATGGTAATACAGCGCACCTCATTCATGTGGCTGTCTGTGTCCCAAGTCATAACCTCACGCTTTAAGTCCGCATATCCCTTTTTGCCGGTGGTGTTAATCACATCATATCCGGCCTCGTCAAATTCGTCAACCTCTATTTGCTTTGAGTACCGAATATCCGGACTGTCGGTAGGATTACCATTGGTAACCTCTTTGATCTGATTGGAGTAGAACGGAATCGCAACCGTATGCTGATCGCCGCCGTTTTTGCCTCCCTGATCTACAATGCCGTCATAGCCGCTGTCCTTCAAGAAGTCTGTGACTACATCCGGGACCGTGGTCCAAGCATGGGTTGTGCCGTTGTCCAAATCGTCCTGCAACCGCTCCAGCCAATCCTCAATAGGAATGCCGTTCTTATCCCACATATCCGCCTGGGCATTGTCTGTGTCGTACCGGCTCATGTCTGCATCGTCCACATACGACTGCAAATCATCAATAAAGGACTGATCCAGCTTGCCGGTATTGTACGGATTGGTAATATTCAGATAAGCCTGATACACCTTTTCTTCCCGGTAGTCCGGGTCGTTGTACTGGGCCTGATCAATACCCACCGCTTTTAGCACATCCAAGAAACGGCTTTCTTCGTTCCAAAGATTTCCATCACCAAGCCACATATCTACCAGTACGGACAGCGCATTGCCCTTGGCACGGTGCAGCTCGTAGTCGCTAAAGCTACCAATGCCTATTTGATTGCCGGGCTCCAAGACAATGTTATCGTTGTCGTCCAGCGTGACCTGCTTGATCTTCTCGGTCATTGCTTTCTTTTCAGCTGCGGTCAAGGTGTTCCAGTATTCTGTAACCGGCTTGCCGTTTACCTGGAACTGGGTCTCGTAGCTGTCATAATCGCTATCATAGGCGAGAGAAGTATCTGCTTTATCCCTGCTGTAATTTGTGGCAATATCCGGATCATCCGTAAAATACGCCATCGGCCCGGAGGTTGCCCGCTTGGGGTCAAACACATAACCTACCCGGTCCGCTCTGGCAGTACCGTGGTAGAACGGTTTGATCTTACCGTCCTCGTCCCGCAGTTCCGGCGCCACATTCTTATACCGCCGCTGCTGCGCCTCCGTCAGTTCGTTGCCCTGGCTGTCCACTTCCAAGGAATGTCGGGTGTTTTTTTTGCCGTTCTGTGCATTTTTTTGCCCATTCTGCATAGAATGAGTATTGACACCGGACGGCTTGTTTGCTACAATGGTGTTAACGAACCCATAACTGGAACTGGGTAACGGCAATTGGAGCCTATTAACCGACAGCCAGTTTTGGGTTCGTTTTTTATTTGGCTCCACATACAAAATCTTACTGTTGTCTATCAGCCCTTGTGCATTGGTGTCCTTTCCATAAGCGCTGGCCACTTTCAGAATATTTATTGAATTTCCGCCCCGGTCAGTCGGGTTCAAAAGCAGTACAGCGAGCACCGGTTCATTCTTTTGGTCATAGACTTCACCGAACAAGGTCAAACGACCTTCCTTGGTTTTAGACTCCATCACCAAAATGGGATTTTCCAAAATATTCGGTACTTGTTTAATCACCGTGTCTGTCATAGCCGGGTGATCGACTTTGATTTTCTTGATCTTAGAAGCGTCCCACCAAATCTTGCGGTTATCAACGCCCAACTGTTGCAGCACCTTGGAAGTTGTGCCTACACGGAACGAAAAACCGGAGGTCTTCTTATCCCACTGGTCGTATTTCTTTTCAAACTCCGGATTGATACTAAAGCGCACATCTGCACCGGTTTTTTCTCCGGTGCTGTTTTTTTGCGCCGTGTCACCATCCAGCATTCTTTGTCGGTTGTCAATAGCATTGTCCAGTGCGTTAAAGAAGTCGTCCAGCACCGGCACCTGCTGCGCCGCCTTTTGACCGGCTCGTGCAGCGGTATTCAGTGTACCCTGTCCCTCAATCACGCTGCGCACAGCGTCCAGCAGCTTTGTAAAGAAGTCCTTGATCTTTTCGATAACGGACTTCTTTTCTTTTTGGGTCAGGTCTGTATTTTCCGCCAGCCACTTGGCGAACTTCTCGCCGCCCTCCTGCGTGCTGGCTTCACCACTGATGAAGTCAAAGATCATCTCGCTGACGGCATCTTCAATAGAATACTGCTTGCCGTTCTCGCTGTACCCATCTACATACTTCTGCAGCAGGTCAATCTTGTCATCGTGCGCATAATCGCCGGTTGCCAGCATATACTCCACGATGGGCCGGCAGGCGTCCAGCATTTCCGCCGTGTTGTAGGCGTGGGTGTACTCGCCCAGCTCGTGCATAAGCGTGGCGTAGATATGCCCACTGTCCGGGTTCAGCACCACCTTGCCATTGGCAGGATCAATATAGCCGTTATCGTTGCTTTCCAGGCTGCCGTCCAGCACAATGTCCAGCTTGGTCTTTGCCGCCACACGATCCAGGACTTCCTTTTCCTGCGGGGTAACCGTAGCTTCTCCGGTCAGCGTTACAACGCCGCCCTGGTTCTTATTTGCTTGGGTAACGGCGGTCTTGGTGGTGCCGATCTCCTTAGACTGCTCCTGACCGCTCAGGAACAACTCATTGGCAGCACCACGGTCCATAATCCCCATTTCAATCGGTGCAGACAGTGTATTGGCTGCCTGGTCAAATGTAATCTTGCCTGACGCACCGGCGTTGTAAAAGCTCTCCGCCGCGTGCAGATAGGAATAAGGGTTGACCTTGCTGTCGTAATTTTTCACCAGTGCATAAGCGCCCAGGGAGCCAAACTTGGCAGCGCTCTTGTAAACCGCCTTGGTGTTGGGGTTGTTGAACTGCAAATAATCCGTAGTGGTCTTCGTACCATCTTGCAGCTCGACCACGGTATGGCCGTCCTGAACCTTAAGAACGCCTTTCACCTGGCTCTCCGGCACAGGCTCTGCCAGCTGCAAATCCTGTGGAACCGGTGCTTGCTGCGCAGTCTGTTCCGCCTGGGTGGCCACATCTGCATTTTGCGCTTTGGCTTCTTGGTTCAGTTCTTCAATCTTAGCTTTCTGAATGCCGTTGTAGGTATCCTTGAACTCATTATACCCTTTTGCCTTTGGGTTTACAAGCAGTTCGTTCATATATGCAGCAGAAGAACCGCCACGCAGCATTTCATAGGCCATACTGCGGGTAGTAGATTGCGCCCAGTCGGTGCTATTGTCCTGCAGCTCGGCGTACAGGGCCTTTGTGGTCTTGTCCCCTTTAATCTTCCCTTCACCGTCAAAATAGCTGCTCACAAAGCGACTGGCGGCCTTGTCCACATTCTTAACGCCGCTGTCTTGCAGCCGTTGGCGCACAGCGTCCTCCAGCACGGTCTTTTGAGCCTGCGTAGTCGCAGCATCATCGCTGGTCTGCATTTCCATAGCCAGCTTTCCCAGCTGCCGCTTGGATATAGTTTTGCCGTTTTTCTCTGCATCAGCCAGCTCGGCGGCAATACGATACAGTTTGGAATTCTCATCCGCTGTCAGCCCGGCGTCAATCAACTTTTTTGCATTTCCGTTACTGCGTACATTCTTGCCATAGCTATCTTGCTGCAAATGCCGTTCTCCAGACATGATTGCTTCGTTTGCGCCGCTCATCGCCATACCGGACAGGCCACCGGCTAAGAAAGCCGATAAATCTTCTTGCCCCGCCATAGACACGACTTTGGCAAGCGCTTGGGAATTGTTCAACCCCTGGGCACGGCATTCATCAAAAGCAGCCATCATTTCGCTTTGGTTACCGTTTGCCAGTGTATCGACAATACGATCAAGAATATTACTGGCTACCTCTTCTGAACCCTCTGCTGCAAAACTCTTTGCAAGGCGGGCAAACACATTGCCACCGGCACCGAGGATCCCATCTAAGCCGAGCTTTTCAGCGATATATTCAACTGCGCCATACAGTGCACCTACGCCCAGCGCACGATCGTCAGAAAAGCCCTGATCTTTCATATCTGTAACTGTCTGCGTTGCCATTTGTGATGACATGATCAGTGAGGTGGCTTTTTTAGTAATGTTCTTTACCTTTTCAAGTGTCGCGCCACTCGTTTCGCCCCCTGCTAAGCCCACGCCGAGACTCTTACCGACCAGCATAGCAGCGACAGAATCAGCCATAGACATTCCTGCATTGTAGATCCAAGAACCGGTGTTTCCAAAAATAGTATTTTTATCTTTCCAATAGTCCTGATTCGCAATTTCTTCTGCAGTCGTTTCGCGAGCAGCGTTAGCCATCTTTCCGGACAGATTGAAAACATCGTATGTATCATCTACGGAATGGCCGGTTGCTTTAGCTGCTGCGCTGGTGATAAAACCCGGTGCACTCATTAGATTTTCACCAACAGAAGCGATATTTGCCACGGTGGCACCAACAGCACCGTCTTTAACCATTTCCCTTTGCGACTCTACAGCGGCTTCGGTTGCTCTTTGCTGCAAATCCTTGTTAATTGCTGATATATATTCGTTTGCAGCGTCTGCGCCCTGTGTATTATACAGATAATTGTATGTGCCCCGCTGCACATCAGTCATTTGGCGATATTTCTCATCGTCCATCGTTTTGGTCATGCGGTTATTCCACATCGCCACATTGTCCGTGCCTATATTACTGGCAACACTGGCAATGGACTCAGACAATCCATTCACCTTGCGATATACATCGTCCTGATTGGACTTGTCGATCTGCTTTGACTTAGTAGCATAATCTTTTTGATTAGGAATATCCGAATATTTGTCGACGATTTTTTGTCGCCGCTCGTACTCCTCCATCTTTTGGATCTTTTTATCATATTCATCCAGCGCAGCCATGTGCCGATCGGCTTCTTCTTGCATTTTTGCGGCGCGCTCGCTATCCGTCCGCTCCAATGCGATACCAATCAGCTTGTCTATGGTGTTGCGTGTTTGACCACCATACTGCCGTGCATAGGATCTGCGCTCATCCTGCAAGCGTTCAAGATCGCTTCGATCATCGGCCGCACGGATAATTTGGCGCCGCTGTGCAAGGCTCTCCTCCGGCGTCTGCTGATGATATTCAGGCACTTCATTACGCCTATAGCTATTGCGGGCCAATACATCAGCAATTTCCGCGTCCGGATCGTTGTACTCGTACTTTTTCTTTTTAGGATTGTAATAACTTGAATTCTTCCTTGTATCTTCAGCAACGCGCTCAGCCGCACCAGAATGCTGTACCACTTTGGCAAAATTTTTGCTTTTTCTAATATCCATAGTTTTTCCTCGCCATTCAAAACAGTTTTGTACCCAAACTAAAGTTCGGCTTCCCGGGATTGGGCGGTATGCTCACATTGCGTTTTTTCACATGCAGATTACCGTTTTTATCCTTTGTGATCAGCACATCCTTGCTATCAATAAGGTCGTCGAATTTTGCCTCGCTGATTGGGCCATACCCCAAAGCGAGTATCTCACTTTTTGGTACGCCATGATATTCCGGCTTCACCTTATTTTTTCTCTTACCGCCAGTGTCAAAACCAGTACCGTAGCCACCGCGTCCGCTGGATCTGGAAGAGCGAGAAGAGCGTGCAGCCTTTGCGGCCTTGGCAGCTTTTGCAGCCTTGGCAGCTTCCTCCTGCTGCCGTTTCCACTGCAGTACATCCAGCTGGTAATCTTGATCAGCCTTCCACTTGGAGAGCGCTCTGTCCGCCTTGCTCTCACCCAAGTTGCCCTCGTATTTAGCCATATCGCTAAGGAAGGACAGGTTATCACTGTATGCCTGGCTATCTACCGCACCGGTCTTTTCCACCGCTGCGTCCCACAGAGAACGTGCGTTTTGTAGAGCTTCCACCTTGTCCTGGTACTTCTGATAGTCGAACGCGCCGGCCTCGTTGGCTCGCTGCCCACCGGCAGCTTTATTCTCCATTTCCCCGGAGCGGATTTGGTTTGCCGTAGACAGTTTGGACAGCAAGTCCTCATTCTGACCGGCCAATCCGTTCATATAGCTCTGCTGGGCAGCAGGCACGGTGTAGTCCGTGTCATAGCCACCGGCCATATTCTCTTCTGCGTTAGTCTGCGTGTCCGCTGCTGCCAGCTTAGAAAGCGCCGCATAGTCTCTGGCATAATCGCCGAACACATCAGCGTTGCCGAAATTGGAAGACTGGGCACGGCGATTGAGAATATCATCCACCGCACCCTCTACCATCTTAGCGAATGTACCGTTACGGTAAGGGCCGATTGCGCTGAGTTTTTTGTCATAGTCGTTCCTGTTTTTCTGTGCGTTCTTGGTTGCCGCAGACTGTTTCACCTTGCCAAGCGCTTTTCTGGCCTTAGAACTGTAACTCATCCAATCCCTCCTTACTTCTTGTTAAGAATTTTCCGCTGCAGTTTGTTGTTCCGATCGGCATTAGCCCTTTCCTGTTTGCGTGCCTGCTGGCTCTCGTTCAGGTTGCCGTAATACTGCTGTTGACCGGAGGCAAAGCTGCGATCATCGTTCCATTTTGTGTAACCGTTTGAAAGGGAAGTATTGAACCGATTCGTGTTGTAATCCATCTTGTTATAGGCGTTACCCACAGCGTCCTGATACCGTCCATACTGCTGCTGATTCACACTATCAAGAAGGTCATAGGCGTTCTGCTTACCTTGCTGCTGTTGGTCATATTTCTGATACGCCAGGGACAGAAGCTGCGACTGTATATTAGACAGATTGTTCAGCTGTGCCTGGTTGGCAGCATTACCCGCCGTAGTCGCCGCAGAGGAGGCATAGCCACCTGTTGCTGACGCCATCTGGCCCATAGTGTCCAGCATATCATTACGGCCCTGCGCCTGGTACTGTGCCCTATAGGCCTGGTATGCAGCGTCATTGTCTGCGTCATAAGAAAACTTTGACTTTAAGATGCCACCCAACATGTTTTGCAGCCGGGCGGTATAATCCGTCAAGCCGTTTGCCTTGGCATACCCGCCATAGCCGCCGTTTAACAGAGAATTGTAGCCTTTGACACTGGCGTCCATGTCCTTCTTTTCCTTGGACTTCATCAGTGCTTTATAGTCCTTGGAATTGGTCCATCCGCCGCTATACTTATTGACTGTTTTTGTCCAGCTGCTTAGGTTCTTTTGCGCAGCCGTCTGTTTGGGCTTGCTTTTCTTCGGTTTGCTCTTTGCCATTTATTTGATCCCCCATATATACGATATTGTTCGTGCTGTGATCGTCACGCTGCCACTTTTCACATTGGCAGAATAGCAGTTGTCGATCGTTACCTTATTTCCTGCATAGTCGCCGTCCACGGACCACACAGTAAAGCTGTTTGTTGCGCTAATGTTCGTATGCGATCCGCGAACGGCAGTGCAGCTACGGTCTCCGTCCAGAATAGGGCACAGGGCGTGCATCCAGCTATTGCTAAAGCGGATAAGCAGAAAGCGGTAGTTGTCCACGCTGTCATCCAGAGTGATCGTATCGCCAGCCTTTGCGGTACCCCCGCTGAACAGTAGAGCGGATGACCGACCGTCCCGGATCATCTCGTCCACCTGCTCCGTTTTCAGGCCTTTGGCACTCTGCTGATCACTGTCTCCGCCATTGGTTAATGACGCCAAAAAAGTCCGCGTCAGATTCTGTTCGTCCATGTTGTTCAGCGCATAATTCAACTTATCTGCCATCTGGTTCAGGTACAGATACAGACGCTGTATCCGCTGACTATCTGTTACGCCGTCAGACGGCTTACCAATGTTAAAAGTCATAAGTCACTCCCTAAAGTCATTGTGTTTGCAATACTGATCACCCGGACATCTCCGCAGCCTTCCAGCCGCAGCGCATAGTGATCACAGGCTTGCGGAACGATATTCAATACTTCCGTCTTCGGTGTACCATTACCGGTCAACACACCCATTTGGATCCACTGCCCGCTGCTGTCGTACTGAATAAACGCTTTGAGCACAGCGCCCAGCGCAATCTTAGCCCGCAGGTTAATACGGCTGACGATCTTCTTATCCGGGTACGAAAAGTCTATGGCACCGGTCTCCGCGTACCATTCCACCTTGTCTTCCGTTTTGTACAGTTCCAGTCCGGACAAAGCGGTCTCGTTGTGTCGGCCAAGCTCATGGAAAATACAGTTCGGGTCCATTGCATAGACCGACCCGGTGTAATCCGTGATAAAGTGCAGATACCGCATTCCGTTCAGACGCACCCACAGGCCGGTATTCAGGTCATAGACAAAGGTCTCGTAGCCGCCGTCCGTCTCGTTCTTCATGGAAATATAATACTTGCCAAGGGAACTTCCGGCGTTGGCTTCTGTGTATCGTGTGTTACCCAGGGCAGCGGAAATGTTGGTCACCGTGCTGCCATCAAATACACACACGCCGTCCAGCGACTTATAGAATACTGCTCCATTCAGCACCGCCAATGAGCCGGAGCAGTCATTTTCAACGCCGCGATCTTCAATGGCAATGCGTTGGTATGCCGCCGGATAGCCGCCGTAAATGCCATAGATCTTATTCTGTTTGAAGAAGTACGGCATATCGTTTAAGGACACTGCGCCGGTAAACGGCTCGTCATCGCCCAGGGACAATGCGTAAGAGTCAGATGCTGTATTCTCGAAGCAATACCAGTTGGTCGGATCGCCCAGCTTGCTGGCGTAGATTTGGTTAATATGCTTACCTGCGGAATCTTTGCCGTACTTGCAGCCCCACACGCGGTTTTGTGCTACAGTAACAAAGTCAAATTCCGGAAGCACTTTTTCTATTCTGTTTGGACAGTGATATGTGGAATCAATAGCACGCCGAAGGCCCTTAACAATCAGCCGGCTGCCGTCATCGGCTACAGAATGTACATTCGCCCATTCGGTAACGAACACACTCTTGCCTGCAGACACCGAGAACTTGACCGTATCACCTGCCTTAACGGAAGCAAGTATATCGTCTTTGATATCTGTCGTATCCACAAGCACATAGGTCACCGGAACCGCGATCCAATCGTCTGCTGTGGCAGAATAAGCCTTGAACACAGGTGCATCATCGTTAGTGGTATCTACCCAGTATGCGTAGAACCGAGTATTTGAAAACAGCACATTATCGACTGCCACCCAAGCACCATCTTCATTTTTGTATAGCGTACCCTGACTAAATTTTTTAAGTCCGCTACCTGTTGTCCCGGTGGTATCCAGCCAATAGTCATTGCCTTTTGTGCCAGGGTCTTTATCCTGCCGCTTCCACGCGCTGGCAGCCGCAAGCGTATTGAACTCGCCACTGCCTCGCACGGCCATTAGGTCACCGTTTGACCGCACAACGCAAGTACCTATAGCAGCACCGGCAGGCTTTGCAGCGCTATATATCAACCGCGTGTACGGAGCACCGTCCGCACTGCACATATCGCAGCCGAAATAAGTGTCAGTCGTCTTGTCGAAGGACAGCGGCAGCACACCCTTGTCCGGCTCCTCCGTGTCAAAATACAATCCGTATGGGAAGATCAGGATTTTTGTACCAAAGTTCAGCATTTGTAATTTGCCGTACACGGTCGCAAGATTCTGCGTACGTAGATCAAGGACGTATCGCTTTCCGGCGTAATACAAAACATCCCCCAGTACCGATGTTATGCGCCCATTTTTTATCATGCACCCAGAATTGTTTCGTTGAACAGCATTTTTAATGGTCATGATATCTGTTATATCTTGTTGAAGAAGATGATTTATCTCATCCTGATAAGAATCCAGCATTTTCTTTTTCAATTCATCATCTGCGATTTTCTGCTCTTCCTCTGTTGCTTTTTGTTCTCTATCCGCATAATAATCGTTGCAATAATATTCCATCACCACAACAAGTTCATCTTTCGTAGGAACAAACTTCTCAACATAGCCTTCACGAACAGAGTCAAAGTCCCTAGCATAAAAAGTAGCCAACACTTTCCCATCGTTAGCGGACTTCACACAAAACACCAGACTTCCAAGTTCACACTGCAAATACTCAGTAGGATCACCCGGACCAGCCGATATTGTAACCTTATCCGCTATAGCACTTATGAACCTCACATGAAATTCAAATGTTATGCGACGGTCAAGAGAAAGTACAGTCTTGCCATCTGGTAACGGTCTGCCGTTATCGTTGTCTATAATCGTAAAAGAATATTCATCGCTTGCGATTGCAATTCTATTAGGTACTACTGTCCCATCCTGTAATGAGAACCACTCGTACTCGGTCTCTTTGCCTATTTCAGGATATTTGTACCGGTTCATCGGTGCGCGGTTGGATAGCATAGGGTAGTCGTCCAAGGTGATATTCTCGGTATTAAAGAACTCTCCGGCCTGCTGCACAACTCGGTGATTATAGCCCAGGAATGTGGAGATCATCTCTCGGTTGTTGCTCACATTGCTAAGCACTGGTCTTTGCATACTCGCACCTCCTAAAAGCGCAGCGGCACATTCTTGGCCGCGTGCGTGCGGTTGTACTGGTTACGGAATGAGGACAGCATTGTATTGAATACAGAATTTACAGCGCTGTATCGGTTGAAGTCACCGGTGTACAGCAGCATTTGGGACTGCAAGTAATGTATATAAAGTTCGTCATAGGGAGACGGCACAAGCAGTTCCTGGGTATTCGGCGTTTTCTCCGTGTACCCGGCAAAGGCAGGTGCGCCCTCTCTGGCGTCCATAATTTCCAATTTGATTTGTTTATCAAGTCTATTCAGCCAGGCGATTTTTTCGTTCATCGAAAAGGTCGTGTTGGGGCACAGCTTGTCCGCCTGGTTGACTGCTTCCGCAATCGTCATATTGTTGTTCCCTCCTCATAGTAAAAAGGGCAGACGGAATATTCCGTCCGCCCTTTGTCGGTTACATACCGGCTGCTTGTGCAGCCAGCTTTTGAATGAGCTTGGCGTTCTCTGCATCCATCTGAAGTCTGCGGTTGACTACCTCTGCAATCGGCTCCGGCACTTCTACCGGGATACCACGCTCGATCTGATATGAGCCAACGCCCGCCACAGAAGCAAACATGTGGCTCTCGTTGTTCATCGGGTCCAGCGGAATAAGCACAGGCACCATTTTCCACTTAGGTGCAGTTTCTTTCTTCTCAGCCGTTTCTTTCTTCTCAGCCATTCTTAATAGTCCTCCAATCAGTTTTCCGTGGTGCTGGTGTCTGCACTGCGGTAGCTACAGCTCTCAAAACGAATGATGGCATACTCGTTCAGAATCTTTGCACCGTGCGTAGCCTTCCAGCCGGTGGAGCTACGCTGGTTCAGCGGATCATCGCCATAGCCCAGCGGCTTAACGATATAGTCCAGACCCAGACCATCCAGCTCGGTAACGCCGTAAGCATTGGCGCCCAGGAACAGCGTGCCGTACACAGCCAGCTTGGAGCCGGAAGTCTGCTTGTAAATCTTAGCGTTGGAAGAGTCGACAAAACGGCACTTGCCAATCTTACCGATCTCGCCCTCGAACAGAGCGGTGGTATCCGCATACTTGTGCATTTCCTCCCACTCGCTGGACAGCATAATATCCGTCTCCACATCAGGGTGGATAATGCAGACATAGTAGCCATCAATGGGGGTAATATCCCGACGCTTCAGCTCGTTGACCATCTTCTTTACATCAGCCACGGTCAGTTTGTCAGCCGCAGTCAGTGTATCACGAGAAGTCTTGCCGCCGGCATAAGCCACGCTGGTGGTTGCCTGCATAGCATTTCGTGTCACCAGGTCAATGGTGTTGCCCGCCTGGTTGCCCTGCTCTTTGCAGTCCTCCACGATCACATTATCGAACGCGGCAGTCTGCAGCATATCGGTGTGCTTAATGTAGTCACCATACTGGCTCACAGTGGCCTTAATGGCGGTCACAGTCCGTTTGGTGCCATTAGGCGTTACGCCTTCAACAAGCGGGGTAAGAGCAGGCGGCAAGCTGGAAAACTTACGCCACTCTGCTACCTTGCCTGAGCCGCGCGGAATGGGCTTTTTCTGCCCGAACTGACCATGCACCATTTTGGGCTCGGCATTCCTCAACAGCTCCTTAATGTAATATTCCTTGATTTCAGCCGCAAGGCCGGTGTCAGTCGTTGCAGCCATGTTGGCGGTGCCATCGAACAGCTGCAGGTTCATTTTCTTATTCATGTTTCCTCCGTTTCTGACAGAGGATCGGTTTTTACTTGCCGCTAAGGAATCGTTTGATATCCTCCGGCGTTTTCAATTCCCCTGTCGCAATTTTCTTGTTGATGAGTTGGTGCTGCTCTCTTGTCAAGGCAGCAATGTTGACAGAAGTCTTGACCGCAGGAGCGGTAGAAGATGCGTTCTCTTTTGGCACATGACCGCGTGAGCGGATCGTGTCCGCAGCGGCTTTCGCTGTACTCTGAGCGGCAAACTGCATTGCGCCACCGGTGAGCTCGGTAAGGTGGCGTGCTTCAAAGGCAGTCTTTAGCGTGATGCCGGGGCATTTTAACAGAGAGACAAACTCAGGATCTGCCAGTTCTGCATCCAAGTCAAATGCGTCCCCATACAAGGACTTGACCGCCTCGCTCTCGTCCAGCCACTGCTGGTACTGCTGTACTGCTGCGTCCTGCCGTTCGCGTTCCTGCATTTCCTGGCGGAATGCAGCGTTTTCACGCTCCAGCTTGTGCATCTGCTTCAGTGACTCGATTGGCACACCCTTCTCCACTGACTCCTGCTCGTAAAAGCTGTTGTCGTCTTCCAGGGCCTGCATGAGTGCCTCCGGGTCCGTAGCGTCTGCGCCGTACTTTTCGCCCAGCATATCAAGCAGGGGCAACACCCTGTCATACTGTGCCTGTGCGGCTTCATCAGCACGGAACCGCTTCTGCATTGCAGCGTTGATGTGCTTTTGATACGCATTTTTGTACTTGTCCTTAATCAGAGCCTTAAACTCTTTGTCAAGGTCTTCCGCTGTGCTCTCATGAGCACCATCCTGCGTGGCGGGCGCAGTATTGTCTGCCGTATTGTTCTGCGTGGCGGGCGCACTGCCGGTGCCGTCTGCTGCACCGCCCTCGCCATCGAAAAGCTGCAGCAACATGGGCATCAATTTGTCTGTTCTCATAGGAACTCCTTTCTGTCCGTATCAGGTGGACGAACCCTTTACTCGCATAATAACAAAAGAGGGGGCGATCATGTCACCCCCCCTTTCAGCTTATTTTGATATGCCCCGGATAGCTATCGGCCAGTATTTCCATCCCGCACCGAAAAAAGGTAAACGCTGCCTGCACCGTACTCTCATTTGCCATCGGTGCGCAACGAATACACACATTTCCCGGAGAAATCTTGATCTGTGGTTCACACAGTAGAGCACCAGCTACATACGCCCTACGCACGACTTCTGCCAGCGTGCAGGTAAGGGCAGAAATAGCAGCGCATACCAGGTCATGATCCTGTTCGTTGCGTGGCGCATCGGCGTGGCCTTTCAGTTCTACGGCGCAAGCACCAATATGTACCGTAGTCATTATTCCGGACTCGTGCTTGTGGCTACTCTCTTGCGTGCCTGCGTTGCAAGAGAGTTGTCCTGGTATTTGTCTGTGTTACCTAAGCTGTCGCTGGCGGTCGGCGTTGTGTCCACCGACTGCGTGTCTGTCACCGCCGCACCACTCATTGCACCCGGTGTCATATCCTGACCGCTCATCAGATCTTGACCAGTCAACTGCTTGATTATCTCATTGCTGGTGTTCAGTGCCTGTGTCATTTGCTGAATCGTTTGCCACATCGTACCGTTTTCCTGGACCCGCTGCACTATGCGGTCTTTGTGGTTAATATCCATCATATCCAGAAGTGCCAGCGCCTGATCTGCGTTCTGCGGGTTCAACACGCCCAGGTTGTACATCTGCACTGCCAGCTCATTTTGAGCCAGTTTACTGTAAGGGCTGGCCTTGCTGGCCGATACATCTACATCGAAGTTGGGCATTTGGTAATACTCATCGTCCGGAAACAGCGTTTCAATACGCCGCTCCTGCATATTCTGATTGGAGAAGGTCTCAAACGATACAGATCCATCCGCGCCGGTAATACGGAACACACGAGGCATATCGTAGAACTGCCGAATGCGCTCGATCACCATCAAGATGATCTCCTTGTATGCCCGGTATGTACCCTTGATTTGCCAGCGTGAAGTCTTGCTTCCGGCTTCCTGCATAGCGCTGATTGCACTGGCTGCCGTTACCCCGCTGCTTGTACCGCCGCTGGACACATCACGGTTGCCGCTGGTCTCCTTCATCTCGTCAATCTTGTGCATGAGCACATTGTAGGCGTTGCCGTCTATGCCATTGATCACGATTGGCGCATAGGTGTCCTGGCCCACATTGTTACCCACCTTAATGAAATGCTTGGAAGTATCCGCGAAGTCGTCTTCGTTGATCTCGCCATCGTCACGCACCAAATAGCGCGGCACAGAGCTCCAGATCGCGTTTTCCAACATTGCCTGGGACAGCTTGTCAATATATTCCTGCGGTTCCTTACAGAGGTCCACATAGCCATATCCAGCAGGACTTCCGGCCACACGGAACAGCGGGTCAAACACAAAGGGATATTTGCCGTCAATATACAGCCCGGTATCCTTCCGTTCTGGGTCATTCTCAGTTGCATACAACACTACGCCGTTGCAGAACTTCACATAGTGCACCACATTCTTGCCGTCCACATTCACCTTGTAGTACCAGTCTACCACCTGACTGCGATTGCTTTTGTCCACCGTATCATCAAACTGGTACTCTGTTTGTATCACACTGTGCATAGAGGATAATCGGTCCTTCAGCTGCGGATACTGAGACACCAGTACATCGTTATTGGCAGAAGTGATATGAAACAGATTGGCCGAGTCTTGGATATTCTCAATCCCAGGCTCCCAAGCAAAATTCAGGATATCGCACTTTTTAACACTCACATCGCCCAAGCCATTCAGCTTGTCCTGATCCCACACCACAGCGTATATGCCTGTACCGTTCAGGACCTTGGAGTGCACTGCCTGGTCAAACTCCTGTTCAAAGCCGTTCTCATCCAGCACCACCGGCACCACGGCAGATAACTGCTTAGCTGTCTCCTTGTCACCCTCTTCCTGCGGCAGAATATTGGGCTCAGGGAAATTGTCCATATAGTCAGCGACCTTGTTATCCACGCAGGAATGCAGCCATGCAGACGCCGGCTTAATGCGCTTGTCACCCTCTTTGCCGTGATCCGACTTGAAGTTGCCCCAATGTCGCAGCTTCCACCAGTTTTGGTTGGCCACCACTCGGGCATCTACGGACGCCTTACCAGCCATGTACTTATTCAGCAGCTCCATAGCCCGCTGCACATCTTCTTCTGTAATGGTGTGCAGTTCTTCCTCTTCCGGCTCCTCGGCTGACATTTCGTCCACCAGCTGCTGCGCCTGTTCGATCGGGTCATCAGCAGCGGGCGCTACGGTATCTTCCGGCTTCTTTTGCGGTTCCGTCTGCCCCTGGGCGTGCTGCATAAATTCTTCCTTACTCGGCTTTTTCTTTTGCTTAGCCATAATCAATATCCTTTCTTCATTTGATCCAGAGGATCGTCTGCCAGCGCTCTGGCCGGTTTCTTCCGCCTGGGCGGTATCTTCTGCAACATGGAGAAATAACGGAACTCATCCATTGCGTGGTCCTCAAGTTCCGTATTCAAGTCCTCCACCTTGTGTTCGTCATACATCATCATAGGGATGGTCCGGATGAAGTCCTTACAATTCTTGAACACATACATCATCGGGTACCCACGCTCATCAAACATCAGCCTGTAATGGCACTGCATCCACCCGGCTATGCGGGTGTTATCGCCGCGCTCAAAGTACACACCGTGTCTGTTTGCCGTCTCCGCAATTGAATACCCATCATCCTTGGCGAAGATAGCAGGGTCTGCTACGCCGGTAATATGCCGGCCCGCCAGCAGCGGGTCATGCGTTTCTATCTCTCTGATCTTCTGGAATACGATATCCGCCGGCAGTTTCAGTCCCTCGTTCGGTGAAGTGCAGCCGTACCATTCCTTAATGCGGTACACCACACCATCATATCCCTGAGCCCACCAGCCGCAAGAAAATGGCTTGCTGTACCCCCAGTCGAACGAGCGATACACCTTCCAGTCGGCAGGAATATCAAACGGATCTATCACATGGGTCCACCTACGGTCTGTATAGTGGTCCGGGTTATTCCGCCATTCCTCGAAGAACTGGCCAGAGAACACATTCCAGTCACCATACCGCCATGCCTGGCGTACCTTGGCAGGCAGCGCGTCCAACTGCTGAAGGTACTTTGGGCTGTTATCAAGCAGTATTTGATTGTCTGTCACCAGGGATTGTATGAACGAATAATCCTCCGGGTTCTCATTCTCATCGTACACCCGATCAATGAATAGTCGCTTGACCCACTGGTGACCAACACCACCAGGGTTGCAGGTAAGGTACATTCTTTTGGGATGGCTATTTGTACCACGCACACAAGCCCACAAAGTCTTGAACATATCCTCCGTGAACTGCGTGGCCTCATCCAGGTACATGATATCGCACTCCGTGCCTTGGAAGCGTCCCAGGTCCTTCTCTCGCTCCAAATAGCGAAACAATATGCGACTGCCATTAGGGAATGTGATCGTCTTCTTACTGTCGTTGTACACGGCCAGACGCCGGTGCCTATCCGGATGATAGCATTGCAACGCCCTGGTCAGTGGCACGATATGATTTTCCGTCAGCTCGGGATAAGTCTTGCGCACAATAATTTGCGTAATACCCGGGCAGGCGTAGCTCATCACCTTAGCCTTGCAGTCCACTACCCAGCTTTTGCCACCACCTCTGGCACCACCAAAGGCAACAACATTGTGGGTGTCTGTCAGGAACTCCACCTGCTTAGGCTGTGGCGTGCCCAGGTCCAACACTTCACTTGGCATACTTTTTCACCTCGTCTGACAACACCACCTGCACCTCTGGTACGCCTGCAGCTACGCTGTCGCTTTGGCTCTTCAGGTGCTCTATGCGCGCCTGCTGCTCCTGTCTGTCCAGATCGTCACGCACATTCAGAAGATCCTTTACATCCTTCAAGCTGGAAGCAATCTGTTTGGCGCCGGCACGGTCCACAGCCACACCTGGCACACGCACCACCTTGTACTCGCCGTCTTGATGCTCCACGGAGCACATTTCATTCAGCTCCTTTATGGCTTGGTCCAACTTATCCATAAGATCGTCCGCAAGGCAGTGCAGCCGCTCAACGCGCTTTACTTCCTGCTCCACAGACATGTCCATATATTTTTGTTCCACTTTGGCCCGGTAGTCGTTCCTCTGTTCCGTCCACTTCTCGTTAGCTGCCCTCTTACGCAGCGTGGACTGTGAACAGCTGTACTCGTCTGCCAGGGTCCGCAGGCTCTTACTGCCGGAGACATATTCACGCCTCACCCTATTCCAGTCCACTTGATCACCTCACTATGATTTAGCATAACAAAAAGAGGGTGACTTTCGTCACCCCCCCGATGATACCATTGCTATGCGTCATCGTGCAGCTGTGCCAGCGGACAGCCTTTCCAGCAGTAAGAGGTGCAGAATGACCGCATGTGTTCATCTTTTTTGACCTTAGACCGGAATACCACACGCAGCCCGGAACTATCATACACTGCCGGTGCACAGTTGATCTGTACCGTCTCCTGGCTGTCATAGTAAGGACAGATAACCTTGGCATCTCCGTAGCTCTTCTGCTTTGACTTTGACATTGGGTGCCTCCTTAGCGACCTGTACTCCCGAACCCGCCATTTCCGCGTTCGGTGTCCGCCAACTTGTCCACCAGCACCAGATCCGGAGTGTCGATATTGACCACCACCAGCTGGCTGATCTTGTCCCCACGGCATACAGAATAATCCATACCGCTGTGGTTGTACAGCTTGACGGCAATACTTCCGGTGTAGCCCACATCAATCACACCCTCACTGGTGATTCCGTATTTCACATTCAGTCCACTCTTTGACTTCAAAAAGCCTGCGGTATTTGGTGTCAACTCAATATGTATCCCGGTGTCAATGGTCACCGCTCCATGTGCAGGAATTACCGTGTCCACCGGTGATAGCAGATCAAGCCCTGCGTCCGTGTCGTGCGCTCGTACAGGCATTAACGCCTGTTTGTCCAGTTGAATGTTCATTCGTCGTCCTCCTCATAGATGATTTCCAATCCATAGGCCACCGCTGCGGCGTGTTCAATCTGACAACCCCTTGCCTGTTTCCAGCCACGGCAGAAGTAAGCAGCGTGGCACTTGCTCATGTTCTCCAGCGACTTGGCAAGGAAGCACAGCGGGATATTGACTACGCCTCGCTCTTCCATTGCTTTGTCGCTATACCACTCGTCAGTGAACAGCGTGTTTACGACTTCGTAGCCTCTTTCCTTAAACACCCGGATTACTTGCTCTCTTGTAGCGATAATCTCCGCTTCACTCTTTCCAGCCATCGGCTGGCTCAACATTGCTTTCTTCATATAGTTAATCTCCCATTTTTATTTGTTCATAATCACTTTTAACTACTGTTCTTGGCTTATACTCTGCAAAATTTCCGTTCTCATCTTGCCTAAATATATCTGCGTTCAAAAATTCAAAATGTTTACATTTGTTAGGTCTTTTTGCTTTAACAGCTTTGTAAAACCTACCTGCACCATTATTTCCGCAAAGAGCATTTGCTGTACAAATGAAATCGGTACACTCGCCGTTATAATCAAGAGCATTTGCACAATATCTGCAATACTGATTTTTAGGTTGTTCCATTGTTAAGCTCCATTAGCTTCGATTCTGCTTCCTCTTTGGTAAGAAATATTTTTTCACCAAACTCGTTGTAATATTTTAATACGAAATCTTTATCTGCGACTATCTCGATAATTTCGATACATTTCGCAGGTCTAAAACCATAACGAGTTTTTTGACAACTCGGATAATCACCCATACCGCCCTCATAATAGTGTTCACAGTCAGCACATAATTCATTATCTACAATGTCATCAAGACAATATACTGTTTCGCCAACCTTACAAGGCAATTCAACATACTTTTCTTTGTCATTTCTGAATGGGCAGTTTTTCCATTTACTATAAATCCGTCTTTTTGTATGGAATGCACCATACATTTTGCACACATCAAAATGTGTGCAATCTTTACAAGCCATATAAATACCCTCCATAATTATCTTGTACCCAAGCATAAAACGGACTTGCTTTTCGCATAGCTTTACGAAGCTCACTACGCATTATCCTTTGTTGCTCTTTTTTGCCTACTCTCTTTTCAGGCGGTATATACTCATACTTTTTTCTATGTGTTCCTGCTTTCATTCTTCCACCTCGCTATTGAGCCAATATACAACCCCATGAATACATAAACCATGACAAGGTAATTCCTTGTATATGCAATAATCACAAATGGTGTTTGATTTATACCCATTATTTATAGCGTTTGCCATTTCATCAATGCTCATATTTTTGATTTTTTCGTAGTTTGTCATTCTCCGACCTCACTATTAAGCCACTCTTTTATACCTTTGCAACACTTGATAAAATTACCGCTATCTCCTGTACATCTTCTGTCATTGCAAGGATAGCAAGGAACATTGCCTATGTGATTGATTTCCCTTGCCATTTCATCAATACTCATATTTTTTATTCGCTCGTAATTTGTCATTCCCTTTCTCTCCCATTCTCGCAGCTGTACTGCCCCCTGTGTATCGTCTTTCCGTCCGGTGCCAGGTGTTTGCGGCAGCCGTATTCATTGCTGCCCAGATTGCGGCCATACCGGCAGCGATCACAGCGCACATAGAATGCACATTGTTCAGCCATCTGTCCGTGTCCTCCAGTTCCGCAGCTCGACCTCCACATAGCCATCCAAGTCATAGGTCTTGAGCACTTGCAGCTCCACAACCTGCTTGTCATCCGGGTAGGCCAGGCCGTTCAATGCGTCCAGCACGATCTTGGCGATGTTGTCCGTGTCCGGCTTTTTGGTAGGCAGCACCCTGCCGGCCATCATCTCCACCTTGCGCTTTTTGCTGGCGCTCTTAGGAATGCCAAACGCCGCAATGATTGTTGCACTGACAGGCTCATCCACAGCAAAGGCCATCCGGTCACCGTATGCCTGCCGGTAGCAGAATCGCACCTCGTCCTCGTAGTCCTTGGTCTTCCTGGGCGTATATGTAGCAATATGGTCACCCCGGCGCACAGCCCGGTGCCGTCCCTTGCCCTGTGGCTCTCCCAGTATCGTCAATCGTACCATCATCTTGCTGTCACCAGCCTTTCATAGATCTGCTGGGCCATTGCTGCCGTGGCCAGCTCTTCATCGCCGTGAGCGTTCAGCCGCTTGGCATACCGCAGCAGTGGCTCCGGGTTGTTCTCATCCACCAGCATGTACCCAAAGTCTCCGGTGACGATGGGCACGCCCTGTTCCTGCATGGCCTTGCGCTCTGATCTCAGGTCTCGTTCACCAATACCGGTGCGCCGTGCCAGGTCTCTGCCCCGCACCGGCATGCCGGGCGGGATCAGTGCGTCATAGATCAACGCCTGCCGTGGTGTCAGTTTTTTCAGTTCCATAGGCTCCTCCTAAAACTTGATGTCTGTGTTGTTCATGGTGTCCCGCTTGATCTGCTCCAGGTCGTAGGACGGTGGGCTTTGCAGTGCCCCACTGTTCTTCCTGTCCTCTGCGCCCCACTTTTGCAAAGTGGAGAAGTGGTCGTAATAGGTCTTGTGGGTGTTGTGAATGTGGAAGGACAAGTTCTTGATTAGCCGCTGCCAGTCAAGTGGGAATTGCTTTTTCAGCTTTGTAAACTCCTCATCGGTTAATCGAACATTCTTAAACTCGCCATATAATTTTGCGGGCGTGCACGCGCTCGCGCGCTCTCTCCCCTTCTCTATTCTTTCATTCTTGCATTCTTGTTTATAGAAAGCGCTTGTTATTTGATTGTTATCTGTTTGTTGTTTGTTTGTTATTTGATTGTTATCTGCTTGTTGCCTATCGTCTGCTGACCCTTGATATTTGGCGTAGTTACGCAGGATAATAACGGTATTTTTGTTTGTTACATTCTTGGAAATCTCGCCAGTTTTTTGCAAGTGTTTCAGCGCCGTTCTCACTTGCATATCTGACAGCCCGCTACCGCTTGCCAAAGCGCTGATGGAGGTTACCACGGAGCCGCTGCTCAGCGTTTGGCCTCGCCATTGCTGCGGCTCCCTGTTGACGATAAGCAATAAATGCAAGAACAGCTTGAATGTGGGTACATCGGTGTACCACTCCCAATCCAGCAGTTGCCGGTAGGCTTTCACCCAACCCTGATTGCTCATATCTACTCCTTAAAACGGCAGGTCGTCATCATCATCAATCGGCTCAAACTCTGCGTCCGGTGCGGGTGCTGCAGTCTGCGCGCCACTCTCTGCCTTAGAGCCGCAGAAGGATGCCTGGTTTGCCACAAGCTGCACGCTCTTGCGTTTCTCGCCGTTCTTGTCCGTGTAGTTGTCTGTCTGCAAAGAACCCTCCACGGCGATCATAGAGCCTTTATGGAAGTATTTGCACACAAATTCTGCCGTCAGCCGCCAGGCGGTGCAGTCGATAAAGTCCGTCTTGCGTTCCTCGCCTGCCTTCTGATAGTTGCGGTCCACAGCCACCTGAAAGCGCACAACGGAGACGCCGCTGGGCGTGGCTCTCCGTTCCGGTTCGTAGGTCAGTCGACCCATAATTACAGCACTGTTAATCAAGATAATTCCTCCCAAAAATAGATAAAAAGTCCTTGTCCGGGTAGGCAGTCTCAAATGCCTGCTGCCCTACCCGATGTAAATAATCCATCGTCTGCTTGCAGTGGTGTGCGCCTCTCGGCGGCTCGTTGTGGCAATTATGGCACAGGAGCACCGTTAAGCCGTATTTCTCGCTTTTCCGTCTGTTATATGCCCCGAATACATGGTGTCGTTCCAGGGCCCGCACAGAGCCGCACAGGTAGCACTGCCGCTGCTCTTCCGGCTGAATAATGCTCTTCTTCACTATTTCCGTTCCTCCCAAGCAGACATCAGCTGCGCCAGCTCCGCCGGCGTCATAGTCTCAATGCCAAGTGCTTTGCAGTCCTGCACCACAGCGTCTATGAGCCGGGCCATGCGCTTCGTTCCGTAGCAACTTGTGCCATAATAGAACCGCACCAGCGAGGTGCGCGGGTAAATACCATCGTCCACTTTCTCCGCTGTCCAGCCCAGGCCGTTCCTCCCCCATGATTTCGTCATGGCATTCACGGCACTGTCCGGCAGTTGGTAGTCCACAGACTTGCCATATTGCCGCACATAGCCCCGGTAGATCTCGTCCTTGGTGATCTGCGGGTCATTCTTGGCCAACTCCGCTTGCAGCTTGCCGATCAATGCCCACATGTAGGCGTTGGCATCCAGGCTCCGGCGTTTCGGCTTTGGCTTAATCTCCAGCACATAGTCCTTTTGCTCTGCCAGGGAGCCTATGAACGCACCCACCTTTGCCATAGTGGGCACCAGGTCAGCTTTTTTGAATTCGATTTTCATCTTACAGGCCCAGCTTCATAAAGATCTGATCAGCTTGGTGCCGGGTCAGATCTTCAATGCGGCTCGCCTTGTAATAGGCCAAGGCCTTTTTGACCCGCTCATTTTGTGCGTTATCTTTCAGCACGGCCACCTGATCCGGGCTGATCTTCTCCGCTGCCTGCTGCCGTGCCTGTTCGTTCTTCGCGTCCTGGGGCTGCACCTGCTGGTACTTCGTCCGATCAGCTGCCCAGTACACATCTGCACCGAACCCTAACATCTTGCAGCACACAGACAGAGCGTCCGTATAAGCCATCTTGTAGCACTCATCGGAGGTGTACAGGCCTTTACTCTCCTTAGCCACCAACGAGGAACCACCAATACCCGGAATAGGGGCGCTCCATTCATCGTTGTACTTCACATAGAGCAGCAGTTGCACATACACAGTCACCACGCCATCCGCACCCAGATCTTGCCATGTGCGGCTGACTTCCACCTTCCAACCGATACCACAAGGGCCAAACTGCTCCGTCAGTGCCTTGATACGCCACATTGGGTTAATATCAGTCATGCCCTTTAAGCGGCCTGCGCTAATGTTCTTCTTGGCGCTGTCCGGAACCTTGCGCACCGCCTCATATATCTTCATGTTCTCCATTCCATTCACCTCACTTGATCACGCAGCCGGGGGTCTCAATCAGCGCCGCACCGGCTACCGTCTCCCCCGCCAACAGAGCATTGCGGATAGACTGCTTGTCCACCTTGGGCGGCTGGGGCTGCATGTATTCTGCCGGCACCGCTGCCAGATTGAACACATCCACCGACTTGCTCGAGGTACTGGTCAGTACGAACCGTCCGGCCTGCACATTATCCTGCTGGGTGGCAGCCAGGTACGCCGCCAGGGTCTTCTTCATGCGCTTAATGGCGTTGTCCGCCCGCCTCTGTTTATCGGCGAAGAATTCCTTTTCTCGCTTGTAGTCCTCCACATCCGCCGTCAGCTGCCGGATCACCATACCGTAGTCCTCCAGCTTCTCCGGCACCATCATGCTGTCCAGTGTGTCCTGGACCGTCTGTTCGTCAATCTCTCCGGCTTCCAGCAGCTCCATCAGCTGGGCCGCCTGGCCGGTCAGTTCATAAAGTGTCGCCATATCGTTCTCCTTTGTCTATATTCAGTACAATGCGGGCCTCTGCCCGCGCCTCCGGGTCGCAGTCTTGGGGGCAAAAGCCGTAGTCCTGCACAAACTTGTCCATCTCTGCGCTGGTCATCAGATCACCCCCAGGTCGTAGCAGCTGCGAAGCCAGTTTTCGCTGCGCCGCACAATGGTCGCTTCCTTGTTGCTCTCGTCCAGCAGCTGCTCCAGCTTCTCGCAAGCACATTCCCAGCAGTAGCTGCCGCTGGGCTCATCGTTGCCCGCACCGATGGAGAACCCATAACCCTCAATGGTAATGTCGCAGCTGTCACAGGCGATCACGCCCGCCTCTTTGTCATACATCGGCATTCTCCTCCTGCTCGTCCTCGTCATACTCCAGCGGGCGAACAAACCCATACGCCTTAGGCAGCGTCAGCAGAGCCTCGCTCACAGGTACAGACACAGCCTCCAGCACATCGTATGTACAGCCCTGCACGGCCACTCTGTAACCGGACCGTATTTCGCTGAACCCAGGAGCACGGCATACCTTGCCGTTGGTCATGATCACCAAATCCATATATTCATTACTCATTGTCATTGTCCTTTCCCAGTTTTAAGGCGCGTAAATACGCCACATCAAAATCTGTCAGCGGCGCCAGCAGCACCACTCTATCCTTATCATCTTCAACCACCAGCTGCTTGTCCTGTCGGGCCTCGTCCTCGTCCTTGGGCAGCACGAACACCGCCAGGGCGATCAATGCGCAGCCGGTGCCGCTGATTGCCACGGACACCCACCAGTACGGATTATCCGCCACAAGGCAGCAGCCAAACAGCACCAACAGAAAGCCGGTGACCACCAGCACAATTCCTGCCTTTTCTCGTTTTGTCATTGGTTTTCTCCTTAATACTCCACCGCTTCTTGGCGGTTGATGAAAAAATGAATGCCATGCGAACACTCGTTCCATCTATCATCATCGAAAGAGTCCGGATGCACATATTCGCCGATCTTATATTCAATCGGTTCATAAGCATGGTTGGTCACATGATCGACTTCAGCCTGGCTACCGTCCATATTCGTGATAGCCACCACCTTGGCATAACTGGCTCTGCACTTTCTCGTGGTTGCTGAACAGCGTTTTGCGTCTTGTGGAATCAAAAGTTCGATAATGTATGAGCCACACTTTTTGAACGCTGTGAAAGAGCCTCTTTCAGGACACACAAGCGGTATGAAGGGAATGTTTTTGGCTTCACACAGGTTGGCTTCACGCAGGTTGGCTCCATACAGGTTGGTTCCATACAGGTTGGCTTCACGCAGGTTGGCTCCATACAGGTTGGCTCCATACAGGTTGGCTTCACGCAGGTTGGCTCCATACAGGTCGGCTTCACGCAGGTCGGCTTCACGCAGGTCGGCTTCACGCAGGTTGGCTCCATACAGGTTGGCTTCATACAGGTTGGCTCTCTCGCCGCCGTCCTCATCGTTCAACCACTTACGGTGGCGTTCCAGTATCTCTTTCAACTTCTCATTATCCATTGTTATTCTCCTTTGCAGTTGACTGCCGTCTTTTCTCGTTTCGTCATATCTTTGCCAACTCCTTTACCTCGTCCGGGTGCTGGGCGTAGTAGTCGCTCATGCTCTCTGTGAGCCGGTGCGCCATCGCCGCCAGCATGCGGCTGTGTTCTTCTTCCGTCAAGTCCTCCAAGGGCTTAACCTTGCCGTCCACCATAACCATGATCACGGTGGTCAGTTCTTTCTTCATTTCGTTCACCTCAATTAAAGTTACGCAAGGCCGGATTGTCCGTATGCCTTGACTTTTTCTCTCTCAACGCCTATACTATAGGTGTTGATAATTGTGTTTGCTCATTATATTAAGCTTATCAACTCCTTTGACCGACTGTGCCCGCAGTCGGTCCTTTTTATTTGCCAGCCCTTAAATCAGCAGCAGACCGCCCGCTGCGATAAGCGTGATGTTGGGTGGGGCGGGCGTGCGGGAAATCAAAAAAGAAAAGAAAGAAAGAGAAATGAAAAAATATATCCCCGCTGCCTGCTGCTTATCTAAAGGCTGGCTGCTCCGGCTTGCGTCTCATTATTGGGACGACTTGCACAAAAAAATATCGACTTTATCAGCCGCTTTTGTAATTTGCAAGACACTGCAAATTCGTTCAATTTCTCCGGTCTTGAAGTCACTTCTATTGTTAATTTTAAGGCTCAATGTGTCCTTATTCATGCCTATTTTCTGTGCAAGGCTTGTCTGTGTTAAACCCGCACTGGCAATAAAGCCTAATAGACGATTCTTATTAACCAAGCTAACACCTCCTTTTGTCTTGCTTTTCGTTCCACTTTTGGGACGACTTAATCATACCACACCGAGAAACCGATGTCAAGCATTTTTGGGACGATTTTTTGATTTTTTCCGATTTATCCTTGCTTTTTTGGGACGCTTGTGCTATTATCATCTTGCAGAGGTGATAATTTATGAACGAAATTGCCGAACGATTACTTGATCTTATTAATCGAAACAACGCAACTTACGGCGAATTATCAAAACAAACTGGAATACCTAAGTCCGCTATTCAAAGATATGCCACTGGAGAAACGGAAAAGATACCTATTACAAGAATAGAACTACTCGCCAAAGCACTCCATTCGAGTGCAGCCTATCTTATGGGTTGGGAGGAACCCACCTCTCTCCGCGCTCCGGAAGTGACAGAAGATACTGTGATCTTCCCGGTAATTGGTGAGATTGCCGCCGGGTATGACTACCCTGCGTATGAGGACTGGAGCGGCGAGACGGTAGAAATACCCAAGTCTTACCTACACGGCCGCAGCCGGGACGACTTCTTTGTGCTCTCTGTTAAAGGTGACAGTATGTACCCGCAGTATATGGACGGCGACAAGGTGCTGATCCTGAAGCAGAGCACCATGAACCGCTCCGGTGAGATCGGCGCCATCATCTATGACGGCGATATGGCTACATTGAAGAAGATAGAATATGTGGACGGTGAAGACTGGGTGAAGCTTATTCCTATCAACCCGGAGTACACCCCTAAGACCATCCGAAACGAGGACCTGGAGCAATGCCATGTTCTTGGCATTCCCCGCCTGCTGGTCCGCGAGATCGAGCAATAAAATCATAATGAAAAAAAGAAAAAGAATTATCCTTCTATTATTGGTGATTGTGCTCTCCGTATGTTTTATTCCCATGAGCACATCTGCGCACTCTGGAAAGACGGATAGTGCTGGCGGGCACCATGATACTGCCACCGGAGAATATCACTACCATCACGGACATCCGGCACACGATCATGAAAACGGCGTGTGTCCATACGGTGATTATGATAATTCCAGTTCATACAGTGATTATGACGACACGGATTACAGTTCTTCTGACTACACCTATGGCAGCCAGAGCGCACAAGATTCACAGCGCACCCGCATTTCCGCCAGCCAGCCGGGTAGTAACCGTGTAACATGGCAAATTGTGATCGTTGTCGCTTTGCTGGTGATTGCCTGGATATTTGTGTGTAACGACAGAAACAAATTAGCAGCAGCCGCATTTATCATAGCTGCCATTGTCGTCATTTATGGCGTTTCCACTTACTCGCTCAAAAAAGAAACTGATTTTTACAGAGATAAAGTCTGTTTCGTTACGGACGAGCACTCGTCTTACTACCACCAATATGGTTGTCCGGATATAAGTTCAGGGCTATTTTATGTTTACAGTATAGATGAAGCAAAAGAAGCCGGGTACGAACCCGACCCGGACTGTTGCAAATAATAATTGAAAAAAGAAAGAAGAGTAGAATATGGAAATTGAAACGCTGTTGTCGAATTTATGCGGAACTATACTGCTGTACTTTGTTCCGTATGTAGTCGTTCGCTTGATCCACCGCCGATCATTTTCTCTTAAAGCCGCAAAGATTATGACCATTGTATGGGCGATTGTCTCGGCAGCCATAGTTGTGGCCATTAAATTTGCAACTGGTGCTACCAGTCCCACTGGTACTCGCGGACTAAATGTGGCAGCCATATTCATTTGGCACGGATTTGGATATTATGTACTTCTCACAGAAAGCAAGCGGGAAAAAGCGAACCATAATAGCGCGCCAACAGCAGAGCCCCAAACGCTCATAAACGGCGAACCATGGCGTGATCATGAGACTAAAGCGGAAACTCACGATCGCGCACCCAAAAGCTCAGTCGCTGCCGATCCATACAATGTAGACGATGTGGAAGTGAATATAGTCAAGCCGAAATATGCCACCACGCATACTACAGACCGCAAAACAAAGATTGCATTTATTTGCATGGCAATAGCGATTGTCCTTGCCGTCATTTCTGCCGGCGTGGCCATCAGTAAAAACGCAGAATGCAACCAGCTAAAATCAGAAAAAGTTGATATTCAGCGATCATTGAAGAGTGTCAACGAACAATACGATGAGTTGCTGGCTCACTATAACACAGTTGCCGAAGAGAATGAGCAAGCATTTATTAACAATAATGAATATGTGCTTGAACTGACATTTTACCAGCGCTACGCCGTGTGTACAAATGGCGGAAAATATTACCACAAATATTCATGTCCACGGTTTGACGAAAACAAAACCTTTTGGATATACAACACCGAAGCGGCAGAAAGTGATGGCTTCCGTCCATGCCCTGAGTGCATCGGATAATAAAAAAAGCCCTACCCTGCGCCAACAGGATAGAGCCGATAAGCAGGATATGCAGTACATAACCCACCCAACATTGGACATTGTACCACATCCCTGCCGATAAATCAAGCAGGGCATTTTTGCGCCCTTTTTTAAGTACAATCTATGGGAGTGGTACAATGAAATATGCAGCGGCATATATCCGCGTAAGTGACGACCGGCAAGACGAATACAGCCCGGACAGCCAACTTAAGCTCATTCGTGAGTACGCCGGCAGAAACGGCTACTGCGTGCCGGATGAATATGTATTCTATGACGATGGTATCTCCGGGCGAAGCGTTAAAAAGCGCAAGGCGTTCAATGATATGATCGCCTTTGCAAAAAGCAAGGAGCACCCATTCCAGGCAATTCTTGTATGGAAATTCAGCCGGTTTGCTCGCAACCAGGAAGAAAGCATCGTATATAAGTCCATGCTGCGGCGCATCGGCGTGTCGGTGATCTCCATATCCGAGACCATAGACGACTCGCCCTTTGCCCCGCTGATCGAGCGCATAATAGAATTCATGGACGAGTATTACAGCACCCGCTTGTCTCAGGAAGTGACTCGGGGCATGACGGAAAAGGCAAGCCGTGGCGAAGCCATGAGCGCCGGTGCCTTTGGCTACGACCTCCAAAACAAAGTGTTCACACCCAACGAGGACGCACCCACCGTGCGGTACATCTTTAACGCTTTTCTGTCCGGCAAAGGCTACCGCAAGATTGCCATGGAGCTGAACGCCATGGGCGTAAAGACCTATCGGGGCAACCCACCGGACAACCGCTTTGTGGAGTACATACTGATGAACCCGGTGTATGCTGGTAAAATCCGCTGGAGCACAGACGGCAGAGCCTCCAGAGACCGGTACAAGGGCGATAACAGCAAGGTTATGTATGTGGACGGCAAGCACCAGCCAATCATAGATCAAGACACATTCGACCAAGTACAGGAGAAGATCATGGAACAGAAAAGACGGTATGGCAAATGGCAGCGCAAGGAGCAGCCTGTCACATTCATGCTGAAAGGCCTTGTACGCTGCGACACCTGCGGTGCCACGCTCACCTATATTGCCGCCAGGGATCCCGCCGTTCAATGCCACAACTACGCCCGGGGCAAGTGCAAGGTGTCCCACTACCTATCCATACGAAAGGCCAACGCTGCGGTGATTGCTGCCATAGAAAAGTCTCTGGAGACCCTGGAATTCAATGTGCTGCCAAAGGAGCAGCTGCAAAACGAAGCGGTAGACTACTCACTACTCATTCGCAAGGAAGAAGAAAAGATCAAGCGGGCCAGTGATGCCTATGATGCCGGGTATGACACACTGGAGGAATACGGCCGCAAAAAAAGAGCATTTCAAAACAAGATTGAAGCGCTCAAAGCCGAGCAGGCCAAGGTCGAGAAGTCACAGAGCGGTGAAATTCCGCCCCAGTTCGTCCAGCAAGCCAGTTTTGTGCTGGATTTGATAAAGTCTCCGGATACAGCGGAAAGCGTCAAGAACGAAGCCCTGCGCTCCATTGTAGACCACATCACATTCAAAAAACCGGACAACACACTGGAGATATTCTACTATATTTGATGGATTTTCAGTCGCATTTTCCGCCACGAATTGAAAAACAAGTGCGATTTTTGGCTTAACGCCGTCATTGATTGTCCGTATTTTGACTCTATATCTAAATGCAATACAGGCCGCCGTACTGACTGATGATAATGGACGCAGCGCGGGGATCCGGGTTCTTAATATTGATGGGGTATTGCAATTTTTTTATATAACTAAACATACCATCTCTCCTTTTCTCTGCATACTATGCAGAGACGCCTGTTTGGGTGCGCATAGAAAGCGAGCCGTCCAAGCAAATTCCGTCCTTTTTGTGCAAATCGGTTGCCACGCAGGGCAAAATGTGGTAAAATAAAGGCTCCAAAAAATCCCGCTGTTCGGGCAGAAAGCGAAGGTAGAATCATGGATGTATTTGAGGGAATCACAGCGCTGGCAGATTACGGCGTACGCACCGGTCTGATTGAAGAGGCGGATCGCACCTGGGCTGTCAATGCATTGCTGGCGGCGCTGAAGCTGGACGCATACGAGGAACGCACCGTCACCGGCCAACCGGCACTGACGGAAATTTTAGACTCTCTGCTGAACTATGCTTGCGCAAACGGGCTGTGCCAGGACTCTGTGGTGTACCGGGATCTGTTTGACACCAAGCTGATGGGTCTGCTGACCCCGCGACCCTCTGCGGTGATCCGCCGATTTTGGGATCTGTACGCAGAGAGCCCCAAGGCAGCCACAGATGATTACTATGCCTTTAGCAAGACCACCAATTACATTCGTGCGGACCGACTGGCCAAGGACGCTAAGTGGATCACTCCCACCCCTTACGGCGATATGGATATAACCATCAATCTATCCAAGCCGGAGAAGGACCCCAAGGCCATTGCGGCTGCCCTGCAAATGAAGCAAAGCGCTTACCCCAAGTGCCAGCTGTGCAAGGAGAACGAGGGCTACGCTGGGCGGGTCAATCACCCGGCACGGCAAAACCACCGGATCATTCCCCTGGAAATGGGCGGCGGCCCCTGGTTCTTGCAGTATTCGCCCTACGGCTACTATAACGAGCACTGTATTGTGTTTAATGGCCGGCATACGCCGATGAAAATCGACCGCAGCGCGTTCCAAAAGCTGTTCGATTTTGTAGAGAAGTTTCCCCACTATTTTGTAGGCTCCAATGCAGACCTTCCCATCGTAGGCGGCTCCATTCTCACCCACGAGCACTTCCAAGGCGGGCACTATACCTTTGCTATGACAAAGGCACCGATAGAGACCGCCTATGCCTTTGCCGGATATAAAGATATTGAGGCCGGAATCGTCAAGTGGCCCATGTCCGTACTGCGCCTGCGTGGGGATGAACCGGCGCGCATTTGCGACCTGGCAGACAAAGTGCTGCAAGCCTGGCGCGGCTATACGGACCCGGACGCCTTTATCTACGCCGAGACCGATGGCACACCCCACAACACCATTACCCCCATCGCCCGGTTCCGGAACGGTAAATATGAACTGGACCTGGTGCTGCGCAACAACATTACCACCCCGGCATGCCCGGACGGTCTGTACCACCCCCACCCGGAATACCACCATATTAAGAAAGAGAATATCGGCCTGATTGAGGTTATGGGTTTGGCAGTACTGCCCGCCCGGTTAAAGACAGAGCTGGAGCTGTTGCGTGACGCACTGCTCCATGGCACAGACATTGCCGCCGACGAACGCATTGCCAAACACAAGGACTGGGCAATGGAGATCGCCGCCAAGAACGCCTTAACCGCCGAGAATTGCATAGACATTCTGCAACAGGAAGTGGGCAAAGTCTTTGCCGCCATTTTGGAGCAGTGCGGCGTGTTTGACCGTAATGAAGCCGGTAAAGCCCAGTTTCTGCGCTTCCTAAGCAGCATAGAAACAGCATAAAACAAATAGACGCAAAGAAGCCGCACAGAAATATCTGTGCGGCTTTGTTCTGTGCATTGATAATCAGACTTTGATCTGCACGGCTTTGCGGTACACCGCCAGGGCAATACCGGCGGTGAACAACTCGGTGATCCAAAAGGCATGCCACACACCGGCGGCGCCCAGCACTCGACTCAGCAGGAATGCCAACGGGACGATGATGACCAAATACCGGCAAAGAGAAATCACTAAGGACGGCGTGCCCTTGCCCAGTCCCTCCAGTGCACCGGAAGCAGTCACCGATACGGCGGACACAATGAACCCGCCGCTGATGATTCGCAGCGCTGTTTTACCGGCAGCAACAGTAGCTGCATTCTCGGTAAAAAGACCGATCAGTTGACCGGGGATCACCAGGCACAGCACGGTGCCCACCACCATAATGGCAGCAGTCATCACTAATACTGTGCGGAAGATCTGCTTGACCCGCCCATATTCCTTGGCGCCGTAATTGAACCCAATCACCGGGCGCATGCCCTGCACAATGCCGTTGGCCGGCAGGTACAGAAACGTTTGCAGTTTGTAATATGCGCCTAAAATCAGCACATAGGTTTGAGAGAATGTAGCCAAGATGGCGTTCAGTGCAGAGATCAGCACCGAAGGCAAAGCCAAATTCAGTACCGCCGGAATACCGATGGCATACAAGCGACCCACCAGGTGCCGGGACGGCCGCAGGTGCTGCAAACGGATCTTGACAGAAATGGGGCGCAGGTAATAGAACAGCAGGTAGATCACCAGAGTAAGCACCTGACCCAACCCGGTAGCCAGCGCTGCGCCGTCAATGCCCATTTTGGGGAACGGCCCCAGACCGAAGATCAACAGCGGATCCAAAATAATATTGGCCAGGCAGCCCAGGCCCAGACCCACCATGGTCACCTTCATACGACCTACTGCCTGAAAAATCTTTTCAAATGCCAAGTCTGCGTTGATAATAATGGAAAAACCAAACACAATACGCCCGTAGCGCACTCCCAGGTCGATCACTGCTTGATCCTTGGTAAACGCCTGCAAAAACAGCGGAATGATGGCAATACACACGCCGGTGAGTAGCACCCCGTGCACCAGCGCCCACAGCATACCCTGCGTGGCTGCCTGGTCCGCGCGCTTCTGCTTTCCGGCGCCCAAATACAAAGCGATCACGGCGCTGATCCCCACGCCAAAGCCGATGGCAATGGCGTTGACCAGATTTTGCAAGGGATACACCAGGGACAACGCCGTCATAGCGTTCTCGCTGATGCGGGCCACAAAGTAGCTGTCTACAATATTATAAAGGGCGTTCACCAGCATGGAGAGCACCATGGGCAGCGCCATAGAGGTAATCAGCGGCAACACTGCCTTTTTGCGCATAAACTGTTCGTCCATCTGTTTTCCTTTCTGCTTGTAGGTATAAAAAAGCCACGCACCCCAAAGAGTGTGTGGCGAAAAGATGAGCAACTCCGGAAAAATCCACAACCGAATTTTCGTCCCGTATTGTAGCATAGCTGCCGCCTGCTGTCAAGCGGCAGCAAAAAAACGAAAAAAATTTACCGAACCCCCTTGACTTGGAGTAAGCTCAAAGTGCTATGATAAAGGAAACCAAAACAAGGAGATTTTATCTATGAAATACGCAACAGAAGAAACCTTTGTCGGTGCCAACGCATTTGGCAAAGGCGCCGCCAACACGGCTTATGCCCAATACTTTGTAGGCAATTCTTATCTGAATCCCCTGACCGATCCCCAGGTCACGGCGCTGCATTTGTCCAATGTGACCTTTGAGCCGGGGTGCCGCAACAACTGGCACATTCACCACGCCACAAAAGGCGGCGGTCAGTTGCTGATCTGCACCGCCGGTGAGGGCTGGTATCAGGAATGGGGAAAGGCCCCGGTAGCGCTGCACGAGGGCATGGTCATCACCATTCCGCCGGAGGTGAAGCACTGGCACGGCGCTAAGGGCGACAGTTGGTTCTCCCACATTGCTATGGAAGTGCCCGGTGAGAATGCCTCTAACGAATGGTGCGAGCCGGTGAGCGACGCAGATTATAATGCACTGGAGGAAGAAAAATGAATTTGCAAAGCACAGACCCGGAATACACCCAGCGACTGGGCGCATTTCTTGAAGAAGTAAAAAGCGAACCGGACAGCATGCTGGAGCCCACCACCCGCTGGCTGGCGATTCTGGCCACCCTCACCGGCAACGGCAGTGTAGACGCCTACAAAGAGGCACTGCCCCAAGCGCTGCAAGAGGGGCTTGACCCGGTGGCAGTCAAAGAGATGGTGTACCAGGCCACCGATTACCTGGGCTACGGCCGTGCGCTGCCGTTTCTGCACGCCACCAACGACGCGCTGACCGCCGCCGGCATTGCCCTACCACTACCCGGCCAGGCAACCACCACCATGAATGATCGGCTGGAGAAAGGCATTGCCGCCCAAGTCAAAATCTTTGGTGAACACATGAATGAGGCTTGGAAAGCCGGCACCGTCAACCGCTATTTGGCAGCCAACTGCTTTGGCGATTACTACACCCGCACCGGGCTGGATCTGGCCCAGCGAGAGATGATCACCTTCTGCTTTCTCTCTGCCCAAGGGGGCTGCGAGCCCCAGTTGATCGCCCACGCCAAGGGCAATATGAACATGGGCAACGACGCAGCGTTCCTGACCAAAGTGGTCCTCCAGTGTCTGCCCTACATCGGCTATCCTCGCAGCCTAAACGCCATGGGCTGCATTGCGAAAGCCGCCAAACAATAACCAAAAAGCAAGAACACCCCTGCACAGCAGCAAGCCGTGCGGGGGTGTTCTGTATCTGAATGCAGTTATAGGATGGTGGCGTGGCTGCCGCCGGTGGGAGCCTTGGTGACCAGAATCTGCCGGTCAATGGCCGCGCGCAGGTCCGCCACATGGGAGATGATTCCCACCAACCGGTCGCTGCGAGCCAGATCCGTCAGGGCGTGCAGCGCCTGGTGGAGGGACTCCTCGTCCAGAGAGCCGAAGCCCTCGTCTACAAACATCGCGTCCAGCCGCACGCCGCCGGCGGCGCTCTGTACTCGATCCGACAGCCCCAGCGCCAGCGACAAAGAGGCCTTAAAGGACTCGCCGCCGGACAAACTCTTTACACTGCGGGTGGTGCCGTTATAATGGTCGATCACATCCAAATCCAGTCCGGACTGGTTGCGATTGTTCTCTGCCGTTTGGCGGCGCACCAGCTCGTACTGTCCGCCGGACATAACCATAAAGCGGGTGTTGGCACAGGCCAGCACCGCGTCCAAGTCCTGCATTTGCACATAGGTCTCCAAGGTGACCTTTTCTTTACCGGTCAAGTTGCCGGTGGCAGTATCTGCCAAGGCTTTTATCCAGCCGTAGCGGTGCTCCGCCGCCTCCAGTTCGGCCGCCGTGTGCCGCATTTGATCCAGCACCGTTTGATTGGTCTGGAGCCGCACAGCCAGAGTCTTGCCTTGATCGGTCAGCGTATGCAGCCGGGTCTGCAACTGCGCCAGCTGGGCGCGCAATGCCGCCGGGTCCGCTGCCGAGCAAGTCTCCAACTGCTGCCGGGTCTGTTTCAAAGTGGCTGTCAAAGCCGCCGCCTGCATGTCCAGTTCCGTCACGGCAGCTTGCGCCTTTTGGTGTGCCTGCTCTAAGGCATTTCGTTTTTCCGTTATGCGGTGCTGTTCCTCTTCCGCAGCCGACTGGGTAGCAAAAGGCAGTTCTGCCGCCAGTTCGCTACACCGACTTTGCTGCTGTTTGACCTCTTGTTGCAGCTGCTGCACCTGCAATTGCAATTCCGTCTGCTGCCGGGCACGCGCTGTGGTGCGCGCGGCGACTTGCGGCAAAGCCTGTTCCACCTGCGCCGCTTCTTCTGCGGCTGCCTGGGCGGCCTGCTTATTCGCTTCCGCCCCGGTACAAGCCGTCTGTGCCTGTGACAGCGCTTCTGCCAAAACCGATTGCGGCTCCTCCGGCAAATCGCCAAGCAGCGCTTGCCACCCGGCAATAAACGCCCGCTGCTGTTCTCGGTACTGTCCCTTTGCGCCACCGGCGGACTGGCTGGCAGTGGTGGCCTTTGCCATAGCAGATCGGGCCGCCTGCTGGGTTGCATCCAGCTGCGACTGTGTAGGCGCCTGCGTGGGCAAAGCCGCCGGATGAGGGTGTTCCGTAGCGCCGCACACCGGGCAAGGTGCACCCGGCTGTAAATCTGCCGCCAACACGCCGGCTTGGCTGTCCAGAAAAGTCCGGTTCAGGCGCTGATAATCCTGCTCCAAACGCTGGGCGTGCTCTGCCGCAGCCTGGTAATCTGCAGCAGCACGGCGATAAGTATTTTCCGTAGTTTGCAGCGCAGCCCTCTGCTGTTCTAAAGCGGTCAACGCCTCTACCTTTTGCCGGGTCTGTGTACAGGCAGCCTTGGCCTGTTCCAACCCGGCGGCCGCCCCTTGCAGTTCCTGCCGCCGCTGTTCCAAGCGGATTTGTTCTGCGCGGGCTTTTTCCGCTGCTTCACCGGCTGCCGTGTATGCCGCTGTTTGCTGCGCTGCCTGCTGCCGCACCTCTGCCAAGATCTGCTGCGCTTTGGTCAGCCGGTCGTACTTGGGCAGCTGGTCTTGCAGCAAAGCCAGGCGGGCAGTAAGTCGTTTCGTCTCCTCTGCCTGTGCGGCGCACTGTTTCAATCTATCCGCTGCCGCCGCTTGCTTGGGGGTCAATTCCGCCTGCTGCCGGGTCAGCTCTTGCAGCTGTTGTTCCAGTTTCAAACGGCGCTCCGCAGCTGTCAATGCTGCCCGGTCAGCTTGCATTTTTTCTTGTATTTCTGCCGTTTGACGGGTGTTCTCCGCAGCGGCAGTCGTGTCTAACTGTATCAGCTGTTCCAACACCTCTCGGCTTTCAGAAAAGGGCAGCTGACCTTGTTGCAGCGCCCGGGCTTTGGCAAAAAGCATAGAGTTCTCCGGGCAGCGCACGCCCTCGCCGTACTGGCGCAATTTTTCCTGCCCGGCGTCATAGGCGCGCTTCACCTCCAAAGCAGACTGTCGCAGCTTCTCCTGCAAGCAGGCATACCGCCCGGTGTCAAACAGCTTTTGGAAGATGCGGCTGCGATCCTCTGTCTTGGCAAGCAGCAAACGCAAAAAATCCCCTTGCGCCAGCATGGCGATTTGGCAAAACTGATCGTGATCCAGCCCAAGCAAGGCGGTGATTTCGTCATCCACGTCCGTTTGTTTGGTAATCACCCGGCCATCCGGGCAGGTCAGCTCCGCCATAGCGTGCTGGGTAGTCATGCCCTCACCCCGGGTCTTGGGTCGTCGGTACTCCGGGCTGCGGCGCACAGTGTACACCGCCCGGTCGTATGCAAAAGTCAGCTCTGCAAAGGTAGGAGTCTCCGGCGCTGCGTACTTGGAGCGCAAAGTGGATGGTTCCCGGCTTTTGCCGCTGGCCTTGCCATACAGCGCAAAAATTATGCCGTCAAAAATGGTGGTCTTGCCGGCGCCGGTATCGCCGGTAATCAAATACACGCCGCCGGTGCCCAGCTTGGAAAAATCCAGTACCTGCTCCCGAGCGTAAGGGCCAAAGGCGGACAAAGTAAGTTTTAGCGGTCTCATACTTTCTCCTCCCACACACTTTCCATCTGGCTGCGCAAAAAGGCAGCCTGCTCTTCTGTCAGATCCGTACCGTTTTGGCGGCGGTAAAATTCTGCAAACACATCAAACGGCGACTGCTTTTCTGTCGCCGCACCGTCATGCACCTGCCCCAGGGCACGGGTGCGAGCGTTGTCGTAGTCCAGCAGCATTAAGTAAGGATAAATACTGCGCAGGCGACCCATGGCGTCCGGCACATCCTGCTCATCCGTCAGCGTAATATGCAGATAATTCTGCTGAAAATCTCCGTTGGTATAATAGTCCCGGGCGGTCAGTTCTATATAGCTACCCCGCAGCTGCGTTAAATCTCGGCGGGGGGACAGCGGCACCGTGCGCACTTGCAGGTCCCCTTTTGCCCCCAGTTCCACCACGGTCACGCTTTTTTGGTGCCCTGCTTCCGAAAAGGAATACTTCAGTGGGGAGCCGCAGTACCGCAGCCGCGGGCTGCCCATATTTTGAGGCCGGTGTATATGCCCCAGCGCCACATAATCAAAGGGGTCAAACACGCTGCCGTCCACGTTGTCCGTACCGCCTACGGACAGTTCCTCCGAGTCCGAGGTGGCAGCGCCGGTAACGAACTGGTGCGTCAGCAGCACATTGCGCCGGGAGGTATCCACCTGCATAGCGCCGACAGCGGCAGACAGTGCATCCGTGTAGCTGTCAATCTCCGCCTCAGGAAAATAGCGGCGCACATGAGCAGGCTTCACAAAGGGGAGCATATAAATACCCACTTCGCCCCATTTATCCGTCAGCACAAAGGGCTGCACCCCACCGTCATAAACCGGCGAAAAGTGTACCCCGCTGCCATCCATAAGCCGACTGCCAAAGGCCAGCCGCTCCGGAGAGTCGTGGTTGCCGCTGATGGCAAACACCGGCACCTTTCGCTGCGCCAAATGATAAAAGAAATCGTCGCACAATGCCACAGCCTCCGCCGACGGCACCGCCTTGTCATAAATATCTCCGCAGATCAGCACACCGTCCGGCTGCTCTGCGGCAATGCAGTCAATGATCTGCTGCAGAATATACGCCTGATCCTCCAGCATAGAAAAGCCGTGCACCCGCTTGCCCAGGTGCAGGTCGGATAAATGCAAAAACTTCATATCAGTTCTCCTTCATCTGTGCCGCGCACATTAAGTTCACTTTATCATAAACGCAAGAGCATTGCAAGCCACCGTCCTTTTTTTCGCCCAGGTGCAATTTTTTCCGTAGAGAATTGATTTTGCGGGAACAGTTCTATATAATGGAAATGAACAGATATAAGGGGGAATCAATATGCAAACCATTACCCGCACCACACCCTGCGGTGCACTGCAAGGGCTGGAGCTGGAGGACCACCTGGAGTACCGGGGCATTCGCTACGCCACCGCCGCCCGTTGGGAATATCCCCGACCGGTAGAGCACTGGGAGGGCGTTTACGACGCCACCCAATTCGGTGCCTGCTGCTACCAGCACCGAGGATTTGACGAGGATACCAAGGTTAATCCTTTTTACAGTAAAGAATTTCGGGTAGGCTGCCATTTCACTTACAGCGAGGACTGCCAGTACCTGAACATTTGGGCGCCTAAGGACGCCAAGGACTGCCCGGTGCTCATTTACATTCACGGGGGCAGCTTTACCGGCGGCTCCACCGACGAGCGCCACATCAGCGGCACCGCTTACGCCAAAAAAGGCGTGATCTTCGTAGCCATGAATTACCGGCTGGGGCCCTATGGCTTTTGCGCCCACCCGCAGCTGAAAGAGGCGGACGGCACCTGCGGCAACTACGGGCTATACGACCAGCTGGAGGCGATCCGCTGGATACGCCGCAACATTGCCGCCATGGGCGGCGACCCCCACCGCGTAACGCTGCTGGGGCAGAGCGCCGGGGCGATGAGTGTGGATATTCTCATCTCCTCTCCCCTGTGCCGGGACTGGTACCGAGGCGCCATTATGATGAGCGGACCGGGACTGCAACGGGCAGCCGCACGCCCCCAATCCATTGAAAAGGTGGGTCAGTTCTGGGACCAAATCTGCCAAAACGCCGGGGCAGCGGATATGAACGCCCTGCGCCAAACAGACGCCCGCACCCTGTATTACGCCTGGCTGGACGCCTGTAAAAGCGACAAGCTCAGTATGCTCTACACCTTCCCTGTGTTTGATGGCAAGCTGCTGACCAAAGCCACATTCAATATGCGCACCATACCCAAAATGCCAAAGATCCTGGGCATGACCAACGCAGACATGATTCCTGCCCTTGTGTCCGGTCTGATCCGCCGCTGGGCTCATGACGACAAGGGCAGCCCCTGCTACGCCTACTGTTTTGACCGGGATCTGCCCGGCGACAACTACGGCGCCTGGCACACGGCAGACCTGCTTTATGCCTTTGGCACACTGCAAAACAACTGGCGACCCTTTACCGATACAGACAGGGAGATCTCTCGCCAAATGGTGGCGGCCTTTGCCAACTTTGTCAAGTGCGGCAATCCCAACTGCAACGCCCTGCCCCGCTGGAAAGCAGGCACCGCCAAGGTCATGCGCTTTGGTGACCCCAGCCGCATGGCACCCTTCCCGGACGGCCGTCTCATTAAAGAAACACTTCATAACAAAGGACCGGTATAAATGAAATTTGACCACAACTTTACCCAAACCACCGCCACGCCCACCGAGCGCACTTACGCCGCCGACGGCTGGCAGGCGCAGTTGGACTTTCTCTCTGGCAGCTGCCTGCGAGTGGCACTCTATCGTAACGCAGACGACCTGCTGCCCACCTTTAATATTGACCCGGACAATGCGTCCATCGGGCCCCAGGGCAGAGCGCGACTGAGTACCGTGGGTTTTCAGCCGACAGCGCCCACAGTCACGGAAAACGATAGCGGCACTGCCTTTGCCCTGCCTTGCGGGGTAACGGCAGAGCTGGATTTCCACAATCTGCTGCTCACCTACAAGATCGGCGATCGGGTGCTCTTTGCGGATCGAGGGCCGCTGGCCTATAATTTGGACAAAGAGTTTGGCACCGGCGCCACCCACTACATCACGCGGGAACGGGATGAGCGAATCTACGGCCTGGGCGATAAGGGCGGCAGCGTGAACAAAGCCGGGCGACGCTTTCGCATAGACACAGCGGACAGCATGGGCTTTGACGCCGCCATGACCGATCCGCTCTACAAGCACACGCCCTTTTACATCTGCCAAAACAGCGTGGGCTGCTACGGCATTTTCTATGACACCACGGCCCCCGGTGAGATGGATCTGGGCCGGGAGATCAACAACTACTACCCGCCGTTTAAGTATTATCGCTCTGCTGAAGACTGCCTGGTGTACTATGTATTCTTTGGCAGCAAGTTAGAGATCTTGCAGCAGTTTTGCCGCACAGTGGGTCGCCAGCCGCTGCCCCCCAAGTGGAGCTTTGACTACTGCGCCAGCACCATGGCTTATACGGACGCCCCCAAGTCAGAAGAAAAGATGGACGCGTTCCTTGCCAAAGTGCGGGCGCTGGATCTGAATTGCAGCGGGTTTTATCTGTCCTCCGGCTACACCGCCATCGGCAACCAGCGCTGCGTGTTCCACTGGAACAGAGAGAAATTCCCGGACCCGGCACGGTTTATCGGTAAATTCAACGCCGCCGGAGTGCACCTGATTCCCAACATCAAGCCGGCGTTCCTAACCAGCCACCCGATGTACGATGACCTGGCGGCCAAGGGTCTGTTTGTCAAGAATGCAGACGGCAGCCCCTATGTTACCCAGTTTTGGGACGGCCTGGGCAGTTACCTGGACTTTACGAACCCGGAGGCCTTTGCTTTTTGGCACGATCAGGTGACGAAAAAACTGCTGCAAAACGGCATGGACGCCACTTGGAACGACAATAACGAATTTGACATTCAGGACCCTACCGCCGTGGCTGTGGGCTTTGGCGGCAAGGCGGCCCCGGCTGCTCACATTCGCCCGGCGCTCACCTACTTAATGGTGCTCAGTTCTTACCGAGCGCAAACGGAAATGCGCCCGGCAGAACGGCCGTTTCTTTCTACCCGCAGTGCCGGGATCGGTCTGCGACGGTTGGCCCAGACCTGGAGCGGTGACAACTATACATCCTTCCACGATCTGCGCTACTGTCACTATGTAGGTATGACCCTGAGCCTGTCCGGCTTTTACTTTTACGGCCACGATCTGGGCGGCTTTTCCGGGGAAATGCCTTCCAAGGAGCTGCTGCTGCGTTGGATCCAGCACGGTGTATTTGAGCCCCGCTTTACCATTCATTCCTGGAATGCGGACGGCTCTGCCACCATGCCTTGGAGCTATCCGGAGGTGATGGACAGTGTGCATGCCCTGTTTGACCAGCGTAAGGCTCTGCTGCCCTACTATTACAGCACCGCCTACCGCAGCGTGCAGGAGGAACTGCCCTTGCAGGCGCCCCTGTGTCTTTATTATGACGACCGGCAAATCCATCCGGACGATTCTGCCTTTTTGCTGGGGCGCGACCTGCTGGCAGCCTGCGTGCTGGATCAGGGCGTGGAGGATATAGAAGTCTACTTGCCGTCCGGTGAGATCTGGTACAAGGACGACCGGTGTTACACCGGCGGGCAGACAGTGACACTGCATATTCCCGCTACCGGCACCGTGCCCTATTTTGTGCGTGGCGGCTGCGTATTTCCTCTGGACATTGGGCCTACCGGGTTCCAAAAGCCCAGTCGGGTGCAGTTCACCGTCTATCCCATTGCCGACGGCACCTTCCAAAGCCGCTACTTTGATGATGACGGCCACACCTATGCCTACCGGGACGGCCACTGCGTGGACGCGGTCTTTACCGTTGCTTGTGCTGCCGATACCGTTACCGTGCAGGTAGAAAATCGGGGCGACACCCCCTTTGCACCGAACATTCGCCTAACCCCGGCAGACCACCGGCAGCTGATTATCCAGTAAATCCAAACATAAAGCAGTCGATAAAAATCGGCTGCTTTTTTTACGGAAATCAAAAAAAGTTCAAAAAAGTCTTGACTTAGAGTCAACTCCAAGGTATATACTACCCTTGAAACGAGGTGAGCCTATGACCATTAAAGAAGTCAGCGAAAAGTACAACATTTCCCAAGATACCCTGCGCTACTACGAGCGGGTGGGTATGATCCCCCAGGTGCACCGCACAGGCGGCGGCATTCGGGATTATCAAGAAGACGATCTTGGCTGGGTAGAACTGGCCATTTGTATGCGCAGCGCCGGTCTGCCGGTAGAGGTGATGATCGAGTATGTGCGGCTCTATATGCAGGGCGACAGCACCATTCCCGCCCGGCTGCAACTGCTGCTGGACCAAAAAGCCGCACTGGAGGCCCAAATGGCAGACACGCAGCGTATGCTGGACAAATTGGAGTACAAGATCTCTCGCTACCAGGTGGCGGTAAAAACCGGCAAGCTCACCTGGGATTAACAAAAGGAGGAAACGCAAAATGTATTTGGAAAAGATCAACGGCCCTGCCGATGTAAAAGCCTTAAACAGCCCAGAGCGCACCGTCCTGGCGACAGAAATGCGCACCGCGCTGATTCAAAAACTCAGCCACCACGGCGGCCACTGCGGTCCTAATCTGGGACTGGTGGAGGCCACCATTGCCCTGCACACGGTGTTTGACTCCCCCAAGGACCGGTTTGTCTTTGATGTGTCCCACCAGACCTATCCCCACAAGATGCTTACCGGGCGCAGCTACGGCTTCTTAGACCCGGCCCGGTATGACGATATTACCGGGTACAGCGCGCCCCAGGAGAGCGCCCACGACCCCTTTACGCTGGGCCACACTTCCACCTCCGTCAGCCTGGCCTGCGGCTTGGCAAAGGCCCGGGACGCCAAGGGCGAGCACCACAATGTGGTGGCCATTATCGGTGACGGCTCTCTGTCCGGCGGCGAGGCGCTGGAGGGGCTGGACCTGGCCGGCGAGATGGACAGCAACCTGATCATCGTGGTCAACGACAACGGTATGTCCATTGCAGAGAACCACGGCGGCATTTATAAAAATTTGGAGCTGCTGCGCCAAACCGGCGGCAAGGCAGAGTGCAACCTGTTCCGCGCCATGGGGCTTGATTATGTATTCCAGCCGGAGGGCAATCACACAGACGCGCTGATTGAGACCTTTCAGCAGGTCAAGGACTGCGACCACCCGGTAGTGGTGCACATTGTCACCGAGAAAGGCAAGGGCTACGCCCCGGCAGAAACCCACAAGGAGAACTGGCACTGGTGTATGCCCTTCGACCCTAAAACCGGCGAGAGCACAGTGCACTTTGAGGGCGAGGACTACGGCGATCTGACCGCCCGGTATCTGCTGGGGGAAATGCAAAAGGACCCCAAAGTGGTGGCCATCACCTCCGGCACCCCCACCGTATTCGGCTTTACCGAGGATCTGCGTAAGCAGGCAGGCAAACAATTCATGGATGTGGGCATTGCCGAGGAGACCGCCGTAGCGCTGGCCAGCGGACTGGCAGCCGGCGGTGCCAAGCCGGTGTATGGCGTGTACAGCTCCTTTTTGCAGCGCACCTATGACCAGCTGAGCCAGGACCTGTGCATCAATAACAACCCGGCCACCCTGCTGGTGTTCGCCGCCTCTGTGTACGGCATGAACGATGTGACCCACCTGGGCATCTTTGACATTCCCATGATCTCTAACATTCCCAACCTGGTGTACCTGGCCCCCACCACCAAGGAAGAGTATTTTGCCATGCTGCACTGGAGCATGACGCAACGGGAGCACCCGGTAGCCATTCGCGTACCGGCCTGCGGCGTACTCTCCGACGGCAAGGCAGTCACCAAGGACTTCGGCAAGCTGAACACCTATGAAGTAACCCAGGCGGGCAGCGATGTGGCCTTTATCGGCCTGGGCAGCTTTTATCCCCTGGCACAGCAAGCGGCTGCGGAATATGAAAAGCGCACCGGCGTGCGCCCCACGGTGATTAACCCCTACTATATCACCGGGCTGGATAAGGAACTGCTGGCCCAGCTGGGCAAGACCCATAAAACCGTAGTCACCCTGGAGGACGGCGTGCTGGACGGCGGCTTTGGCCAAAAAATCGCAGCCTACTACGGCAAAACAGACACCAAGGTGCTGTGCTACGGCCTGCAAAAAGAATTCCTTGATCGCTACGATGTGCAGTCGGTGCTGGAAGAAAACCGCCTAACCTCCGCACAAATTAGCGACGATCTGCAAAACCTGTAAGGAGAACGAAAATGGCAAAAACATTGGTCGTCTATTATTTCCAATCCCGGGGCAATACCAAGAAGATCGCCCGGGAGATCGCGTCCACCATAGGTGCAGACCTGGCGGCCATTGACACGGTGCAGCCCTACAACTGCTCTTATGACCAGTTGGTGTACGGTCTGTCCAAGACAGAGACGCAAAACAAAGTCTGCCCGCCCATCAAGCCCCTGGACAAGGACCCGGCAGACTATGACCGCATTGTGCTGGGCACCCCCACCTGGTGGTACACCATGGCCCCGGCTGTGCGCACTTTCTTAACCGAAACAGATCTGACCGGCAAAGAGTTGGTCCTGTTTGCCACCCACGGCGGCTGGCCCGGCCATGCGCTGGCGGACATGAAAGCCTGCGCCAAGGGCGCAAAAGTCATAGCCCAAACGGATGTGCAGTTCGACTCCACCGGCGGCAACCGCCAGGAGACCCCCATGCCCGCCGTCACCGCCTGGGCAGAAAAGCTGAAATAACCAGCCATACCAAAACGACCCGCCGACTTCTGCCGGCGGGTTTTATTTTATGGTGGATATTTGACTGCGGGTTTGCTATAATAGAGATAAGATCAAAGAAAGGAAGTGCAACGATGCCTTATATTAAGAATGTACCTCATGAGGCGATTTTCAGTCTTGCGGATCAAATCCAGGTGCAGCCCGGCCAAGTGGTCAGCAAAACCCTGGCGCAGAATGACGCCGTCAGCGTGACCCTGTTTGCCTTTGCAGCCGGTGAGGAGATCGGCACCCATGATTCCACCGGCGACGCTATGGTTACCGTGCTGGAGGGCGTGGGTCAGTTCACCATAGACGGTGTGCCCTACCTGGTAAAACCCGGCGAGGCGCTGGTGATGCCCGCCAAAAAGCCCCATTCGGTGTACGCCCCGGAGAATTTCAAGTGGATGCTGACCGTCATCTTCCCCCACAACAACTAAACAGCGCAAAAAAGGACCGACGGTTGCATACCATCGGTCCTTTTTTATAAACATTATATGTGATCGCCCATATTGGACAGCTCTGTGAAATTCTCTATGTACCATTCTCCGTCCTCGCCGGGCGAAAACCGCCAACCGAAATCCGTTACGATTTGGTCGATATATCCGTCATAATACACAGCTTTTAAAATCAGGCAATCGCCGGAGGGGCAATAATCATCGCCCATAAAAATCAAACGCTGTAAAACCAACTTGTGGCTAAACCCGGAGAATTGCGCCTTTGCTAAAGCAGCGCACGCATCAATATCTGCTCTTGTATAGCGCGCAGAAGTACCGTAATCGATCTGTACATCTGACACATCCGCCTTTTGATTTTTCATCTGGCATCCGGTAAAAATCAACACCAGCAAAATCAAACACGCCAGCGCCCGGGATGTTGCACAAACACGATTTTTCACATCGTCCACCTCTTTCAGCCTCAATATAGCACGCCAAAGCGCTTCTTGTCAAGGTAGCCGGTCAACCGCAATATGTATCTTCCGTGTCAGCTAAGCGGCGTAAATGCCCGCCATCAAAATAATAGATATTCTCTTTCTTAAACCCATAAGTGCCGTTGATCAGCGTAATGTGCGGTTCAAAAGTGAAAAGACGCACCCGGCTCAATTTTTTGTGATTACCGGCTTCAATATAAATACGGTGATTTTTGTTTTTCACAATAGAGTGACCCAAATTGCCGTTAAAATCTAAATTTTGATACCCTTGTGCACGAATATAATCGTTCATATACACATAAAGCTGCTCAAAGGTCGTATTTCTATCTACAAAGCGTCTCAATTCCGCATGCAACTGATTCTCAAAGCGTAGGCCATTGCGGATTTCCGCTTTTCTAATATCATCTAATCGCCGAACTACCTGCCCATTTTGCACAACAAATGTCCGGGCGAAATCGCCCCAGATCCGCCGCCGTTGCGGTGACAGATCAATGGTGAGTACATCATTAGACTGAATACAGGTATGCGCCGGCACATACTCCCGACCGGACACAGAAAGCAGCGTATCCGGGTTATGAAAAACCAAAGCACCTACATCGTAATACCAAAACGATTGCGCACCGTTTGCCAACATATAGGTTTCGCACAAGGTCTTGATCTGATCCACAGTCTGACCCACCTGTATATAGCTTTGAATAAATTGCATGGTATCCGCAGCAAGCTACTGCATAGCGGCATATTTTTGAAGTGTAGAACGAAGCATCATCATACCTCTCATAAGTATACAAAAACAGCCCGACAAGGAACCTTGCCGGGCTGCATTTTTGATTTATTTCTTCTGAGGGCCGTTGTAGCCGTTCTTTTCCTGAAAAGCAGCGATCTTGTCGATCACGCCAAGGATCACATCAAAGCCGTCGCCTACGGTCTCCATCTCAAACCGCTCCGGCATGTCCCGCCAGGTGTGGTAATAATAGGTGAGCATGGGGTTCTGGGCCGCAAAGGTCACGGACTTAATACCCGCGCGGGTCATAGGTGTAGAGTCGCAGCCGCCAACGGGATTGTGAATACAACCGTTTGTCTTGCTCTCGATACCCATCTCGTTAAAGGTGTCCTTAAACATCTTTTCCATATCCGTATCAAAGCGCACGCCCTGCCAGTCGTCCTTGATCACCACTTCAAAATACTCTTTATCTGCCACAGAGTCAATGTTAATGTTCCAGGCGTTCTGGGACAGATCGTCAAAGCGGTGCTCCTGGGCAAAGTACATGGAGCCGCGTAGACCCGCCTCCTCAGAGCCGATATTGGCGTCTACAATGCGGCAGTTCTTAGGCATCTTTTCCGGGTGCTCCTTGAAATACTTGATCACTGCATAGCTCAGGCCGATGCCGGTGGCGTTATCCATAGCGCCGCGAGAAGCGTTGCGGGGATTGGGATCGCCCCACATCACCACAAACAGAGAACCAATGGCGGTGACGATAGGCACGAAGTTCATAATGAACATAAAGGTGTCCCAGCCCTGAGAGGCCAGCATGGTCTGTGCCCACTGGGCGCCGGCGTAATCGCAAATGTTCACGACAGCCATAAACACAGAAAACAGCGCAATAAAGAAAAAGCAAACCGCGCCGAAGCCTACCTTGCCATAAGTAGCGATCAGCCCCATAATCGGCTTGGTCTTGGCATACTTATATGCGTGTTCACTATGGCGCCAGCACCAGGACGTATCCGTATGGCCGGACAGGATAATGGTATAGTCATACTTGCCGTCCTCCGGCTCCAGCACGCCAAGGGTATTGCGGCTGATCTCCTGTGGGAAGAACATATCAAACCAGGTCTTGTAGAAAAAGCAGCTCATCACCAGCCAAAAGATCGTAATGAGACCCAGCGCAGCCAGGGCGTACCACAGCTTATTAAAGCCGCTGGCCAGGGCAATAATGGCGCCGATACTCAGGATCACGCCGGACCAGCCGGCATAGGACAGACCGCCGATACCGGAACGGGGTGAAACGGCGAACTCCTCCGTCTTCGGCTCAATGCCGATGTCGCGCAGCTTGTCGCCCATATACTGATGAAATTTGATTTCACCGTCGGAGCCGGGCAAGCGGGAGCCGATCTTGTGTGCGGCGTGTTCCACAATGTCCATAGCTTCGCGGGCATAGGATTTGGATTCTTCTCTCATGTTCAGGCCTCCTGTTCAGATTTTGAAAAAAGATAATTATATTTTAAGATAACTCTGACAAAAATGCAAGCAGAAATTCATGATCTTGCATAAATATTCGCCAAATTCAGGAAATTGTAGCGTAGCACAGCGTTAAAGCAGTACATCAAAGAAAAAAGCGGCAGCATTTGCTACCGCTTCGAACTGTGGAAAAGTCGTGCCGAGCCTGATTCTTTTAGCAGAGAATGTCAGGGTTGCGGTTCTCTCTCTCAAATATAGGACTAGAAAACGCTCTATCCCCTGCCAAAATGCAATAGCAACGCCAAGAGCAAAGCAGCCAACGCCCACAGGGTCACGCACAGTGCCACCGTCCACACCCGGCACCGACGGAATGTGCGCACACGATTCCCCGGGCGCACCGCTGCCGCCAGTACCGTTTGGATATGCGTATCCCCCAGGGTATGGGGCACCGGCGGAAAATGTACCACCCGGTCCACCGCAGCCAGCAGCCGATTGACCCCACGGCTGCTGTAAGGGGTGGCCACCACCACCGGGCACCCCAGCCCGGCAGACAACGCTGCCGGGTCAATGATAACACCGCGCCGCCGGGCAGCACCCCTATCCGTGATGTACACCACCAACCGATGACTGCGCTGCCAAAGGGCAGGCAACGCCGCCAGTGCCCGCTGCAGATCCAGCGCCGGGGTCACCAGCACCGTACAGTCCGCCCCGCGCAGCGCCGGACTTTGCAGAGCGCACAGAGGCAGCAGCCGCAAATCATAAGTAATATGCCGGTATGAATAACACCAGGCGCCCCCCTGCCGCCGCCCCAAAAGCTCCTGCAGCAAATGCTCCTTACCTCCATTGTTGCCGCCTACCAATACCACGGTACACTCGCCCATACTACCCCTTCTTTGCCGTTATTTCTTACCCATTCTATGCAGGAGTCGATCAAATGTGACGGCAAGCGTACTTTTGTTCAATTTAGGCCGTTCTCGACGGCTGGGTATTGATTTTGGCGTAGGGGCTGTGGTACAATGAAATTGCAAAATTATGCTCCGCTTTGCGGCGGGGAGGATAAGAGAGGTAAAATCTATGGCAGAAAAGCTAAAGTATTTTGTAAACGGTCAGTTCCGTGAGTCCAAGACGGACAAATGGTACGACCTGCACAATCCGTCCACCGGTGAAATCACCGGCCAGGCGCCCTGCTGCACCAACGATGAGGTGCTGGAGGCCATTGCGGCCGCCAAAGCTGCCTATCCGGGCTGGAGCGCCACCCCGGCCATTAAGCGGGCACAGATTCTATATAGAGTGCGGGAACTGATCCTGGAGCGCATGGATGAACTGACCATGAGTGTTGCCAAGGAAAACGGCAAAGTTTGGGCAGAATCCGAGGGAGATGTGCTCAAGGCAAAAGAAGGCACGGAGCTGGCCACCCAGGTACCGTCCCTGATGATGGGTGAGTCCATTATGGACGCCTCCCGCGGGTATGATACCGTGAAATACAGAGAGCCGCTGGGCGTGTTTGCCGGCATTGTGCCTGTAAACTTCCCGGCCATGATCCCCTTTGGCTGGATGGCACCCACCTGTATTGCCACCGGCAACACCCTGGTACTGAAAGCCGCTTCCTTGACCCCCAAGACCGCCATGCTCTTTGCCCAGCTGTACAAGGACGCAGGCGTGCCGGACGGTGTCATCAATGTGGTCACCTGCTCTCGCAATGAGATCAACACCATTCTGGAGCACCCGGATGTTAAGGGCATTACCTTTGTTGGCTCCACCCCGGTGGGTCTGAAAATCTATGAAAAAGCCGCTGCCAACGGCAAGCGCTGCCAGGCCCTGTGCCAGGCCAAGAACCATGCCCTGGTGATGGAGGACTGTGCCTTAGAACGTACGGTAGCCGGCGTGATCAACTCCGCATTCGGCTGTGCCGGTCAGCGTTGCATGGCGCTGTCCTGCTGCGTGGTACAGGACAGCATTGCAGACGCCTTTGTAGCCGAGCTGAAAAAGCAGGCGGAGAAAGTGAACTGCGGCCCTGCCTGGGACAAGAGCTCCCGCCTGGGTCCCATCACTTACGAAAAGCATTATAAAGAGGTACTGGCCGATATTGACAAGGGCGTAGCCGAGGGCGCCACCCTGGTGTTGGACGGCCGTAACACCGTTGTGGAGGGCTACGAGAACGGTTACTTTGTAGGCCCCACCATCTTTGACCATGTAACGGCAGATATGACCATCGGCGACGAAGAAGTCTTTGGTCCGGTGCTATGCATCAAACGGTGCAAGGACTTTGAGGAGGGCTTGGCCATTATGAACGCCAATCCTTATGCCAACGGCTCCGTGATCTACACCCAGAGCGGCTATTATGCCCGGGAGTTTGCCCGCCGTACCGACGGCGGCCAGGTCGGCATCAATGTGGGTATTCCGGTACCGGTAGGCTTTATCCCCTTCAGCGGGCACAAAAAGTCCTTCTTCGGCGACCTGCATTGCCTGGGTAAGGACGCTTATCGCTTCTACACAGAGAGCAAGGCGGTTACCACCCACTGGTTCGATGAGGAGGAGAAAAAGGCAACGGAAGTCTCCACCTGGGACGGCACCATCTAAGCCGGATAAACAGCAAGAGCACACCGATTATGGTGTGCTCTTTTCTTATACTTTTACTTTTTTTATCCGTTTACTTTTTTTATCCGTTCTCTTTGTCCGTGCCAATCAGGCCCTGACTTTCGCCGTATGTATCGGTAAGCCGAGCGCCGGAGCCGTCGGCTATATATTATACTACAAAACAGCCAAAACCTCAATACTTTTTCTTTCTCTCCCGGTGGTGTATAATATGGGTACAGAGGTATACCTCTGAATTCCCAAAGGGGTGATAGTATGATCAACATTACGGCAAGAGGATTTGACCTAAAGCAAGGCACCAAAGACGGTATTGACAAAGAATTGCAGCGTATTGAAAAAATGCTGCCTGACAACGCCTCCTTTGATGTGACCCTAGCCAAGGTAAAGGACGGCTACAAGTGCGACATTACAGTCAAGTACATTGGCTCCTTTATCCGCGGCGAGGCACGGGCAGACAAGATTGAGCCGGTCATTGATATGGCAGTAGACGACCTGAAGCGAAAGCTGCGCAAGCTAAAGACCTACCTGGTAGATAAGAAGCGTAAGGGCGGCATTGACCAGATCGCCTCCATGCTGGAGCCCATAGAAGAAGTGACCATGGACGACTTTGAGAGCTATGACAGCTCCGCTGTGGATATTCAGCGCAAAAAGAACATTCAATTGCAAATGATGACCGACGATGAGGCCATCGTGCAAATGGAAATGCTGGGACACAGCTTCTTTGTTTATCTGGCGCCGAACGGCCAAACCTGCGTGATCTACAAACGAGGCAAAGGCTACGGTCAGTTAATTTGTAGCTGACCGGCGTACACCGAAAAACGCATTTTTATTCAATTTTGCCGTGAGTGAAAACTCACGGCAATCTTTTTTGTGCAAAGTGGAAAAATAGATACGCGTACATTGACTAATACCTATGATATTGGTATAATTTATACAAAAATAAACGGAAGCAATGCTTCTGAAGAGAGGGATTTTGTATGACTTATACAGAAAAAGTGCTGGCAGATCTGAAAGCAAAGAACCCGGATCAGCCGGAATTTATCCAGGCCGCCACAGAGGTTTTAGACGCATTGGCGCCGGTGGTCAACAACGATCCGAAATACCAAAAAACCAGCTTGTTGGAGCGGTTGGTTGAGCCGGAACGGCAGATCATGTTCCGTATTCCGTGGGTGGACGATCATGGCCAGGTGCATGTAAACCGCGGCTATCGCGTGCAGTTTAACTCCGCCATCGGCCCCTACAAAGGCGGTCTGCGCCTGCACCCCAGCGTAAACTTGTCTATCATCAAGTTTCTGGGCTTTGAGCAGATCTTCAAAAACAGCCTGACCGGCCTGCCCATCGGCGGCGCCAAGGGCGGCTCTGACTTTGACCCCAAGGGCAAGAGCGATATGGAAGTGATGCGCTTCTGCCAGGCATTTATGAATGAGCTGTATAAATATGTAGGTGCGGACGAGGACGTACCCGCCGGCGACATCGGCACCGGTGCCCGCGAGGTAGGTTACTTATACGGTCAGTACAAGAAACTGACGAACCGCTCCGAGGGCGTGCTCACCGGTAAGGGCCTGAGCTTCGGCGGCTCCCTTGCCCGTACAGAGGCTACCGGCTACGGCCTGGTGTATATTACCGAGGAAATGCTCAAGGACCACAATAAGGATCTTAAAGGTGCTCGTGTGGCCGTGTCCGGCTCCGGTAATGTGGCCATTTACGCTATGGAGAAGGCGCGGCAGTTAGGTGCAAAAGTCATCTGCTGCTCCGATTCTACCGGCTACGTAATTGACGAAAACGGCATTGATGTAGAGGCTGTAAAGCAGATTAAGGAAGTGGACAGAAAGCGCATTTCTGTGTATGCGGAGAGCCACCCCACCGCCACTTATGCAGAGGGCTCTGTGTGGGACGCCGTGACCTGCGATGTGGCGCTCCCCTGCGCCACCCAGAATGAGATCCACGCCGCGCAGGCGCAGCGCCTGGTAGACACCGGCTGCTACGCAGTGTGTGAGGGCGCCAATATGCCCACGGACGCAGCGGCCACAGAGGTGTTCCTGCAAAATCACATTCTGTTCCTGCCCGGCAAAGCTTCCAACGCCGGCGGCGTAGCCACCTCCGCACTGGAGATGGGCCAGAACTCCATTCGCTCCAGCTGGACTTTTGACGAGGTAGACGCCAAGCTGCAAGGCATCATGGTCAACATCTACCACAACATGAAAGAGGCTTGCGAAAAGTACAATGCCCGCGACAACTTCGTTGTTGGTGCCAACATCGCCGGCTTTATGAAAGTGGCCGATGCCATGATGGCGCAGGGCGTGGTTTGATCCAACAAATCTCATATAAACACAAAGCAGTCTGCTACGGCAGACTGCTTTTTCTTATTGACAAAGGAGCAAACCTGTGTTATGCTTTATACATACCATTGGTATGTAAGGAGGAGCTATGAGCAGGAATAAATACCCGGAACAGACCCGGGAACAAATTTTAGATACCGCCACACGCCTGTTTTTGCAGCAGGGGTACGAACACACCACCATACAGAATATCATCGACCAGCTGGGCGGCTTGACCAAAGGCGCGGTGTACCACCATTTTTCCTCCAAGGAAGCGATCTTAAACGCCGTTGCCGCCCGTATTTTTGAGAACAATTCCCTGTCCGCCACTTGGCAAAAAATCGCAGTATCCACAACATTAACCGGCAGTCAAAAGCTGACCCAAATGCTGCTCGCTGCCATTACAGACCCACAGGAAGCCCAATTCCGCAAACTGGGTGTGCAACTGCGTAACTCTCCCCAAATGCTGCGCGACTTGCTGTATCGCAGCGTAGAAGAAATTGCGCCTACCGCCTTTTTGCCGGTGGTCGAAGCGGGCATTGCCGACGGTTCGCTGCAAGTGGCCGAACCGACAGCCTTTGCAGAAGTGGTGGCGCTGCTTGCCAATCTTTGGCTAAGCCCGCTGGTATTTGCTGATGACCCGGAAAAGCGGAAGCAAAAGCTGGCATTTCTCTGTACCCTTTGCGAACCCACCGGGCTGGACTTAGCGCCCTTGCAACCTTATTTAGATCAATTATAAACGCCCATTCGCCCGCTGCTTTGCAGCGGCTATTCTTTGAATTTATACATACCGTTGGTATGTAAGGAGGAAATATGGATACTTACACAAAAAGAGAACGGACCATCTATCTACTGGGTATGCTGGGTCAAAACTTGATATACGGCGTGATCGGCACCGGGCTGACCTACTATTTTCAAAGTGTGATCTTTTTGCCTGCACTGGCCATCAGCACCATCACCCTGCTATCTAAAATAGCCGAATTTCTGTGTGACCCCTATGTGGGTATGCGCATTGACCGCAGTCAAAATACCAAAGGCAAATGCCGCACTTATCTTATATCTTCACCGCTGCCGATTTTTATTTTTTCGCTGCTCTGCTTTCTTAATCGTCCATATACGGCAGCAGAAACATCCACCGCTCGCCTGGGTATCTTACTGGCTGCCGGGCTTAGTTTCATCGGCTTTGGCATTTGCTTTTGCTTCGGCGACGTAGCGCTATGGACATTGCCAAACTTAATGACAAAAAGCCGCAAGGACCGCAACGCATTGCTGGCACAGGCACGGATCGTTGCAGGAATTTGCGGTGCCGGTATCAGTTTGCTGCTATTGCCGTTATCTCAGGCTGCGGGCAATCACTTTTCCAAACAGCTAAACGACCCTACCTTAGGGCTGCAAATAGGGACCGTCTTGGTCTGTGGCAGTTTTTTGTTCCTGGGCACGCTCCTGTTTCAGCCGGTAGGCTTTTGTACCCAGGAGCGCATGACCGCCCCGCCGGCAGAAAAGCGCAGCCTATGGCAAAATCTTACGGAAATGTGGCGCATGCAAAGTTATCGTCGCATTTTGCTCTCCGGATTGCTGCGCACACCTAGCGGGCTAATGAATTTGCTGCAAATGACCGTGCTGTCTTACTACTTTGGCAATAACGGGCGCACACCTTATGTGCACTATATGCTGCTCTTAGGCATTCCGGCCTTTTTAGGCCAACTCATCGCCGCAGGTGCAGCTCCCAAACTGGCAGACAAGCACGGCGCAGCCACCACATTTGCACAAGCCAATGTGTTTGCAGGACTGGCTTTATTGGCCGCCTTTGCGCTGTTCCTTTGCCGACCGCAGCAGCTAACACAAGCCCTGCCCTTTACGCTCTTGATCCTGCTTCTGTTTTGTAATATGTTTTGCTGCGGTCTAGTCAATACCGTGCAATCCATTTTAATTGCAGACGCAGCAGACCTAACGGAGAAAGAAAGCGGCATACGCCGGGACGGCATTTTCGTGTCCGGGCAGTCCTTACTCATCAAGCTGTCCACCGGTGTGTCTGCTTTGCTGCAAGGGCTGGTGTTTGCGATCAGTGGCTTTAGCGGAACCGCCGTCCGTCAAATCAACCGGGCGCTATATGCCGGTGCCGACTTCGCAACGGATCCGTCATTTGCAACGCCGCGCTTCGCTATGTTCTTTTTATTTCTGTGCCTGCCGGGGATCGCCTATCTGCTTTCTGCGCTGCCGTACAGGAAAGGCAGAAATCCACATAAGGCACCTGTATAAGCGCCCTCTATACGTTGTTCACATCAAAATCCATACAAAAAAGCGCAACCTTTATGGGTTGCGCTTCTTTATTTTGTTCGTGCGCTTTATTGTGCACACGGTGGCTTATAGTTCGCAACAATAAACGCCCAGCGTTTGTGTTTTGATCGGGTCGCTATTGGGGGTAAAGAACAGCAAGTCCGTATCTATGGTTTTGATTTTGGTGCGAAAGCCCGCCTTGCCGTACAAGTGCATATTCCGCTCGTTGGCTTCATTCACCGCCAGGGTCAGCTTTTCAAACCCATTTTGCTTTGCATATGCCATCACGGTATGCAGCATTTTGGTGCCAACGCCTTTATTTTGCCACAGTCTTTTCACTTCAAAATTACACAAATAGGCCACGCGCTGCCCATCGGCCACCTGCAGGTCTTTAAGCTTTACAACCAAATACGCCTTGCCGATAAACAACTTGTGATAAAACGCAAAAAACGGTATAAGCGTTCCGTTTTTGACCAAATTTTCAAACTCGGTCTTTACATATTTTGAGTCCGTATAATGCTTTAGAAACACATCTAAAGTGGGAACAACGATCCGTGTGTGCTCCGCTAAGAATCTTCTCATCATAAAAAACCCTCTGAAAAATACGGAGGCGCTCCCAACAGAGTGCCTCCCATATTCTTTGCTATTTCTTTTTACAGTGCAGCGATGAGCGCTTCCATTTGGTCCATTTTGCGCTCCATGTCCGCCACCAGGGCAAACTGGTTGCGGGCACGCACCAGGTTATGCTCCGGGTAAGCGGTCTTAAAGTAGGTGTCGCCGTTCAGGTAATCGGTCAAAAAGCGCATACCGCACTCAAAGGTCATCAACTTGGCAGAAAAGGCCAACTGGTCGATCTCCGTTTGGGTCAGGCTCTCCCCCGCCTGGGACAAAAATCCCTTGGCATAGGCGCCGAAATACTCCAGATCCAAACTCACCTTGGACAGGTCCGCCTCGTCCTCGGCAGCGGTGTTGGCGCCAAAGCGAATAGAGTCGCCAAAATCATAATGGGCAAGACCCGGCATGACCGTGTCCAGGTCAATCACACAAATGGCCTCGCCGGCGGTGGCGTCAAACAGCACATTATTCAGCTTGGTATCATTATGGGTCACCCGCAGGGGCAACTGGCCGGCAGCCGCCAGGTCGCTAAGCCGATGGGTGTCTGCCTTGCGGTCCTTTACGAACTGAATTTCCGCCTGCACAGCGGCGGCACGACCGGCCTTGTCGGCTTTTACCGCCGGGAGAAACTCGTTCTCATACCGCCACAGGGTGTTATGGAAATTCGGAATCGTCTCATACAGAGTCTCAGCCGGAAAATCCGCCAGCAGGTGCTGGAACCGGCCGAATGCCTCGCCGCTCTTTTGGAACAGAGCTGCGCTCTCCACCGCGTCATAGCTGATAGAGTCCTTTACAAACACATAGGCGCGGAAGTAGTCCCCATCCGGTGCAGTGTAATACTGCGCGCCATCCTTGGTCTTGATAAAGTGCAGGGTCTCCCGGTCCGGGTCGCCACCGGCAGCCCGAATCTTCTCCTGCAAAAAGGAAGTGACTGCAAACACATTCTGCATCAGCCGGTCAATGTCACGAAATACATTGTGATTGACTTTCTGCAGCACGTACCGCTGCTGACCGCCCTCCGGCAGATCGGTGGTAATGATATAGGTTGTATTGATATGGCCGTTGCCAAAGGCCCGGCAATCCGCCGTCTTGCCCTGAAAACCAAAGCGGTCGATCACCTGCTGAATACTCTCCATACAAGGGTCCTCCCTTATTCTTGCGCATACGCTCAAAATGTCCTTTTATTTTACACTATTATGCCATCTTTTTCAATACCTAAAACAAAGACCGTACCAACTATGCCTGTTGATACGGTCTTACTTTGTATAAATTTTGACTTACTCTCGGCGCAGCGCCTCAATAGGCGACAGCTTAGCAGCCTTGCGGGCCGGGTAAATGCCGAAGAACAGCCCAACACCGCTGGAGAATGCCAGTGCCAGCAGGATCACCCACCAAGTGATCTTGGGGGTAATATTGATAACGGCACAGGCCGCATACGCGCCTGCAATACCCAATACCAGGCCAATGATACCGCCGATCAAGCACAAAATCACCGATTCGGTTAAGAACTGCAAGGTGATTACCTTGGTCTTGGCGCCCAAGGACTTTCGTATGCCGATCTCCCGCGTTCGCTCGGTTACGGACACCAGCATAATGTTCATCACGCCGATACCGCCAACGATTAGGGAAATGGCACCTACACAGGCAATAAATGCGGTCAGCACCTGCATAACAATATCTACGATCTGAATATAGGTGGCCATATTCTGGGCAATATACATATTCTTGGCAAAATTGCCGTGGGCCGCTTTCAAGTAGTTGACGGTGGCGTTACCTACAGCGTCATTGTCTGCACCGTCCTGGGCGATCACGAAAATGGAGCTCAGGTTGGAGTTGGCGCCGGTGATCTGGGTCAGCGTCGTGCATGGCATAAACAATGCGATCACAGGAGAGTCCTCGTTCTGCTGAAACATAGTTGACAGAGAGGAACTGCCGCCGGCGGACTGGGCAATCTGGTCAATATTGGCCACACCCGCTATCTTAACCTTCATGGACTTACCGCTGGAGGACACAGTCACATACTCGCCGGTCACATCTTCATACCCAAATACACTTTGAGCACTGTTAATACCGATCACGGCAATAGGTGAATTGGCGCTGTACTCCTCATCGGTAAAGAACCGACCGTAGGTGCAGCCTTCGGTCAAGGCGTACTGAATATCACTGTTTACGCCAACCAGCATGGCGGTAGCTTCCTTGGCCTGGGAGTCAATGGTGGCCTTACCAAAGCCCATCAGCATAGGCGAGCAGCGATCTACGCCGTTTACACGGCTTTTAATATTCTCTACATCCTTCAAGGTAATGTAGTCGTTGTCCGTAGCCTGGGTGGTATCCACCGAGACCATCACGGCGTTGGAGCCCATATCCTCGATTAAAGAGACGATATAGTCCCGGGCACCGGTACCGGCTCCCACAATCATGATCACAGAGCTGATACCGATAATGATACCCAACATCGTCAGGAGCGAGCGCATCCAGTTCGCCTTTATGGCTTTGACAGCGATTTTAAAGCTTTCTGAAATGTTCACAAAAAGAGCTCCTTATTTTGTTGTACTCAGTTTGTCAACCACCTTAACCTTAAAGGAGTCTTCCTTATAGGTAGTGGATGGTGCGGCAACGATCTTGTCCCCGGCTTTCAGGCCGTCGGTTACCTGGTAGGCGCTGTCCGACATGGCGCCGGTGGTAATGGCAGTCTTGGTGACCGTCTTTTTCTCCTCGTTGTAGAGGTACACATAGGTGCCGGTCTTATCCAGTACAATCGAGCCGGTGGGCACGGTTACAACGCCCAGGTACTCACCGGTGCTAATCACCACATTGGCTTCAAAACCGATGATAATGTTCTCGTCCGGGTGTTTCACTTCTACCGTACACTCCACGCCTGCACCGGAGCTGGTTAGGCTGGACAGACCGCTGATACCGGCCATGGAACCTACATTGTCCAAGATGGAGCCGGTAGACCCGCCGGTGGCGGTAGGCGCCTTGGCAGTCACCTCGCCCTCATACTTACCGTAAGCGGTGGTAATGGTGCAGGGCATACCCACCTTCACCCGATGGTTATCGTACTCACTCAGGCTGATGGTCACGACCATGGTGTTCATATTCTCCAGCACAATGCCGTCATTGACCAGGGAGGTCTGCTCCCCGGGTACCAGATCGCAGGTGGTGATGGTGCCGTCAAAAGAAGCGGTCCAACCAGCCTGCAAATCCTTGTTTGCTTCCTGCAAAGCGGTCAGGGCACTCTCTGCACCCTCCATTACGCTCTTTTGTGCGCTGACAGCGGTGTCGGAAGCCTCTACCGCATACATTTTGGACTGCGCATACAGGGCAGCCAATTGCAGCTGCTTAGTGGTCAACTGTATATCCGTCGTACTGGTCAGGTCTTTTGCAACGCTCTTCCAGTCAATTTCCTTTACAGCCTGGGCAATACTCTTTGCCAGCACATCGCCCATCACTTTCAGATTGTCCTCGTTAATCAATCCGTCGCTGATGGCGTCACGAATGGCCTTTTCCACTGCGTCGGCGATGGCGTTGCCATCGGTAATATTTCTATCCAACGCCTTACTGATGGCGTCCGCTGTGGTCTTCATGATCTGCATCATGGTATCCACATCATTGGTCATATCGCGAATATTATCGGCAATCTCGGCCAAAGTATCGGACAGATCCGCGAGCGCACCGGTGGTGCTGGTCTTCTCAAACTGCGCAATATACTGCACGTTACCACGCACCTGAACAGTCACCTGCTTGGAGGACTTCAATTTCGTGCCGTTGGCATCGTACCAACCGGAGAAGCTGTAATCCTTAGCAGGAACAGCCTTGATCACCACATCTGCACCCTCGTCATACTTACCTGCACTGGTAGAACCGGCGGTATTATTACCCACCTGCACGGTACCGTAGCTCTCCTGGCCAGCCAGCACCGTTGCCTTTACCGTATAGGTAGCGGCCTTAGCGGTGGTTGCTTTGGTGGTAGTCACCCGCGTTGTGGAAACTGTGGTCGGCAGCGTGGTGCGGTGCTTTTTCGTTGTGGTCTTCTTCTTTGAGGTAGTGGTATTGGCACGCTTCTGCAGCTTGGCAATCTGCTTTTCCAGCGTGTTGATCTGCTTATTGACCGCTGCCAAATTCGACTTAGCGGCAGTCTGATTGCTGCGAGCGGTGTTGTACGCCTTCTTAGCGTCCGTATAAGTCCCCTGCAATTTGGAGATCTGGGCGTCCACATTAGAGGTATCAAAGGTAGCCAGTTTGTCGCCCTCTTTGACCTTGTCGCCCTTTTGGACAAACACTTCTTTTACAGTTGCCACAGTGCCAACCTTGTATGTACGGCTGGCGCCTGCGGTCACATCGCCGGTAGCGCTGACCGTCTCGTAAATATCGCCGGTAGAGATGGTGTGCAGGGTCACCTGCTCGCCGCCGTTGACCTTGCGCACAATAAAGATACTGGTCACGATAATGGCGATCACCAACACGATGGCGATGGGAACGATAATTCGTTTTTTGCTCTTTTTAACAGTTGCCATAATTTCGCCTCTTCGATTAAAAATTATACAAAGTGTGTAACGTGTCTATTATATCACAGGCTGTATAATTGTCAATAACAATTTGTAAAATTCATAGCCTATTCACATTTGCCGGCAGCCAATGCGCGGGCTCCAATGTCTTTTCTATAATGCACACCGTCAAAGTGTACTTCCCCAGCAGCGGCATAGGCGGTATCCAGCGCCGCCTGCAAATCGTCACCCAAGGCGGTAATGCCCAGCACGCGCCCGCCGGCAGTCACCAGCTTGCCTTCCTTTTGCGCTGTACCGGCATGGTACACGGTAACTCCCGCTCGCTGCCCATCGGTCAGACCGGTGATCTCCAACCCCTTGGGGTAAGACTTGGGATAACCGCCGCTGGCCAAAATTACACAGGCGCAGGCTTTATCACTCCACCGAATGTCCAGCTGGGCCAGCGTACCGGTGTTAATGGCGTCAAAAATATCCATAATATCCGTTTCCAGCCGGGGCAGCACCACCTGGGTCTCCGGGTCGCCGAAACGGCAGTTGTATTCAATCACCTTGGGGCCCTTAGGGGTAAGCATCAAACCAAAGTAGAGGCAGCCTTGGAAGGTGCGCCCTTCGGCATTCATAGCCGCAATGGTGGGAAGGAAGATGGTGTCCATACATTGCTGTGCCACCGCTTCCGTATAGTACGGGTTGGGGGACACGGTGCCCATACCGCCGGTATTCAGTCCCTTGTCGCCGTCCAGTGCTCGCTTGTGATCCATAGAGGACACCATAGGCCGCACGCACTTGCCGTCGGTAAAGGCCAGCACAGACACTTCCGGCCCGGTAAGGAACTCCTCCACCACAATATGATTGCCGGAGGCACCGAATACCTTGTCCTCCATAATTTCCTTAACACCGGCCACCGCTTCTTCCAAAGTTTCCGGAATCAGCACGCCCTTGCCCAAAGCCAGACCGTCTGCCTTAATGACAGTGGGGAATTCGTTTTTCTCCGTAATATATTCAATGGCCGCCCGGGGATCGTCAAATACCCGATACTCGGCGGTGGGAATGTGGTATTTTTGCATCAGATCCTTGGAGAACACCTTGGAGCCTTCAATGATAGCCGCGTTGGCTCGAGGGCCAAAAGTGGCAAAGCCCGCCGCGTTCAGGGCATCTACCATACCGGCCACCAGCGGATCGTCCGGGGCCACTACCACCAGGTCTGCCTTAATCTCCTTTGCCAGCGCCACGACGCCGTCTATATCCATGGCCGCCACATTGTGGCACACTGCATCATAGGCAATGCCCCCATTGCCCGGGCAGCAATGCACACTGTCCACTCTGGGTGACTCTTTGATCTTGCGCACCAATGCGTGCTCGCGGCCACCGCCGCCTACCACCAAAACCGTCATATTCTTTGACCTCCAAAAAAGACTTTTAGGAGAACTGCCGTTTTGCCGCCAATTCTCCTGTATTTTCTGTATTTTATTTGTTTTTATTGATAATCCGACTCTCTGCCTTACCGCTCTCCAAATCAATAAAACGGGTAAAGAGGGAAACTTTGTTGTCCTCGTTCAGGCTGTCCCAAATCATTTGCGTAAAGCTGTCCAGGTCGCCGTCCATCTCCACCGGCACCGGCTCGCCCTCAAAGGACGGGATCGGATCGCCGTCGCCCTTGTAGGTGTGGATCAAATGGCCCAGACCGGGCACCGCTGCATACTCAAAGAAGTAACGCAGGCAGGAGTCACCCCGACCCATATTGGACTTTAAGATGGACAGGTTGTAGTCGCCATTTGGCTTAACCACGCCGCTGATTCTGGGGGTATAGTTGGGCGCGTCCGGCTCAAACTCCCGGGTAAGCAGCGCGTGGCGATAGCACTTGCCCTCTGCCATAAAGTCATAGATGGTATCCGTCTGGTCACCGTTGGTGACAATGGTCTTGCCGTCCAAGCACAGCACCGGGTTGTAAATGATCAAAGACGGATCCTCCATCTTGCTCTCATCAAAAGCCTTGGTGCGAATGCCGCCACGGTCGTTCTCCTCAAACACACGATTGCGGGAATTGACGCTGCGCCCCATAATAAAATAGGCGATCATTGCCGTTTTCCCGTCCTTGCTGCGACCCAACACGATCCCGCGGCCGGGATAGCTGTTGCCGGACAGCAGGGTTGAAAGCTGTTGTATCTCCATAATAATCACCATAGCCTTTCAGGCTACATACCGTTCATTAAAAATCATTAACACCTTGCTGTAGCCTGACAAGGTGTTCATGGTGATTACAGCCATCTCAAAATTATGCCAAAGGCAAATTTTGAGGGCAATATAATCTGTATAGTGTGATTTTTCACACTATACCTCAATCTAAAATACGGGTCTTGTTGCCCGTAATCTGAATTTTATCTTGGCAAAAGAGTGCCACCGCCTGAGGCAGCAGCTGCCATTCGCACTGCTCCATCACCCGCCGCTGCAAAATCTCCGGGGTGTCCCCCTCCAGCACCGGCACCGCCTTTTGGGCGATGATGGGGCCGGCGTCGCAGTCGGCAGTCACAAAGTGCACCGTAGCGCCGGTAAGCTTGACTCCGCTTTGCAGCACCGCCTCATGCACATGGAGCCCATAATAGCCCTTGCCGCAAAAAGACGGAATCAACGCCGGGTGAATGTTCATCATTTTGCCGGGGAAAGCGTCTACCACCTGTTCATCGAGAATGGTCAGGAACCCGGCATACACCACCAGATCCGCCTGCTCCGCCAGCAGCAGGTCCCGCATGGCAGCAGAGTAAGCATGTACATCCGGATACGCCTTGCGCTCCAGAACCTTACCGGGAATACCGTGGGCCGCAGCTCGCTCCAGTGCATACACGCCGGGCTTGGAAGCGATCACGCAGGTAATTTGCCCACCGGGGATCTCTCCCTTGTCTTGGGCGTCCAGCAAAGCCTGCAAATTGGTGCCCCCACCGGAAACTAACACGACAATGCGCTTCATACCAGCTCCACGCCTTTCTCGCCGGACTTGATCTGGCCGATGATTGCAGCCTGCTCCCCTGCCTGTTGCAGGATCCGCACGGCCTCGTCCGCCTTCGTGGCGTCTACGGCAATCACCAAACCGGTGCCCATATTAAAGGTATTATACATATCCCGCTCCGGAATGTTGCCTTCTTTGGCGATCAGGTCAAAAATAGGCTTCTTAAAGCACTTGTTCTTCTCAATCACAGCGGTGAAACCATCTTGCAGCATACGGGGCACATTCTCATAGAAGCCGCCGCCGGTAATGTGGCTGATGGCGTGCACCCGCACGCTGTCCATCAGTGCCAGCAGGGGCTTTACATAAATACGGGTGGGCGTCAGCAACTCCTCACCCAGGCTCTTGCCCAACTCCGGCACCTGCACTTGCAGCCGGTCGGAAGAAATGTTAAACACCTTGCGCACCAAAGAGAAGCCATTAGAATGTACGCCGGAGGAGGCCACGCCGATAAGCGCGTCTCCGGCTTGCAGCTCCTCACCGCTGACCAACTTGCTCTTTTCGCCAACGCCAACAGAGAACCCGGCCAGGTCATACTCGTCCTCCGGATAAAAGCCGGGCATCTCCGCAGTCTCGCCGCCAACCAGAGCGCAGCCGGCCTGCACACAGCCCTCAGCCACACCGGCCACGATCTGCTCAATCTTCTCCGGGAAGTTTTTGCCGCAGGCAATATAATCCAGGAAGAACAGGGGCTTGGCACCAGAGCAAGCCACATCGTTAACGCACATAGCCACACAGTCGATGCCTACGGTGTCGTGCTTATCCATTAAAAAGGCGATCTTCAGCTTGGTGCCTACACCGTCTGTACCGCTAACCAGCACCGGCTCTTTATAGTCGTTCACCGGCAGTTGAAACATACCGCCAAAGCCGCCGATCCCACCCAGCACGCCGGGCACGGTGGTGCGCTTTACGTGGGCCTTGATCCGCTCCACAGACTCATAACCGGCGGTCACATCTACACCGGCTGCCGCATAGCTTGCACTAAAACTCTTTTCCATTCTCAGATCTCCTCCAGTTTCTTTTGCAGGTCTGTATCTTTTTGGCGCACAGCAGCGGCCATATCCGCCCGCATTTGCACCAGTTTGTCCATTAAGTCGTCATTGCCCACAGCCAGAATTTCCGCTGCCAGCAGCGCTGCGTTCTTAGCCGCATTGACCCCAACGGTAGCCACCGGAATACCCGGGGGCATCATCACCGTAGCCAGCATGGCGTCCATTCCGTCCAGCACCTTAGCGCTGCACGGAATGCCAATCACCGGCAGCGTGGTGGAAGCGGCCAACACACCGCCCAGGTGCGCCGCCATACCGGCGGCTGCCAGGATCACGCCAAAGCCGTTCTCCCGGGCACTCTCTGCAAAGGCCATAGCCTCCTTTGGGGTACGGTGGGCGCTCATTACATGCACCTCGGTCTCAATGCTCAGCTCCCGCAGCTGCTTAATGGCCGGTGCCACCACCGGCAGATCGCTGTCCGAGCCCATAATGACTGCAACTTTTTTCATAAAACTGTCCTCCGTTTGCGGTGGCGCACCGGGCGCGACACCGGGTATGGCAAGTATTTTTTCGTTTATATTACGGCTATTATACGCTATATGCGGTGCTTTTTCAATAGAAAAATACAAAAACCAACCCGTGTTTCCACAGGTTGGTTTTCTCTGTTAATCGTAAATGCTTTCGTCCAGCTTACCGGCACCGATAAAACCGGCAGCGCCGTCCATATCCGCAGCGGTAATGCGCCCGTCTCCGTTAAAATCCAGCAACCGCTCATACGCGCCATCGCCCCGGTCAATATCGACTGCGTACTGCTGTAAAGTCACCAGATCCCGGGCGTTCACATACCCATCGCCGGTCAAATCATAGGCCATCACCGGCACATCGCCCAAGTCTACGCTCTGTGTAGTGACCGTTACCTGCACCTGGCGGCATAAGTAAAAATCCGCCCCCACGGTCAAGGTATAAGTACCCGGCGCCACGGCAATAGAAAATGTGCCGTCCTCGCCGGTTCGCACGCTCTCATCGCCCAACTCTATCGTCGTGCCCACCAGCAGATAATTGTGGGGGTGACTGCCGTCCGTGCTCTCCATTGCCACCGCACGCCCGGTAATGGTGTAGCTAAGCGCCGGTTGATAATTCCCATCATAGCTGCTGCCGCAGCGCCGGCAGGTGTAGCGGGTGTAGCCCGCCTCCGTTGTCGTCGGCGGGATCACCACGGCGGTATAATCGTGCCCCAACGCCGGGGTACTGATGGTGTCGGACAAATGCGCTCTGCACCGGGTGCAATAATCATAAGTATAACCCGGCAGGGTGCATGTGGGCTGCACGCGGTGGGTGGCAGGCGCCGTATGCCCCAGCTTGGCAATCGGGGTGGCATAGCTGTCACCGCAAGTGCAGGTATAAAGGATTTGGCCGTCTGCCACGCAAGTGGGTTCTGTGCGTTGGGCGGTGTACACATGGGTGTGTACTTGCACCGGCACAGCAGCCGTTTGGTCACCCCAGGTCAGTGTGGCGGTGTATGTGCCCTCTGTCCAGTGATGGGCAACCTGATCGTCCGTCAAAGAAAAGACATGGCCGTTATAGTTTTCCTCTGTCAGCGGCAGGGTCACCTGGTCCCCGGTATCATAAGTGATGGTAATTTGCAACCGATCGGTAAAGGCGTTCAGGTCAAAGTAAGCATAGGTCTGCCCATCGCTGTCCGTGCGCGCCGTGCTATCCACACCGGTGACCAGCACCTGATCTGCCGGGAATGCGGCAGAAAAACCGACCACTTTACCCGGATACAAATACGCCGTGTATGCCCCCAGGCTGTGGTTATTGGTCACTTGAAAATAATAGGTCTCCCCTGCCTGCAAAGTACAGGTGAGATCAAAATTCAGATCATAAAGGGAACGGTCGTCGCTGCTTTGCCCCAGATCCGTCTTGCTGCCGTCGCATAGGCGCACCACCGTATCCACACTGCCCATGGAGTAAAAATGGTAAGTACCGGTAGCAGTAGGGGTATAGCGATACCAATCTGTACCGCTGTAGGATTGAAATGTATTGCCAAAGATGGTGCCTTGGGTCAGCTCCAGCGCCGGATCAAAGGTAATCTGTGCCGCTGCGTCCGCATAATGCTGGGCAGTGGTGCCGGTCAGTCCCCGCAGAGTAAAAGCAGTCATGGGGCGGCCGTCCTCATCCTGGTACCCAACCGCGTACTGACCAAAGCCGGTGCCCACCGGGAACTGGGCAGCGGTCAGCGCCTTGCAGTCAATAAAGGCACAGGCGCCCAGCTGCAAACTGCCGGCCATATTGTCAAACTGAATATCCGTCAGCCCGGAACAAGCGGCAAAGGCATAGCTGCCAATCCCCGTGACCCCGGCAGGAATTCGTATCGACTGCAAAGCTGCGACATGAAAAAAGGTGTTACTGCCAATCGTTCTCAAGCTCTCCGGCAACTGCACATCCGTAACAGCCGTCAACTGGCGAAGCAGATTGTCTCCCAGCCCGGTAATGCCCTCCTCCACTTGCACCGTGCGGATTTGGCTGCGGTGGGCGGCAAATGGCGGCAGACTCTCCGGGGTGTAATCCGGCGTAGCACCGGTGCCGGTGAGGGTCAAGGTGCCGGTACTCTCCTCAAACACATAATCCACCTGACTATCACCTAAAGTCCCCTGCTCCCCGGCAAAGGCAAAAAAAGATGGCACCCCAACAAACACAGTTGCCAGCAGAAAACAAAAGATCACACTGTACTTTTTCATCAGGATACCACCTCACATATTCTGTTGTCATTATACCATAAGCCTGACGCCGGTGCAACCGTCAGTCCGCCAGCACCTTACGCAGCAGCTTGCGCACCTTTTGCAACCGGGTACGCACCGCAGAGCCGGAAATACCCAGTGCCAGACCAATCTCTTTACTGCCGTAGCCTTGCCGCCGCATAGCGAGCAAAATCTGATCCTCTCGCCCCAGCATACCCAGCACCTGCGCCCACTCTACCATGGTGATGGGATCCGCCCGATCCGGCAGGTCAAAGTCCTCCGGTATTGCCACGCACACCGCCCGGGCAGCAATGGCCCGGTAGTGGTCGGCGCACACGCTGCGGGCAATGGACAGCAGCAGGCTTTTGTCCGACTTGGGGAAAGCAGCCGCCGCCAGCAGCCACTGCCAATACTGCATAAAGGTCTGCTGGGTCAGCTCCTCGGCCAAATCAGCAGGCACACGGCCACTAATCCAACGCAGCACCGCAGCAAAAGATCCAGCATAAACAGCATTAAAGTGCTCATACTTTGTACTTTTTTCGGAATGCTTCATACGCTTCTTCGTCCATGACCATATTGCCTACTATGCTGTTGGCCTGCACCGTGCCCAGCAGCGGCTTGGGACATACGGCAACCGCACCTACGATAAACAACAGGTGCTTATCCGTGATCATCTCCGGGGTCACATCCGGCGCAAAAAACAGGCTGCTGCCCACCACGATTACCGCGCCGTCCTCCAACCGGGACAGCAAATCCGCACCTGCCCGCAGCTCTGCGGAGAACTGGTGCAAATGGTCCAGATCCCGATCCAATTCCCGGAACATACCGTTCAGGTTCTCAATCACCAGGCCGGTGCCCTGCTCTGCAACGCCTATACCGCTTAGAAAGACCCGGGCGTGCTTCTCCCCGGCAGCCCGCCGAAAGATGGTCATACCGTTACAAAGGCAAATGGCGCCCTCCGGCAGCGTAGACCCCAGCACATTCAGCCCGTTATACTGGGCCACTTTGTCCATAGGCGCAAACACCTCCTGGGCAATGGCCCCCTTGGTTATATCCGCATAGGCCTCTGCGAAGGCCGGCGAAGGATTCTCCGGCAGCAAGATGGTGCTTACCGCTTGAATAGAGCTGATCTTGCGCAGCGCCTGGGGCGTATAGTTGCGCAGATCTAATACGGACACGGCCTCAATTTTCTTTTTACCGAACATCGTACATTTCCTTTCTGCTGGTCAAAGCGTTTTTCATTGTGTGTACACTCTATAAGACGGCTGCCGGGGGCAAACTGTCTGCACACTTTGGTGATTTTTATAATAAAACGCCACAACCACGAAAAAAAGGCGTATGTACCGGGGTACATACGCCTATAACCGTCATAATGACCTGCGCTTATACAAGCTCGATGATGCACATCTCAGCTGCGTCGCCGCGACGGGGGCCAGTCTTTACAATGCGGGTGTAACCGCCGTTTCTGTCCTCGTACTTGGGCGCGATCTCATCAAACAACTTCTTTACAACATCTTCCTTGGTAACATAGGAAAGCACCTGTCTTTTGGAAGCCAAAGTGTTCTTCTTGCCGAGAGTGATCATCTTCTCAGCCATAGCGCGAACTTCTTTCGCTCTGGTAACGGTAGTTTCAATCTTGCCGTTTTCTAAAAGAAAAGTAACCATACCTCTGAGCATTGCTTTTCTGTGGTCAGTAGGTCTGCCCAATTTTCTGGAACCTGGCATTGAAATTCCCTCCTTTAATCCTCATCGTGACTCAGGCTGAAGCCCAGGGATTGCAGCTTGGCAACCACCTCGTCCAGGGACTTGCGGCCCAGGTTTCTAACCTTCATCATATCTTCTTCGGATTTGCTGATCAAATCCTCTACTGTGTTAATGCCTGCTCGCTTGAGACAGTTGAAAGAGCGCACGGACAGATCCAGTTCCTCAATGGTCATCTCCAGAACCTTCTCCTTACCGTCGTCGTCCTTCTCCACCATAATATCCTGGTTGCCAATCTCCTCAGAGAGATCCACAAACAGCATCAAGTGGTCGTTGAGAATCTTAGCAGCCAAAGAAGCGGCCTCGTCAGCCGGAATGGTGCCGTCCGTCTCAACATCAAGAATCAGTTTATCAAGGTCTGTCTGCTGACCTACACGGGTGTTCTCTACGGTGTAATTCACCTTGAGCACCGGGGTGTAGATAGAGTCGATTGCAATGGTGCCGATGGGCAAATCCATCAGCTGCTTGTTGCGGTCACAGGGCACATAGCCGCGGCCGCTGTCTGCCGTCAGCTCCATAGATACGCTGGCGCCGGCGTCCAGATAAGCAATGTGCAGCTCGGGATTCAGGATCTCTACATCTGCGTCATGAATAATATCGCCCGCAGTGATCTCGCCTTCTCCGCTGGCCTCAATGTGCAGCATCTTCGGCTGCTCATCGTGAATCTTCAGGATAACGTTCTTGAGATTCAAAACGATCTCCGTCACATCTTCCTTTACATGCGGAATGGTAGAAAACTCGTGCAGCACACCATCAATCTTCACGGAAGTAATCGCATAGCCGGGCAGAGAGGAGAGCAGCACTCTCCGCATACCGTTGCCCAGGGTTGCGCCGAAACCTCTTTCCAGAGGTTCCACCACAAACTTACCTACGCTTCTGCTTCCCTGAGTAGATAAATCTACAATCTCGATTTTCGGCTTATCAATTTCAATCATTTAAAAGCCTCCTATTTTGATTTTAACAGCTAAATAACAGAATGATCAACTATTATCTAGAATAGAACTCAACGATCAAGTGCTCTTCAACAGGATAATCAATGTCTTCACGGGTGGGCAGAGCCACAACCTTAGCGGTCAGCTTCTCTGCGTCAACCTCCAGCCACTTGGGAGCGTTGCCATAAACGCCCTCTTCCTTCACGAGCTTAAATCTGCCGTTCTCCTTGCTCTTATCCACCACAGCGATCACATCGCCGGCCTTCACAAGGTAGGAGGGAATGTTGACCTTTTTGCCGTTCACGGTGAAGTGACCGTGAGAAACAGCCTGGCGGGCCTCACGACGGGTCTTGCAAAAACCGGTGCGGAAAGCCACATTGTCCAAACGAGTCTCTACCATGGTCAGCAGCACGGCACCGGTCTGGCCGGGAGCCTTAGCTGCCTTCTCATAGTAAGAATGGAACTGCTTCTCCAGAATGCCGTAGATGAACTTCACTTTCTGCTTTTCCTGCAGCTGCATAGCATACTCGCTCTTCTTGCGGCGATTCTTGGTATAAGAATTTCTGAATGTATCCTTATTTGTATAGCCCATAACAGCCGGAGAAATGCCGAGTGCTTTGCAGCGCTTTGCGATGGGCTCTGAATTCTTTGCCATATCTTCTACACCTCCGTTAGATTATACACGACGTCTCTTAGGCGGACGGCAGCCGTTGTGCGGAATGGGGGTAACATCCTTAATCAGGGTTACATCCAGACCGGCGGTCTGAAGTGCGCGGATGGCAGCTTCACGGCCGGAGCCGGGGCCTTTAACGAAAACTTCCACCGTCTTCATACCATGCTCCATAGCAGCCTTAGCAGCAACCTCGGCAGCAGTCTGTGCAGCAAAGGGAGTAGACTTCTTGGAACCACGGAAACCCATTTCGCCGGCAGACGCCCAAGAAACGGCATTGCCCTGCGTGTCCGTGATGGTTACGATGGTGTTGTTGAAGGTTGACTGAATATGGGCAGCACCACGTTCAATATTCTTCTTCTCGCGGCGTTTGCGAGAGCCAGTGGTCTTTTTTGTAGCCATACTACGAATATCCTCCTACGCTTATTTCTTCTTGTTTGCTATGGTCTTCTTGGGACCTTTGCGGGTGCGGGCGTTGTTCTTGGAGGTCTGTCCTCTTACAGGCAGGCCCTGACGATGGCGCATACCGCGATAGCAGTTAATTTCAATGAGTCTCTTAATGTCAAATGCTCTGTCTCTGCGCAGATCGCCTTCAACATTCAGGTTCTTCTCAATGTAATCACGAATTTTGGAAACCTGATCCTCGGTAAGATCTCTGCAACGAGTATCGGGATCAATTCCGGTTGCCTCTACGATCTGAGTAGCAGTGGTACGGCCGATACCATAGATGTAAGTAAGGCCGATCTCAACTCTCTTGTCGTTGGGCAAGTCAACACCAGAAATACGTGCCATATTGTTTTACCTCCGAATTATTGCTCAGGATTAGCCCTGACGCTGTTTGTGCTTTGGATTTTCACAGATAACCATGACTTTACCATTGCGCTTAATCACTTTGCATTTGTCGCAAATTTTCTTTACAGAAGGTCTGACTTTCATTTGAATATCCTCCTTTATTTACTTTGAGCGCCAAATAATACGACCCTTGTTCAGGTCATAGGGTGACATCTCAATCGTTACCTTATCACCGGGAAGAATACGAATGTTGTTCATCCGCAGCTTACCGCTGATATGGGCTAAAATGATGTGGTCATTTTGGAGTGCTACCTTAAAGGTCGTGTTGGGCAGCGCCTCAACCACAGTACCTTCCACTTCAATCATATCTGACTTTGACATCGTTTACCTCTCTTATGGATAGGATCATGAATTGATGTTCGCTCTTATCTGGAATCACATTACGGCGTAATCGCCTGCAATTGATTAACGCCTCAGACTTTGGTCAAAATGACCGGACCGTTAGAGGTAATGGCAATGGTGTGCTCAAAGTGCGCAGCCAGCTTGCCGTCTGCCGTCTTGACCGTCCAACCGTCTGAAAGCTGTTTTACCTTATAGGTCCCCAGATTTATCATTGGTTCAATTGCCAATGTCATTCCGGGTAATAGTCTGATACCGCGTCCTGCGTGACCGAAGTTTGGTACGCTGGGGTCTTCATGAAGTTTGGTGCCCACGCCGTGACCCACAAAGTCACGAACAACACCGTATCCGCGCGCCTCGCAATATTCTTGAACTGCGTGGCCGATATCGCCGATCCTGTTGCCGGGTACCGCCTGCTCAATGCCTTTATACAGACTCTCGCGGGTGGTATCCATCAGCCGCTTTGCCTCGGGCGAGCAAGACCCGACTGCAAATGTGGCAGCATTATCGCCGTTATAACCGTTTTTGGCCGCACCCAGGTCGATGCTGACAATGTCACCCTCTTGGAGGATGCGGTCCTTTTTCGGTATACCGTGGATCACTTCATCATTTATGGATATACATGCAGTAGCGGGATAGCCCCCATAGTGCAGGAAATTGGGCTTAGCGCCCCGTTTGATGATCAGATCGTAAGCGATCTTATCAATTTCCTTTGTAGAGATGCCCGGCTTAACAGCCTCACCTGCTACCATCAATGCTTCAGCGGAGATCTGGCAAGCCTCTTTCATCAGCTCCAGTTCTCTGCTGCTTTTCAGCACGACCATGTTAATCCTCCAGTGCTGCAAAAACGAGTGCCGTGGTGTCTGCCACCTCTTCCTGACCCTCTACGACTGCCAGCTTACCCAGCTTGTCGTAAAAGTCCTTCAGCGGCTCGGTCATCTTGTGGTATTCCACAAGGCGAGCCTGCACCGTCTCCGGCGCATCGTCCTTGCGTTGAATCAGTGCACCGCCGCAAGCGTCACAAACACCGTCCACCTTGGGCTTTTTATAAAGCATGTGGTAGGAATTTGCACACTTTGAACATACACGACGGCCGGACATTCTGGCGGTAATTTTCTCGTCAGGGACTTCTATATCAATGACCTTATCAATAGCCACGCCCATGTCCTCAAGCGCCTGGGCTTGAGGAATGGTACGAGGAAATCCGTCCAGAATAAATCCGTTTTCGCAATCTTTTTGTTCCAGTCTGTCCTTGATGATCCCGATAACCACATCGTCCGGAACCAGCTGGCCTGCGTCCATATAGGACTTGGCCTTCAGGCCCATCTCGGTACCCTCTTTCAGAGCAGCACGGATGATGTTACCGGTGGAGATGGCAGGAATACCATACTTTTCAACAATCTTTTCCGCCTGGGTGCCTTTACCGGCACCGGGCGCGCCAAGAAGGATCAAATTCATCTTGCGTTCTCCTTATAATCAGTCAAGGAAGCCTTTATAGTGGCGCATCATCAACTGGCTTTCCAGCTGACGCACCGTCTCCAGAGCTACACCGCACATAATGATGATGGATGTACCGCCCAGGGTGATGCTCATGCCGCCGTCGTCACCGCCGGTCTCCAGGGGCGGAATCGCCGCCTTACAAATCAAGGAGTACACGATGGGGAACAAGGCAACTACGCAAAGCATCAAAGAACCGATCAAGGTCAGACGGGACAGAACCCGCATGATGTAATCGGAAGTGGGCTTGCCGGGACGAATGCCGGGAATTGCGCCGTTGTTCTTACGAAGATTATTTGCCATTTCAATCGGGTTGTACTGAATGGTGCTGTAGAAATAGGCAAAGAAGATGATCAGCAGGAAGTACATACCCGCATACCACCAAGAGTCACTCTGGAAGGCGTCAAAGAACTTCTCCCAGCCGGTGCCCTTGTACTTGTCGGCAGAAATGAACATCTGCACCGTACCGGGCAGGGACAAAATAGAAGATGCAAAGATGATGGGCAGCACGCCGCTCATATTGATCTTAATGGGCATGTGGGTGGACTGACCGCCGTACATTTTGCGGCCCACTACGCGCTTGGCGTACTGAATGGGCAGACGGCGCTCTGAGTTATCCATAAATACGATGTAAGCGATCATCAGAAGGAAGATCACGCACACCACGGGAACCAGAACTTTGTACACGGTACGGCCGGTGTCCAGGTACTGGAACAGCTGCTTAATCAGGGTGGGGAAACGAGACACGATGCCGGCAAAAAGGATAATGGAAATACCGTTACCAATACCGGAAATGGTGATCTGCTCGCCCAGCCACATAATCACGGCTGTGCCGGCGGTGAGCACTGCAATAATGACCACTGCCTGGAACACGGCGTCAAAGCCGGTGAATGCTGCGCCGCTGGCATCCTTCATCAGATAGCCGTTGGCACGCAGGAAGAAGAAGTATGCCAGGGACTGCAACAGACCCAGACCAACCGTAACGAAACGGGTGATCGTGCCGATCTTCTTTCTGCCTTCTTCGCCCTCCTTCTGCAGCCGCTCCAGTGCAGGAATGGCCACAGCAAGAAGCTGCATAATAATGGAGGCATTGATGTACGGTGTGATGGACATAGCGAAAATTGTTCCGTATGTGAATGCACTACCGGTCATCAAGCTCAAGTAGGTTAAAATGGTGTTGCCCTTACCTACATTGATCTCATCTACAATGTTCAGGAAAGGAACAGGAATGACAGAGCCAATTCGGAAAACAAGGATAACAAATGCTGTAAACAAAAGCTTTTTGCGGATGTCCGCAACTTTCCAAGCGTTTACGAAGGTCTTGATCATTTACAGCACCTCCACCTTGCCACCTGCTGCCTCAATCTTAGATTTGGCGCTCTCACTGATGGCGGTGACCTGAACGGTCAGAGCCTTAGTAATCTCGCCCTTGCCCAGAACCTTTACACCATCCAGGGTCTTCTTCAAAAGACCGGAGGCCACCAGGCTCTCAGCGTTCACGGTTGCGCCGTCCTCAAATCTGTCGTTCAGATCAGACACATTGACAATGGCGTACTCCGTTGCAAAAATGTTGTTGAAACCTCTTTTGGGCACGCGACGCTGAAGGGGCATCTGACCACCTTCAAAGCCGGGCCGTCTGCTGTAACCGGAACGGGCCTTCTGACCCTTCTGGCCTTTACCGGCGGTTTTACCCTGGCCGGAAGCAGTACCGCGACCGATACGCTTAACACTCTTTTTGGAGCCTTCAGCAGGAGAAAGTTCATGTAATTTCATCTTGCTACCTCCCCTTATTCTTCAACAACGGTGATCAGGTGCGCGATCTTCTTGATCTTGCCCTGAGTTGCGTCGTTGTTCGGCTGAACGGTTTCGTTGCCGATCTTCCGCAGGCCAAGAGAGTGGGCGGTGGCGATCTGGTCCTGCTTACTGCCGATCAGGCTTTTTGTAAGTTTGATTCTAATATCTGCCATAATGCGCCCCTCCTTATCCTACGATTTCTTTCACTGACTTACCGCGAACAGCAGCAACTTCCTCTGCCGTGCGCAGTCTGCTCAAGCCGTCAATGGTGGCGCGAACCACATTGTACGGGTTGTTTGAGCGAACGGCCTTGGTACGAATATCGCCGATACCAACGGTCTCAACAACCGCACGAACCGGGCCGCCGGCGATCACGCCGGTACCTTTGGGAGCGGGCATAAGCAGCACTTCGCCAGCACCGAACTTACCGGTGATCTCATGGGGAATGGTGGTACCCCGCAGAGATACTTTGATCAAATTCTTCTTTGCGTCCTCGATCCCCTTACGGATAGCGTCCGGAACCTCGCCGGACTTACCGATACCGAAACCGACCAGACCATTCTTATCACCAACAACCACCAGTGCGGAGAACTTAAAAATTCGACCGCCCTTTACGGTTTTAGAAACACGGTTGATGGTAACCACTCTTTCTTCAAGTTCCATTGAAGATGCGTCAATCTTTGTAGCCAAAAGTATTTACCTCCTTCGTTAGAACTTCAGTCCGCCCTCACGAGCGCCGTCTGCAACCGCAGCCACACGACCGTGATACACGTAACCGCCACGGTCAAATACGCACTCGGTGATGCCCTTTGCGGTGGCTCTTTCTGCTAATGTCTTACCAACAGCCTTCGCTGCTTCTACATTTCCGCCGTACTGTGCAAAGTCCTTCTCAGTAGAGGATGCACTTGCCAGCGTTACACCGGCAACATCATCAATGAGCTGAACGTAAATATTGCTGAGGGAGCGATATACGTTGAGTCTGGGACGAGCAGCAGTGCCGCTGATTTTGCCACGAACACGAATGTGGCGCTTTTGTCTTGCCTTATTGGCGTCTTGTCTTGAAACCATTGTAATTCACTCCTTCCCTTATTTCTTACCTGCTTTGCCTTCCTTGCGGCGAATATGCTCAAAGTCATACTTGATACCCTTGCCCTTGTAGGGTTCCGGGGGTCTCTTCTCGCGGACCTGTGCGGCAAACTGACCTACGGCCTGCTTGTCTGCGCCGCTGATGACAATGGCGTTGGCACTGGGGCACTCAATGGTAATGCCTTCCGGTGCGTCCATGATCACCTGGTGAGAAAAGCCAAGGTTCATTGTGAGCTTGTTGTTCTGTACCTGTACTCTGTAACCAACACCGTTGACTTCCAGATTCTTCTTGAAGCCCTCGGTCACGCCCAGAACCATGTTGTGAATGAGGGTGCGGGTCAAGCCGTGAAGAGACTTGTTCTCCTTCTCATCGTTGGGTCTTTTTACAATAACTTCGTTGCCTTCTACAGCGACTGCCATGTTCGGATGAACATTCCGGGTAAGTTCCCCTTTGGGGCCCTTTACGGTAACAGTCGTTCCGTCAACCTTTACGTCAACGCCGGCAGGAATTTCAATAGGCTTTAAGCCAATTCGTGACATACGACTGCACCTCCTTACCAAATAAATGCCAGAACTTCGCCGCCCACATTCTCTTTGCGAGCTTCTTTGTCTGTCATTACGCCTTTAGATGTAGAAACGATGGCTACGCCCAGGCCCTTCATAACCTTGGGCATATCCTCAACGCTTGAATACTTACGAAGACCGGGCTTAGACACGCGGCGCAGACCGGTGATGACGCGGCTCTTGCCCTCGCCATACTTCAGGGTCACGCGGATAACGCCCTGCTTGCCGTCTTCAATTACTTTGTAGCCTTTGATATAACCTTCATCTACCAGAATCTGAGCAATTGACTTCTTCATGTTAGATGCGGGAATATCTACAGTATCGTGCTTTGCGGAATTCGCATTGCGAATTCTGGTCAGCATATCAGCGATAGGGTCTGTAATATGCATTGATATTTCCTCCTTATTCGATCTTCAATTCTCAGATTACCAAGATGCCTTGCGCACACCGGGGATCTCGCCCTTGTGAGCCAGCTCTCTGAAGCAGATACGGCACACGCCATACTTACGCAGGTATGCGTGAGGTCTACCGCAGATCTTACATCTGTTGTGCTGTCTGGTGGAATACTTGGCAGGACGAACTGCCTTGACTTTCATAGATGTTTTTGCCACGATAATCCCTCCTTACTCTGCAAACGGTGCGCCCATCAGCTTGAGCAGCTCCCGTGCTTCTTCATCTGTGTTTGCGGTGGTTACCATAATGATATCCATACCGCGCACCTTGTCGATCTTGTCATATTCGATCTCGGGGAAAATCAACTGTTCTTTGATACCCATGGCGTAGTTACCACGGCCGTCAAAGGAGTTTGCATTGATCCCTCTGAAGTCACGCACTCTGGGGAGAGCCAGATTAAAGAATCTGTCCAGGAATTCATACATTCTCTCGCCACGCAGAGTGACCTTTACGCCGATGGGCATGCCCTCACGCAGCTTGAAGTTTGCAACAGACTTCTTTGCGCGGCACACCACGGGGCGCTGACCGGTGATCTGGGACAGGTCGGAGATGATTGCATCTACAACCTTAGAGTTTTCGCGGGCTTCGCCGCAACCAACATTGATAACAATCTTGTCAAGCTTCGGGATTTGCATAACAGATTTGTAGCCGAATTTCTTCATCAATGCCGGAGCAACTTCGCTCTTATAGGTTTCTTTTAACCTTGCAGCCATTGTTATGTTCCTCCCTTACTTAAAATTCGTTGCCGCATTTTTTGCAAATGCGTGCGCCGCCCTTTTTGTGGCCGACGCGGGTCGCCTCGTTACATTTGGGGCACACCAGCTGTACCTTGGAAGCGTACAGCGCGGACTCAACATCAATCAGGCCGCCGGCCTCGCCCATCTTGCGGGGCTTTACATGCTTGGTAACCACATTGACCTTCTTGACGATGACTTTACCCTCAGCAGGGCTAACAGCAACAACTTCGCCGCGCACGCCCTTGGATTTACCGGACAGCACCTGAACGGTATCGCCGGATTTTACAAACATCTTACTCATTCTCTCGCACCTCCATTAAAGCACTTCCGGAGCAAGGGACAAAATCTTCATGTAATCCTTATCACGAAGCTCTCTTGCTACGGGTCCAAAAATACGGGTGCCACGAGGCGTTTTATCCTCTTTGATAATTACGGCAGCATTTTCATCAAAACGAATGTACTGGCCGTCGTCACGACGTACACCTTTGGTTGTACGAACGATGACTGCTTTAACAACTTCGCCCTTTTTCACCACGCCGCCGGGTGCTGCTTTCTTGACGGAAGCAACGATCACGTCGCCGATGTTGGCGTATCTTCTGCCGGAGCCGCCCAGCACGCGAATGCAAAGGATCTCTTTAGCACCGGTGTTGTCTGCGACCTTCAGCCGACTTTCCTGTTGTATCACAGCATTTTCCTCCTTCGTACTGCAAAATAACACTTTGCTCATCTTGCAGTTATTATTTTAGTTCCGACTGCAAAAGCAGTCTGTATGAAAAACCAAGTAATCCGTTTGAATTATTTAGCCTTTTCAATGATCTCAACCACACGCCATCTCTTGTCTTTGCTGTAGGGACGGGTCTCCATAATCATAACCTTGTCGCCTACGCCGCATTCATTCTTCTCGTCGTGTGCTTTGTACTTCACGGTACGGTTTACGATCTTGCCATACAGCGGGTGAGCCACTCTGTCCTGAATGCTAACCACAACTGTCTTATCCATCTTATCGCTGGAAACAAGACCAACTCTTGTCTTTCTGAGGTTTCTTTCCATGATCAGTTACCTCCTTCTTAAGAGTTAGCGCTTTCGAGTTCGATTGCGCGCTCCACAGTCTTAATGCGTGCAATGTCCTTCTTGACCGCTTTAATTCTCATAGGGTTGTCGAGCTGATTGATGGCCTGCTGGAAATGCAGGTTGAAGAGTTCATCCTTGAGCTCTGCCAACTTCTTTGCGCGCTGATCGGCGCTCAAAGCACGGATTTCTGCTGCTTTCATTCCTGCTCGCCTCCCTCTTTCTTAACGAACTTGCATTTTACGGGGAGCTTGTTGGCAGCAAGACGCATAGCCTCGCGCGCCACAGACTCCTCAACGCCGCCCAGCTCAAACATAACGCGACCGGGCTTTACCACGGCTACCCAGTAATCCACGTTACCTTTACCTTTACCCATTCGGGTATCGGCAGGACGAGCGGTAATGGGCTTGTCGGGGAAAATCTTGATCCATACCTGACCGCCACGCTTGGTGTAACGGGTCATAGCGATACGGGCAGCCTCGATCTGTGCCGCAGTGATCCATGCAGGCTCAGTGGTCATCAGACCGTACTCACCGTAGGTAACTTTATTGCCGCGGGTAGCCACACCGGTCATACGACCTCTGTGCTGCTTGCGGTGCTTAACACGCTTAGGTAACAGCATTATCGATTTCCTCCTTCCCGACGATTTCTTCTCTTATTACGAGACTCGTGAAGAACCTCGCCCTGGTAGATCCAAACCTTTACGCCGATACGGCCGTAAGTGGTCTTAGCCTCAACCAAACCGTAGTCAATGTCTGCACGGATGGTCTGCAGCGGGATCGTACCCTCTTTGTATGTCTCAGTACGCGCGATCTCGGCGCCGCCTACACGGCCGCTGACCTGGATCTTGATACCGCGAGCGCCCAAACGCATGGTGTTGCGGATAGCGCCCTTTACAGCACGACGGAAAGATACACGCCGCTCCAGCTGACCAGCCACATTCTGAGCAACCAAGGTTGCATTCAGATCGGGCTGCTTGATCTCAACGATGTTGATGTACACTTCGTTCAGCTCTTTGCCCAGCTTCTTGGCACACAGTGCTCTGAGCTTTTCGATCTCAGCGCCCTGCTTGCCGATCACCATACCGGGCTTTGCGCAGTGGATGTTGATGCGCACACGCTTGGCGTCACGCTCAATCTCCACCTTAGGAACACCTGCGCCGGAAAGGGTCTCCAGCAGATACTTACGCAGCTTGTAGTCCTCTACAAGGGTATCGCCGAACTCGCCCTTCTTTGCGTACCAGCGGGAGTCCCAGTTTTTAATGACACCGATTCTGAGACCGGTAGGATTACATTTCTGTCCCATTTAACTCTTCCTCCTCGCTTAGTCTTCCATTTCCTTAACGGTAATGGTGATGTGAGATGTTCTCTTGTTGATTCTGTAAGCTCTGCCCTGGGCTCTGGCCTGAATTCTCTTCAGAGTGGGGCCGGCGCCTACATAGCATTCGCTTACATACAGACGGGAAACATCCATATTGTTGTTGTTTTCTGCATTGTGCATAGCGGACCTGAGCACCTTCATCACAGGCTCGCAAGCGGCTTTGGGGGTGTATTGCAGAATAGCCATGGCCTTGTCGGCAGGCTGCTTTCTAATTAAATCAAGTACGATCTGAACCTTTCTGGGAGAGATACGGACGTACGTTGCTTTTGCTGTAGCTTCCATAATAAATCTCCTTTCCGATTACTTAGATGACTTGGAGCCTGCGTGGCCTCTAAATGTTCTGGTGGGCGCGAACTCACCCAGCTTATGGCCGACCATGTCCTCGGTCACATAGACCGGTACATGCTTTCTTCCGTCGTGAACAGCAAAGGTATGACCTACGAATTCAGGGAAGATTGTGGAACTTCTGGACCAGGTTTTGATAACCTGCTTGTCGCCCTTAGCGTTCAGGGCTTCAACCTTTTTGAACAGGCTTTCTTCAACATAAAAGCCCTTCTTGGCACTTCTACTCATTTAATCTTCTCCTTTCTTCTTATTTACCGTTGCGACGGCGAACGATCATCTTGTCAGACTTTTTCTTCTTGCTGCGGGTCTTATAACCCAGAGCAGGCTTGCCCCAAGGGGTGCAAGGACCGGGACGGCCGATGGGGGACTTACCCTCACCACCACCGTGCGGGTGGTCGTTGGGGTTCATTACAGAACCGCGAACAGTGGGACGGAAGCCCATATTGCGCTTACGACCGGCCTTACCGATCTTCACATTTGCATGATCGGCATTGCCAACCACGCCAATGGTAGCCATGCAGTTGCAGGGCACGTTGCGCAGCTCGCCGGAGGGCAGACGCAGCAGTGCGTACGGACCTTCCAGAGCCATCAGCTGTGCGCCGTTACCGGCAGAGCGAGCCAGCTGTGCGCCGTTACCGGGATACAGCTCCACATTGTGCACCATAGTACCAACGGGAATGTACTGCAGCGGCAGAGCGTTACCGGCCACGATGTCTACATCCGTACCGGCTACCACGGTGTCGCCTACCTTCAGGCCTTCGGGAGCGGTGATGTAGCTCTTCACGCCGTCCTCATACTGGATGAGAGCGATGTGCGCGCTTCTGTTGGGATCATACTCAATGCTCTTGACCTCAGCGGGAATATCGAACTTGTTGCGCTTGAAGTCGATCACACGGTATTTTTTTCTGTTACCGCCGCCACGATGACGAACGGTGATTCTGCCGTAGGAGTTGCGGCCGGACTTTTTGTTCAGCGGCTGAAGCAGAGAACGCTCCGGAGCAACCTTGGACAGAGAAGAGTAATCGGTAACCGACATATTCCGTCTGGACGGCGTAGTCGGCTTATAAGTTTTGATTGCCATTCTTATTTCTCCTTTCCGGATAACTTTGCGAAAGGATGGCTCCTTTCATACCTCATCACCCGAAATCATGGTTGTCTTAGTGTTTGTATATATAATGTATAAGAGATTACATCATATCGTTGAAGAACTCAATCTCCTTGGAGTCCTCGGTGAGGGTAACCACAGCCTTCTTCCAAGAGGGGGTGTAACCCACATTGGCGCCCTGGCGGCGCTTCTGACCTCTTACATTCAGGGTGTTTACTTTCTTCACCTTGGTGCCGGGGAACAGTTCCTCAACAGCCTTCTTGATCTCAATCTTGCCGGCGTCTTTGGCAACTTTGAAGGTATATTTCTTCATCATGATGCCGGTCATGGACTCTTCCGTAATGATCGGCTTAATGATAATGTCCTGTGCAGCTTTCATTATGCATATACCTCCTCGATCTTCTTGGCGGCGTCCTTCAGAACAACGAAGCTGTCGCAGTTGAGAATGTCATACACGCAAAGGGTGTTGGCGGTCACAACCTTAACGCCGGCGATGTTCCGTGCGCTCTTATAAATCTTCTCGTCCTTATCTGCGGTGACGATCAGGGTCTTCTTGGCAGCCTTCAGCTTGGTGAGCATCTCGACCACAGCTTTGGTCTTAATGTCTTCCAGCTCTACCTTGTTCACTACCATCATCTCCTCAGCAGCAACCTTGCTGGACAGCGCGGACTTCATAGCCAGTCTGCGCACCTTCTTGTTGATGCTGATGCCGTATGTTCTGGGCTTCGGGCCGAGAGCAATACCGCCGTGGGTCCACTGCGGGCTTCTGGTAGAACCCTGACGGGCACGACCGGTGCCTTTCTGTCTCCAGGGCTTTGCACCGCCGCCGCTGACCTCAGAACGAGTGAGAGTTGACTGTGTGCCCTGACGCTGGTTAGCCAGATAGCTGACCACTGCAAGATGCATTGCGGATTCGTTCGGCTCAATGGCGAAAACGGAATCTGCAAGTTCCAATTTAGAAGTTTTCTTACCTTCCTGGTTATAAACCTGAACCTGTGCCATTTTAATCTCTCCTTTCGTTAAGCTTTCACTGCGTCAGCGATGACAACAATGCCGCCCTTGGGGCCGGGAACGGCGCCCTTGATGGCGATGAGGTTATTCTCGGCATCCACCTTAACAACCTCGAGGTTTTGAACGGTTACGGTCTCATGACCCAGGTGACCTGCCATCTTCTTGCCCTTAAATACGCGAGAGGGGCTGGAGCAGGCACCCAAAGAACCGGCGTGACGGGCGTTGGGGCCGGTACCGTGGCTCATTCTCAGACGAGAGAAGTTCCAGCGCTTAATGGCGCCTGCGGTGCCCTTACCCTTGCTGGTGCCCTTCACATCGATCTTTTCGCCGGGAGCGAAAATATCGGCCTTCAGGATGTCACCTACATTCATTGCGGAAATGTCGTCCAGACGAAATTCCTTCAGTGTCTTCTTGGGAGCCACATCGGCTTTGTCAAAATGACCCTTCATCGGTTTGTTGACGCGTGTGATCTTCACATCGCCAAAGCCCACCTGAATGGCCTCATAGCCGTCGTTCTCCATTGTCTTCTTCTGGGTAATCGTGCAAGGACCGGCCTCCACAACGGTTACAGGGATTGCATGGCCCTGTGCGTCGAAGACCTGGGTCATGCCGATTTTCTTACCGATAAGACCTTTCTTCATGTTTATTCCTCCTTTGGTTATTGGTTGGGTCTCCCCAACATGACCTCGACCGGGTTGCGATCTGTTTTCAGTTCAATTAGAGCTTAATCTCGATCTCAACGCCTGCCGGGAGCTCAAGACTTGTCAGCGCTTCCACCGTCTTGTTGGAAGGTCTGAGAATGTCGATGAGTCTCTTGTGTGTTCTCTGCTCAAACTGCTCACGGCTGTCCTTGTACTTGTGTACAGCACGCAGGATAGTAACAACTTCCTTCTCGGTGGGAAGCGGGATGGGACCGCTCACCTGAGCGCCGGTGCGCTTTGCGGTGTCTACGATCTTCTCCGCAGCCTGGTCCACCAGGTTGTGGTCATAGCCCTTCAGTCTGATGCGGATCTTAACTTTACTTGCTGCCATGTGAAATTCCTCCATGAATTTTGATGGTGCGAGCAACCATTGTTTGACTACCCACCCGTGTGTTTCAACCCTTACCGTAAATAAAGCCGAATGAAGGCAGTTCATTCGGGCACGGTTACACGGTGCACAGCGCGTTCGCAAGTCACGCTCTGCAAGGACCCCTTACGGTCCGCGTCGTACAATGATTCGTTTCGCCCGGTTTGAAATCGGACATACTCCGCCGAAATTACCGCTCTGGGTAGGAGCGCAACCTCCGGCATCAACGCATATCTGGTTGTGTGTTGCGGTGTCTATATATTATATATATAATACGCCTAATCACACGCAGGCAATATTATATTATATTGAACCCCTGCTGTCAAGCCTTTTTTTGAAGTTCTTTGGAGTTTTTTTCATTGTGCAAAATGACAGAAAATCCGGCTCCATTTTTGTAAAAATCACCAAAGCAGAACCACCGGTTTTTTGGTGTCTCTCCCCTGACGAACCACAAGATGTAGTTGCCGTTCTCCATATTTAGTAGGAAACGCCCCGCGCCGTGGAAAAATTCCGTCGCGTCGCTTTGACCGAATTTTTGAAAAATTTAATTTTTGGCAGCAAAAGTTATACGACATTGTCCCAATAAAATGAACACAGCGCCCAAGCCGATCGGCCTGAACGCTGTGCAAATCGCTATATTATAGTATGTTTATATATAAGGGCTACTTGAGCTTGGCAATGGTCACGCCATTCTCGCCCTCTCCGTACACCCCCAGCCGATACTCGGCCACATTGGGGTGGTGGCGCAGTTCTTCCTGTACGGCGGTACGCAGCGCGCCGGTACCTTTGCCGTGGATAATGCGCACCTCGGATATGTTATTGAGCACGCACTTATCAATAAACAGACCCAGGTTGCCCAGGGCTTCCTCTACCGTTTGGCCTCGCAGATCCAGCTCGGTTTTTACATCCGCGTCTGCCCGGGAGGTGGTGCGCCGCAGGGTGCGCTGACCGGTGATCGGCGCTTTCTTCTTGGGCGGCAGCAGGCGCAGATCCGTGGGTTTGACCCGCGTTTTCAGCATACCGGAGGAAACCAAGATCTTACTGCCCAGTTCCAGCACGTCGCCCTCACCAATGCCCTTGATGAGCACATGATCCCCTACCTGCAAGGGGCGGGGCAACTTATAATCCGCATCCCAATCGGTGTTCAGCCGGTTGGGGTTCACAATATCGTCCAACTCACCCAAGCGATTTTTGATCTCCCGCCTGGTCTTGCGGGCCAATTCCGTAGCGTTGGTGGCAGTCTGCTCTTTCTTCAACTGCTCCAGCTGGAGCAGGAAATCCGAAGATGTGCGTTTGGCAGCATCTACCAGCCGCTGTGCCTCTCGCTTAGCCTTGTCCAGTTCTCGATCCCGCAGGGTGTCGATCTTGGACTTTTCTTCTCTGGCCTTGGCAGCCAGCCGCTCCGCCTCTTGCCGTTCCTTGGACGCCGCTGCCCGTTCCTCGTCCAGTGCCTTTCGAGCGCTCTCCAGGTTCTCCAGCACAGACTCAAACTGCCGGTTCTCCGAGCCGACAATCTCCTTAGCTGCCCGCACGACCGCCGGATCCATGCCCAGGTGCTCCGTAATGGCAAAGGCGTTGGACCGACCGGGCACGCCGATCAGCAGCCGATAGGTAGGCCGCAGGGTCTCCACATCAAACTCGCAGCAGCCGTTACTGACCCCGGGCGTATCCAGCGCATAGGCTTTCAGCTCCGCATAATGGGTGGTGGCGGCAATGTGCGCTCCCTTTTGGCGCAGATATTCAATGACAGACACTGCCAGCGCCGCGCCCTCGATGGGATCCGTCCCGGCGCCCAACTCGTCGATCAGCACCAGGGAGTCTTTGTCCGCCTTTCCCATAATATCAATAATATTCACCATATGAGAGGAGAAAGTGGACAGGTTTTGGGCAATGCTCTGTTCATCTCCGATGTCCACCAAGATTTGGCGGTACAGTGCCAGTTTACTGCCATCTGATACCGGGATCAACAACCCACAGCCCACCATCGCCGTCAGCAAGCCCAGGGTCTTTAAGGTCACCGTCTTGCCGCCGGTATTGGGGCCGGTGATCACCAGCGTATCATAGTCCGTGCCCAGGGTAATATGCACCGGCACCACCCGCTCTTTATCAATCAGCGGATGGCGGGCATTTTTTAAATCCGTTACGCCCTCGGTGTTCAGCTGGGGACGAGCGGCTTTCATTTGGTACGCCAAATGCGCCTTGGCAAAGATCAGGTTCAGCCGCACGGCACTGTCATAACTGTGGCGCACGCTCTCTGCAAAAGTGCCTGCCTCTGCAGACAGCTCAAAGAGAATGCGCTGCACCTCTTCCCGCTCCCGGCCCTCTAACACCTTAATGTCATTGTTGGCGTCCACCACCGCCGCCGGCTCGATAAACACCGTAGCGCCGCTGGAGGAGGTGTCATGCACCAGACCGGGCACCTCGCCCCGGTGCTCCGCCTTTACCGGCACTACAAAGCGCCCGCCACGCTGGGTGACGATGGGCTCTTGCAAGAATTTTTGGTAATGGGTGGAATGGATCATACCGTCCAGCCGTTGCCGAATGGCCGCCGCCTTGGCCTTAATCTTCCGACGAATGTCGTAAAGTTCTTCCGAGGCCTTGTCCGCCATTTCCTCCGGACTGACAATGCAGGTAAAGATCCGGTTCTCCAAATATTTGTTCACCGTAATGCCGTCAAAAAAGAAATTCAGGGACGAGCTTGTGCCCGCCAAATGGCCGTGCCAGTCATCCAGAATGCGCAGCGCCCGCAGGGTGTCGCCCACCTGCAGCAACTCCGTCATATTCAGGCACCCGCCGGCTGCCGCCCGCTGCAACGGACCGTTTACATTATGCAGCCCGCCAAAAGACGGCGCGCCGAACCGGGCCAGCATAGAAAAAGCGTCCTCCGTCTGATCCAGCAGGAGAGCAATCTCCCCCGGGTCTGCCGCAGGGCGCAGCGCCAATGCCGCCTCTTTGGCGTCGTCACAGGTGGTCTGTTCCGCCAAAAGGGCAAGCACCTTATCCAGTTCCAAGGTTTGTAAATTCTTATCCATATCTCTATCCATTATGATGCTATGTAGTCGCGTCCCCGGCTTGCAGGGACTTGTAGAATTCCAGTGTGGTAAAGCGCCGGTCCAGCCGCCGCAGGGTGTACTGCTCCGTCACCTGGCCCAGCAGTGCCATTTGCTCCGGCGACAAAGAAAAGCCAAAAATACGCCCCGGCTCCGTCAGGCAAATGTAGCGCACGGCGGTCATCACCGTCTTGGGTACCGCCACGGCGCCTGCCTTGGGACAATTCTCACAGTAAATGCAGCCCCCGTCCACATCAAAGTACATCACCGGTGTTTCGTAAGTCCCGCAGTTGGCGCAGGCCAAAATATTGGGCATATAACCGGAGATGGACAGGGCGCGCAGTTCAAACACCGCCTTGATCTGCACCAGCGGCTTGGTGCCCTTGCACAATAGGTGCAGGGTGTTCAGCAGCAGGCGCAACAATTCCGGCGCCGGTTGTTCCTCCGCCGCCAATTCGTAGCTAAGCTGGGCAAAATATTGGGCAGCTGCCAGCCGATCAATATCCTGCCGCAAGCCAAAAAACACCTCAATGGGTGCCGCACTGTCTACCGTATAAGCGTCGCGCCCACGGTACAGGGCAAACTCGCCATAGCAAAAAAGGGAGGTGGCAGCCGCACGCCGATTCTTCAGCTGCTTGCCGCCTCGCACAAACGCACGCACCAGCCCGTGATCCGCCGTCAGCAAAGTCACCAGGCGATCATTCTCCCCGGTGGTCTGCTCCCGTATCACTAACCCTTTGGTGGTACTGTTCATGCCCCTCTTGTCGTTCCTCTTCCTTGTATTTCAAATAATCGGCCACACGGCCGGTTTGTATAAACTGTTGCCAGCTGTTCTCTGCCATCGACATAGGATCACCGTTTTTATTGTATCCTATGCGTGCAACGCCATTTGTGCCAAATTCATCCAAGGACAAAATCCAACACCGCAGCGGCAAAAAATCAATTTATTCGTTATCCAAACCAAAGTTGTGGATCAGGCCCTCACGGTTGCGCCAGTCCTCTTTCACCTTAACCCAGGTGTGCAGATTGACCTTGATCCCGAAAAAGCGCTCCATATCCTGCCGAGCAAATGTGGCGATCTTTTTAAGCATAGCGCCGCCCTTGCCGATGACCATACCCTTATGGCTCTCCCGCTCGCAGTAAATGGTGGCGTTCACATCCAAACAGCTGCCGTCCGGGCGTTCCTTCATCTTCTCAATGGCAACGGCAATGCCGTGGGGAATCTCCTTGTCCATTAGGCGCAGGATCTTCTCCCGGATCATTTCCGCCGCCAGCACCCGCTCCGGCTGATCCGTCAAGGTATCGTCCGGGAAAAAATGGGGAGACGGCAGCGCCAGGCGTTCCATCTCCGTCAGCAGATCCTGCATACCCTCGCCGGTCTGGGCGCTGCAAGGCACCACAGCCGTAAAGTCATACAGCCCTGCCAACTGGCCGATGCGGGGAGCCAGTTCCGTCTTGTCCCGCAACATGTCAATTTTGTTAATGGCCAGGATCACCGGCAAGCGCTGCTTTTTACACATTGCCAGCAGTTCCTGCTCCTTGTCATTGAGCTCACCCTTAGGCTCCACCACAAACAGGCAGGCATCCACGCCGCCTACCGTGTCGCCTACCGCCTGGTTCATATGCTCGCCCAGCTTGTTATGGGCATGGTGAAAACCGGGGGTGTCCGTAAACACCAGCTGCACCTCGTCCCGAGTCAGCACGCCCATGATCTTGGTACGGGTGGTCTGTGGCTTAGAAGACACAATGGCGATCTTGCTGCCGGTAAGTCGGTTCAAAATAGAAGATTTGCCCACATTGGGCTTGCCGATAATGGCGATAAATGCAGATCGGGTCATGACTCGTCTCCCATGTAATAGCTACTGTCCCGCTTCCAGCCGATTTGGGTCAGCACGGTTTCTTCCTTTTCGCGCATACGCACTTCTTCCAGTCCGCCCTGCTCATGGTCGTAGCCCAGCAGGTGCAGCATGGAATGGACGGTCAAAAAGCCGATCTCCCGCTGCAAGGGGTGATTATACAGTTCTGCCTGCTCCATGGCTTTCTCCATAGAGACCACAATATCCCCCAGCAGCTTGGCGCCGGTGTCGTGGTTAATGTCGTACACACCGTTCTCCCCCAGAGGGAAGCTAAGTACATCCGTCTCTCTGTCGATGTTCCGATATTCTTTGTTCAGCTCACGGATCTGTTCGTTATCCACAAAGCGCACGCTCACCTCTGCACTGCCCTCGAAATGCTCCAGCTCCAGCACAGCGTGGCAACAACGGCGGATCAGCAACCGAATACCGGTAGGCACCTTCACTGCCTTTTGATCGTTTGAAATGACCACTTTTACAGATTCCATTACTTGTTTTTCTCCTCATATTTTTCATACGCCCGAATAATGTCCTGCACCAACCGGTGGCGCACCACATCCTTCTGGCTGAATTTATGAATTTCAATATCATCTACATGCTTTAGAATGTCCATCACCTTCACCAGCCCGGAGCGCTTGCCCTCCGGCAGGTCAATCTGGGTAATGTCGCCGGTGACCACCATTTTGGAGTTGAACCCCAGGCGGGTCAAAAACATTTTCATCTGCTCCGGCGTGGTGTTTTGGGCCTCATCCAGGATAATAAAACTGTCGTCCAAGGTACGCCCACGCATATAGGCCAGCGGCGCCACCTCGATAGCGCCTCGCTCCTGGTAGCGCTGAAAACTCTCAGCCCCCAGCATATCAAACAGCGCGTCATATAACGGGCGCAGGTACGGGTCTACCTTGCTTTGCAGGTCGCCGGGCAGGAAGCCCAACTTCTCCCCCGCTTCTACCGCCGGGCGGGTCAAAATGATCCGGTTCACCTCTTTGGCACGAAAGGCGGTAACCGCCATTGCCACAGCCAGGTAAGTTTTACCGGTACCGGCCGGGCCCACGCCAAAGGTGATGGTGTTTTTGGCGATGGACTCGCAGTACCGCTTTTGGCCCACGGTCTTTGGCTTCACCGGGCGACCCTTGGCCGTCACGCACACCGAGTCCGTGGTCATGGAGGAGAGCACCTCCTCGTTGCCCTCGCCCACCAGCGAGATCACATAGCGCACATTCTGCTCCGTCAGTTGCTCGCCTTTGTTAATTAGGGTCAGCAGTCCGTTCAGCGCCCGGGCAGCGGCGGCCACATTCTCTGCATCCCCCACCACCTTCAGGTCTGCACCGCGGCAGGTGATGGTCACGCCGTACTCCCGCTCCAATAGCTTTATGTTTTCATCGAAGCTGCCAAACAGGTTCGCTGCCTGTTCCATCGCTTCAAAGGTGATTACCTGTTCTGTCATACTTTAACTTCTGCCTTTATCCGTTCAATTCTGCGCTCCTCTACCCCGCAAACGGTAAAGTGCACATTCTCATAATCCACCGTTACCGGCTGGGTCTCCTTGCCGGTGGGAAGATAGCCCAGGCGGCTGATCAAAAAGCCTGCCAGGGTGTCATAATCCCCCTCCGGCAAGGGCACGCCCAGCGCCTTTTCCGCGTCATCCATATCTACCGAGCCATCAAAGGTGAAGGTGTACTCCCCGGTTTGGATTACATCCGCCTCCTCCTCGTCGTACTCGTCCATAATATTGCCCACAATGCTTTCCAGAATATCCTCCATGGTCACCAGCCCGGCAGTGCCGCCGTACTCATCCACCACAATGGCCATCTGGATACGCTTGTCCGTCATAGTGGCGAACAGCTTGCCGCAGGGAATACTCTCCGGTACAAACAGCGGCTCCCGCACATAGTCCGTCAGCCGGGTGCCCGCCGGCACAGGCTTACCCACAAAGGGCAGCAAGTCTTTTACATAGAGAATGCCCTGCACATTATCCAGATCCTCGTGGAATACCGGGATCCGGGAGCACCCTGCCTCCAGTGCAAAGGCAGCGGCATAACCGATGGTGGCCGTCTCCTCCACTGCCTCGATCTCTGTGCGATGGGTCATAATATCCTCCGCACACAGTCGGTCAAAATCAAAGATATTGTGGATCATCTCCCGCTGAGACGCTTCCAGTTCTCCTTTGGCCTGGTCCTCGTCCACCAACTGGCGAATTTCCTCTTTCGTTGTGCTCTCGCGCTTAAATAATCGGTCAATCAGGCTGTTCCCGCCCATAATGGCCCCTGCCTCCTGTGCAATACAAATTTTTCCGTTTATTTATTATATACACTTTATTTTAGATTGTCAAATATGTTAGAATATAGAGCAGAAAGGCAGGTAGCTATGATAGACGATTTGCTGACGGAAGAGAATGTTTGGGACCGACTGCGCCGGGAGGGCAAGCCCCTGGTGCTCTATGGCATGGGCGACGGGGCGGAGAAAATCAATGCCGTGTTAGAAAGCAAGGGAATGCACATCACTGCGGTCTTTGCCAGTGATGATTTTGTGCGAGGCCAGTCTTTTTTGGGCCACACGGTGCAGCGCTACCGGGAGGTGTGCACGCAACTTACGGATTTTAATGTGGTACTGGGCTTTGCCAGCCAGCGCCCGGAGGTACTGGAAAACATCGCCCGGATCCATCAGGAGCACCCGGTATATGCACCGGATATTCCGGTGGCCGGTGTAGGGCTGTTTACCCGGGAATACGCCGCTGCCCACCGGGCGGAAATAGAGACTGTTTACGCCAAATTGGCCGATGAGGAGAGCCGCCGGGTGTATCATTCCGTATTGCGTTACAAAATCAGCGGTAAAGTTGATTACCTTTACAATTCGTTTGCAAATATGGACGAGATTTTTACCGAAATTTTGCAAGTGAACCAACAGGAGATTTTGGTGGATATGGGTGCTTATAACGGCGACACAATTCGCCAATTTTTGCAGTATTCGTGCGGAAAATACAAATCCATTTACGCCTTGGAGCCGGATGGCAAAAACTTCAAAAAGCTGTGTCGCTCCACCGATGGTATGCAAGGTGTTCACCTTTACAACAAAAGCGCCTGGGACCGGCAGACCACTTTACATTTTAATGCCTGCGCCGGGCGCAATTCCCACCTGTCGCCCACCGGTACGGCGGTGGAGGCCACGGATCTGGACAGCCTGCTACAAGGCGCGCCGGTGACCCTGCTGAAAATGGACATTGAGGGCAGTGAAAGCAAGGCGCTGACCGGCGCCGCCCACACCATTGTCACCTGGCGGCCCAAACTATATGTATGCGCCTACCATCGCAACGAAGATTTGTTCTCCCTACCGCTGCAAATTCTGAGCCTTTGCCCGGACTACAAGCTGTACTTCCGCCACAGTCCGTACATTCCGGCGTGGGAAAGCAATTTTTACTGTATTCCGACCCATTTGGACGACAACGACCATTAACGCCCCGCTGCATTGACAAGGCTCTTTACAAATTATATAATAGATTTTACGGCTTATGAAATGAAGCGTCCTCTTTGGAGGGCAGTTAGGAATGTCTATGCTGACCATCGCAATACCGCAGTTCGTAGAGAACCTGCGCAAAAACATACAAGGGGTAGAAACCACTGAAGAACTGCTGATCCGCACGCTGATCGCTGTGGGGAGCGTTGTGGTGCTGCTTCTGTTACGAAATATCATTTCCGGGGGAATACTTACCGTTATTGGCAAGACCTTTTGCCGCCGCAAACCCCGGGTGCAATCGCTGATTAAAGACGGACTGAAAAAGCCCCTGGCCTTTTTCTTGGTACTGGCCGGCATTGCCCTGGGTTTGCAAATCATTGCCCCCTCCGGAGAGCTACATAAGATCGGCCTGTTTCTCATTAAGGCCGGCGGCATTGTGTGCGCCTGCTGGGGCGGCGTGCGCCTTCTGAACGGCGAGCTGGACAATTATACCTTTGACACGGCAGCCGGCGAGGACAAAACCCGGCTGACCGCCTTTCGCTTTATCTCCAATGTAGCCAAGATCGTGATCATCTGCATCGGCGCTCTGCTGGTGCTGGAACTGCTGGGCTACTCCGCCACACGCATTTTTGCTGCTTTAGGCATCGGCGGCGTGGCTGTGGCCTTTGCCTGTAAAGATGCGGTGGAGAACCTGATCTCCGGCTTTATCATTGTATTTAACAAGCCGTTTCGCGTGGGGGACTTTATCGCCGTTGGAGAATTAAGCGGTACGGTGGAGGACATTGCCGTGCGCTCCACCACCCTGCGAGCGCTGGACGGTAGCCGTTATGTGCTGCCCAATACAGCCCTGACCAATCAGAGCATTATTAACTATGCGGATATGGAAAAGCGACTGATCGACCAAACTTTCACTTTGCATTATAAACACAGCCGCACGGACTTAGAGCGGTTTGAGCAGGATCTGCGAGCACTGTTGCAGGCCGATCCGGCAGTCGTACAGGACGATATTCGAACAGATTTTGTGAATTACGGCGCCCACGGCATGGACGTACAGGTGTACTATTATGTGATCGCCCCCACTGTAGTGGAGCTGGGGCAAATCAAAAATCGTTTGAACCTGCAAATCAAAGAGCTTCTGGACAAAGAGGGCTTTGAACTGGCATACAATTCTGCCACTGTTTACTTGGAGCAAGAGACGGAGGGCAAGGAACAATGATGTTTGTTGTTTACGGCGTAATTATCTTTCTCGCTTCCGGCATCGGCGCCTTTTTAGGCGGTGGCTCCGGGGTGATTATTAAACCGCTGCTGACCCTGCTGGTAGACGACACCACCGAGGTCATCAACTTTATCTCCTCCGTGTCCGTTTTTGCCATGAGTTGCAGTTCCACCGTAAAGCACCTGCGTGCCAAGACCAAGGTGGACTTTAAGACCGTGCTGCTGATCTCTGCCGGGTCTATTTTAGGCGGCTTTGCAGGCAAGCACATTTTTGATCTGTTTAACCGACTGCTCAGCGACAACCTGGCTATGGCTTACCAGGCTGTACTGTTGGCCTGTCTGCTGACAGTGGCTTTATGGTATGTGAACAAGGGCAAAAAGAGTTTTCACTTAAAGAACCCGATCACCATTCTTCTGGGTGGCGTCGTGCTGGGCATTCTGTCCAGCTTCTTGGGCATTGGCGGCGGGCCCATCAACATTATGTTCTTCCTGCTGTTCTTCTCTATGAGCATGAAGGAAGCCACTGTGTACAGCGTGGCCGTCATCTTCTTTAGCCAGCTGTCCAAACTGGTGACCTATGTAGCCACCGCCACGGTGCCCAAGTTCGACTACCGCATTCTGCTGGTTGCGGCCCCGGCAGCTGTGATCGCCGGTATCATTGGCGCAGCACTGAATAAAAAGGCCAACAACAAGATCGTCACCCAGGTATTTTCCGCGGTGCTGGGCGTATTTATCTGCCTGAACATCTATAATGCAATCACCGGCTTTATGGCCGGATAAATAAAAAGACAATACGCTGCGCCCACGGGTGCAGTTCAGGAACAGGAGTTGAACATGGCAAAGCGTAAGAACATCATCTTCTACTTCAGCGATCAGCAGCGGTGGGATACCGTCAATGAAACGGTAACCCCTAACCTGATGCAGCTGGCCAAAGAGGGCACCCTCTTTGAGAACAACTTTACCTGCCAGCCGGTTTGCGGCCCGGCTCGTGCCTGCCTGCAAACCGGTGTGTATGCTACCCAGTGCGGCTGCTACTGGAATGGCATTCCCCTGCCGGAAAGCATTACCCCGCTGGCCCATTACTTTAACGAAGCCGGGTATGACACTGCTTATGTGGGCAAGTGGCACTTGGCCTCTGACCGGCTGCCGGGGATCGGCACCCACTGCGAGGCCACGCCGGTACCGAAAGAGAAGCAGGGCGAGTACCGCTACTGGCGGGCAGCGGATGTGCTGGAATTCACCAGCCACGGCTACGACGGCTACATCTTTGACGGCGACGGCAACAAGCTGGACTTTACCGGCTACCGGGCTGACTGTATCAACGACTTTGCCCTGGAATACCTGGAGAGCGGACGGGAGGCAGACAAACCCTTCTTCCTATTTATCAGCCAGCTGGAGCCCCACCACCAAAACGACCACCATCATTACGAGGGCTATAAAGAGACCGTCGATCAATACAAGGACTATCCTCTGCCCCCGGACCTGACCTTCCTAAAGGGCGACTATAAAGAGATGTACCCGGACTATATCTCCGCCATCAATCGGTTGGACTATAATGTGGGCCGCCTGGTGCAAAAGCTCAAGGATCTGGGCATTTATGATGACACGGTTATCATCTATTCCTCAGACCACGGCAGCCACTTTAAGACCCGCAATTTGGAGTACAAGCGCTCCTGCCACGACAGCGCCACCCACACCCCGCTGATCATCAAAGGCGGCGGCTTTGACGGCGGCAAGGCAGAGAACCGGCTCACCTCCCTCATCGACCTGCCCCCCACTTTCCTGAGTCTGGCGGGCATTCCCATACCGCCCAGTTACATGGGCAAGGATCTGTGCCAAATGCAGCAGACGACACAGCCGCTTCACGACTGTGTGTTTATGCAGATCAGCGAAAGCCAGTGCGGCCGCGCCATTCGTACGGACCGGTTCAAATACGCGGTGCGCACCTTAGCGCCTACCGGCTATCTGAAGTACAATGCCGGTGTATACTTTGAGGATTATCTTTATGATTTGGAGAAGGATCCCATTGAGCGCTGCAACCTGATCCGTGATCCCCGTTACAGCCATGTGCGCCAGGAGATGAAATACCTGCTGCTGCGTGAAATGAAAAATGCCGGAGAAGCCGCACCTGTGATTCTCCCCGCCCTGAAAGTGAGGAAAAAATAATGAACGAACCCCAAAAGAAATACCTAACCACCAGGGAGCGGATATGCTTTACCGTGGGTGCCTTCGGCCGCTCCGGTATTTATACGCTGATGTCCATGTTTACCTTGGTGTTCTTCCAAAACGGCGCCGGGCTGTCCCTGTCTCAAGGCACCACCATCATCTTGATTGGCCGTATCTTTGACGCTCTCAACGACCCGGTGATGGGCATGATCGTAGATCGCACCAAGTCCAAGTGGGGCAAAATGCGGCCCTATCTGCTGTTTGCACCGGTGCCCATTGCCATTTGCACCATATTGCTGTTTACTGCGCCCTTTAAGGAGGGTTCCACCGCCGCTTTTGTGTGGGCGCTGGTCACCTACATTCTGTGGGGCGTGGCCTTTACCGTGCAGGATGTGCCTTTCTGGGGCCTGTCCTCTGTGATTACCCCGCTGGAGAGTGAGCGTACTTCCTTTATTTCCACCGCCCGCCTGGGCTCCACCTTCGGCGGCATTCTGCCGGCGCTGCTGGTGCCCATTCTGTACCAGAGCAACATGGGCTATAACAAAGGTTTCTTTGTAGGCGCCCTGATCTTTGCCCTGCTGGGCTGCGGGCTGTCCATTCTCATCTTCTTTGTATCCAAAGAGCGCGTGCCCAAGATGGACCACACCCCCTCCTTCAAGGAGACTTTTGTGGTGCTGGGTAAGAACAAGTTGCTGCTGATCGTTATTGCCGCTTCCGTTCTGGGCTCCACTATGGTTACCGCCAACCAATGCGCGGACTATATCGGCAATTACATTATTATTCAGAATTATACAGACTTCCGCCAGATCTTTATGGACTTCCTGCCCGGCGCACAAAGCACCCTGGTACCCAATGTGGACGCTGCGGCAGCCTATGACTTCTGGATCCCTCGCGGTACCATTGTAACCACCCTGACCGTAGCCATCGGCGTGGGCATGGTGCCTGCCATGGCCATCTTCCCTCTGCTGCGCAAGAAGTTCAGCTTAAAGCAGATCTACATTGGCTCCGCCCTGTTTGGCTTTGCCGTGCACGGCCTTTGCTATGTGATTTTGGCACAAGATGTAACCAAGATCAACATCTTTATCCTGTGGATTTTCCTGTTCCTGATGGGTCTGCCCCTTGGCATTTACAATGTGATTACCTACGCGCTGATTGCCGACTCCATCGACTATTTGGAGTGGAAGACCGGCGAGCGCCAGGAGGGCGTGTGCTTTGCATTCCAAACCTTCCTGTCTAAGGTAAACGCCGCGATTGCCACCTTCGTGTTCGGTCAGCTGCTGGCGCAAACGGACTTTAAGGCCGTAGACAAATCCCTGGTGGATAACGCCGGACGTCAAATCTTCTTTGAGCAGTCTGCCAGCACCCAAAAAATGCTGCTGGCGCTGGTGACCATTGTACCGGCTGTGGGCTTTATCCTGACCATCATTCCCATGTTCTTTAACAAGTACACCGGCAAGGTGAAGGCCCAGGCCCAGGCTGAGCTGGAAGCTAAGCGCGAAAAGCTGATGGAAAGCGAAGAAGCCTAAATACCCTGAAAATCATAAAAAGCACTTCCTGCGGGAAGTGCTTTTTATTATCCATTTCTTTGTATTTCCTTTTTAGCAGCAACGCGTACTGTCCTTGTCCTTTAGAGCGGCCTGAGAGCAGCCGTATTCACGCTTTTTTCTTTTACGCGTACGATATCAACGATCGGTAAAAAGCGCACAGAGGGATCGCTACGCCGTCCTTGCGCAGTTTTGAAAGCCTCTTTTCTAAAGGACAAAGCATAGAACGCACAAAAAAGCACCGCCGCAGCGGTGCTTTTGTTTTTATTGGTTGATCTTATTCAGCGCTGTCGTCGCTCTTAGCGGCGCGCTTAGCCACCAACTCACTCAGGATACGGCTATGCTCTTTATCGGACATTGCATACTTAATGGTGGGCAATGCGGAGAGAACCATACCGATGGCAGGCGGAATGGAGATCAGGAAGAACATGGTGGCGGCGTACTTACCGGCGCCGGAACCACCGTCATAGCTCAGGAAATCTGCGCCGCTCTTCAGGGCTTCATTCAGCTTCAAAATATTGGCGTCACTATAACCTACAAAGTGGTACACCGCAGCAGACAGGATAGAGGCGATACCGCCGGACAGCTTGGTGATAAAGGACTGGCCGGAGAAGAATACACCGTCGGTACGCACGCCGTTGTGGTACTCCTCGTAGTCCACGCAGTCTGCGATCATCACGGACTGGAGCACATTGATACCACCCATGGCAGCGCCTGCAAAGAAGAAGCACAGCCCGGTAAGGACCACCCATACCATAGAGGTCTTTACATCGCCGTGGGCGATCTTAAAGAACACATACAGCAGAGCAAAAGGCACGGCGCCTGCAACGGAATAGAAGTTATAAACGCTCTTTTTCTCGTGCTTGCGAATCAATGACGGAGTAATGCCCATAGCGATAAACTGACCCAGGAACACGGCGGCGGCGATCACAGCCAGGCGCACCAAAATGCTCCAGTCAATACCCACCATAGCACCGGTATCGTCTGTTTTCAACACATTCATGAAGTCGCCGTTGGCGTAATAATAGGTAATCAGCGTCATGGCAATGAGCATGAGCAGCTGAATGGGACTTCTGAGAATACCGGAGATCAAAATCTGGCGGAACGGCTTGTTCTGGAACATAATTTTGAAGTTCTCGGTAAAGGTATATTTTTTCTCTGCCTGCTCCACCCGCTCTTTGGTGCCGATGCCGGCAAACTCAAAGAGAACTGTGGCGATCACGGTCATAATAATCACGGTCAGGATAAAGCCGTACTGAGAAGCCTTGGCCTGAGAATAGCCTTTGCCCTCAAAAATACCGCCTACAACCTGGGCGATCTGCACCACCAGCACGCCAACGCCGCCGATACCGGCAACGATACGAGCCAAGCCCAGCAGCTTGCTGCGGTCGTCCTCGTCCTCTGTCATCAGGGAAGTAATGCCCCACAGTGGAATATCACACACGGTAAAGCACATACCCCAAGCGATGTAAGAAACAGCAGCCCAAGCCACGATCAGCACCTTTTGGGTGTTTGAAGTGGCAGTGGCATAGTTGCCGTTGAGGAATGCCAAAACGGTGACCACGCCGATAATGGCAGGGAAAATAATCAGGTACGGACGGCATTTGCCCCACTTGGTACGGGTGCGGTCCACAATGGTGCCCATCATCGGGTCATTGATGGCGTCCCACACACGAGCCAGGGCAAAAATCCAGCCCAAAGCCATTGCCGGCAGGCAAATTACATTTTGGAAATAGAAATACAGACCTGTGGCTACAATGTTGTAGATCAGGTTTTGACCCAGCATACCAGTGAGGTACATATTACGCTCTTTTTTGGTATAGGTCCTTGTTTGGTTTGACACTTTATCGAGTCCCCCTATATTTTTTCTTCTATTTTACCAGTATGTGTGGCAAATAGCAAGTATTATTTGTGCAAAAGCGACAGTGTGCGCCAAAATGAAAGACATTTGTCCACTTTGCAATTTCACTTACAGCCGCAGGGACAAAGATACGGTGTTATGGCCGTAATCGTAACTCTCTGTAAAGCCGTATTTGCGATACATTTTGTACCCGGCGGAGTCTCGGCTGACTCCGCAGCAGGAAAGGTAGTCTACGCCCCGCTCCCGCAAATGACAGCACAGGGTGTCCATTAGCCGTGTACCCCACCCCTGCCGCTGATAGGGTGGCAATAGATCCAGATGAAAGTGCACCGGCCGGTTCTTGATTTTGCCCAGGCACCACAAATAGCCCAGCAAGCCCGCCGCCTGATCCGGCGCTGTGCGCAACACCCGGCGCAGATAAGTGGTGCGGTAGCGATACACAAAGCCCCGGTAGTCCGCAGCGCAGAGAATGTACCCCACCGCCCGATCGCTTTCGTCCGCCAGCACAAAAATATGACCCGGCTCGTAAGCAGTAAAATAGTCGTTATAAATCAGCGTTACCGCCTCTAAGGTGCGCCCGGTTCTTTGAAACGGCTTGGCCGCCGTCTCCCGGCAAATTTGGCGCAGCCGGTCCCGGTCCGCCGGGCGATAGGGTCGAATGGTCATAATGCCTCCAAATATAGCAAAAGCCCGAGAGCCGCACAGCCCTCAGGCTTTATTGGTTTCATCAGTTATCTGCGGTTTCTTCTGTCTGGGCATTACGGCGCTGCACCAGCGCTTCCAAAATGGTGCGGTGCTCCTCGTCCGTCATACCGTAGTGACGCAGCGGAATGATGGACAAAAACAGACCGATAGCCGGCGGGATAGAACACAGGAAGAACATCATCCCCGCATACTGGGGAAACTGATCCTTAAAGGACGCACCGGCACGCAGAGCCTCGTTGCAGGCGCTTACATTGTCGCCGCTAAAGCCCACGATGGAGTAGCCGACGCCCTGAATAATGGAGCTGATCCCGGCGGACAGCTTGGTAATAAAAGACTGGCCGGAGAAGAACACACCGTCCGGCCGATAGCCCTTGTGGTACTCCTCATAGTCCACCGCGTCGGCGATCATCACAGACTGGAGCACACTCAAAGCGCCTATGCCGCCGCCTGCCAGGGCAAAGACCACAAACAGGATTGCCACCCACAGCGGCTGATCCAGATCCCGGGGCGCCAGCAGGTACACCGGGTAGATCAGTGCAAAGGGAATGGCGCCCATAATGGTAGAGCCGATGAGCATACGCGTTTTATCGTGTTTCTCCGCCAGCTTGGGCACCAGCGCCATGGCGATAAACTGACCGCCAAAAATAGCGCCGCCGAAGATAATCATATACAGCATATAATCGCCAAAGTAGTTGCCGTAGTAATAAGACATCAGGGTCATGGCAACAGACAGCAAAATCTGAATGGGCGAGCGTAGCACACCGCTAATCAGCTGGTTGCGGAAGGGCTTGTTGCCCCACATGATCTTAAAATTCTCCTTAAACCCGAACTTTTGCTCCGCAGAGGGCACACGCTCCCGCACAAAAACACCGGTCATCTGGAACATACCACAGCCGATTACCGTTAAGATCACTGCCACGATGATAAAGCCCATTTGCTGGCCCTTCAGTACAGAACCGGCAGCGGACTCCAACTTTTTCCCCAGCGCCTGAGACAGCGGATTGATGGTCAGCAGCACCACGCCGCCGCCCAGGCCCGCTGCAATACGGGCAAAGGAGAGAATGGACGCCCGGTCCTTCTCCACCTCAGTCATACGGGAGGTCACGCCCCACAAGGGAATATCCCCTACCGTGTAGCACATACCCCACAGGATATAAGACACGGCAGCCCAGCCCACGATCAGGGCATTCTTGCCCGGGGTGTTGGCAGAGCTATACATACCGTTACAGAAGGTCAGTATGGTGATCACCATAATAACGGCCGGTGAAAACAGCAAATACGGTCGGCACTTGCCCCACTTGGTGTTGGTGCGGTCCACAAAGGTGCCCATCATTGGGTCGTTAATGGCGTCCCACACCCGCGCCACGGCCATAAAGATACTGATGGCCATTGCCGGAATAAAGATCACCGACTGGAAATAGAAATACAGCCCGGTGCCGATGATGTTGTAGATCATATTCTGCCCCATCATACCCACCAGGTACATATTCCGTTCCTTAGCCGTATATGTACGCACTTGACTAGACATAGAAATCCCCCTTTACCTTTCTATATTACCAGTTTTATCATCGCATCGCAAGCATTATTTGTCAATTTTGCACAAAAGCGACAAAAGGGGACAACCGTCGTTTTAGATGTAATAATACCAGTAGCTGCCGCTGCACAGGGCGTAAGACTTGCCGGTGGCTTTTTCCTTGAGCACATACTGGGCAATATAACGATAGCCACAGTCGCTGTCTCCCGGCTTTTTGGGTACAGTACAGGTGATCTCTATGGAATAATTTTGATAATCCGCCACAATCACCGGTTTTGTCGAGGGTTCAGCATTTTCTTCCCGCGGCTCTGTTTTTGGCCGGTGGTTGGTGGGGGTCATTTTGCCCTTGTAGTCCAGATGATAGTACGAATCCGTGCCGCCGTTGTTGGTCAGCAGGTACGCCGCGCTGTCCGACCAATCATAGAAGTAGGCACGATCCGTCTCCAGACCGGATTGCAGCACCTTGTCCTCTGCGGCTGTGCAGGCGTGCAGCTCACCTTTGCCGATTTCGTCTGCGCTCATACCATCCTGGTTCCGCGTGTTGCACAGGTAGAACAGCGTGTACCCGCAAGGGGCCAACGCCACCCCGTCACTGGTATTGGGCGTGGCGTAAATGCATGCTGGCCAATCCTTGTGTATATCGTAAGCATACAAACAAAAGCCCCACTGGGTTTTGTCCGTGTCAGTATAAGTATAGCAGGTAAAATACAGGGTGTTGCCTATGCGGCACATCTGCGCAATATCGCTCACCCCGTCCAGCACCGTGCGGGTCTTGCCGGTCAGCAGGTCATAGGCCATCAGCTTTTGGGGCGTGCCAAAGGTGTTCCGCTCATCGGTATCCTCCGTGGCATAATAGAATGTATCCGCCGTCAGGTAAATATTGCTTTGGGGCTGGAGTTGGTTCTCCGTCTGCTGCTGCAGTGGCTTGTCAAACCGAGCGCCTGCCGGTTGGGCAGTATTTGTCTTGCTGCAAGCGCACAGTGCCAATACCGATACCACACAAAGTAAGAGAGCTAAAATCCGTTTCACACAATCATCCTTTCTGCCCGGGGGGGCAACTCCAGTATAGGCGGCAGAGCGCCCATTTGGCAAGGCACGGTGCGTGGAAATGACTCCACCCCCGGTGGAAGAACGCAAAAAAAGGCTCCCCGGCACGTGCATACATGCCGGAGAGCCTTTCATTTTTCCTTTTAGTCCTTCACGGTATAACCTTGGTCCTCAATGGCCTTTTTTAGCACAGCGTCATCCACATTGCCGTTTAAGGTCACCGTGGCGGTACCGTCCGTGTGGCTGGCAACGGCGCTGTCCACCTGGGGCAGAGCCTCCAGCGCTTTCTTTACCGTCATCTCACAATGGGGGCACATCATACCCTCCACTTTCATTACTTTTGTCATTGCAGAATTCTCCTTTTCCATAGGTAGTGCTGCCAGCACCACCGGGTGTTTGATTTTCTTATCCCGCTTGGGGGAATATAGCTTAAAAAGGTTCAGTCGCAGGGCGTTGGCCACCACGCAGAAGCTGGACAGGCTCATAGCCGCCGCGCCGAACATGGGGTTCAGAGTCCAGCCGAAAATGGGGATCCACACCCCTGCCGCCAAAGGAATACCGATCACATTATAGAAGAACGCCCAAAACAGGTTCTCGTGAATATTGGTCAGTGTGGCACGGCTTAGGCGAATGGCGGCGGTCACATCGCTCAAGCGGCTGTGCATCAGCACCACATCCGCCGCATCAATGGCTACATCCGTACCGGCGCCGATGGCCATACCGATATTGGCTCGGGTCAGGGCCGGGGCGTCGTTAATACCATCACCCACCATAATGACCTTGCCCTGTTTCATCAGGTCGCGCACCACCTGTTCCTTGCCCTGGGGCAGCACGCCGGCAATCACCCGATCCACTCCCGCCTGCCGACCGATAGCCGCAGCGGTGCGAGGATTGTCGCCGGTGAGCATCACTACACGAATGCCCATCTTTTGCAGTGCCGCAATGGCCGCCGGGCTGTCCGGCTTAATCACATCAGCCACGGCGATCATACCCAGCAGTGCGCCATCATAGGCAAAGAACAAGGGCGTTTTTCCCTGCTCCGCCAGCGCTGCCGCTTGCTGTTCCATATTTTTCGGCACCGACACCCGACTACGCATATAGCTGAGACTGCCGCCCAGCAGCAGTTTGCCGTTCAGCGTTGCCTGCAATCCATTACCCGGCAGTGCCTCAAAGTCCGTGACCGGTTCCGGCGTGATTTGCCTTTCCGCGCCGTATGCGGTCACCGCTTTTGACAGCGGGTGCTCACTCTTTTGTTCCAGCGCACAGGCCAGCGCTGCCAGGCGGCTTTCTTCCACCCCGAGGACAGGTACCAAGTCCGTCACCTTAGGCGCACCCTCGGTAATGGTACCGGTTTTGTCCAGCACCACGATCTGCGCCTTGCCGGTCTCCTCCAAAGACACAGCGGTCTTAAAGAGGATGCCGTTTTTGGCACCCAGCCCGTTGCCCACCATAATGGCTACCGGCGTGGCCAGTCCCAATGCGCAAGGACAGCTGATCACCAGCACGGAGATTCCCCGGGCCAGCGCATAGCCAAAGTTCTGACCGGTAAGCAGCCACACCACGGTGGTCACCAGGGCGATGGCCATCACCACCGGCACAAACACGCCGGACACCCGATCGGCGATCTTGGCAATGGGCGCCTTGGTGGCAGCAGCGTCGCTGACCATTTGAATGATTTGGGACAGAGTGGTGTCCTCCCCCACCCGGGTGGCACGGCACCGTAAGTAGCCGGAGGTGTTCACCGTGGCGGCAGACACCGGATCGCCCACGGTCTTGTCCACCGGCACGCTCTCACCGGTGAGGGCGCTTTCGTCCAGCGCACTGCTGCCCTCCAGAATTACACCGTCTACCGGCACATGCTCCCCCGGCCGCACGGCAAACTCCATACCGCACATCACCTGTTCAATAGGTACTGTACGCTCTTTCCCGTTCTCCAGCAGCACCGCCGTCTTGGGGGCCAGCTGCATCAAGCGCTTCAGCGCGTCTGTGGTCTTGCCTTTGGAGCGGGCCTCCAGGGTTTTGCCCACGGTAATCAGCGTTAAAATCATAGCGGTGGACTCAAAGTAAAACTCGTGCATATAGTGTATCACACCGTCTGCATCGCCCGCCACCTGGGCGCAGGTCATGGCAAACAGCGCGTAAGTGCTGTACCCAAAAGCCGCAGCCGCGCCCAGCGCCACCAGGGTGTCCATATTGGGTGCCCGGTGCCACAGGCTCTTAAAGCCGCTGACAAAAAAGCGGCCGTTGATGATCATAATAATAATGGTCAGCAGCATTTGGAGCAGCCCCATGGCAATGTGGTTACCCTCTAAGGCCGACGGTAGCGGCCAGTTCCACATCATATGTCCCATGGAAAAGTACATTAAAATCAGCAAAAACACCACGGAACTGATCAGCCGCCGCAACAGCTTTGGCGTCTGGGTATCTTTCAGCGGGTCTGCCGCCGGCTGCGGGACAGCACCGCCCTTTTGTTTTAAGCCGGCGCCGTAACCGGCCTTTTCCACAGCGGCGATGATCTGTCCCGGGGCAGCCGTACCGGTAACGCCCATTGAATTGGTCAGCAGACTGACGGAGCAGCTTTCCACCCCGGGCACGGCGCGCACCGCTTTTTCCACCCGGGCACTGCACGCAGCGCAGCTCATCCCCGTCACATTGTATTGTTCCAAGCTCTCACCTCCCGGCGCCAATATGCGCCGCTATCTCATCAATTTTTGCAATGTGGCCAGCAAATCGTCCAGTGTTTCATCCTTGCCGGCCTTAATATCCTCCGCAACACAGGTGCGAATATGCGTGGACAGCAGTTCTCGGTTAAAGGCATTCAGCGCCGCGCCGGCCGCTGCGGACTGGGCCAAAATATCCGTGCAGTAGGCATCCTTCTCAATCATACCCTTGATCCCGCGAATTTGGCCCTCAATGCGGTTCAGTCGATGGATCAGCCGCCGGTACTCCTCCGGATCCCGCACTTTCTTCTTAGCACAGCAAGCACAAACCGGCTGCATTTCGTCTTTATCTGCCACAACAGCACTTCCTTTCTATACCCCCATGGGGTATTTTTACTATATACCCCCTATGGGTATTTGTCAACCCTCTTTGAACAAAAAAATACCGCCCTGTATCAACAAGGCGGTCCGCGTTTAGATCACATAGGAGTAATCGTCATTTTTGTGCTCCTGCTCCAGCAGGTCTTGCAGGGTAATGCTGTCCAGGTAGGTATTGATGGCTTTATACAGCCCGGCCCACACCGGCAGCGTAGCGCAGGAAGCGGCGCGGGGGCAGGTGTTCGGCTCCTCCTCCAGGCAGGCCACCGGCGCCAAGCCGCCCTCTGTCAAACGAAGAATATCGCCAACCGTATACTGGTCCGGGGTCTTGGCCAAACGATAGCCCCCCTGGTAGCCCCGGTTGGTCTTTAAGAAATCCGGGCGGTTAAGCACCGCCACGATCTGCTCCAAATACTTCTTGGATATATCCTGACGGGCGGCGATCTCCTTCAGCGACACAAAGCCCTGTTCCCTGTGCTCGGCCAAATCTAACATCATACGCAGTGCGTAGCGTCCTTTGGTAGAGATTTTCATACCGTCACATCCTTTCTTTAACCTATAATACCATATATTTAGTAGGTTTTCAATACCCGAGATAAAAAAGAAAAAAGCGCCCGACAAATGCCGGGCGCGAAACAGGTTTATTGCAATTTGGAAATTTCGTCCACAAAGGCACTGGCGCTGTCAAACTCCTTGTAAACAGAAGCAAAGCGCACATAAGCCACCTCGTCGATTCCCCGCAGCTTTTCCATAATCAGCTCGCCGATGCGCACGCTGGTGACCTCACGATCCAAGGCACTTTGCAGAGTGGTCTCGATCTCAGAAATCGCAGTCTCCAGAGCCTCTACGGTCACCGGTCGCTTTTCGCAGGCACGGAGCATACCTTTCAGAATTTTGTTGCGGTCAAAGACCTCACGGCTTTTGTCCTTCTTCACCACAATAATGGGCACATCCTCAATGATCTCATAAGTGGTAAAGCGCTTGCCGCACTGCATACACTCCCGACGACGGCGAATGCGCTCATTCTCGTCGGTAGGACGCGAGTCAATCACTTTGCTCTCTGCATAACCGCAAAACGGACACTTCATAGTTATCCCCCCTGTTGAAAGATACGGCTCTTGCCATAAAATTCTGTACAATCCGTACTATACCATAATTGGCCAAAAAAAGCAAGTTTTTTGCCTTTACACCTTTTTGGCAGGGGCGGTGCCGTCTGCCTTACGATTATAGAAGAACATCCACAGCGCCATACCGCAGATGACCGCGTAGCCCACAAAGGACAGCACATCCGGCACATCGCCAAACACCAAATAGCCCACAACGGCCGCAAAAATCACCTGGGCGTAGTCATACACGCTGATCTCTCGGCTGGGAGCATGGGTATAGGCGGCGGTAATGGAGAATTGCCCACCGGCGGCGCAAGCGCCCGCCAGTAGTAAGGTCGCCCATTGCTGCCAGGTCATATAATGATAGTTAAACAGCAAAAACGGCAACATCGTCGCACTGGAAAAAGCGGAGAAGAAAAAGACGATCAACCGTCCGTTCTCGCCCCGCAGCCCTAAGTACCGCACGCAGGTGTACGCCCCGCCGGCAGCCATACCGCCTAAGAAGCCGCAAACACTGGCAAATAAATTTGCATTGGCAAAAGTGGGTTTAATAATGCAAAGTGCCCCTAAGAATGCCACCACAATAGCAATCGCCTGCTTGGGCCGCACTTTTTCTTTAATGAAGATTGCAGAGAACACCAGGGCAAAAAAGGGACTCATCTTATTGAGCATAGACGCGTCGCTCAGGTCCAGTCGATCAATGGCATAGAAGTTACCCACCATACCGGCCACGCCCCCAACGGAACGAATAAGCAGGTACTTGATATTCCCCGGTTTGGGGCGAAAACTGTCTTTCTTGCGCACCATCATCACAAAGGCAAAGATCATCGCCACAAAATTGCGAAAAAAGACCTTTTGCATGGTGGGCAGATCGCCGGACAGGCGTACAAAGGTATTCATACCCGTAAAGCACAGCCCGGACAACAAAATGCAAAAAATGCCCATGGTCTTGTTGCTGGTTTTAGCCAAAGTGCCCACCTCCTACTTGATGGTATCCAGGTAAGCCTTGGCCCGCTGCAGCTCCGCCGCCACCCGGTAGCCGCGGGAGTAGATCTCAATCATATAATGCACCCGGTCACCCAAAGTGCGGTACAGCCGCTGAAAGTCAAAGCTTCCCTGCCCCGGGGGCTGGCAGTCCTTCTCCGGGGAATGATCGCTGATGTGCACATGGACGATCTCCTTTTGGAAGGTATCCAGAAACGCAAAGGGATCCTCCCCGGCACGCACCGCCTGCTTAATGTCCAGCACCATATGGAAGTTGTCTCCCAGCGCGCGGCGCATTCGGTCGCAGAAGGCAATGTGCTGGCTCTTAAAGCGGTTCACATTCTCCTGGCACACGGTCACGCCCTCGGCGCGGCCGATCTCCACCAGCTGCAAAAAGCGCGCAAAATACCGTTCCTCCGGAATGGGAATCTTGGGCTGGGCAACCGCCCCGTGGATCACCACAAATTGGGCGCCCAGTAGCGCTGCCGCATGGCAGGTTTCTTTATAAATATCAATGGTATCTTCAAACCGGCGCTGGTAATCGCCAAAAATGCAGCTGCTTTCCATAAAACTGGAAAAGGGGTGCACAGACACCACCTGTGTGCCGCCGTCCCGAGCAATGGCAGCCAGTTGGCGCACAAAGGCCGGGCGCAACTCCTGCCGAGCGTTAAAGAACACCTCCGCAAAAGGAAAGCCCAGTTCCGTCACTTGCTGCAAAGCCCGCTCCGTCTCCAAAGGATAAAAGCAAGCGGTAGAAGCTCCGGCCTGCATCAGCCCACCAGCTTCTCAATGGCAGCCAGGCGGGTGCAAATGCACAGCAGTTCCGCTGCCAAGGCCATCTCCTCATTGGGCGGGAAAGAAGGTGCAATGCGAATGTTGCTGTCCTGCGGGTCAATGCCATAGGGATAAGTGGCGCCCACGCTGGTGAGGGTCACGCCGCCGGCCTTACACAGTTCGCCCACGCGCTTGGCGGTGCCGGGCAGCACATCCAGGCTGATAAAGTAGCCGCCCTTAGGGGAGAACCAGCTGGCAATCCCCAGGCCGGTTAACTCCTTGTTCAGGCGATCCAGTACAATGTCAAACTTAGGCTTCAAAATTGCCGCATGTTTCTTCATGTGGGCACGCACGCCGTCCGCATTTTTAAAGAATTCCACATGGCGGTGCTGATTCATCTTGTCATAGCTGATGGTCTGCACCGTCAGGCGCTGACGGATCAGATCCAAATTTTTCTTGCTGGCCACCAGGCAGGACACGCCTGCGCCGGGGAAAGTGATCTTAGAAGTAGAGGCCACCTCTATGACCAAATCCTCATTGCCGTATTCCGGCAGCACATCAAAAATATTCAGCAGCTTATCGCCGTCCTCGTCCAGATCATGCACGCAATAGGCGTTGTCCCACACAATGCGGAAGTCCTCTGCCGCCGGGCGAAGCGCCGCAATACGGCGCACCACTGCATCGGAGAAAGTGATGCCGGTGGGGTTGGAATACTTGGGCACGCAGAACATGCCCTTCACGCTGGGGTCCTTTACCAATTCTTCAATGGTGTCCATATCCGGTCCGTCGGCGTTCATCGGCACATTCACCATTTGCAGCCCAAAATACTGGCACACGGTAAAGTGGCGATCATAGCCGGGCACCGGGCACAGAATCTTCACTTCCTTTTCCTGGCTCCAGGGTTTACCGCCGATGCCATGGGTGTAGCACTGGCAGATAAAATCAAACATCAAAGTCAGACTCTCGTTGGGGCCGATGATCACATTCTCGGCCGGCACCTCCAGCAGCTCGGCAAACAGCTGCTTACAGCTGGCAATACCGTCCAAAATGCCGTAGTTGCGCACATCCACGCCGCCGGACACATAGTCCTTCACATCATTCATACCCACGGACAGATCCAACTGCTCTTTGCAGGGCTTACCTCTGCTCATATCCAGTTGCAGTCCCTTGGCCTGAAATGCCTTGTACCGAGCCAGCAGGCTCTCCTGCTCCCGGAGCAATTCGTCTTTTGTCATTTCCTGATATGCTTTTGCCATACGAAAATACCTCGCAATCTAAAATTTCCGTTCATTATTTTACCACAAACGACTGCGCCTTGCAATTCTAAAGCCAACAAAAAAAGAGCGCCGCAGCACTCTTTTCTTATACGCATTGCCTATTTTTCGTTTGGATTTGCCGGTGCGTCCGCACTCTTTTTCTTTTTGGTGAATACCAAGAGCTTGGAGAACACATAGTTGAGGATCACCACCAGCACGGAGCAAACAATCTTGGCTACAAAGCCCTTGACCCCAAACAGGTCCTGATCCAGCCCGATCTTAAACAGCAGCAAGGGGCCGAACCACTCGATCACGCCGGTCGCCAGTCGAGAGACCACAAAGGACACAAACTCCCGCGCCGCCACCTTGGGTACCCAGCTTTTGCTCTCAAACACCCACAGTTTGTTGGTGATAAAGGCAAAGATCACCGCAGCAATCCAGGCAATCACATTGCTTACCGTCATCTTCACATCGTCGCTGCCGGGGGCATGCACCAGCACCGCCTTCATCAGCAGACTGTACACCACCCAGTTCACACCTGTGGTGGCCACGCCGAAGATGAGATACATAATGATTTCTTTGTACTTGATAAATAATTCTTTAATCTTCTTCATAGGCACATTATACGCTATCCGATTCTATTTTGCAAGTTCAAAAAACCATTTTGTCTCCTCTAAAAACAAATAAGTGGGCACACCGGCAATGCTGCAGGTGTAGCGCAGTCCGGCGCCCCCGGAACGCAGAGACGCCGCCGGGCGAATATCCAGTACACGGTCCACATCCAGCCATCGCTCCTCCCACTCCATCTTTACCGGGCGAATATCGCCTTCCTCATTATACAGCGCCAGCACGCGCACATAGTTTTTCATCCTGCCTGTTCCTTTCCGGTTAAAAATCCAACGGGGTGTATGGTATGGTCATCGTGGGGATTAAAACGGGACAGCCCGGTATCCCCCAGCAAACTGGCCCGCTGAATACAGTAGTTGCCAAAGCGGCGCTTCAAATCATCCACCGTGCGCTCCAGCTTGGCTGCCCGCTCCCGCTGCTCCTGGGTATGGGCCAAATCAAACTGCACACAGGGTTCCAGCTCAAAGTCCGTCACCGACAATCCAATGCTGCGCAAGGGGGCGCCCCAACGATAATTGGCTCGGAACAGCGCCATGGCCGCCTGCAAAATCTCCGTGCTCACATCGGTGGCGGCGGCCAGCTTGTGTTGCCGGGTAAAGGTTTGCAAATTCTTATCCCGCAAGGAGATGCACACCGTACGCCCTTGCAGTCCCTGCTCCCGCATACGGCGGGCCACACTCTCTGCCAGCACGGTAAAGACCACCTTTACATCCGTATCATCCACCAGATCCCGGGGCGTGGTGGTGGAATTGCCCACACTCTTGACCGCCGCCTTGGCATCCATGTGCTGCACCGGCGAGGTATCCTCCCCACGGGCAAAGGCACGGAGCATCAGCCCGTTCTTGCCCAGCAGGCCTTGCAAAAAATCCGACCGAGCCGCCGCCAACTCGCCGATGGTATAAACGCCGTAAGCGTTCAGCTTGCGGGTGGTGGCCGGGCCGACGCACAAAAGATCACTGCACGGCAGGGGCCACACCACCCGGTGGTAGTTTTCCCGACTGATAACCGTCACCGCGTCCGGCTTTTTATAATCTGAACCCAATTTGGCAAAGATCTTGTTAAAGCTGACCCCCACGCTGACGGTAATGCCCAGTTCCGCCTTTACCCGACGGCGAATTTCCTGGGCGATCTGTTCCCCGGTGCGGTCATCGCCGGTCACATCCAGCCAGTTCTCGTCCAGCCCGAAAGGCTCAATATAGTCGCTGTAATCCTCATAGATCCGCCGTGCCATCTTGGAAAACCGCATATACAGCGGGAAGTTCGGCGGCACCACCACCAACTGCGGGCACTTTTGCCGCGCCTGCCACAGTGGCTCCCCCGCCACCAAGCCGTAGCGGGAGGCAATTTCGTTTTTCGTCAGGATAATTCCGTGGCGGCTCTCTGTGCTGCCGCCCACCGCCACCGGCTTGTCTCGCAGCTCCGGACGGTGCAGGCACTCCACCGAGGCATAAAACTTGTTGCAATCCACATGCAAAACGGTGCGCTCCATTCCCTACGGCTCCTTTCCCGCTATCAAACATTTGTTCTACAACATAGCATACACCGATTTTGACTGTTTGTCAAGAGCCGGGGCGGCAAAAAATGCAGGTAGATTTTGCCTTGACGGTAGGTGCTTTTTCTTATATACTAATGGGTAGAATTGAGGTGCAACTATGCCGTTTTACGATATTGCCGGGCTGGTGGTGGAGATCAAGCACCCCACCGGCAGAACAGAAAAGCAAGCCCGTCCCTACCTGTGCAAGGACCAAGAGGGGCAGACGGCGGACATGACCATTGATGTGACGGAACAGCGGGTAACGGACGCTATGGCCGAGCACCCGGAGATGAACCGGGACGACTGGTACTATATGCTCACCGGCTCGGATTTTTACACCCAGCTGCTGAAGTTCCGAGGCATTTTGCTCCACTCCAGCTGCGTGGTAGTGGACGGCGCGGCCTACGCTTTTTCCGCAGACAGCGGCACCGGCAAATCCACCCACACCGCCCTGTGGCTCAAGCACTTTGGCAACCGGGCATATATGCTCAATGACGACAAACCGGCCATTCGCCTGGTAGGCGACCGGGTGTATGCCTGCGGCACCCCCTGGAGCGGAAAATATGATTACTCCACCCCAGGCATGGTTCCCCTGGCGGGCATTTGCTTTCTCGAGCGGGCGGAGGAGAATTTTATCCACCCGGCAGACACCAAAAAGGCCGTGTTCAACATTTTCTCCCAAACGGTGCGCAAGCTGGGGCCTAACGCCATGGAGCGACTGTTTGATATGCTGGAGACCATATTTGCCAAGGTACCCCTGTACGAACTGGGCTGCAACATCAGCGATGACGCGGTGCGCACCTCTTACAACGCCATGAAGCCGAAAGGTCAAAGCGAAAAGTAAATACAAGCGAAAAAAGAAAGGCAGTTACCCAAAAGCGGGTAACTGTCTTTTGTTATCTATGGCGTTATTCCGCTGTGTCCTGCGGCAGGGCGTTCTTCGGCTGCGGCAAATACACCCGAGCCTTAAACAAATCGCCGTCAATGAGCAGCTCTAACTTCCCTTGCTGGGCGCTGCACAGCTCCTGGGCAATGCTTAGGCCCAGACCGTTGCCCTCCTTGGTGCGGGAAGCGTCGCCCCGCACAAACCGCTGGGTCAGCTCCTGAGGCGAAATATTCAGCGGCTCGGCAGAAATATTTTTAATTTCAAACACGCCGAAATCCCCTTGCTTATACACCCGCACATACACCCGGGAGTCTGCGGCAGAATACTTCTTGGCATTTTGCAGCAGATTTTCCAGCACCCGGTAGGTTTTGGAACCGTCGGCAAACGCCTGTACCCGAGGCAAATCCGGATCCAGCACCAGTTGCAGCCGGTTCTCCTCAAATTCCTTTTGGTACTCCCCGATCGCCTGGGCGGTCAGTTCGCCCAGATCCAGTACCATAGGGTGCAGGGTGATGTTGCCGGAGGACAGCTTGGACGCCTCAATCAAATCCTCCACAAGCCGTGCCAGCTTGGTGCTTTTTTCCGTCAGCACAGCCATATATTCCTTGGCCTTTTCGTCCGACTGGGGACACTTAGACAGCAGATCCGTATAAGTGATAATGGAAGTAATCGGGGTCTTTAAGTCGTGGGACACATTGGTGATCAGCTCCGTTTTCAGCCGTTCGTCCCGCACTGCCTGATCCACGGCGTTGTGCAGTTCCTGATTGGTATAACGCAGGCTGCCGGCCATGGCGGCCAGTGCCGGGTGGAGATGTGCCGCCTCCACATCCGTGCGATTGGCTGCGGCCTCAATCACCCGATCCAGCTGGAACAAAAAGCGCAGCGCGTAGCCCACGCAAAAGCCGTTAAAGCCCAGGCCCACCAAGCCGCTGATCACACCGACCACCGGCGCCTCTCCATTCAGAAACGATGCAAACAGCAGCACCAATATAATATTGATCAGCAGATAGCCTACGGCACAAAAGACCATATTGCGCTTAAAGTGCCGCGGGGTGTAGGCCAGTCCCCGGATCATACGGCGGTTGAACCGGTGCAGTTTGCACAACAGACGCCAAATTCCCAAGCAAATATAATACAGCAGCGTGCCCTTATACAAGTGTTTCTTAGACTTGCAAAGACGCACAAAAGACAGGGTCAACTCTGCATACAGTCCCCAGGCCACCGCGCCCAAAGCGCCGCAGGCCGCTAAGAACAGTCCGCCGTAATACAGGGTGCTGAGCTGATAGCCATAATAATTGGACAGGTCATTAAACAAATTACCGAACAGCACCACACCCAGCCCAACAATTGCTGCGGCGATGATCGCCGTGTGCAATTCCAAGGGAATATAATCCATCCACAGCAGGCGCACACCATCCGTACCGGCACGGCGCCCGCAGCCCAGGCACGCCAACACCAAAAAAGCAAGGGCCAGCACCGCCAGGCAAACAGCCGCCACGGTCATCGCCACGGTATTTACATTTTGCATACGGGTGCACAAGGCATTCAATTCCACAAAATCCGGAAGCATATCGTTGCCGCCGGCCACAGTGGGGTCAATGCCCACATAAATGCTCATATCCCCGTCCATTAGGTACTGTACAGCGTCCGATCTGGCATTGCCGGCACCGTAATCCGTGCCCCGCAGGTTCTCCCCCGCTTTGGTTTTGGAATAGTACACCGGCGCGTCTTTCAGCATAGCCGGCGTTTGACCCTCGGGCAACTGGCTGACCACCTGACCGGTGATATTATCCTTGGCATAGAATTGCAGACATTGCAGCTCTTGCAAATTTTGGCGCATCTTCTGCTGCTCGTCGGCAGCCGTTTGATATGGTTTCACCACCGCTTTGTTATAGAGCTTTTTGATGTGGGTCTCAGCCGATTTGATCGTCTCGCCCAAGGTCAGGTCATCATCATACATATCCGCCGATACCGTTTTGCCATCCACCGTAAAATCGACCGTGTAATAGTCGGTCAAATCTTCCGGATCATCCTGCATGTCGCTATCATTGTAATACTCCACGCCGTCGGAACTGCGCAGCCAATTTGCCAGCTGCAAATAGGGCAGATAATCCTCCCCTGCCCGGGTGCCGTTGACAATCTGTTGCAGATCCCGAATCAGCCCCGGTGCGTCCCGATCCTCTGCCACCACTTTCTTGATGGTCTTGGCGGGCACTTTATAGTTGGGTATATCCTTGCCGATATTTGAAATATTCTGATTTTTCAGCCCGGCATAGAACACCAGCGTTTTGCGAATGGCCGTGGCCTGGTCCTTCTTATATTGCTCCAGTGCGGCCGCCACGCTGTCCGTCTTGGCTTTCTTCAGAGCAGCCGCCTTTTGTTGCAGCTGCTTTTGCCCCGCCAGGAGTGCGATCTCATTGACAATCACATCCAGCTCCGATTGGAAGATCGTGGTCTGTACCAGGCTTCCCTCTTTCGCTACGGTCGGATCGGTAAATGCATCGTTATTATACAGGCCGCTGATCCGCATCACGGCGCCCAACAGCGCCACCGAACTAAAGGCCAGCACCATAGAGAGCACCACGCACAGCGCCTTAAACCGTCTGCTTTCTCTAACATTTTTCCACTTTGTATCCAAGTCCATACACCACCTTTAAGTATTTGGGCTCCTTGGGGTTAATCTCAATCTTTTCACGAATGTTGCGAATGTGCACCGTCACGGTCTTTTCCGTGCCGTAGGCCGGTTCGTTCCACACCGCTTCATAGATTTGGGCACTGGAGAGCACACGACCTATATTGTGCATCAGATATTCCAATATCTTATACTCCCGGGCGGTCAGCCGTACCGGGTCGCCGTCTACCGTCACTTCCTTGGTGTCCGTATCCAGCACCAGGCCGCCGGTGACCAGCTGGTTCTCCCGCACCTCCAGGCTGCCAAGACGCACATAGCGGCGAATTTGGCTCTTGACCCGGGCGGTCAACTCCAGCGGGTTGAAGGGCTTGGTCACATAATCATCGGCGCCAAAGCCCAGACCGGCGATCTTGTCCGTGTCCTCGCTTTTGGCCGACAGCAGAATAATGGGAAAATTATATTTCTCCCGCAGCTTTAATGTGGTCTTCAGTCCGTCCAGCCGAGGCATCATAATGTCCAGTACCATACAGTGGATCTCCTCCCCCTGTACTTGCTCCAGCGCCTCCAGCCCGTCCCGGGCACACAGCACCCGATAGCCCTCCTGGCTAAGATAAATGCGCAGAGACTCTAAGATCGCCGCGTCATCATCGCACACCAATACCGTAAACATTGCTCTCATCTCCCTCAAGTGATACAAAGTGCTTGCTCCATTGTACCACAAAAATCCCCAACGGAAAACCCGTTGTACACATTTAACCACACATTCTTAAAAGCAACGCAAAGGAAATCTAAAGAACCGGTAAAGTTTGGTCGGCAAAACAAAAAACTGCCGCAGCATAAGCACTGCGACAGTCTTTGTATCTTTATTGCTTAGAAACAGCTTGAACGGAGGGATTGTAAGGGTCGCCGGTATGGGGCTGTTCTTTCTTAGGCCGGTCGTTGGGCACAGGGTTGTTGTTTTGCCCTGCCGTAGGGCCTTTGCGCTTTTCCACATCGCCGCCCTCTTTCAGGTGCTTGATGTAGGTGGTGTAGTCATCGTTCCACCCGGCGTAGGCTGCATTTTGGCGCTTATCCTCCAACTGCACATGGTTCTTAATGTACTGCCCCACATAGAGCGATACTTTTTTGGCGCCGTAGCAGTTCAGGTGGTTGCCGGCGTCCCGGCTGTCCGTTTTCCAGCTAAAGCCGATCTCCTTGCGTTTCAGATCCAAATCCAGGAACGGAATGCCGTTTTTCTTGGCATAATCATTCACCGCATTGTGGCGGGCATAGGTCCAGGTGGTTTGGGACGGCACCTGCACCAAAATCAGCTGGGCGCCGTTCTTTTTGCACAGCGCATTCAGCTCATCCAGCTTGCGTACAAACAGCGGATTGATCTGGTCTCGCTTTTTGGTCTTTTTGATATATTCCTTGCCCCGATACGGCACCTTGGCACCGGACACAAACTGCCCCTTGGAGGCAAAGCGGGCAGAGTAGGACTTGCGCTTAACCGCCGTCTTGGGGTCAAACTGCTTCCATCGATCGTGGTACTCCAGCACGCTGAACTGGTTGAGTATCTGCTTACGCGCATCCCGGGCAATCACTTGAGCAGAGTTGGAGTTGGTATACAGCTGATCCGTTTCCAGGATCACCACCTTGGGCTTTTGGGTTTTCAGGCACTCCTCCACCGCGCGAACAGACTCGCCGATCAGCTGCTTACCGGTACCGCTGATATAAGAGGTAAAGCCGTAGTTTTTCCACATTTCCATAGGCGAAAAGCCGCTGTAAGCATCACTGTTGCCTACAATAAACACATCCAGCGTGTCCTTCTCCAGCGACAGATAGCCGCTGGCGTTGGGGTTCACGAACCCGGCTGCGTCATCATTGTTCTTCGGCTCTAATAGAAAGGAAACACCGTAGAGCAAAAGCAGCAAAATCAAAATAAAGGACACCAGGCGGGTGCAATTTTTCAATATCAACTTAGTCTTTGCAGTCATCATGCACCCCTCCTTAGAATTGACCGTAAATAGGCGCTACCGTTTCATAGCCGGTACCGTAGGCACCAAAGACGATCACGCCTAAAATCAGCGCCAAGAACACCGCATATCGCAGCACTACCGGACGGCGAGCCAGCTCTGAACGAATGGTATGGCCCTTCTCTTGCAGCACTTCCACAATGCCTACCACCAGCACGCCGATACCCATAATCAAAAAGTCCTGCCAGTCGTTACCCAGGGACAGCACCGTGCCGTTGGTTAAGCAAGCGCCGTCAAAATCCGTAAAGATACGCGCCAGGCTCTGGCCCCACTGGGAAATCGTGTGGCAGCGGAACAGCATCATGCCCACATTGACGATCAGGAAAGTACGCACCATCTGGAACAGGGCAAAGCCCTTACTCTCCGGCGCAATATGCAGTGCGTGCAGCAGCTTGTCCGACACCGGGCGCAGGTACATACCGATCATCATTAAGATGTAATAATACAGCCCGTAGAGTACATACTTCCAACTGGCGCCGTGCCAAATGCCGTTAAAGAACCACACACAAAACAGCGCAAAGGTCATGGGCACCAGGTTGGCAAAATAATCGTTTAATTTCTTTCTGGTATGCTTACTTAAATTCATCAGCCCCTTGGACAGAGACACGGAGAAGAACACATACTCCTTGATCCACGCGCCCAGGGTAATGTGCCACCGCTGCCAAAATTCGTTGATGGTTTTGGAGAAAATAGGGCGACGGAAGTTCTCTTGCATCTCCACCCCAAACAGCTGGCCGGTGGCGCACACAATATCCATACAGCCAGAGAATTCACAGTAGATCTGCACAGTATAAAGCAGGGTGCCCAACAGCACCATAGACCCGGCCTGGTCGCCGTTGTCAAACACACCGGTAACAAACAGGTTGGCTCGGTCGGCAATGACCATCTTCTTAAACATACCCCAAAAGATGCGCATCACCGCTTGGGCGTCTCGCTCAAAGTCAAAACTGTGGCCCTCCACCAACCGGGGCATCATGATCTCATACTTGCCGATAGGACCCTCCGTCATTTGGGGGAAAAAGCTGAGAAACAGCGCCAGTTTGAAGAAGTTACGCTCCGGCTTGTACTTACCTCTGTACACATCCACCACATAGCTGACCGCACACAGGGTATAGTAAGAAATACCCAGGGGCAGCAGAATTTGCACCGGCTGATAGGCGCTCTCGCTGCCAAACAGCCCGGCAATGCCGTAGGCGCTCTCTCCCAGGAAATTTACATATTTTAAGGCTATTAACAACCCAAAGACGCCCAGTACCGCCACGGTAACCACCGCGCGCTTCTTGGCGTCATATTTTTTGCGAATTTGTTTCTTTTCCTCTTTGTCGGCAGCTGCCTTGCGCCGGGCTTTGCCCTGATCATTCAGGTGGCCTAGCAGCAGCCCGCCGCCGTATACGATAAGAATGGCCGCCACCAGCCACAGCGTACGCAGCCCCGCTGCCATCACATAGTAAACGGCGCTGGCACCCAGCAACACGCACCATTTGGCCCGCTTGGGCACAATGGTATAAATCAGCAGGCTGATCCCTACAAAAAGAAAGTAAGTAACAGATGTAAATGACATAACTTGCTTACCTTATGTATAATTTTTATTCGTCCTGCAATTTTTCAATCATCTGCCACATAGCCTGGGCGGACTGAAAGTTCTCCGGCACGATCATCAGCGGCGTGATTTCCACATCAAATTCGTCGCTGAGTTTTGCCACCAGCGCCATAATCGCCAGGGAATCAAACACCTTGTCATCAATCAAGTGCTTCTCAGACTTAAAGTCTACGCCGGGTTTCATTTCTTCCAAGATTTCAAGCAATTCTTCCATTTTTAGTTCTCCTTTTTCATTATATATAAATTTTTGAATGGACTTTAGTCAGCCTTGTTAAAGTATGCGGCAGCCAGTGCCTTACGGTCGGTTTTGCCGTTTTGGTTGTAGGGAATGGTCTTGGCCTGAATGACCTTGGCCGGCAGCATATATGCAGGCAGCGCTGCCTGCAATGCCTGCCGCACGGTCTCCTGCTCCGCCTTAGCACCTACATAGATCAAAATCAGTTGATCCGCCGCCTGGTCGTACAAACACACGGACACATCCACCCCCGGTTGAGCCGTGGCAGCCGCCTCAATCTCGCCCAGTTCGATCCGGTAGCCCATGTGCTTAATTTGGAAATCCCGACGAGAAAGATAAATCAACTCGCCCCGTTCATTCCACCGCACCAGATCGCCGGTTTTATACACACGCTCCGGATAGTGACTTTGCAGCGGATTTTGCACAAAGGCAGCCGCCGTTTTGTCCGGGTCGTTATAGTAGCCCATAGCCAGGAACGAACCTCTGGCGTACAGTTCGCCCTCCTCGCCGATTCCGGCCAACCGCCCGTCCTCGGTAACCACAAAGCTGTCGCAATTGTCACAGGCAATGCCGATGGGCACGCTCTCCGTGTCTTTGATCTCCCGATCCACAATGTAGTAGGTGCAAATATCCGTGGTTTCCGTCGGGCCAAACAGGTTGGCAAACAGGGCGTTCGGATACTTGCTGCGCCAGTAATTCAGCTGTTTGGCAGGCATGACCTCACCGGCAAACAGCACCTTTTCAATATGCTCCGCCATCATAAAGTCCAGCACCTTTAAGTTGGCCACAATGGACAGGGCGGAGGGCACCCAATAAATGGTGTTTACCTGCCGCTCATTCAGGTAGCGAATCAGCAGAGCCGGGAAAGAGAAATACGACTTGGGGATCACATGTAACTGCGCTCCGGTACGAATCGTAGCGTAAATATCCGTCACCGACATACTGAAATAAAAGGGCGTTTGGTTGCCGAAAATCGTCTTTTCGCTGATGCCAAAGGTATCGGCCGCCCAAGCGGAATACGCCAGCACGCTGCGATGGTTCACCACCACGCCCTTGGGGTTGCCGGTGGAGCCGGAGGTAAAAATGGCATAGGCCGGATCCGTGTCGATCATACGGCGGCGCACGGCCTGCAAAAGCTCCGGTTGTGCCTGACCGGCCGCCAGCGCTTCTGCACTATACACCTTGCCGTCATAATCCAGTCCGGCCGGGTCATCCTTGTGGGCCTCGTCACAGATCAGTGCCGTAGGCTGCAAGGTGCGCAAAATCTTATTCACCCGCTCGGCGGGCATTTCCGGATCCAGCACCACATAGAAGTTGCCGCTGTACAGCACCCCCATCAGGGTCACCAAACAGGGTGCGCCCCGCTCCATCAGCACCGCCACCGGGCAATTTTGGTCTCCATTAGCGGCCAACGCACTGCCCACGGATTCGGCAATGTTCACCACCGTTTGGTAGTCATAGCTGCACTGCTGATCTGCAAAGGCGGTCTGCCTTGGCAAACGCGCCGCAGTGCGTTCCAGTAATTCAAGTACATTTTTCATTTTGTTCACCTACTTAACAAATCGTCTTGCCATTATTCAATCATAAAAACCTAAAAAGAAACGCAACAAAATCTAAAGATATGCGAAAGATTCGCCGTTCTCACCGTATTATGGTGCGTAGTACAGTTCATTGATACAATAATACACGGATCAACCCGGAAAGTCAATCTATTTTTATAAAATGACAATATTGTCACAAAAGGTCAAAGTTCGTCACAAAAAGTATCACAATTCGTGATAATTACAAATGTCGTTCAGCGGATTTTGTACAATAGCTATACTGAGTACCAAGGAGGTAATTTGCTGTGCGGCTAAAGGATTTACGAGAGGACCGGGACGAAACGCAGCGGCAAATGGCAGCCTTGCTGAATGTGGGTCAAAGCACCTATTCCATGTATGAAAACGGCCAGCGTGAGATTCCCCTGGCAGCCCTTTGCAAACTGGCGGACCACTATGATGTGACCCTGGATTACCTGGTGGGCCGCAACGACGCACCGGGTAAGTAATCGTCTTTACAAATACCACATTTTCTTGTATAATATACAGTAGAACACAAAAGCGTGTTCTCCGCAAATGCGGAGGCACGCCTTTTTTGCTTTCAGGGTCAGGAGGGATATGAATGGAAATCAGCAGGGATGGGCACCGAGCCCGTATGCGTGCCGCTTATCTGCAAGGCGGCGGCGACGCTATGCCGGACCACCAGTTGCTGGAATTGCTGCTGTCCATCAGCATTCCCCGCAAAGATGTAAAGCCCATTGCCTATGCGCTCATTAACCGCTTCGGCTCGCTGGAGCAGGTGTTTGCCGCCGGCGCAGCAGATCTGCAACAAGTGCCGGGCGTCGGCGAACAGACCGCCGTACAGATTCTGCTGGTACGGGATCTGAACCGGCGGATCCATCAAAATCAAAACAAACCAGTCAAACACCTGACGGATGCCACCCAGTCCTGCGCCTACTTTGCCAATCTGTTACGGGACAAAACTGCCGAGCAGGTGTACTTGGTCACCCTGGACGGCAGTGCCAAAATCTTGCAAACCCACGCCGTAGGCAGCGGCAGGCGTGCGCACACTTGGCTGCGCTCCTCATTGGTGCCGGTCTCGGCATACTGTTTTGTCATTGCTGACTCCTTTCCCAAACCGTACGCTGCCGGTTCGTTAAATGATATATCCCACAGGCATTGCCTGAAAATGAGCATAAAAAGAGCAGGGTCGCAATCTGCAACTCTGCTTTCTGTGGATTATTGATCTTGTTCTGCACGGAGCGCCTTGTACTTTTCCAGTATTTCACCATACCGGCGTTTAACTAAAGAAAGCCCCGAATTTCGCGCAATCACGCGCCATTCGGGGCTTTTTGGCGGAGAGCAAGGGATTCGAACCCTCGAACACCCGTTTAGATGTTACACGATTTCCAATCGTGCTCCTTCGGCCAGCTCGGACAACTCTCCATATACAGCGGACGCTGGGTGCGTCCGCTTATTCACTTTTAATCCAAGACCTGGTAGTAAGAGGAGAACTGATTCAGCTTTTCCTCAAACTTATCCTTGGACTGCCGCTTCGGGGTGGGGATGGGATAATGGCCGGTGAAACAACCGTCGCAAAAATCGAATCCAGACTCCTTCGCAAGTTCGTGAGTAGATTTTACACTAAGATACCCCAAGCTGTCAACCCCTAATTGGCAAGAAATTTCAGAAATTTCGTGAAATTTGCATGCAATCAGGTTTTCTTCGCTATCAATGTCCGTTCCAAAGAAGCAAGGATGCCGAAACGGAGGGGCAGAAACCCGCATATGCACCTCGGTGGCGCCGGCCTCTCGCAGCAGGCTGACAATCCGAGCGCTGGTGGTGCCGCGAACAATAGAGTCGTCGATCATCACCACCCGCTTGCCCTTGATATTCTCTCGCAGTACATTCAGCTTGATCTTCACCGCGTCCTCACGCTGACCTTGGGTAGGCTGAATAAAGCTGCGGCCGATGTAGCGGTTCTTGATAAATCCAATACCGTAAGGGATGCCGCTCTCCTGGGCATAGCCCAAGGCGGCGTCCAGGCCGCTGTCCGGCACGCCGATGACAATATCCGCGTCTACCGGGTGTTCCTTCGCCAGGTACGCACCGGCCCGCATTCTGGCATGCTGCACAGACACGCCCTCAATCACACTGTCCGGCCGAGCAAAATAGATGTACTCAAACACACAAATATGGCGTGGTCCGCCGCAATGGGTGGTAATGGAGCGCACGCCATCCTTGCTGATCACAACGATCTCGCCGGGAGCAATATCCCGCACAAAGTGGGCGCCGATGGAATCCAGCGCACAACTCTCCGACGCCACCACATAAGCATCGTCCGCAGTCTTACCCAGACAAAGAGGCCGAAAGCCATTGGGGTCGCGAAACGCAATGAGTTTGGTGGCAGTCATCACCACGCAAGAGAATGCCCCTTGCAGCCGGGGCATGATTTTTTCGATCGCCTCTTCCGTGCTCTTACTGTGCAGGCGCTCCTCTACAATAGAATAGGCAATGGACTCGGTGTCCGATGTGCCGTGGAAAATGGCGCCCTTCAGCTCAAACTGGCGGCGCAGCTCCGGGGCGTTTACCAAATTGCCGTTATGTGCCACCGCCAAATTACCCTTAATATGGCGAATGACCAGGGGCTGAATATTGTTGGCGTTTTTGCCGCCGGTGGTGGAGTAGCGCACATGACCGATGGCCATATTACCTGTACCCAGGGCAGCCAGCTGCTCCTTGCTGAACACATCCGGCACCAGTCCGTCGCCCCGATGGTGGCGAAACACGCCGTCGTCATTCACGGCAATGCCGCAACTCTCCTGTCCTCTGTGCTGCAAGGCAAACAGAGCCAGGTACGCCGTCTGGGCCACCGTGGTGGTCTGATTTTCAAATACGCCGAAAACACCGCATTCCTCGTGCAAACTATCGAACATCGCTCTCTCCTATCCCGTGTGGTTGTCGCTCTTTTCTCTATTATAATACCATTAGTTGGGCGTGTAAAGGTTTGCGTAAGGTCTGGAGGTGGCGGGAGCCAACTTTTTGAACGGTTTTTTCATGATCTCGTCCATGGAAACGCCAAAATACTTGCAGTATTTCTTCAAATACCCCTCCAATTCCTGCCGGTCCGCGTCCGTTAAGGCCGTCACTTTAATGTTCGGGCTGATGTTCTCCTTGGGGAAGCTGCCCCGCACAAAGATCTTGCCCCCGTGCATACCGGAAGCGCAGTGGGTGCCAAACAGCTTTTCGCCTCGCTTCATACCCAGCCCCAGCAGCACAATGGTGCCCCCGGCCATATACTCGCCCAAGAAGGAACCGGCATTGCGACCGATCACCAGCACCGGCTTCATCTGTTCAAACTCCTTCATGTGGATTCCGCCGCGGCAGGCCACATTGGTCTCTACAAAGATCTGGCCGTCCCGCATACCATAGCCCATAGCATCGCCTGCGTGGCCGTGAATGACGATCTCGCCGCCGTTCATCGTGTTGCCCACTGCGTCCTGGCAGTTGCCAAACACCTCTACCTTGCCACCATTTAAGTAGCAAGCCATATCATTGCCCGGGGTGCCGTGCACCTGAATGGTTTTGCCTGCGTCCAGGGCGCAGCCGATATAGCGCTGACCGTTCACCGCTGTGACCGTTACCTTTTTCTTGGTGCGCAGCTCCTGCTTAATTTTGTCGTTCAGCTCTGCATACTTGCACAGTCCTGCCTCAATACTCACAGCTGCACGCCTCCTCTCAACTTGGTGATCCGGGTCTCCTTGGGGAACCAGAACAGATTGGGACTATCCATCAAATCCCCTTGCAAACCCTCCAACGGCACACCGCCGGAGATCAAAGATGTATAGATTCCGGCGTTCTCGCTGGCGTTGATGAGCACATAGCCCACCAGCTTGCCGTCCCGGAACACCAGGCGCTTGTAGGTATCGTCTGCGGCAGCCACGCGGTCCGTATAGCCGTCTCCCTTAGCGTTGATCAGCCCGCAGGTGCAAATGCGCAGACCGTAAAAATCAATAGCGTTCACTGCATAGGTACCGCCGACGGTCAGGTCGCCGCCGGCCATTTGGCTGCCTGCGGCACGCCCTTGCGCCACTGCATTGGGCCACAGAGCCAAGATTTTCTTACTGCCATCCAACATGTCCACAGACACGGCGCAATCCCCGGCGGCGTAAATATCCGGGTCCGAGGTCTGCATGGTGGCCGGATCGGTGATAATTCCCCGCTCCACTGTCAGACCCGCTGCCTCTGCCAGTGCCGTGGCCGGGCGCACGCCCACTGCCACCACCAGCAGATCGCAGGGCAGTTCCTTGCCGTTTTGCAGCACCACCCGCTGCACCGTCTTGCCGCTGCACTTGGCCCGGGTCACCGTTTGACCCAGGTGGAAGCGCAGACCGTGGTGTTCTAAATGGCGGCGCACCAGCTTGGCGCTCTTTTCATCTAAAATAGAGGGCAATACCCGACCGGACAGCTCCACCACATCTACGCTTTTGCAAATTTTGCTCAAGCCTTCGGCGGCCTTCATACCGATCAGCCCGGCACCGATCACCACGGCGCGGGTGTTTACACTTGCCAAATCGTGCACAGTCTGGGCATCTGCCGCGGTCAAAAAGCCGCACACATTGCGCTTGCCGCTTACATTCTGCATCGGCGGCACAAAGGGCACGGAGCCGGTGCACAGGCACAGCTTATCATAGCTATACACCTTGCGCCCGCACTTAACGGTCTTTTTTGCCCGATCAATGGCGGTCACCTCTACGTCGGTGACGATCTCTATTTTTTGCTCTTTATAGTAAGCCGGGGTACGCAAGCGCATTTGACCCCGCCGCACCAGGCCTTTTAAGTAGTAACTGATAGACGGACGAGAGTACGGCAGATCCGTCTCCCGAGTCAGCAGGGTAACTGCGCCTGCCGGGTCCGTCTTGCGAATTTGCTCCGCCGCAGCCAGTCCGGCGGCAGAGGCACCGATGATCACATACTTCACTTGGCAGCACCTCCCGCTTCCACCCAAACCAAGGCTCGATTGGGGCAACCCTTGACGCACGCCGGTTCTTCCCCGCCACACAGGTCGCACTTGTAGGCAATATTGCCGGGCTGAATACACCCGATGGGGCACACCGCCAGGCAGGTCATACAGCCGATGCACTTGTCCGGGTCTACGGACACGATGCCGGTTTTTTTGTCTTTGTGCATAGCGCCGGTAATGCATGCCTTCACACAGGCCGGGTCATCGCAATGACGGCAGTTCACCGCCACAGAGGCTACACGGTCGCCGTACACCTTTACCCGGCTGATAGGCGCCGGATTCTCATATTTATTGGCTGTCAGCACATCGCCGGAGGCTGAATGTGCCGTTTTGCAATAGACTTCACACAGGTGGCAGTTGACGCAAAGTTCCTCTCGTGCAAATACTTTTTTCATCTCACTGTCCTCCTTATTCCCCGGCGTGCTTAATGCCTAAAATTTGCAGTTCCCGATCAGTCAGACCAATACCACGGAGCATCAGTCTGTTGCCGCGCAGGGAGTCTACGGAGTTGATGCCCATGCCGCCCATGATCTCTTTCATCTCATGGTTCCAGGCGGAGAGCAGATTTTCCACCCGCTGATGGGCGATCTCCGGATTCAGTCGCCGGGTCAGATCCGGGCGCTGGGTGGCAATGCCCCAGTTGCACTTACCGGTGTTGCAGGTTTGGCACATATGGCAGCCCATGGCGATCAGCGGCGCAGAGGCGATATACACCGCATCCGCACCCAGAGCAATCGCCTTGATCACATCAGAGGAACAGCGGAAAGAACCGGCAGCCACCAAAGACACGGTGGAACGAATGCCCTCGTCCCGCAGCCGCTGGTCCGCAGCTGCCAGCGCCAGCTCAATGGGAATACCCACATTGTCGCGTATGCGGGTGGGCGCTGCGCCGGTGCCGCCGCGAAAGCCGTCGATTACCACAATATCCGCACCGGCACGAGCCACGCCGGAGGCGATGGCCGCAATGTTATGTACCGCTGCAATCTTAACGGAAATGGGCTTTTTGTTATCTGTGGCCTGCTTCAGCGACCAGATCAGCTGGCGCAGGTCCTCAATGGAATAAATATCATGATGCGGAGCAGGTGAAATGGCGTCCGATCCCACCGGGATCATACGCGCATTGCTGACTTCCACATTCACCTTTTCACCGGGCAGATGGCCGCCGATCCCCGGCTTGGCCCCCTGGCCGATCTTAATTTCCACAAACTTGGAGTTATTCAAATAATCCTTATGCACACCGAAGCGGCCGGAGGCCACCTGTACCACGGCACAGTCGCCGTAAGACGCCAGGTCCGGGTGCAAACCGCCCTCACCGGTATTAAACAGCGTGCCCATATTCTTGGCAGCCATGGCCAGAGATTTTTGGGCATTCAGGCTGATGGAGCCAAAGCTCATGGCAGAGAACATAATGGGGGTCTCCAACATCACCTGAGGCGGCATTTTGGTCACGGACTTGCCCTTGCGCTCCACTTGCAGCCGATCCGGTTTACGACCCAGAATGGTGCGGATTTCCATAGGCTCTCGCAAAGGGTCAATAGAGGGGTTGGTCACCTGGGAGGCATTGAGCAAAATTTTGTCCCAATAAATAGGATACGGCTGCGGGTTGCCCATAGCGGACAGCAGCACGCCGCCGGTATTTGCCTGGCGGCAGATCTCCTGCTGATAGCGTGGGGTCCAGTTGGCATTGTCCCGATAGTCACACACATATTTTTCGATCCGAAGGGCGCCGGTGGGGCACAGATCCACGCACCGATGGCAGGCCACGCAATCCTGAGAATGGGACACCACGGTTTTGCCGTCCGGTCCAAAGCTATGGCACTCGTTGGAGCACTGACGCACACAGCAGCCACAATCAATACAAAGTTCCCGATCCCGCACAATGGTGAACCGGCGGGGAATATAATTAATCATCGTCTTCCTCCTTTGCCAGTTCCAGAGGGATAAACACCGGCTCCGCACCGCTGACGGACCACACTTTTTCCGGGTGGGGGCAGATCACACGAATGGCGGATTCCTCTGAAGCGAAATACGCCCGATTGCCCTTGGTAGCCGCAGTCAGGGATCGCAATTTCAGCCGGTCGTTGATGGCCAGCAGCCCCTTGTTGGAGCCAAGGATCACAGAGAACGGTCCGTTCACCAAAGCGCCATTATAGATAGAGCGCAGGTTGGTAAAATATTCTTTCTGTTCCGGGTCCATACGGTCGATCTCGTCCCACTCCGGGGCCGTAAGCACATCGGCTGCCACATCAATGGGCAGCTGGTGGTGACGGATCAGGTGGTCAAACAGATACGTAATCACTTCCGTATCCGTCTGCATGGTACACACATAGCCAAACTGCTCAATATACCGACGGTTGGCATCATAGGACGAAATCTCGCCGTTATGCACCACAGACCAGTCCAGCAGATTAAAGGGGTGTGCCCCGCCCCACCAGCCGGGGGTGTTGGTAGGAAAGCGACCATGTGCTGTCCACAAATAGGCATCGTACTGATCCAGCATGTAGAACTCGCCCACATCCTCCGGATAGCCCACAGCCTTAAAGCAGCCCATATTCTTGCCGCTGGAAAAAATAAAAGCGCCGTCGATCTCGTTGTTCACATGGATCACGCACTGGGCGGTATATTCGTCCTCGTCCAGACGGGCCTCTTTCATCCGCACCTTATTGGGCTTGGCAAAATACCGCCAAATGTCCGGTCCATTCTCTATGGACGCGATCTTCTTGGTGGGAATGCGCTCGGAAACATCCACATTAAAATGCTTGAACAAAAACTCCTCGCAAGCGCCTCGTGCCTGTACCGACTGGTAAAACACATGAAAGGCAATATCCGTCTTGTGATCGGGATAAATGCCATAGGCGGCAAAACCGCCGCCCAAGCCGTTGGAACGGTCGTGCATCAAGGCAATGGACTGGATAATCTCCGACCCATTGATCGGCTCACCCTTGCGGTCAATAATGGCGGCAATGGCGCAGCCGGAGGGAATGCGCACTTCGCCCTCTCGCAGCATATTCATCACTCCTGTATCTGTATTTCTTCAAAAAAACCTATACTTTATTGTACAACACTGTCGATTACCCGTCAATGTGCCCACTATAAAAATCTACAACACAAAATCAGCATAATTATAGTGAATTTCACAAAGAATTGCGCTCTTCTCTGTGAATTACCACTCACTTTTGGTTCTTTTGTACAAAAAAGCGGCTTTGCCAGCGTATAATGGCAAAGCCGCGATAGGTAGGGACGATCAGTCGTCCGTGCCCTGGAGAGCGTCATAGCCCCGTGCGCCGGTGCGCACCTTTACTGCGTCCTCCACATCATAAACAAAAATCTTACCATCACCGATATTACCGGTATATAGCGCCTCTCTGGCAGCGGCGATCACCGTTTCCACCGGCACGGCGGAGATCACCATTTCCAGCTTCATCTTGGGGTTCAGGTTCAGCTCCTCGATCTCCACACCGCGGTACTTGCGCACATGACCCTTCTGGGTACCGCAGCCCATTACATTGGTCACGGTCATACCGGTAACGCCCACCGCATTCATGGCGTCCTTCACCCGTTCCAGCTTGGCCGGGTTAAAGAGCATCACCACTTCGCTGAGCTTAGCGTCCGGTTTGGTGGTATAAGTCTCTACCGGAACAGCCTTTTCTACCGGCGCAGCCGGCAAGCCGCTTTCCGTTACCGGAACGGCAGCAAAGCCGCCGACGGGCATAAAGTCCGCATAGGCAGAGGGCAGGTTGTGCTCGGTGGCGTCCAGCCCCTTGATCTCTTCTTCCGCGCTGACCCGCAGGCCCACGGTCTTGTTCAGAATAAAGAAAGTGATGGTCAGGGTCACTGCCGCCCAACCGGCCACAGCCGTAAAACCGATGAACTGGGTACCCAGCAGGTGCAGCCCGCCGCCGTAGAACAGACCCGTATGGGTTAGGCCGGACACTGCATAGCCCGGTGCTTTGTCCGTGGCAAACAGGCCTACGGCCAGCGTGCCCCAAATACCGTTGGCCATGTGCACAGCCACAGCGCCTACCGGGTCGTCAATATGCAATTTCTTATCCAGCAGCTCCACAACCAGCACCACCAGAATACCGGCCACAGCGCCGATGATCCCGGAGCCAAAAGCGTCCGTTACATCACAGGAGGCGGTCACAGCCACCAGCCCGGCCAAAGAGCCGTTCAGGGACATGGACACATCCGGCTTGCCGTCCTTGATCCAAGTAAAGAGCATGGTGGTGCAAGTGGCCACAGCCGGCGCTACGGTGGTGGTCACCAGGATAGACGCCAAAGTGGGTACATCGGTAGCCGCCGCGCCGTTAAAGCCGTACCAGGCAAACCACAGGATAAACACGCCCAGCGCGCCCAGAGTCAGGGAGTGACCGGGAATGGCTTTGGGTGTCTTTTTGCCGGTTTTTTCGTCCGTATGGTACTTACCGATCCGGGGGCCGAGAAAGATGGCGCCGATCAGTGCCGCGATACCGCCCACCATGTGAATGGCGCAGGATCCGGCGTAGTCGTGGAAGCCCAGCTTTTGCAGCCAGCCGTTGCCGTCCACATTCCAGACCCAGCCTGCCTCGATGGGATACACCACAGCGGAGATCACTGCCGAGTAAATGCAGTAGGCAGAAAACTTGGTACGCTCTGCCATAGCGCCGGACACAATGGTGGCCGCTGTGGCACAGAACACCAGGTTAAATACAAAGTTGGACCAGTTGAAATCCTTATAGTGGGTGAAAATGCCCAGGTTGGGCAGACCGATCACCCCGGCGATATAGTCCTGACCGCACATCAGCCCGTAGCCCAACAGAATGAACATCACCGTGCCGATACAAAAGTCCATCAGGTTTTTCATAATAATATTGCCGGCGTTCTTGGCTCTGGTAAAGCCGGTCTCTACCATAGCAAAGCCGCACTGCATAAAGAAAACCAGCACTGCGCCGATCAAAAACCACACGCCGAACAGCTCGCTGTTCACCGTTTCCATGATTGTTTCAAGCCCCATAAAATCCTCCTTTTCATCAAAAAAAGCTTAAAAATGGAAATAAAAAAAGAGCGCTCGAAAACAGACGTTCGAGCACTCCATTGTGCTAAAGAATGCCGACACCGCGCCAATGGCCCGGCGCCGGCAAATGACCGACCCTGTCAAAAGACAGTGCCGACCGTAAGAGAGGGCAAAATCAATACAGTACCATGTACTTGTCGATCTCCCACTGAGAGACCTTGGTGCGGTACTCGTCCCATTCATTCTCCTTGCCTTCAATATAGTTATTGAACACATGGTCACCCAGGGTTTCCTTAATAAACGGATCCGCCTTAGCGGCTTCAATAGCCTCTTTCAGGCTACCGGGCAGACAATCAATGCCGGCGGCTTTCAGCTCCTCGTCGGACAGACCGAACACATTGTAGTCAATGGGAGAAGCGGGGGTCATCTTATTCTTAATTCCGTCCAGACCGGCAGCCAGGCACAAAGCCATCTCCAAATAGGGGTTGCAGGTGGGATCCGGGCAGCGCAGTTCTACGCGAGTGCCCTTGCCGCGAGCGGCAGGAATACGCACCAGGCAGGAGCGGTTGGAAGCGGACCATACCAGGTAAGATGGTGCCTCATAGCCGGGTACCAAACGCTTGTAAGAGTTCACGGTGGGGTTGGAGAACGCTGCAATGCCGCGAATATGGGCCATAATACCGGCGATGAAATTATAAGCGGTCTCGGACAGGCCCATCTCGCCGTTGGGGTCATCAAAAGCGTTCTTGCCGTCCTTCAAATAATACAGGCTCATGTTGGTGTGCATACCGGAACCGTTGATACCATAAATGGGCTTGGGCATAAAGGTGGCGTGCAGACCATGCTTGGCAGCATAGGTCTTAACCACATGCTTAAAGGTCATTACACGGTCGGCACTGAGCATGACATCACCAAACTGGAAGTCGATCTCGTGCTGCCCCTCGGCCACCTCGTGATGGGAAGCCTCAATGGTGTAGCCCATATCCTCCAGGGCCAGGCAAATATCCCGACGGCAGTTCTCGCCGTGGTCAATGGGGTTCAGGTCAAAGTAACCGCCCTCGTCGCCGGTCTCCAGAGTGGGGTTGCCGTTCTCGTCCAGCTTAAACAGGAAGAACTCGCACTCCGGGCCAACATTAAAGCCAAAGCCCATCTCGGCAGCCTCGTCCATCACCTTTTGCAGCACATTGCGGGGGTCGCCCATGAAGGGGGTCTCATTATCGGATTTATATACGGAGCAGATCAGTCGAGCGGTCTGCGCATTCTGGTGCTTTCTCCAGGGGAAGATGGTCCAAGTGTCGTAATCCGGGTGCAGATACATATCGGACTCATCAATGCGAACAAAGCCGTCGATGGAAGAACCGTCAAACATACAGTCATTGTCCAGCGCCTTCTCCAGCTGGGACAGGGTGATGGCCACATTCTTCATAATGCCGAACATATCCGTAAACTGCAAGCGGATAAACTCTACATTATTTTCCTGTGCGCTTTTGATGATGTCTTCCTTTGTGTATTTACTCATAGCAAATACTCCTCTCTTAAGAAATGATAGATAGCACAGAATTTTCTTACTGCCAAAGGCAATAAAAAATAAGGGCGCTCCGCTATCAACGGAACGCCCTCGTTCTGAATACAATGCCATTATAATCACATTGTCCCGGGTTTGTCAACGGTTTTTGACAACTTTGGCAAATCTTGTAATTGGCGGCAGGAATTGTGCACGCCTTTTGTACAATATGCACAGGATAGACAGACTGTTTGCTATATGTCCAAAAATTCGGCGGGAATCACTTTTTTCGACAGATCGGTAAAATACTTCACCGTGGCCCCCTTCTGCGCCTGGGTGGCGGCCAGCTCGTCGGTATAATCACTGAGCTTATAGACGGAAAACACAAAACCGTTACCGCCCCGGCTGTAATGGCACACCACCGGCGCCAGTTTAGCAGAGGAGATGTTGATCTTTCCATTCTCCTTTTCGATCGTCACCTCTGCCATACCGCCGCACAGTTGGGGCAGATTGATCTGATGGCTGATAAAATTACCCAGAGAGTAGTAGACCAGCATTTTTTTGCCGCTCTTTTCGTTGGTCACCCACGCCACCGGCTGGAGCACATGCGGGTGGCTGCCGATGACAATATCTACACCCAGGTCAGAAAACAGCTTCGTATATTCCTTTTGGTAATCGGACACTTTGTGGCTGTTCTCCGTGCCCCAGTGCGGAAAGACCATCACCACATCCGCATGCTTGCGCGCCTCGGTAATGTCCTTCCGGATCTTGTCCTTGTCCATCAAATTCACCAGCCAGGGCTTGTCCTTGGGCAAGTCAATGCCATTGGTGCCGTAGGTGTAATTCAGCAGAGCAAAGGTAATATTGTTCTTCTCATAATAAGTAATCTTGTCATAATCCGCCTGAGAGGCGTTGGTGCCCAGGTGCACCGCCTCTTTATGCTTGCCGAAGTATTCCAGCTCTTTCTCCACCCCGGCACTGCCCATATCCATAGTATGATTGGTGGCGCAGGTAAAAATATCAAACCCGGCGGCAATGGCGGCGTCGCCAATCTCCCAGGGTGAATTAAAGCAGGGATAGCCGGAATAGTCAAAGCTGCTGCCGCCCAGCACCGTCTCCTGATTGATAACGGCAATATCCGCCGGTTCAATGTACTGCTTAATATCCTGATAAAAGGCGTCGTAACTCCGGCTGCCGTCCTTTTGCTCTCCGGCAGCGATTAGGGTATTGTGGATCAGGTTGTCCCCTACTGCCACCAAGCGCACCCGGGTCTTGCCCTGGGTCTCTTCCGTGTGATCCTCCGTTTGGTTAACCACAGACACCTTGGTGGGCGCCGTAGGCTTCTTCTCATCTGCCCTGCGGGTAATGGTGCCGCTGATGGCAAAAGCAACAATTACGGCCAGTGCCACCAAAACAGGAATCAACACCTGCCACAGTTTTTTCTTCTTTTCCATATGGTCACATCCCAACTGCCAATGGGCTTTTCTTACAGTTTCTGCGTTCTGCTGTGATTATACCATACTCCTTACTTTTAGGCAAGAAAAAGCCGCTCTCCGAAAAACGGAAAGCGGTCTTTCATTTTTGCTAAAGCAGCGATTACTCGGCAGCAGCCTCTGCGGCAGCTTCCTCGCCGTCCTTTTTCTTCTCCTTGAGGAGAACGAACTTCTCCATGGGGAAGAGCACCACCATCTGCACAAAACCGGCAGCCAGACCGGCAATCGTTCTGGCAAGGGGCTGAATCCAAGCCCAGTTGATCTTGGCGATAATGCCAACCAACCAGCCCTGGAACCAGGTGGAGAACAGGATCAGCGCGATCATCAAAACGATATAGAACGCAAAGCTGTACCAAGGCGCATCAGACTTAAAGGTGGTCTTTTTGTTCTGATAGAAGCCATAGATGTTTGCAATCAGGTTGGACAGGAAGAACGGAAGCAGATAGCCCCAGGTTACCACACCGCCAACAACAGAACCGTTCTGAATGGTGCCGTCGATCACATACTTGCCTACCTGCTCGATGCCCTCTTTGGTGGAGGCGTCAAAAATCACATTGGGATCAAAGATACCCTGCAGGAAAACGGGCAGCGTAGCGGTCACGCCGTCAAAAATTAACGGGAGCACATTGGCCAGCACCAGCTGGATGATCGTTACCAATCCGGATACCACCAGGAACTTTACAAGCTGCCAAAGGGTCTTCATAAAAGAGCCCTTTTCCTCAGCGGCGTTGTCGATACCGCCAAGGCTAATTTTCTTCTTTTTGTCATCTGCCATAATTATTTTACCCCTTTCTCATGGACTGTACAAAAATAACGGGTTCATTATACTATTTTTTGGCTAAGATTGCAACCTTTATTTTACAGAATTAAAAAACGAAAGGCAGCGCGCCAATACAGCCGGTGGTGGCAGCGTGCACAATGGCAACCACAGCCCATACCACCAAAGCGATCAGTCCAACGAGGATCGCCAGCACCAGAATCACCAGCAGCACCAGGATCGTCAGCACCAGCGGGCCCTTTTTGCTGGGGCGCACCGGGTCGTCAAAGGCGGGCTTTTCTGCCTTTTTCGGCGCCGGGTTCTCATCATCGTACAAAGGATACAGGGGCAGCGTGGCGTTGGCGTCGCAGGGACCCGGATTCCACAGCAGCGGCTCTACCAGACCGCGCACAGAGGTGGCGCCCTTCAGCACCTTGCCGATGGAGAAGTGAATGGTGTTCAGAAACGCGTCAATCACGTTCAGCAACCCACAGCAGATCTTGTACTCCCGCGTATCCGGACCGTAAGGCGAGTCGCCGCAATACAGGTTCTGCACCAGCTCCAGGATAAAGTCCACTACCCGATGATCGGCAATGTCCGCAATATCTTTCTTGGTCAGGCCGTTTTCTTTCTTGCACAGGCGCCAGGCTTTCTTAAAGGTCAGCTTGTTCAGCCACTTGGCAATGGGCTTAATCAGCCAGCCCAGTTTTTTGACTTTTTCGCCGGGAACGGAAAAAGCGTCTGTCATCTCTGCCAAATGGTCAATATCCGTGGCCGCAGCGTCCAGCAGCTCGGAGATCATACCGAAGAAAAAAGTGCGCATATACTGGTCAAAAGGCTTGCCGCCGGTGTCCAGCCCCGGCACATCGGTAATGGTCACCGTCTCCACATCCACTTTGGCGTGGGCCGGGTCCAGCGTAATGTTGCGCATGGTGGGCGGGCAGCCGATCATAGCACCGCAGGCAATGTCATAAAAGGTGTTGCCCTTTTTGGTCTCTACCACGCTGATGTCGTGAATATGGGTGTGACCGGTGAGCATACATTGCAGCCCGTTGTCCGCAAAAATCTCCCGGGTGGTCTCATGATTGCGCTGCATATCCCCCTTGCCGATAATGGCATAAAAAGGACTGGGAGCGATCATGGGGTGATGGGTCATGGCGATCACAAACTGATCATTTTTGCGAGCGTCCTCCAACTGATCCAGGATCCAAGCCATACAGTCGTCGCTGTACCCGGAGCCGCTCTCCCCCTCCGGCTTATAGTTGGTATCGTCATTCAGAGCAAACAGACGATAGCCGGGAGCCAGCTGCACCACATAGCTCATGCTGTCCGGGTGGGTGGCAATGGCCTCATTGGGGCCGAACTCATAGTACATCTGCCACAGATCGTGGCGTTCCTCCACCGCCGGCACCTGAATCTTTTTGTCGCCGTCATAGCCGTCAGCCACGCCGCCGTCCCGATAATCGTGAGTAGCGGTAATCACATACACCCGCTTGCCCCGCTTTTTCAGGTCCCGGAGCATTTCAATAAACTCGGCGTGAGAGGCCAGTTCTCCGTCCCGGGTGGTATCGCCGGCCACCACCACAATATCCGTGGAAGTGTCCGCACACAGCAAATCGAACCCGGCTTTGATCACCAGGTCGCTGTCCTTAATGACCTTTTGGCTCTTGGCCTCGGCTTTTTCGTAAGCCTTGCCCTCGGTGCCCCCCTTGCGGGAGTAGTAATGCGGATCGGTGATAAATTGAATTTTCAGCGGCGCATTGTCTGCGCCATACAACTTCGCTGCCATTGCGTTCTCCTTTATTTAATCTCTGCCTTCAGCACGCCGCTGCGCACCGTGCCCGGCAGGGTAATCTCCATACAGCCGTCACTGCGCAGAGCGTAATCCAGTTCTTGCCCATCCAAGGTCAGCCGATAGCCGTGCGCATCCGACAGGGTGAGCACAAAGGCATACTGCCCATTGTCGCCGGTGTAACGGAAGTGGACCTCCGCAGAGGTGTCCGTAAGCTTCTGACTGTCCGTCCACACATCCAGCCCGCAGGTAAAGGTGCCCGGGCGATAGTAGCAGTCCGCCCACACATTGATGGGCGCGGACAGGCCGCCGAAATTGTGGAACCAACCGCCGCGGCGGGTCTGAATACCAAAGCACTCATAGGTGTTGTAAGAAAAGTCCGTCTCTTCCTTCCACATATCCAGCGCCCGGCGGGCAATCTCAAAGGCAAATTCCGTCTCGCCCAGGTCAAACATGGTCTTCCACATAAAGAACTGGTGGCTCATCCACACATTGCCGTTCCAGTAGCCGTCGTCAAAATAGTAGGAGGCTGTCATATCCACCGCGCTGATGCCGGCAGCGGACCACATTTCGTCCGGGTTCTTAATATGCGCCAGCAGACGCTCCCGCCGCGCCTCCGGGGCAGCCCCGGCAAACAGCGGATACACACCGTCCATGCCCTTGTCATAATTCTCCCCGGCGTCGGTGGTGAAAATGCCTTGATAGTTTTTGTCATCGTCATAAACGGAGTAGGCGTAATAGCCGCTTTTTTCGTCCCAGCTGTAACGGTTCAGAGCGTCGCTCATCCGCTGAATGTCTGCGTCATAAGCGGCGATATCCTCCTCCTTGCCCATGGCGGCAGCCACCATCTTCATGATCTTGGCGGCCCGAATGGTGTGGGAAGTAGACAGACAGGGGCACATATATTGCTTCTTATCCTGGGCGATCATGGCCACCTGGGCGGGATAATCGTCCATACCGCTGCAAGAATACCAGTAGTCATAAGTGGTGGTCAGGCCGTTGCCGAACTTGCCGCAGGTGGAGCCGGGGGTCTTGCCGCTGATATAGTCATAATACCGCTTCATCTGCGGATACAGAGCAAACAGGGGCGCCTTGTCCTCCGTGCGGTGCAGCAGTTCTAAATACTGCACAAACTGGGTAGGCACCAGGGAGCCGTGGAGCAGAAACGCAAAGTCCGTATTCTCCGGCTGGGACAAATAAGTCTCTAAAATGTAGCGGCATTTCTCCGGGCTGAACTCCAGCACACCGGTGCCGATCACGCCACTGTCCCAGGTATAAAAGCTGTCCCAGCGCTTGCCGGGGGTGTAATGTACTACATTCTCGCCGTGCTTGTACACCGGATATACCAAGTTGGTCAGGAGTGTTGCCCGCAAGATCTCGGTAGACAGGCTGTACTTCTGTCCCTCCCGATTGAACTGTACCGGAGTGGCCAGCGCCTTGGCGGCGGTGTACAGCTGCTCGTATTCTTCGGTGGTGCGGGGTTCCACCTTGCCCTTGGACAGCACCGCATACTCTATATGCTCTGCGTGGGGGTCAATAAAGATGGAGGGCATCACCGCATTGTAATAGTAGCCCTCGTCACTTTTTTTGCGGCGGAAGGAGCGAGAAAAGGTCTCCCGTAGGTCGTCATAAGTGGGGTCGCCGTTAGACAGTCGGTTAATCAGCGCGTCCTCCAGGCTGCCACTGTCCAGTTCCCGTCGGCGGGTCTTGGGATTGTGGGTCAAGATGGAATAGCAGCCTTCCGCGTCCTTGTAAGTTAGGGTAATGCGGGTGGCGCCGTGCACCTTTTCTTCTTCAATTTGAGGCTTGGTGTCGCGCAGCACCGTGCGGGCGCTGACTTCCTGTTCCGTGCCCGGCCGGCACAGCACCAGCACATCCAGCTCCACACCGGCGCCGCCCCGGCTCTCCAGGGTCAGGGTGTCTGCGCCGTCATAGGGCAGCGCGGCAAAGGTCAGGCTGTCACTCTCCGGCAGTTCTGCCGCTACGCCGTTGACGGTAAAGGCAGCAGCGCCCGGGGTCACTGTGCGATAGCGCAACAGCAAGGTGGCGCCCGTCGGTCGGAGAGACGGCAGTGTGTATACCACTTTGTCCCCGGCAGTGCAGCCAAAAGGCTCCAGCCCCAGGAAATCCACATGGTAATTCTCGCACCGGTCACCCAAGCCGTGGGCGTGATAAAAGTTGCCGTCGGCAAACTCGCCCTTGTGCATACCGTCCGGGTTCTCATTATCCCAGGGACGGGGCTTTGCATAGGTGTACTGCGTATAATCGTTGGCATCCACCAATGCGGCATCCGCAGGCAGCTGCAAAGCACAGTGCTCCGGCGCCGGGAACTCCAGTGCGCCGAAAATATTCAGAATACAGTTTTGCGACAGGTCCGTATCGTTCACAAAGCGGCAGCGCATCAGGTAGGACTCCGCATCCAGCCGGGTGTAAGACACATCGGCATAAATTTGGTCCTTCCACATCAGCTCATAGCGATAGGAATAAAAGCGAAAATCCTCGTCACAGCTCCACAAATGGTAGCCGGACGGCACAGTCACATTGGGCACCGGGGTAGCGGAATTCCACAGGGTAGGGTGCACTACAAAATCATAGCGGGCACCTTCTGCCGCCCGATCGTCCACAATGCGGGACAGTCCCATATACTTCTTGGAATACGGTCCCCAAAGGGGCATACGGATTTGAGATTTTTTCATACGCAGTTCTCCGTTTTTTGATTTTTTTGCAAGGATATTATCATCTTTTTGCCCGCTTTTGTCAATAGTGAACACCTTGACAAACCAGATATAATACAGTAATATATATCTGTTAAAAATATATCATGTTTTTGCAGAGTAACGGAGACAAGTCTATGAACATTGACGAAAATGTACAAAAGGTCGTTAAGCTGCTGCTGCGCAAGTGGAAGCTGCTGATCCTGTTTATGCTCATCGGAGCGCTTTTGGCCGGGGTTTATACCGCCAAATTCACCACCTTGACCTACACCTCCAGCGTGGAGTTCCTGGCTGCAGCAGTGGATCCGGCTCACGAAATCAACGACAGCACCGGCGAGGTGGCCCGCACCAGCCAGACCAGCAAAATGAACTACGCTATGAAGATGATCGATACCTATATCGAGATCTTCAAGACCAACAAGTTCTGCAGCAAAGTGGCAGGCGAGATGAACAAAAAATACTACACCAACCTGTCTCCGGCGGATATTAAGCAATCTTTTACCATTGAGACGGTGGAGAACACAGCCATGTTTAAGCTGATCGTCACCACCACAGACCCTACCCTATCCTACAACATCGCTCACCAAATGGAGGAGAGCGTGCCGGAGCAGATGGAGGAAACCAACAATGGCCTGGTTCAGACTACCGTGGAAGACAAGGCCATTAAGCCCAACACCGCCGAGGGCCGGGGATACTTAAAGAACTGCCTGCTGGGCGCCGTAGCGGGACTGCTGATCGCTGCCGCATATGTAATCCTGCGGGATCTGTTAGATGTGCGCATCAAGAGCGCCGAGGAGCTGAGCCAGCGCTACGATGTGCCGGTACTGGGCTCTATTCCCGCCTTTACAACCGGCAAGCGCAGTGCTGCCGGCAAGAAAAATACAAAGAAAGAGGCGAAATAAGATGGCTAAAAAAGCGAACAATCCCTTTGCCCGCACCCTGATCTCCAATGCCAACATGGATCCGGCGCAGAAATTCCGGATTGAGGAGGCTTACAAGAGCATTCGTACCAACATTATGCTCTCCATCCTGAAAAAGGGATGCAAAACCATTGTGGTATCCTCCGGCTCTCCTGCCGAGGGCAAAACGACGACCACCATCAACCTGGCCATCTCCATTGCGCAGGCAGACCAGCGGGTGCTGCTGATTGATTGCGATCTGCGCAAACCTAAGATGCACCACTACTTTGGCGTGTCCAATGCACCGGGACTGACCAACTACATCAGTGATTCTGTAAAAAACAACGGCCCTAAGACGGACCTGTACAGCATTATCCACAGAACGGAATTTTCCAACCTATCGCTGCTGTGCGCCGGTTCCATTCCGCCCAATCCGGCAGAACTGCTGGGCAGCGAGCCCATGGCTGAGTTTTTACAACAGATCAGCCGGGACTACGACTATGTGATCATTGATACCCCGCCGCTCAATGTGGTGTCTGACGCCCTGCCCATTATTCGGGAGTCCGACGGCGTAGTGATCGTGGTGCGTGCCAACGGCTCCACTCACCCGGAAGTGCAAAAGGTAATGGAATCCCTGGAGTTCATTGACGCCAAGGTACTTGGCTTTATTTACAATTTTGCAGAAGATAAGCGCTCTCGCTACTCCCGCTACAAGTATGGCTATGACTATGGGTATGGCTACGGTTACGGGTATGACGCCGGCGCAGAATAATCGGATAAGGTGATGCTATGGTGATCCCCGGCTTAATTGAAATGCACTGCCACATTCTCCCCGGCGTGGATGACGGCTCCAAAGATACGGAAACCAGCGTAAAGATGCTCCGCCGCCTGGCGCTACAGGGGGCAGAGACCGTAGTGCTTACGCCCCATTATTACTCGGATTCTATTTCTTTGGCGGACTTTATCGCCCGACGGGACGCGGCTTTTGCCAACTTGCAGGCTGCTCTTCCCCCGGACGCGCCCCGGCTGCTGCTGGGTGCAGAGGTGTATGTAAGCCGCTATCTGATGAATAATGCAGACCTGACCCCCATTTGCATCACAGGCACGCGGTGCGCCCTGCTGGAGCATAACTTCAGCGACAACTTCGGCACGGAGACCCTGGATCGGATCACGGCGCTGACCTGCGACCACGGCATACGGCCTATTTTGGCGCACATTGAGCGATACAAAGCGCTGATGGACCACCCCGGTTTAATTGACGAATTGCGAGATATGGGCTGCGCCACCCAAGTAAACATCAGCGCCTTTGCAAACGCCTCCTTTGGGGCGCGGCGCAAACTGCTGAAGTATCTGGACAGCGGGCGCATTGACCTGATCGGCTCCGACTGTCACAACCTGGGCACCCGCCCGCCGGATTATGCAGACGGCGCCGCCGTGATCGTCAAAAAATTTGGTGACAGCGCCCTGCAAGCCTTAATCCAAAATGCCCACACCCTGCTGGGCTGCTGAAAGCGCATAAAAAAGCACGACTTCTTTAACAGAAGCCGTGCTTTTTCTTATGTTCATTTTACTTTGACGTTTGCTCCAGGCTGCGTAGCAGGGCAATTTCCTCTTGGTAGCCGGACAAGTCATTAGGGGTCTCTAAGAACATGGGCAGTCCCCGCAGCGCCGGGTGGTTGACGATGCGGCGGAAGGTCTCTATACCCAAAAAGCCTTTACCGATCTGCTCGTGTCGGTCTTTATGGGAACCGCAAGGATTCTTAGAGTCGTTCAGGTGCAGTGCCCGCAATCTGTCCAGGCCGATCACCCGGTCAAACTGGGTCAGCACCCCGTCCAGATCCTCTGCCAAAGGGTACCCGCCATCGCTCACATGACAGGTATCCAGGCACACGCCGATCTTGTCTTGCAGCTGCACACCGTCTATAATGCGGCGCAACTCCTCAAAGGTGCCGCCCACCTCGCTGCCCTTACCGGCCATCGTCTCCAACAGTACAGTGGTATGCTGCTCCGGGGTCAGCAGGTCGTTCAGCGCCCGGGTGATATAGGCAATCCCGTTATCCGTCCCCTGCCCCACATGGGAGCCGGGGTGAAAGTTATACAGCGTACCGGGTAGCGCCTCCAGCCGCTGCAGATCATCGGCAAACACCTCTCTTGCAAAAGTGCGGGTGCGTTCCTTATCGCTACACATATTCATGGTATAGGGTGCATGGGCCAGCACTGTGCCAAAATCCGCAGCCTGTGCCCCCTGCAAAAAGGCAGCCACATCCGCCGGATCCTGAGCCTTTACGGCACCGCCCCGGGGATTGCGGGTAAAGAACTGAAAAGTATTGGCACCAATGGACTGTGCCTCTCGCAGCATGTGGACATAGCCCTTGCTTGCACTTAAATGTGCGCCTAAAATCAACATCTCTTATCCTCGCAGCAAGGTCGAACGAGCAATGTGCTGCTCCGCCTGACCGGACATAATATACTCCAGAAGATCCGCCACGCAGCCCTGGTTACAGTGGCAGGCTTCAAACTGGCAAATCTCATGAATGGCCTTAGGTGCCTGACCGGCACAGGCCGGCAATCCCACGGTCTTGAGCATATCCCAGTCGTTATAATAATCGCCGATGGCCGCCACATGGTTCCGGTCAATGCCCAGCATATCTGCCAGCACCATAATGGCCGTACCCTTGTGGGTGCCCTTTTGCAGCATCTCCATACTCCATGGAGAGGAGGCCATAAAGTTCATACCTGCCGTGTCGCTGCGGTCAATTACATAGCGCAGCCGGTTCATGGTAATGGGGTTGGACCAAAAGATCACCTTCATCCACCCCTCCTTGGGTACCTTATCAATGGAGGTCACCTCGTAGTGCGCCTTATCAATATCCATGGTGCCCTGGGACAGAACGCCGTTTTTGACGATATACACATAATCGTCAAAATAAATTCCCACATCCACGCTCTTAAAGCTGTCACTGAACTTATTGATGATGTAGCGCACAAACTCGTGCCCCTCCTGCTGAATGGTGCTGCGCCAAATCATCTTCTCCTGCTGAAAGTCATAAATACCCGCGCCGTTGAGTACCACCGCCGGTTGATTGGGGGTGATACGATCGTAATTGCGCTTCAAGCTGGAGGTCAGCCGTCCGGAAGCCAGGGTAAAGTTGCCCCCCGCCTCTGTAAACGCCTGAATGGCGTCATAATTACGCCGAGGCAGCTTGCGTGCTTTGTTATTCAATGTGCCGTCAATATCCGACACCACCAGCCAATTGCTAAAATCCTTTTGACTCATACGTTTACCTTTTCTTTTCCCTGCAAGTGTGTAAAAATGATGTGAAATACGGGGTCAGCGGTGCTTCAAACCGCATTTCCGCCCCGGTTCTGGGATGTATAAAGCCAATCTCCCCAGCATGCAGGCACTGCCCGCCCAGGGAGGTGATCACACGCCGCGGTCCGTACACCGGATCTCCGGCTAGCGGGTGACCGATATAGGCCATGTGCACCCGAATTTGGTGCGTGCGTCCGGTCTCCAATACACAGCGAATATGCGTAAAGTCCCCAAATCGCTCCAACACACGATAATGGGTGGTGGCCGGCTTGCTGTTCTGTTGGGTCACCGCCATTTTTTTGCGATCCTTGGGACTGCGACCGATAGGTTGGCACACCGTGCCGCTGTCTGCGGTCACGTTGCCGTACACCACCGCTTGGTACGCCCGGTGAAAACTGTGTTCCTGAATCTGGCGTGCCAAATCCACATGGGCAAAGTCGTTCTTGGCTACCATGAGCAGACCGCTGGTATCCTTGTCAATCCGATGAACGATCCCCGGTCGGATCACGCCGCCCACACCGCTAAGGGAGTCACCGCAGTAGTACAGCAACGCGTTCACCAGCGTGCCGGTATAATTCCCCGGTGCCGGGTGCACCACCATACCCTTGGGCTTATTCACCACCAGCAGGTCGCCGTCCTCATAGACCACATCTAACGGGATATGCTCCGGCAGCACCTCCATGGGCTTTGGCTCCGGCAGGCGCAGCTCCACCCGGGTGCCCGGGCGCAGTTTGTCTTTTTTATTCCCCGGGGCACCGTCCAGCAGTACGCCGCCCTCCTCGATCACACGCGCCGCCGCCGACCGAGTCAAATCCGGACACACGGTGCTTAAAAACTTGTCCAGTCGCTCCCCTGCCGCTGTTTCGTCCACGGTAAAGGCACGCACCGGCTGCCGCTCATTTTCCGTCATGGGTCGTTCCCTTCTTGCCGTCACCGGAGCGGAACAGATCCACTGCCAGCCACAGCACAAAGCTAATGCCGCCGCAGGTCACAGCGCAGTCCGCAATATTAAACACGGCAAACTGCATAAAAGTTGGCTCAATAAAGTCAATCACATAGCCGTACAGCACCCGGTCGATCAGATTGCCCAGACCGCCGGCCACCAGCACCCCCAGGCTCCAGTAGCCCCACAGGGAGCGGCATTTGTTGCGAAACATATAAAAAAGCACACCGGCACACACCAGAGCGGTCAGCGCCACAAACACCCACCGGGCACCGCTGAACAGGCTAAAGGCCATCCCGGTATTGCGGGCATAGCGCAACTGCACCGCACCGGGCAGCAAAGTAACAATCTTGCCCCCCATCAGCGCACTTTCTGCCAGTCGCTTGGTCACCTGGTCGAAAGCCACGATCAGCAGGATCATAATGGAGGCCCAAATGTGTTTTTTTCTATGCTTCATAAACCCTCCGTATATAAAAAGGCGGGGGCAGAGCAGTCGCATCTGCCCCCGTATGGGTCGTTCTTTATTTGTCCATCTCTGCCAGTGCAGCCGCACAATGGGCGCACAGGGTGGGATGCTCTGCGTTTTGACCTACGGTCTCATCGTACTTCCAGCAGCGCTCGCACTTTTCGCCGTCTGCCTTAGATACGGACACGCTCAGCCCCTCTACCTCGCCGGTAAAGTCGCCCTCACCGTCGGACAGTGCCACAGCGGAGGTAATGAAGATCTCCGGCAGCTGGCTCTCTACGCTCTGCAAGAAATCGCGCAGCTCGCCCGCAGCGTACAGGGTCACTTTGGCCTCCAAGGACTTACCGATGGTCTTGTCCTTACGAGCCAGCTCCAGTGCCTTCTGCACATCTTCACGAATCCGATGGATCCGATCCCACTTGGCCATAAAGTCCGCGTCCGCAGCAATGTACTCCGGCTGGGGAATATCGTTAAACAGCGGAGACCGGGGATCTCTGCCCGCTGCATGGGGCATTGCCTTCCAGATCTCGTCACAGGTAAAGGCCAAAATGGGGGTCAGCACCAAGGTCAGTGCGTCCAGCACCTTATACAATACGGTCTGGGCGGCACGGCGGGTAGCGCTGTTCGGCGCAGAAGTGTACAGCCGATCCTTGAGCACATCAAAGTAGAAGTTACTCATATCCACCACGCAGAAGTTGTGCAGCGCGTGGGCGGCGGTGTGGTACTCGTACACCTCGTACCCGCCGCGAGCGGTAGCCAGCACCTGGTCCAGCTTCATCAGCGCGTATTTATCCAGCTCTTCCAACTGATCGTTGGGCACCATATCCTTGTCCGGGTCAAAGTCATACAGGTTGCCCAGGCAATAACGAGCGGTGTTGCGGATCTTTCTGTAATTATCCGACAGCTGCTTCAAGATCTCCTTACTGATGCGCACATCGGCGTGGTAATCGGAAGAAGCCACCCACAAACGCAGAATATCCGCGCCGTACTGGTTGATAATGTCCGCCGGGTCAATACCGTTGCCCAGGGACTTACTCATCTTCTTGCCCTCACCGTCTACGGTCCAGCCGTGGGTGATGATCTGCTTAAAGGGCGCAGGCTGCCCGGCGGCTACGCTGGTGAGCAAAGAGGACTGGAACCAGCCTCTGTACTGGTCGGCGCCCTCCAGGTACACATCTGCCGGCCACTTCAAATAAGGGCGCTGTTTAAGCACCGCTGCATGGCTGGAGCCGGAGTCGAACCACACATCCATAATGTCGCTTTCTTTTTCAAAGCCCTTTTGTGCGCCGCAGTGGGGGCACTTATAATCCTCCGGCAGGAAATATTCCGCCTCGTGGGCGAACCAGGCGTCAGAGCCTTCCTGACCAAAGATCTTAGATACCCGCAGCATCAGATCTTTATCCACGATCTCCTTGCCGCAGTCTTTACAATAAAATACGGGAATGGGCACACCCCACTTACGCTGACGGGAGATGCACCAATCGGCGCGCTCCTGGATCATGGACTGCATACGGTCCTTGCCCCAGGCCGGATACCACTGCACATCTTCGGTGGCAGCCACAGCAGCCTCCTTAAAATCATCTACCGAGCAGAACCACTGGGAGGTGGCGCGGAAAATGATGGGCTTATGGCAACGCCAGCAATGGGGATACTGGTGGACGATCTTTTTCAGCGCAAACAAAGCGCCGATTTTTTCCAAATGCTCCGCAATGGGCTTGTTGGCCTCATCGGTGGTCAGCCCGGCGAACTGTCCGGCTTCCTCCGTCAGTCTGCCCTCGGCATCCACCGGTACAACGGTGGGGATCTCCGGGTACTTTTGGCACACGATAAAGTCATCCACACCGTGACCCGGTGCCGTGTGTACGCAGCCGGTACCGCTCTCCAGCGTTACATGATCGCCCACAATCACCAAAGAGGTGCGGTCAATAAACGGGTGCTGAGTTTTCATATACTCCAGCTCGCTGCCCTGGATCACACCCACGGTCTCATAGTCCGTGGTGCCACGGTCCGCCATAGCGGCGTCTACCAAGTCGGTAGCCATCACATAAAACTCGTCGCCGCTCTTGACCAGAGAATACTCAAAGTTGGGGCCTACGCAGATGGCCACATTGGCCGGCAGGGTCCAGGTGGTGGTGGTCCAAATCACGAAATAGGTCTTGCTCAGGTCCGCACCCAGTGCAGTGAGCTTGCCCATATCGTCTGTTACATTGAACTTTACATAAATAGAATGGCAGGGATCCTCGCCGTACTCAATCTCCGCCTCGGCAAGGGCGGTCTTACAGTCCGGGCACCAATACACAGGCTTTAAGCCCTTGTAGATATGGCCCTGAGAAGCCATGGTGGCAAACACCTTAATCTGCTCTTCCTCAAAGTCCTTGGTCAGGGTGATGTACGGGTGGTCCCACTCGCCGATCACGCCCAGGCGCTTAAAGGACTCCCGCTGAATATCCACATAGCTCAGCGCGGTCTCTCGGCAAATCTTGCGCAATTCCAGATTGGAAATGTCGCTGCCGGCGCCGATGCCCGCCTGCTTTCTGGCTTTCAGCTCTGTGGGCAGGCCGTGGGTATCCCAGCCGGGCACATAGGGAGACTGGAACCCGGTCATATTCTTGTAGCGCACAATAAAGTCCTTTAAGGTCTTGTTCATGGCGTGGCCGATATGAATATCACCGTTGGCGTACGGAGGTCCGTCGTGGAGCACAAACAGAGGCTTGCCCTCGTTGTGCTGCATCAGCTGACGGTACTGGTCATTTTCTTCCCATGCTTTCAGGAATTCCGGCTCCCGCTGGGGCAAAGCTGCCCGCATGGGAAAGTCGGTCTTGGGTAAATTCAGTGTTTGGTTATAATCCATGCTTCTTGTTACTCCTACTGTGTATGTAAATTATTTTTTCTTCTTAAAGAAACCGCGCAGTTTGGAAGAGCCCTCTTCCTCCTCGTACTCGTCCTCGTCCGGAGCGGTCAGGGAAATGGTCTCGCTGGTGCGCTCGTCGCCGCTCTTTACATGAAAATAATCCTCAAAGGGCATAGCGGCCTGGTCGTCAAACAAGGTCTTTTCCTCCTGCTGCGGGGGCACCTGCTCCAACTCCGGTTCCTCGTCGATCTCGCTGATGGTGGGGGCGTTCTCGTCCAGCGGAGTGATTTCGTCCTCGGTAAAGGCGTTCAGCGCGCTGCTGACCTCCTCCGGGCTGGCTGCGGGCGCCTGCTTCTCCTCGATCTCGTCAATGATCTGATCCACCTGGTCATCGTCTGTGTCGCCCTTGGTATTCTCTGCCGCCGGCGCCTGTGCCGCAGCTTCCTCCGTCGGTGCGTCGACCGTCTGGCTTTGCAGTTTGTTGATCTCGTCAATATTGGAGATGATCTGGTTCATCTCGCTCTCCACAGAGTCAATGTGCGCCTGATCCTCGTCCACCTGGGGCTTCAGATCTACCATATCGCCCAGGCGATCCATCTGGCTCTCATACAGGGACAGCAAGCTGTCCTTAAAGCTCTTAGACTCGCTGCGCAGCTTTTCAATCAGCTGCTCGTGATAGGCTTTTTCACTCTTCGCCTTGCTCATCAGCTCCTCAGACAGCTGCTTGGCCTGGTTGAGCATTTCCTGAGCCACAACCTTGGCGCCGTCAATGGCGTCATTGGCCTTGGCCTCCGCCTCGGTAATAATGGACTCGGCAGCGTCCTGCTTCTCCTTGGTAAAGTTGGCGGCATAGGTGCGAGCCTCGGCCACCATCTTGTCCGCTTTTTCTTTGGCGTCCGTCACCGTCTGCTGCGCGGTGGCTGCGCTGGCGCTCAGCTTCTCCTCCGCCTTTTCCTTGGCGTCCTTGGCAATGCGATCCGCCATCTTTTGGGCGGTGATCAGTGCGGTCTTGATAGAGTCTTCTTCACTTCTGTACTCCTCAATCTTGCCGGCAAGTATTTCCATTTTGCGGTAAAGCTCTTTGTTCTCATCGTACACAGCCTGGTAAGACTCGACGATCTGGGCCAACAGGGCATTGACCTCTTCCTTATCATATCCGCCGCTTTGCACGGTAGACAGATTTTTCTCTCGAATTTGGCTGGGTGTAATCATATTCTCTCTCCTTCTCTCCTCACATAAACATGCCGTTGTTCTCAAGCTCATCGATCAGATCGCCCATTACATCTACATTGTAAGGCGTAATGATATAGGTGCTGTTGGCTACCCGCTTGATCTGGCCGTTGTTGGCATACGCCACGCCGCTGAGGAAATCCAGCAGTCTGCGTGCAATATCTCGGTTGGTGCTCTCCAAATTCAGCACCACCGTACGCTTGGCATTCAAATTGTCGCCGATGGAGGCAGCCTCTTCAAACCGCTCCGGCTTCACCAGCACCACCTGCAACTGGGTGGTGGTGTGGATATTGACCACCTTATCGTCCCGTCCTCTGCTGCGCGGGCGTTCCTGGCGCTCCGGCTTAGGCGCCCGCTCGTGCCGGGGGCGCTCCTGTCGCTCTGCCCGCTCCGGGGCAGCCAGACCGTAGTCCCGGTTGTCGTCGTCATAGTAATCGTCAAAATCATCATCATTCTCGGTAATGATCTCTTTGAACTTATCCAGTAAACCCATATTCGCCTCTCCTTAACGGTATTGTCTGGCGCCGAAGATGGCAGAGCCGACACGCACCAGCGTGGAACCCTCGGCAATGGCGGCCTCAAAATCGCCGCTCATACCCATAGACAAAATATCCATGTCTATATTATGGTGTTTTTTGTCTTTAATGTCAATGAAAGATTGATGCATTGTCTCAAAATATTTGCGCACCTGTGTCTCCGTCTCACAAATGGGGGGAATACACATCAAACCCTTGATCTGCAAACCGGGCAACTGGGCTGCTTCTTCCAGCAGCTGAGGCAATGCCTCGATCATAATGCCGCTTTTGCTTTCCTCCCGGCCGATGTTCACCTCCACCAGCACCCGGGTGGTCACGCCGTGCTTAACGGACTGCTTGGAAATCTCCTGGGCCAGTTTCATAGAATCCACCGACTGGATCATATCCACCTGACCCACAATATACTTAACCTTATTGGTCTGGAGTCGACCGATCAGGTGTTTTTCCACCCCATCCAAGTGCAACGCATCCCGCTTGCCCAGGTATTCCTGCACCCGATTCTCGCCGATCAAATCGGCGCCCAAATCCAGCGCCCGGTTAATGTACACCGGCTCCACGGTCTTGGTCACTGCCATCAGGCGAACCTCTCGGGGATCGCGGCCGCTTTTGACGGCGCCCTCCTGCACCCGATCTAAGACCCGCTTCCAGTTCTCCTCAACGGCTTGCAGCCGTGCCGGATCAGGTATAAACTTTTCCATTATAAAGATCCTTCCCTTCTGTGATGATCTCGTCATAAAGGCGAATACCGTCTTTATTCTGGGCGTCATACGCCAGTATTACATAATCCTTGCCGGAATACAGCACCGTGGCGGGACGGAATTTCACCTGTCCGGCCACCAGCACATACACGCCCTTTTTACCGTCGCTTACATGCACGGCGGCAGCGGGGGCCTTGATCCCGGTATAGGAAGCTGTGCGAATTTCTATATCCTCCGCCCGATAGGCGGCAATATCCGAGTCCATATTCTCACACTGGAGCACCAGAACCGTTTGCGTGGCGCCGGGCTTGGTGTCCGCGCCGCTGACCACGGTGCAGGAAAGTACCCGGTCGCTATCCTTAATAGCCACATCCAGTCGAGTGCCGTTTTGCACCTTTTGCAGGTCCGCCACATCCGCCTTGCACACAAAGTACCAAGCATAGCTGGTGATCACCTTGCCTAAGGTGCCGGTGTCGCCCTTGGCACTCTCGGCAGTCTTTAAGGCTTTATCCAGATCGGCAGCGGTCATCTCCGTCACCTGATCATAATCAAAAACGCTTTCGCACCCATCCGTGTAGCCGGAGAAAACACCGCTTACCGCCGTAGTCACGGAGCCAATGGGCTCTGCAGTGCCCAGATCGTCCATTTGACTTTGCAAATCCTTTTTCAGCGCCGCAAAGTCAATGCTGGTGCCGATCATCATCTGGCGGCGGGTAAAGGTGTCGTTCATCTCCTGCGCCGCGGTACTTGCCCCGGTCAGATCCGATTGGGCCAGCGCCCGTATGTAATCATTTACATTCTGCACCGCCTCATTGTCCACGGCGGTAATATCCGTGGCAGTGGCGGTACTCTTATTTTCCATATCCCGGTAGTGCTGCAGCTTCTCCTTTAAGGCGGTGCGCTGGCTGTACGCCTTAGCGTCCGCCTCAGACTGAAAGCGCAGAGCCACCTTGCCGTTCTTGGCAATCTTCTCGCCGTCAGCAGCGCATTGCACCGTCACGCCGCCGGGGCCGCTAACCGCGTGCTCCTCTCGCACCGCCAGTGCCGTGGTCTCAATGGTACGGTACACGGTGGTCTCCTTGGCGGTGTAGGTTTGCAGCCGCACATGGGTAGCAGTATAGCACTCATACACCACCACAGACAAAATCAGCAGCGCCACAATGCCGATGGCCCAGTTCTCCTTGGCGGTGCGACTGAGCTTTTTACGGCTTTTATGCTCTTTTTCCTTTGTCTTTGCCATAAAGAAAATCCTCTGCCTGCGCCGTCGCTGCGGCGATCAGGCGTTCTGTATCCATGGTATCCGGCTCCAGCACCACAGTGCCCTGCCGGCGCTTAAACCAAGTGATCTGGCGCTTGGCGTAGCGGCGGGTCTCCTGCTTGAGCCGTTCTACCGCCGTCTCCAGCGGCTCGCTGCCCTCCAAATACGGCAGCAGCTCCTTGTGCCCAATGGCCTGCCGTGCCGTGGGACCGCAAGCGGCATAGGCCTGCCGTACTTCCTCCACCAATCCGGCGGCCAGCATGGCGTCCACCCGGGCATTGATCCGATCATACAGCACCTGCCGATCCCGGTAGCGGAGCACAAAATACAGTGCCTCATAAGGGCTGTCCTCCCGGCGGGAGGCTGCATTCTGGGCGGTCTTGGTAATACCGGCATAGTACAGCTCCAGTGCACGCACCACCCTGTTTTTGTTATTCGGATGTATTTCTGCCGCAGCCGTGGGATCCACCTGCTGCAAGGTACGGTACAACTCTGTGCCGTCCTTTGCCAGCAGCTCCCGGCGCAGGTCCGGGTTCGTCTGCACATGGGCAAACTGAATGTGGTCAATAAAGCTGTCAATAAACAGCCCGGTGCCGCCAACCAAAATGGGCACCTTACCCCGGGCGGCAATATCCGCCACCGTCTCCGCTGCCAGGTTGCAATACTGAACCACGCTAAAAGGCGTGTCCGGGGGCAGAATCTCTGCCAAATGGTGAACCGCTGCCTGCCGCTCCGCTGCCGTAGGCGCCGCGGTGGCAATGGGCATACCGGTATAGATCTGCATAGAGTCGGCACACACAATCTCGCCGTCCAGCCGCCGAGCCAGGGCAATGCCCAAACCGGTTTTGCCGGAGGCGGTGGGACCGGCCACCACAAGTACCTTTGTCTTCATACTCACGCCCTGCCGAACTGTCTTTCGATCTCGTACCGGCTAACCTTGATCATCACCGGCCGCCCATGGGGGCAGTAGCGAATATCCGGCATGGACAGCAGCTTCTCAACAAACAGGCGCTGCTCCGCCGGGCTGGTCACATCACCGGCCTTGACCGCTGCGCGGCAAGCGGTGGAATGGAAGATCCAGTCCAGCTTTTCCGGCTCAATGTCCGTTTTGTGCTCCAGCAGCTTCTCTGCGATCTCGCAGATCAGGTCGGCAATATTTGCCCCGTCCAGCATAGCGGGCACCGATCGCACCAACACCGCATCCGTGCCAAAGATCTCCACCTCAAAGCCGCCTTTTTGCAGCAGATCCAGATGTTCCTCAATGGCGGACAGTTCCGCTTTGTTCAGGCGCACGGACACCGGCGCCAGCAGCAGCTGGCTGTGGATCTCCGCGCTCCGGCGCAGGGCTTCAAAATTCATCCGCTCGTGGGCGGCGTGCTTGTCAATATAATATAAATTATTTTCTATCTCTACAAGTATATAGGTCTTAAAGGCTTCGCCCACTACACGGAAGGCCGGAGCCTTCCGGTCCTCGTCCACCACCTGCACCGTGGGGGCAGGTGCTGTCTCCGCCGAAGGCGGTGCAGCCGCTGCGGACTCTGCGCGCTCATGCGTAGGCACTGCCGGGGACGCGTGGGCGGGCACTTCCTGCTCACTCTGTACCACCGGCGCAGCCTGGGGTTCCAAGGCGTTTATTTCGGTCACTTTTACAGGTGCCGGCTCTTGCGCCGTCGGCGCTGCGCTTTGCTCTGCCGCCCGCTGCACCGGGATCTGCCCCTGGGGCGCGGTACGGTACGGCACACCTGCCTGCGCCGTCTGCCAAAAGTCCGTGCGGGGCGCTGTTTGCAGCACCGTTTGCACGCTCTCTTCCTTTTTGCGGAAGAAGTCGATCTTGGCGCTGCGACTGCCTGCCGGCGGGTACGCGCGTCCCACCTCGTCCGCTGCGGGGGTGCCGCCAAAGGTCGCTTCCTTTACACTGTCGCCGGTCTCAATCGCGGTCTTGACCCCATAATACACCAGGTCAAACACCGGCTTTTCGTTGGCAAAGCGCACCTCGATCTTGGCCGGGTGCACATTCACATCCACCAGCGCCGCGTTGACGGTCATATTCAGCACGCAGGCGGGAAAGCGCCCCACCATAATGCTGTTTTTATACGCCTGCTCCAGCGCCGCCAAGGCGGTCTTAGACTTCACCAGGCGACCGTTTATGAAAAAATACTGCATGGCCCGGCTTTTGCGGGAGGCATGGGGACTGGACACATAGCCCTCCAGCTCCATACCGTTATAGCTGTAATGCACCGGGATCAGCGACTGGGTCAATTCTCGACCAAACACGGAGTACACCGTGCTCTTTAAGTCCTTGTTGCCGGGAGTCACCAGGGTCTGTTTGCCGTCCCGGATCAGGCGAAAGGCGATCTCCGGGTGGCTCAACGCCACCGCGTCCAGCACACCGGCCACCGCGTTACCCTCGGTCACATCTTTCTTTAAGAATTTCATGCGCGCAGGCGTGTTAAAGAACAGATCCCGCACCACCACTGTGGTGCCCACCGGGCAACCGGCGTCGTCGCAGCTTTGTTCCTGGCCGCCGGCGATCACATAGCGGGTGCCCACCTGCTCCTCTGCTGTGCGGGTGAGCAGTTCCACCTGCGCCACTGCGCCGATGGAAGCCATGGCCTCGCCCCGAAAGCCCAGGGTGCCGATGGCGTTCAAATCCTCCTCGGTTGCGATCTTGGAGGTGGCATGGCTGATAAACACCTTGGGCACATCCGCCCTTGCGATACCACAGCCGTCGTCCGTAATGCGCATATAGGTAGAGCCGCCGTGCTGGATCTCCACCGTTATGCGGGTGGCGCCGGCATCAATGGAATTCTCCACCATTTCCTTAATTGCAGAGGCGGGGCGTTCCACCACCTCGCCGGCTGCAATCAGCTGGTACACGGACTTGGGTAAAATATGAATTTGCGGCATGGAACCACCGCCCTTTCTATAATGAAATCCGTTTTTAGCTAAGCTCCTGGGCCTTTTTGCGCAGGTTATCCAGGGTCTGCATAGCCTCAATCGGAGTCAAAGTGTTAATGTCTACGGTCTTTAGAATTTCCAAAATCTCGTTGGTGCCGTTGGCGGTGAAATTGTACTGAATTTCCTCCTCCGGCTCCTCCTCTATGGCTTCCTCCGCCTTAAACTCGATAGGCACGCTGTTCTGCTCCAGCTCCTTGAGGATCACCTTGGCGCGGCGCACCACCTTGTCCGGCACACCGGCCAGCTTGGCCACTTCAATACCAAAGCTCTGATCCGCGCCGCCCCGCACGATCCGCCGCAGGAAAGTAATATCGTCTCCCCGCTTTTTCACCGCTACGGAGTAGTTGCGCACACCGTCTACCAGCCCCTCCATGGCGGTCAGCTCATGGTAATGGGTGGCAAACAGCGTCTTGGCGCCCAGGGTCTTGCGCTTGCACACATATTCCAGCACCGCCCGGGCAATGCTCATACCGTCAAAGGTGGAGGTGCCCCGGCCGATCTCGTCTAAGATAATCAGGCTGTTTTGGGTGGCGTCTTTCAAAATGGTAGCCACCTCGTTCATCTCCACCATAAAGGTGGACTGGCCGGTAGCCAGGTCGTCCGACGCGCCCACTCGAGTAAAGATGGCGTCTACCACGCCAATGTGCGCCTGCCGCGCCGGTACAAAGGAACCGATCTGCGCCAACAAGGTGATCAGCGCAATCTGGCGCATATAGGTGGACTTACCTGCCATATTGGGACCGGTGATAATGTGGCACCGGTCGTCCTGCAAGTCCAGGTATGTATCGTTGGGAACAAAGGGCCCGCTGTCCAGCAGCGCTTCCACCACCGGGTGGCGGCCGTCCTTGATCTCGATCACGCCATCCCCTTCTACCTGGGGACAGGTGTAGTTATGCTCTGCCGCCACATGGGCCAGGGAACACAGCACATCCAGCCGGGCCAGCGCCTTGGCGGTCACTTGCAGCCGCTGGATCTGACCGGCGATCTCCTCTCGCAGAGCACAGAACAGCTGGTACTCCAGCGCCACCTCCCGATCCTTGGCGCCTAAAATCTTGCCCTCCAGCTCTTTCAGCTCCTGGGTTATGTAGCGCTCACAGTTGGCTAAGGTCTGCTTGCGAATGTAGGTCTCCGGCACCTGGTCCCGGTAGGCGTTGGACACCTCAATATAGTAACCGAATACCCGGTTGTAGCCCACTTTCAGCTTGGGGATACCGGTTTCTTCCCGCTGCTGCGCTTCAATGGAGGCAATCACGCCGGTGCCGTCGGTCATAATGGCCTTTAGGCTGTCGATCTCTTCGTTATAGCCTGCTTTGATAAACCCGCCTTCGCGGATAGAAAAGGGCGGCTCCTCCACAATTGCCCGGCGAATTTCCTCTGCCACATCGGTGAGCAGGTCAATATCGCTTTCAATTTCCCGCAGCATGGCGGTGTTGCAGTCTGCCAAAGCAGTCTTAATCTCCGGCAGGGCGGAAATGGTGCTCTCCAGCGCCCGCAATTCCTTGGCATTGGCCGTGCCGTACACAATGCGGGTCATCAGCCGCTCAATGTCGTTAACACCCACCAGTGCCTGGCGCACCGTGTCTCGCAGCATCGGACAGTCAAACAATTCGCCCACCGCATTTTGGCGACGGAGGATTTGGCTGACGCTCAGCAGCGGCCGCTCCACCCAGGCACGAATCATCCGCTTGCCCATGGCAGTCTTGGTCTTATCAATCACCCACAGTAGCGAATGCTTCTTGTCGCCGGTCATCATGGAGCGGGTCAGCTCCAAGTTGCGCCGGGCGCTGATGTCCAGGTGCATAAACCGCTCGCTGTCGTAGAACTCCACTTCCGACGGCGTCTCGATCTCGTCTTTCTTCTGCGTATTCTTCAAATAAGCGATCACCGCGCCCAGGGCACACACCGTCTCGCGGCTGTGACCCAGGTCCAGTGCGGCGATCTCATCCTTCTTCAAGGTCTCTATAATTTCCTGGGAGCAGGCGTCAAAATCAAACAGCGCCGCCTCCGGGTACTCGGCGGACGCCTCCAGCCGAGCAGTAACGAACTGCACCACATGCTCATAATCGGCAGCGGTGCCGCCAAAGATCACCTCTTTGGGAGAATAGGTGGACAGCTGATTGATCACCTTGCTCTCCACATCCTCGCCGGTAGCCAGGGTCACATGAAACTCGCCGGTTGACACATCCGCAAAGCAAAGCCCGGCGCCGTTCTCGCTGCCAAACACACTGCACAGGTAGTTGTTGACGCCGTCCTCCAGCATATTGCCCTCGATTACCGTACCGGGGGTGATGATTCTTATAACCTCTCTTTTAACGATGCCCTTGGCCAGCGCCGGATCCTCCATCTGCTCACAGATGGCCACCTTGTAGCCCCGGCTCACCAGCTTGGCGATATAGCTGTCTGCGCTGTGAAAGGGCACACCGCACATAGGTGCCCGCTCCGCCTGGCCGCAGTCCCGACCGGTGAGCACCAGATCCAGCTCCTTGCTGGCGATCTTGGCATCATCAAAAAACATTTCATAAAAATCGCCCAGACGGAAGAACAAAATCACATCCGCATAGTCCTTCTTGATCTGAAAATACTGATCCATCATAGGGCTGATCTTTGCCTTTGCCATATTCCACTCGTCCTCCTCTCTGCAAAAAATGCTGCGAGCGACCACGCCGCCCGCAGCCGGTTTACACCTTAGTGGCAGCCGCCGCAGGTGCAGCAATCGTGGGTGCAGCCACCCTCCTGCTGCTGGGGCAGCTCACAGGTCTCCGGGTCCTGACCGTCAAAGAACAGGCCCATCATACCGCTGATGTACTGTGCCATCTCCTCCATGGCGGAAGCAGCGGCAGAATACTTCTGCATATTTTCGCTCTCCATAATCTCACCATAGAGCTTCTGATAATCGGCCTGCAGGCTCTCAATGCGATCCTTGTCTGCATCGTTTGCCTTCTCGGCCTCCTGCTGATACTTCAGGGAGATCAGCTGCAACTCCTGCATCTGCTGCTGCAGCTTCTCGTCGCCGTCATTGGCCTTAGCTGCGGCCTGGAGGGCTGCAAAGCGCTCGTCCTTTTGAATTTCTTTGCCCAGTTCTCTGAGTGCGGATTCCAAACTCATAAATTTAATTCCTTTCCAGTTCTCCCCGCAACACATAGGTGAGCGGTTCTATAACTTTTACATTTTGGAAGGAGCCGATCAGGCTGTCGTCCCCTTCAAATTCTATAATCAGGTTCCCGTCCGTGCGGGCGGCAACATAATTATCGCCTAACTTGCCTTTGCCGCTGACAAAGCACTTAAAAGTCTCGCCCCGGTGCAGCTGCATTTGCTCTGCGGAGATCTGCTCTTGCAAAGCCAGCAGCTCCGCCATCCAGCGGGCTTTTTCCTTATGGGACACCGGGTCGTCCATCTTGGCCGCCGGGGTGCCCTCTCTGGGCGAGTAGATGAAAGTAAAGAGTGAGGTGGCCCCCACCGCTTTGACCAACGATAAAGTATCTTGAAACTCCTCATAAGTCTCGCCCGGGAAGCCCACGATCACATCGCTGGTGATGGAAAGGGCGCTGCCCATCTTGGCCTTAGCGTAGTGCACCAGCTCTAAATACTGCTCGGCGGTGTAGCCCCGGTTCATGGCTTTCAGCACCCGGTCATTGCCGCACTGGAAGGGCAGGTGCAGGTGCTTGGCTACCTTTGGACATTCGGCCATGGTGTCCAGCAGTTCTTTGGTACAGTCCTTGGGGTGGCTGGTCATAAAGCGAATGCGAAAATCGCCGGGCAGGTCGTTCATCTGCCGTAGCAGTTGGGAAAAAGTGACTCGTGGGGTCAGATCTTTGCCGTAGCTGTTCACATTCTGCCCCAGGAGCGTGATCTCTTTATACCCGTCGGCGATCAGCTGCTTGGCCTCTGCCAGCACATCGCACGCCTGTCGAGAGCGCTCCCGCCCCCGCACATACGGCACGATGCAGTAAGTGCAAAAGTTGTTGCAGCCGTACATAATGGGCAGCCACGCCCGCCGCTGGTCGTCCCGCACCACCGGCACACCCTCGGCAATCACGCCGTCCATATCCGGCAGTTCAAACACCCGCTTTTTGCGGGTTAGGGTGCGCAGCAGCAGCTCCGGCAGCCGGTGCACCACATGGGTGCCGAACACCAGGTCCACAAAAGGAAAGGACTGCTTGATGCGCTCGGCAATATGCTGTTGCTGCATCATACAGCCGCACAGGGCGATCACCGTGTCCGGGTGCTCTGCCTTATAGGACTTGAGCGCCCCCACGTTGCCAAACACCCGATCCTCTGCGTGCTCCCGCACGGCGCAGGTGTTAAAGAGAATAAACTGTGCTTTGTGCCGATCGTCGGTAAACGCGTAGCCCATATCCGCCAGCATACCCTTAATATGTTCGCTGTCCGCCACATTCTGTTGGCAGCCGTAGGTGATCACACAGGCCAGAGGCTTGTCCGTATAGCGGCTTTGCAGCACCGCCTGCACCTTGGCAGCGTTTTCTCTTTGGGCGTCCAGTTCTTCTTTGCTGATGGTCTTGGTATTGATCAAGGGTACTTCCTCCGACAATGGCTTACAAAAGCCCATTTCAGGCTCCTGCACATTATAGCATTATAACAAATTCCGCGCCACGGTTCAATATATATAATATATAATATTTATTAAAAATAAGTGAATTTTTGTTCACCTTGCACCCTGCCATTGCTTTTGACGGCAAAAAGTGGTAAAATCCATACTTGCGTGCCGTGGATCGGCACGGAAAGAAGCAATTTGACGAGGTGATCTTATGCTGCACCAGCGCGGCGCCGGTGTGCTTATGCACATCAGCTCCCTGCCCTCCCCTTATGGAATCGGCGTGTTTGACCGGCACGCCCGAGACTTTATCGACCGTATTGCGGACATGGGCTTTACCTACTGGCAGGTGCTGCCCTTTAATCCGATTGACGGAGCCGGCAGTCCCTATTGCTCCCCCTCCGCGTTTGCCGGCAACTACCTGTTTATCGACCCGCAGGGATTGCAGGATATGGGTCTGGTGACGGCGGAAGAAGTGGCGGCAAACCATTATGACGGCACGCCGTACACGGCAGACTTTGCCTTTGCCGGTGAACGCCGATTGGCGCTGCTGGAGCAGGCTTTTTTGCGCATAGACGATACCCTGGCGGCCAAGATCAAGGCCTTTGAGGTGGAGAACCCATGGCTGACGGATTACAGCGTATTTATGGCGGTAAAAGAGGCAGAGGGCGGCAAACCCTGGTGGCAGTGGAGCGACCGCCACGCCCATTACCACACCTGTATTCAGGACATATATGCCTATGAGAACCGGGCGGCGTTTTGGAAATTTGTGCAGTACATTTTCTACCTGCAATGGGGCAATATCAAGGCCTACGCCAACGAAAAAGGCGTGGCTGTCTTGGGAGATATGCCCATTTATGTAGCCATGGACAGCGCCGATGTGTGGTCCGGTCTGCCCCTGTTTCTCATTGATGAAAAGACCTTAAAGCCGGAGAAAGTGGCCGGTGTGCCGCCGGATTACTTTAGCGAGAACGGTCAGCTGTGGGGCAATCCACTGTACGACTGGGCGGCTATGGAAAAAGACGGCTACGGCTGGTGGCTTTCTCGCCTGGGTCACGCGCTGACCACCTATGACGCGGTACGCATTGACCACTTCCGTGCCTTTGCCAGCTACTGGGCGGTGGACGCCCAGGCAGAGACTGCCAAGGTGGGCCAGTGGCTGCCCGGACCGGGGATGAAGCTGTTTGACAAGGTGTTTGAGGTGTACCCGAACGCCCCCATTATTGCCGAGGACCTGGGGGTGTTTGGAGAGGATGTGGTGCAACTGCTTGCTGACACCGGCTTCCCCGGTATGAAAGTGGTGCAATTTGGCTTTGACCCCAACGGTGACAGCAACCACATGCCCCATAACGCAGAGAAAAACAGTATCAATTATGTGGGCACCCACGACAACAACACCCTGCTGGGCTGGCTGTGGGAGACCGGTGAAGCAGAGCGCCGCTTTGCCCTGGACTATGCGGGCTTTACCGGCGACAACTGGGGCGACGGCGGCTATCAAAGCCCCGCCTGCCGCAAAATTATAGAAACGGTGTGGCGCAGCGCCTCCAATGTGGTGATCATCGCCTTGCAGGATATGTGCGGATTTGGCAGCGACGCGCGAATGAACACCCCCGGCGTGCCGGAGAAGAACTGGCGCTTTCGCACGACGGAAGACACCATCGCCAACATAGACGGCGCCTATTTCCGCCGAATCAACAGCCTGTTCCGCCGCACCTACCCGGTTTTTGAAAAATAACAGGGTCAAAAAAACATCTCCTTCATAGTATGTTACTGAAGCACTGCGGGGCGCCGGGCGCCCGGTGTGCAATAACCTATGAAGGAGTTTTGTTATGCCCGATTCGATCATTGATACCGGCGAAAAACGCATTAACGAGGCGGTGTGCATTGACACCAAGCGCATTTACGACAGCTGCGTAAGCAAGGACTGCCTGGAGGACCTGCGGGTCACCTTTTACGCCCCGGCGCAAATGCTGGTAGACAACGCGGTCACCGTCAAGTGCCGGGACTGCACCATTGAGGCTGTAAGCATTGATGTGGACGAAGTGCCCTTTGACAACGGCTTTTACAGCGTGGATGTTACTTACTACTTTAAGCTGACCTTTGACTGCTACTCGGCGCCCTGCACGGTGCCTATGGTAGCCACCGGCTACACCAGCTTTAACAAAAAGTGCATTCTCTACGGCAGCAGCGGCAATGTGAAGGTCTTTGTCAGCAATGTGTCCGCGGAGGCGCTGGACTGCCCGGAGGCTCCCCAGTACACCAACCCCTCTGCCAAAGTGCAGGCGGTGGATCCGGTGGTTCTGTCTATGGATGTGGTATGCAGCTGCGACTGCCGCGTGCCCTGCCTAACCTCCATGCCCAAGTCCATTACTTCCACACTGGATAACAGCACCCTGCCGGAGCGCCCGGCCAAGGCTGTGCTGGTGACCCTGGGTCTCTTTTCCATCATCCAGATGGAGCGAGATGTGCAGATGACCATTCCCGCCTATGACTACTGCATTCCGGAGCGGGAGTGCAACTGCAACACCGCCAATCCCTGCGAGACCTTCGCCGGCATTGACTTTCCGGTGGATGAGTTCTTCCCCAGGGACAAAGAGGACTGCTGCCCCTGCTGCCCGGACAGCGGCAACACCGGCGCCAATACCGCCGACCATCGTAACAATCGCTAAGATCCAAAAAAGCACCGCTGACGGTCCCCCGTCGGCGGTGTTTTTTTCGTATTTTCATTGTTCGTCGACCAAGAAGTTCGCCCGGTCTTGATACTTGCCGTTTTTGAATGTAATTTCGTAACTCACCCGATTCGACCGCAGGTGCCATTCCAAGACGGTCACGGTATCGCCGTTCTTGCTCGGTTCCACACCATAGTAGCTGACCGTAGACAGCGGCGCGATTTTCAAGCATTCTTCCAGGGTCAGATCCGGCGCCCGGTCATACAGGCTATCGGCCTGATCCATAGACAAAGGGCAATCAAATTCCGTATTCACCAGGCACTTGCGTTCGTATATGCCATCCTGATCCGTATCTTCCAAAATGACATGATACGGTACGCCCTCGTAAACGGTCTCTTCATTTGCAGCCAAGCCCGCCTCGTAATCCGCCGGTGTATTTTTAGACTGCACCGGCAGCCGGGTTTTGGCCAAAACTTCCATGGCCTGCTGTAAGGGCTTAGACTCCACACCTTGGCGGGCTCGTTCCCGCATAAGTGCGTCTACGCCGTTGGACACGCCCAGCGACACCGCCGCACAAACAGTCAGTGCCACTAAAATGCGCCCGATCACCGGCATACGGCGGAAAATACCCTGCTGCAGTGTTTGGCTGTTGACCCGATGGATTTGCCGGCACAGATAAAATCCACCACGGCCAGTACCAACGGCAGAAAAGACAAAACGAACTGCACATTGTACATCCAGTCCATACTCCAACCCCTCCACTGGGAGAAATATAGCCAAGGCGACACACCCTCAAGTGCAAAGTCCAACAAAAACGGCGTGTCCATAGCTAAAGCAGCCGGTATATCCAAAGTCAGACAAAACAGTAGGGTGAACAAATTGTACCATAAAAAATACTGGGCAATGCCACTGACGACACAAAACAGACCGTGCCCAACCAGAAGCACCGGGTCCTTGCACTTCCACGCCCAGCGAAAGGCCAGGGTGGTGGCTGCCAAAACAGCCAGCACATTGCCAAACAGCAAGATATAAACCAGCCAATTCGGCATAATATCATACAAAGAATACGACCACTGACTGTTAAACCCATACAGCACAGACAGCAACACGCACGCCGCAAGAGCAGAAAAGCCCAGCATTCGCCCGGGCAAATTCCGGTGCAGGCGACCCAGTTCCCGAGCCATCTTCTCCGGCGCGCCCATACGGCTCATTGCCATATTCTCCGCCTTTTCCCTCTCATGTCCGGCGTCTGTATAGAAGCTGATTTCGTCCTCTATATGATCCTCCAGCTCCCGCTGCACCTAGGCTTTGGTATACGGGTTGGAGACCAGCAGCAGCGCCTTGCGCAAATACTCTTCTTTTTTCATGCCCCACCTCTATGCAAACTCCAACACCCGGGTCACATCCCGCGTGTAAGACAAAAACTCCGCTTTCTTCTCGGCGAACTGGCGGCGGCCTTTATCCGTTAAGTGATAATACTTACGGCGGCGGCCGTCCACCGTGCGCCAATCGCTTTTTAGGCACCCCTCCTGCTCCAAAGCGTGGAGAATGGGATACAGGGTCCCCTCGCTCATTTGGAACACATTTTCACTGCGAACCTCCAACTCCCGAATAATCCGATAGCCGTACAAATCCTTTCCGTCCAACACGCTCATCACCAATAGCGGCGTGCCGCCCTTTAGCAGTTCTTTACTGTAACGCATCACGCACCTCCTAAAATCAATACCTTGGATTACAATGTATATCTCACAGTTACATCGTAACACAAGGTATCGCTTTTGTCAACAAAAAAATACCACCCTGTAAAAGAGTGGTATTATTCGCATATTTTGTTTCGCCTCTGGCGCAATCCCCCCTGCGGCTACGCCGCTCTTCCCCCCTTTGCAAGGGGGGCGTGGTTTTTGCACCGCTTTGCCTCCCTTGTAAAGGGTGACTCCCCGCAGTGCGGGGAGATGTCGCTCAGCGACAGAGGGGACGGGCACCGGTTAGGTGGTGGCTGCGCGTTTACGAGCAGGCGGAGGGATTTCGACATTTTTTCGTGTCAAACGTCTTTACACCTTTTCCATCCGGGCGAAGTTGGCCATCAATTTCTTGGTGCCCGCACGGTCAAAGGCCACCTCCAAAAGGGTATCGTTGCCCATGGGCTGGGTGGACAGCACCACACCGGTGCCAAAGGTCTTGTGGCGCACCGTATCGCCTACGGCGTAGGTGACGCCGGTAGCTGCCGGAGCGGCCTTGGCGGTCTTGGCGCCGCCGAACTTGTGGGCGTAGCTGCTCTTTTGGGTCTGCTGTCCCACCTTGGCGCCGGTAAAGCCCGCGTGGCTGCGGAAGGACTGAACGGTCACATCCTCCGTCACCTGCTCCGGGATCTCCCGCAAAAAGCGGGAGGGCATATTCCGGTTGGTGGTGCCGTAAAGCATACGCTGGCGGGCGTTGACCAAATAGAGCTTTTCCCGGGCGCGGGTAATGCCCACATAGGCAAGGCGGCGCTCCTCCTCCAACTCCTCCTCGCTGTACATAGCCTGGCTGCCAGGGAAGATACCTTCCTCCATACCGGGGATAAACACCACCGGGAATTCCAGGCCCTTGGCGGAGTGCAGGGTCATCAGCACCACAGAGTCCTCATCGTCGTTATAAGAGTCAATGTCGGACACCAGCGCCACATCCTCCAAAAAGTCGGACAGCTCAAAGTCCTCGTTCTCCTCCTGGTATTTAATGAACATGGAGGAAAGCTCCTTGATATTGTTCAGCCGATCCTCGTACTTCTCCGGATCGTCCTCCTGGAGATAGTCCGTGTACTTGGTTTTTTCCAAAATCTCCTGGAGCAGGTCGCTAAGGAGCATACCGTCCTCCAGGCAACGCTGGAAGTATGTAATTTGGGCGGCAAAATCCCTTAATTTTTGAGCGCTGCGGGCAGTTTTTTGGAACTCGTCTGCTCGCTGGCACACCTCAAAAGCAGAGATGCCCAGTCCGGTGGCGATCTCCGTAATATGGCTAACCATGGTGGCGCCGATCCCCCGCTTAGGCACATTGATAATGCGCTGCAAGCGCACCGTGTCCGCCGGATTGTTAATGAGCGCAAAGTAAGCGGTCATATCCTTAATTTCCTTGCGGTCAAAGAAGCGGTTGCCGCCAATGACCTTGTGTGGAATACCGCTTTTCGTCAGGGCAATTTCAATATTCCGGGACTGAGCGTTCATTCTGTACAATACTGCGTGGTCGCTCATTTTACGCCCGGCCTTTACATTCTTCAGAATCTCCTCCACGATGAAGGAGGACTCGTCCGCCTCGTTCTGGGCAGTATTCAGAATGATCTTGCTGCCGGCGCCTGCATCCGTCCACAGGCGCTTGCCCTTTCGATTTTTGTTATTGGCGATCACCGCGTTGGCGCCGTCCAAAATATTCTGGGTGGAGCGGTAGTTCTGCTCCAGGCGAATCACTGTGGCGTTCTTATAATGCTGCTCAAAGGACAAAATATTCTCAATGGTGGCGCCGCGGAAACGGTAAATGGACTGGTCGTCATCACCCACCACGCAAATGTTCTTAAACTTGTCCGCCAGCAGCGAGGTGAGCACATACTGGGCGTGGTTGGTGTCCTGGTACTCGTCCACCATCACATAGCGAAACTGGTTTTGGTACAGCTCCAGCACATCGTCATTCTCTCGCAGCAGCTGCACGGTGTTGTAGATCATATCGTCAAAGTCCATAGCGTCCGCCGCCAGTAGCTCCTTTTGATAGAGCGCATAGCTCTCGGCGATCTTGCCCTTACGGAAGTCCGCACCCACGGTAGCCCGATACTCCTGGGGACCGATCAGCGCGTCTTTGGCGTTGCTGATCTCCGACAAAATGGCCCTGTGGTTCAAAAACTTGTCGTCAATGCCCAGCTGGCGCTGGCACTGCTTCATCACCCGCTTGCTGTCGTCCGTGTCATAAATGGTAAAGTGGTTGGTATAGCCCAGCCGATCCCCAAACCGGCGCAAGATCCGCGCGCAGCAGGAGTGGAAGGTGTGGGCCCAAATGGACTCCGCCTCCGGGCCGATGGCATCTGCCAGTCGCTGGCGGATCTCCCCCGCCGCCTTATTGGTAAAGGTAATGGCCAACACCTGCCAAGGCAGGGCATAGCCGTCGGCAATAATATGCTGCACCCGGTTAACCAGCACGGTGGTCTTGCCGCTGCCGGCCCCGGCCAGGATCAGCAAGGGACCCTCGGTGTGCTGCACCGCCTGCTGCTGCATTTGGTTAAGTGCCATTGGTGTTCCTCCGTCTACAAAAAAATTACAAACAAAAAGGGCGCAAAATCCGGCAGGCTAGGCCCGCCGGATTTATCACCCAAAAATCAGTTGTTCCAGTTACTTTAACAAAGTGAGCATAATGCCAGCTGCTACGGCAGAGCCGATCACGCCGGACACATTGGGTCCCATGGCGTGCATCAGCAGGAAGTTGGAGGGGTTCTCTCTCTGCCCCTCTTTTTGGCTGACGCGGGCGGCCATTGGCACGGCAGACACACCGGCAGAGCCGATCAGCGGATTGACCTTGCCCTTGGTGAAGATATACATCAGCTTGCCGAAGAGCACGCCGCCGGCAGTACCCACGGAGAATGCGATCAGGCCCAGCAGCACGATCTTCAGGGTATCCAGGTTCAAGAATTTATCCGCAGAAGTGGTGGCACCTACGGACAGACCCAGCAGAATGGTAACAATGTTCATCAGCTCATTCTGTGCCGCCTTGGCGATACGCTCGGTCTGGCCGCTCTCTTTCAGCAGGTTACCGAACATCAGCATACCCACCAGTGCAGCCGCATCCGGCAGCAGCAAAGATACAATGACCGTTACCAAAATGGGGAACAAAATCTTCTCCAGCTTGGAAACAGGGCGCAGGTTGCCCATCACCACGCTGCGCTCTTTCTTGGTAGTCAGCGCGCGCATAATAGGGGGCTGAATAATGGGCACCAAGGCCATATAGGAGTACGCCGCCACAGCAATCGTACCCAACAATTCCGGTGCCAACTGAGAGGTAACGAAAATGGCCGTAGGACCGTCCGCACCACCGATAATACCGATAGAACCGGCCTGCTGAGGGGTAAAGCCAAGCAGGATCGCGCCCACATAGGTAAAGAAGATACCCAACTGGGCAGCAGCGCCCAGAATAAAGCTGGAGGGATTGGCGATCAGCGGCGCAAAGTCCGTCATGGCGCCAATGCCCATAAAGATCAAGGGCGGGTAAACACCGGCTTTTACGCCGAAATACAGGAAGTCGATCAGACCGGGGCTGAGCACAGCGCCGGAAGCGTCCGTCAACCGGCCGGCCATCAGGTCGATAAACTCGTGAATACTGGAGTAATGCACAGCCAGGTTGGCGCTGGGAATATTGGCCAGCAGCATACCGAAGGCAATGGGGATCATCAGCAGCGGCTCAAAACCCTTCTTGATACCCAAATACAGGAAAACAAAAGCAACCACCAGCATGACAGCGTTTTTCCAGCCGCCGTCCGCTGTGAAGAAATAGGCGTAACCGGAGTTGGAAAAGATCTGTACAATGACCTCCCAAACCCCTCTTAAAATCTCACTCATTCATATACCTCCGTTAAAACGGGCGTGTGTTCTCTGCCACAGCGGCAGCCGCCCAGGGATTGCGCACACCCACCGGATTGGGGCGCACACGGCGCACGCTCTGTACCACAGCACCGGGGCCTTCGCTGGCCGCAACGGCAGCTGCAATCACAGCCACTACCTCGCCGGGAATACCACTCTCCACCACCGGAGCAGGTGCGGCAGGCGCAGCCTTGACAGCGGGTGCAGACGGTGCGGAAGCCACAGTCACCTGGCTCTCCATAGCCTTTAACTTTTTCTTCTTACCACGAGTCTCTGCCCCGTGCACAATGGCGCCGAATGCCTTAAACACAAAGATCAGCAGAACCAAAATGCCCAAAACAATCACAATGCCGGCAATCACCACCGTGCTGGTAAAGGTAGCACTACGATCCGCCTCAATACCGGTAGCCGCCAGCAAAATTGAAGATAACGGGTTCATCTGATTAACCTCCAGTTACAATTTTCCAAATTAAAGATATTATAAATCAAAAGCGGCGCAAAAGCAATGTTTTTTGCAGCAGAAAGAAAAAAATTGCAAAACTTCGTCAAACTGTATAAAATCCGTGGGAAAGTCTTGATTTATTTTTAAGATCGGATATAATGATAGTGTACCAAAAGGAGGCGGACTTATGACTGAACAGACCTTGATCATTGCCATCTTGGTGGCGCTGGTGATCCTGTGGATCACAGAGACTTTAGGCATGCACCGCACCAGCCGCATCTTAGGCGGCGTTATTGACTTGGGCTTTGCCGTGCTGCGCTAAGTAAACAAAAGAAAATACATAGACCTACAAAAACAGCCGCTGCTTATCGCAGCGGCTGTTCTTTATTCTGTTATTCTTTTATGCGGCAAATGCGCATGGCATGCTTCTCCACCTTAAAACGCACTTCCGTATAGTCAAAATTCTCCCCATCGCAGTTACCCAAAAGCGGCCGATCGTCCACGGACCAAAAGCGACCGCCTACGGTGTAACCGGTATGCACCACATCCGGCGCATACTCGGCAGCCGTGCCGGCACTGTACCGCGGCACGATGGGCACAGCCTTCGCCAGGCTCAGCGGATCCACATAGGTAAAATCCAGCAGACCGTCGTCCAGCTTGCTGTCCGGCGCCGGACAAAAGCCGCCGCCGTAGTAGCTGGCGTTGCAGATGGCAAACAGGGCATATTCCATATTCTCCCGATGAAATTTATAGGGGTTGCCGTTTTCGTCCACACAGTCCAGTTCAACATTGACCTTGTAGCGCAGGGGCTGCATCATCACCGGCACCACGGCAATATTGTATGCCTGGTGCCCCAGTGGGGGGATTTTGCCTGCGATCTTGCGGCCGATGGTCTCCACCTTGGTGTCCAGCCCATAGCTCATCACATTGATGCACTTTTCGCCGTTATAGTCGATCAGATCCAGCGGCCCCACCGTGTAATTCAGCTTGCCGGAGTACAGGCCAAAAGATTTGATCACATTCTCCACATTGATCTTCTTGGTGCCATAGACTTTCTTGGCAAAATCGTTGCCGGTGCCCAGGGGCAGCAGCATCATAGGGGTCTCTGTATGCGCCAAGCCGTTGGCAATCTCATGTACTGTGCCGTCGCCGCCACAGCAGACAATGACACAGCGATCGCCATACTTTGTCGCATAAGCCGTTGCAATCTCTCGGGCGTGGCCGGAATGGTCCGTCTCTTCCACAATCATCTCATCATCAAGAAGACGAAAAGCGGAGCGGATACGGTTGAAAATCGCCTCTTTGTCCTTATGGCCGGACACCGGATTCACAATAAATACATACTTCATCTGTTTTTCCCCTCTTTCACGCCGGGTGCCGTCAAGCCAGGCAGGCACCGCCCACCGGGCGCACTTGCAGCACATGGCAGGTGCCCTCGCCGAACACGCCCTCCAGCACGGTACGGTACTGCTCCAGCAGATCGTTTGGCACAAAGGCCTGAATGGTACCGGCAAAGCCGCCGCCGTGCACGCGATAAGCGCCACGATCACCCAGCACCTGGCCGCTGATGGCCAGCGCCAGGCTCAGCCGCTGATCCGTGGGGTTCTTGGTGGTAAACACATTTTGATTATACATAAAGGAGGAGCGGCCGGAGGCATTGATGTCTGCCAAAAAGCCGTCAAAATTCCCCTGCTCTAAACAAGAGACAGCGTCCTCCACCCGGCGATTGTCATTATAAAAATGAATCGCGCGGATCAATGCCCGGTCATTGACCTTGGTTTGCAGCTCAGGCAGTGCGGCAAAGAAGTCCTCGTAAGCCACCTGGCGCAATACAGACTTGCCCATGGCGTGCGCCACTGCTTCCATCTCGCTGCGAATGGCAGCGTAATCGTCCGTCAGATCCGAATGGTTACCGCCGGTATCTACAATGCACAGGCTGTGACCGGAGGCGGCAAAGTCATAATCCACCTTTTGGATCACCGGCTCTTGGGTGCTCTCAAAATCAATGGTCACAAAGGCGCCTACGGAAGAAGCCATTTGATCCAGCAAGCCGCAAGGCTTACCAAAGAATACATTTTCGCTGTACTGTGCCACCTTGGCAACGGTTACCGGGTCGATGCCGCCATCGTTGTACAAATAAGAAGTGATGGTCCCCAGCAGCACCTCAAAGGCTGCGGAGGAGGACAGGCCGGAGCCGCCCATCACATCGCTGGTGGTTACCGCATCGTAGCCGCCGACGGTATAGCCCAGATCGCTAAGCCGCGCAGACACACCGCGCACCATAGCCGTAGAATGGCCAAAGGCGTCTGCGTTGGGGGCCAGATCCGCCAAATCTGCCACATTCATTTGGTGGCCGGCAGACTTAACCCGCACCACGCCGTCCTCGTTTTTGGAGGCAACGGCAATGGCGTCCAGGTTTATGGCCGCCGCCAGCACCTTGCCGTGATTGTGGTCCGTGTGATTACCGCAGATCTCCGTGCGTCCGGGAGCGGACATCAGGTGTACTTCCCGGTCTCCGCCAAAGGTTTCCGCAAAGGTGGTCAGAAGTTCTATGTACCGGGACTTCTGCTTTGCCACTTCCCCGTCGGTCACATATACCCGGCGAAAGGCGTCATCCAACTGGCCGTCTTTGATTTTGTTCATCATCGCTTGTGCATTCATAATTGTACCTCTTTGATTTTATAATACGATTTTGTATTTTTCTTTTTCGCTGTATAGGAGCAGGGTTTGGTTCATCTGGCGGGACCGACGGCCGTAATATATATTAAAGGCCATACTGGTAATGCCGGAGAACCCCACAATGATCATCAACAGCGCAATGAACCGCGCCGAAAACGGATTGTACAGCACGGTACCGATTTTGGTATAAATGTAAAGCCGGGGCGCAAAGCCCAGCAGGCTCAGACAAATATAATAAAGGAAGTCGTAGTGCATGGAGCCATAATACTTGGACACCATACCTAAAGGAATAGACGGCACCAAACGGGACACAAAGAGAACATAAGGGTTACCGTTGCCCTTAAATCGAATCCAGTCCCGAATAAAGCGCATTTGACGAATATTCAGGATCATACCGGCCCAGCCGCCGCCGATCCAACTGCCTTCCGCGTATTTAACCGCGAAGAAGAACGCCAAAAACACCATATTGATCAGCATAGCCTGCCCCAACGGGAACACCACGCCGGAGATTACACACAGCACACCCATAGGAATCGGCAGCTGGCACTTGGCAACATACAGCGCAAAAATGCACAGAATAATCTCAAAATCCGAGTCCAATCCTACAATGGACTCGTCCAGCCGCCGCAGCCAGCTGATGAGTGCGTCAAAGCGCACCTCCAACTCCGTGTGCTTATAAAGCGCCACAGCCAACAACACCAAAAGCCCCAGCGTTACCAGTGCGATCACGCCGGAAATGAAGTTGGTTCTGTGCCGTTTTTGCTGCTTCAACGGCGTCACCTCCCTTATCTGCGGAGGATCAGTCCTCCTGCTCTCTGAAGTTGCCCAAAAACTTAAAGCCCGGCAACTCGTCCGACAGCGCGCACAACAGGTCCAAGGTCACATCTCGGCGCACACTGCCCATAATATCCACATAAAAGAAATAGCTGAATTCCCCGTTACCCATGGGGCGGCTCTCAATCTTGGTCAGATTCAGCCCGGCCATGGAGAAACGGCCCAGCACCCGGTACAAAGACCCGGTGGTATGAGGCACTCGAAAGATCAGCGAGATCTTATCCGCATCGCTGCTGATCTGCATATCCTTGGAGATTACAACGAACCGGGTCCTGTTATTAGAAATATTCTGGATCTCCCGTTTCATAACCTGCAAGCCGTATTTTTTTGCCGCAGTAGGTGAACAGATAGCGGCAATATCCCGCCGGTCGGACTGAGCCACATACTTAGCGGCCGCCGCTGTATTGGAATAAGTAATGCCGGTAAAGCCGAAATTCTCAATAAAATTACTGCACTGGGTCAGCGCCTGATGATGGCTGTAAATGCTCTCCACATCTTCATACCGGGTATCCGGGTGGGCGGCCAGGCAGTGCTCGATCTTTTCGTCTCGGGCACCTACCATAAAAAAGCGGTACTTCATAATCAGGTCATAGGACTCGTGCACACTGCCGGCGGTGGAGTTCTCCACCGGGATAATGCCGTAGCGTGCCTCGCCCTTGTCCACTGCCTCAAATACATTCTCAAAATACTTATAATATTTAATGGGCACACCGGGAAACAGCCGCGCCCCGGCAATGGACGCATAAGCGCCCTCCACACCGGCACAGGCAATGCACTCACCGGGCGCCACAGCAATGGGGCCGTCCTGCAAGGCTGCCGTGATCTCTTTTCTTAAATCGGCGCCGCCGTCCATCATCTTGTGCTGGAGCGCACGGGAGGCGTCCATAGTAGCAGCGAACACGGTCTTGATCGTTTCGCCCCGATCGCCGCACTTGCCGGCCACATCATCAAGAATTTGGCGTTCCCGCTCCTCATTGAGCACGGGAATACCCCGCTCCACCTTGTACTTGGCCACCTGCTCAGACACATCCATGCGCGCCATCAGCAGAGGAATCAGCTGATCGTCGATACGGTCGATCTCTTTTCTCAGTTCCAACAAATCCATGTATTTTCTATTCCTTATATTCTCTTACTTTTCGATTTTATCCTTGGATCAGCAAATTCATCAGCCCAAAGGCTACGGCAGCCTCTACCACCGGCACGGCACGAGGCACGATACAGGGATCGTGGCGACCGTGAATAGTCAGGGTCTCCGGCTCCATGGTCTGCAAATTTACACTGGGCTGTGGCTGACCAATGGATGGCGTGGGCTTTATGGCCACCTGAAGCACCAAGGGAGCACCGGAGGTCATACCGCCCAGCACGCCGCCGTTATTATTGGTCAACAGCGCCACCTTTCCGTCCCGGACGGTGTAGCCGTCGTTCACATCTGCACCAAAGGCGCCGGCAAAATCAAAGCCCAGGCCAAACTGCACGCCCTTCACCGCCGGAATGCCAAACAGCAGGGCCGAGAGCTTGCTCTCCACGGTAGAGAACATATTGCCCCCTACCCCCACCGGCAGACCGATGGCTGCGCACTCAATGCTGCCGCCCACACTGTTTTGTTGCAGCCGGGCAGCCTCGATCACTGCGCGCATATTCTCCTCCGCTTCCGGGTTCAGCACGGCAAACGTGCTGTCGCCCAGGCAGGTTAATGTCTCTTTGTCAATGGAATTGGGGTCAAACAGGTCGTCCTTTACCCCGCCTACCTTGGCAATATGGGCGCCTACAAACACGCCCTGCTGTGCCAAATACTGCTTAGCAATAGCACCGGCAAATACCAGAGGTGCCGTCAACCGGCCGCTAAAGTGGCCACCGCCTCGCACATCGTTACGGCCGCCATACTTTACATAGGCCGGATAATCGCTGTGAGAGGGTCGAGGTACCAGCGCCACATTGCCATAGTCACCGCTGCGGGTATTCTCATTGGCAATCTCCATGGCCAGAGGCGCACCGGTGGTGTGCCCATTCAGCACACCGGAAAGAATATGAGGAATATCCTTTTCCAGCCTGGGGGTGGCGGTTTTGTCACGCCCCGGGGCACGCCGAGCCATATCCTTATAAATGGCGTCCAAATCCACCGGGATACCGGCAGGCAAACCGTCAATCACACAGCCGATGGCCGGACCGTGGCTCTCACCAAAAATACTCAGTTGTACCTGCTCACCTGTTACTGATGACATCTGCCTTACCTCCCAGTGCACAAAAATCTTCAAAAAAGGCAGGATAAGTCTTGTTAATGCTCTCTGCCTGTTTGATCACGCTGTCACCTGCAGCATACGCTGCCGCCACAGAAAAGGCCATCACGATCCGATGATCGTTGCAGCCGTCCACTGTGCCGCCCTGCACCGCGCCGGTACCGTGGATCACCAGCCCGTCCGGCAGTTCTTCCACCTGCACGCCCATGGCCCGCAGATTCAGCGCCACGCTTTGTAGCCGATCCGACTCCTTAAACCGCAGCCGTCCGGCACCGGTAATGCGGGTGGTGCCCTTGGCAAAGGCAGCGGTCACTGCCAGTGCAGGCACCATATCCGGAATATCCCGAGCATCAATCTCCGCCGGGCGCAATTCGCCGCCACAGCACCGCACAATACGGTCGCGCACTTCCACCCGGGCACCGAAGCGCTCCATCATAGCACAAACGGCTTTATCCCCTTGGGTAGAGGCCGGGTTCAGTCCGGCAATTTCTATCTCCTGTCCCACCGTGCCGGCAGCCATAAAAAACGCCGCGTGGGACCAATCGCTTTCTACTGTAAAGTCCACAGGCTTGTACTGCTGATTGCCCCGCACCAGGTAGCCAAAATCCGTAGGCCGTACCTGCACGCCAAAAGCCGCCATCACCTGCAAAGTAATATCAATATAAGGCTTTGACTCTAATTCCGTTGTTAAAAGAACTGCCGAGTCGCCGTCTAAAAGCGGCAGTGCCAGTAGCAGCCCTGTCAGGTACTGAGAGCTGACGTTCCCGGCAATCTCATATTGCCCGGGTCGCAGCTTGCCGGTAACAGAAAAGGGCAGGCCCCCATCTGTCTGTACCTGCACGCCGTGCTGTGGCAGCAGGGTGGCAAAGGCATCCAGCGGGCGCCGGGGCAGCCGACCGGCGCCGGTAAAGGTTACCGACTTGCCCAAAGCTGCCGCCACCGGGATCAAAAAGCGCACCAAAGAGCCGCTTTCGTTGCAAAAAATTTCGTCCCGCCCGGCAGCCAAATCCGCCAGCGCCTGAACCGTGGCTGCAATATCTGCCGAAGTGCCTAAGGGCGCTACGGAGCCACCACCGGCCAGCGCACTGCAAATCAGCGCACGAATGGCAAAGGACTTAGAAGGCGGCAGCTGCACGGTGCCTGCCAGCGGGGACGGCGTGATCTTTACTTGCATGCCCCACCTCCGAACATGGTTCGCAGGGTAGGCAGATCCACCGGATCAATAAAGCTGTCGCCGATCTTACGCAGCAGCACCAGTTTCATACCGTCTGCGGTGCGCTTTTTATCCGCCTGCATCGCGTCCACAATTGCATCAATAGAATGGGTATCCGCCACAGGCAGGTTGTATTTTTGAAGTAAGGCTGCAATGCGGTCCGCCGTGCCTGGTTCCGTCAGCCCTGCGCCCTCTCCGGCACGAGCCGCCAGCACCATACCGATTCCAACAGCGGCGCCGTGCGTCACCGTTTGATAGTTCCATAATTTTTCAATGGCGTGACCGGCGGTATGCCCAAAGTTCAGCAGAGCGCGCTCGCCCGCTTCCTTTTCGTCATGCTCCACCACCACGCGCTTCATATCCACACAGGCATAGATAATCTCGTGAATACGATCTTTAGCACTGGCCTGCTCCAGCAGGGCAAACAGCTCCGCCGAGCGGATACAGCCGTACTTGATCACCTCGCCCATACCGTCACTAAAGAACACATCCGGCAGGGTACGCAGCACCTGCGGATCAATCAGCACCAGAATCGGCTGGTGAAAGGCACCGCACAAATTCTTGCCCATAGGCAGATCCACGCCGGTTTTGCCGCCCACAGAGGAGTCCACCTGAGCCAGCAGTGTCGTGGGTATCTGCACAAAATCAATGCCCCTCAAATAAATGGCAGCCGCAAATCCGGCCATATCGCCGCACACACCGCCGCCCAGCGCAACCACCAGGTCGCCCCGCGTCAGCCCCTCCCGGGCCATATAATTCACCATATTCAGCACGGTCTCCGGCTTCTTGGACGCCTCACCGGCATCAAATACCAGGGTACACACCTGAAAGTCTGCGCTCTCCAGCGCCTGCGCCACCCGGTTGCCGTACAGAGGGTACACATTGCTGTCGCTGATCAGGCAAATGCGCTTGGCGCCGGACACGCGACGCACCAGGTCACCGGCTTGCTCCAGCAGGCCGTCGTCAATGAGAATATCATACGGTCTGCCGGTATGTACTGTGATCTTTTGCATCAGCCGATCTCCTCCTTGATCCGGTTGCCCTGTTCCATCAGCGCCCGCAGTGCCGGCGCATCCTCTGCCTCAATGGCAGAGCGGAACTTTTGCAAATTGCCAACTAAGTCATCAATCTCGCGAATCAGCGGCTCCTTATTATCAATAAATAACTGGGCCCACATCTCTGCATTGATGCGAGCCACCCGGCTCACATCCCGATAGCTGCCGGCGCTGAAGCCTGCGTGCTGGGGTGCCAAAGGCGACAACACATACGAGCAGGCCAGCACATGGGCAATTTGAGAGGTAAAGGCAATCATCTCATCATGATGCTCCGGGGTGGTCACCACTGTGCGGGCAAAGCCCATATCCTCTGCCAAACCGATCAGGGCATCCACCTTGCGGCGGGGTGCGTCCACCGGGGTGCAAATAAAGGACGCGTTGTCAAACAAGTTGTTCAGGCTGTTGTCATAGCCGGACACCTCACGCCCGGCCATAGGGTGGGCACCGATAAAAGTAAATGGCAGATCCTTATGCGCTGCCATTTGGCGACAGATCTTGGTTTTGATCCCGCAGGAGTCCGTAACCACACTGTCTTTCTTAAACAGGTCCTTGTGCTCCAAAATGAAGGGCACAATCGCCTCCGGATAAAAGTTAATAATGGTAATGTCTGCCTGGGGCAGCAGTTCCTCCAAAGAACCGGTGGCGTCAATGGCGCCGTCTGCCAAGGCACGCTGAGCCACACTGGGCGTGCGGTTCCAACCCAGCACACAATGTGCCGTGTTTTTCTTCAATGTTTTTGCCAGACTGGCACCGATCAGACCCAGCCCTAAAATCAATACTGTCATGAGAATTCCGTCTTTCCGTCCGTACCTACGGACCCAAAATCACAGATACTATAATAATATATTCCCTATCATAAGTCAAACGAAAAAGGCGAAAAGGCGCTCCTTTGGCTAAAAATGAACAGAAAAACGCCGCACCGAGTTGCCTCAGTGCGGCGAATTCATTTTAATTCCAGCGCTTATTTGCCGAATACATCATACTCAGAATCGTCAAACAAGTCGTTGCCCTTGTTGTTTGAAGGGTCGGATGTCATAACCACATCCTCGGACTTAAGCTGGTACTTGCGAACGGTGATCACCGGTTCTTCATAACATTTTCTCATCTTAAAGTCCCTCCTTCCTTAGAACTGCACGGTCTCGCTTACAGCCTTGTCAGCATACACGGTATAGGTCTTGCCGTTCAAGGTGTAGGTTACATAGGATCTGTAAGTCAGATCATAGGAACCGGACAGCGAAGTGGACTTGATGCTGACCACATACTGGCCGTAGTTATCATTTTCACCGGTGTGCTTGGAGGCCTTCAGACGCTTAATGCTACTGTCGGTACCAGCATTCTCCAGAGTCAGAGTCTTGCCGGAAGCGGTGGTGAACAGCATACCGTACTCCACAGCCTTGGCATTCTCCGGCAGAGCAAAGTTGCCGATCATGGAGAACTTGGTGCTGGCTTTTACGATGCCATCACGGGTGGAGGAGGTAGCACCGTTTGTATCATTATCCAGCACATTACAGGCCTCCTGGTCTTCCAAGATGCCTTGCCAATCGGAAAGGGTATACGCATCATACTCAGCATCTTCACAAGCACGCAGAGTCAAGGTTTTGCCGTAACCAACAATCACAAAGGTGCTGCGCTGAACAGTTTCTGTCTGGCCGGTACTGGGGTTCACATAACTACCCTCAAGTTCGCCCAGATACTTCACCCAAATCTCAGCGCTTTCATCGGTATAAGTCACCAGATCATTGTAATTGAAAGTCTTGTTGATAACATTGTCTTGGTTTACATTCAGAACAGAGATGTTAAATGTGGCAATGTTCGTCACATCGTACTGTGCGATAATGGTGGTGTCACCGGTTACGTTAATCTTGGAACCGGCGGCTGCGCCGTTGTCATAACCGCTGAAGGTGTAGAATGCACAAGCGGGAGCGGTGGGCATGGTCACAGAGCCGTTGGTGTAAACCACATCAAACACATGACCGTTAATGCCGTTGACAAAAGTCACTACATAATTGGCCGCGTCGCTGTCCGCCTTCTCTGTGGTCAGATACGTGTTGCCCTTAACCACAAATCCGTAGCTGGGTGCGGTGGTCATATACTTGGGTGCGGTGGTCTGGGCAACCTGCACGGAGTTGTAGCTGTAGTACCAAGCATACTTGGCAGCGCCGGTCTCCGTTTCAATGTTATCATTGGTGCTGACGGTACCGTCACCGTTAACTACAATGCGGGCACCGTAATTGTAAGTACCCAGCGGCTTACCGTTCAGGTACACAGTGTAGGTCATGGGCTGTAAGGACTCCAGCAGTGCCTGGATGTCAGCATTCAGGCTGTTCATATCTTTGTAGGCAATACCCACAATGTCCTTGCCGTTGACCGTCACGGTCTTGTACAATTCAAAACCGGTGATGGCAGACAAATCATACGCATCGGAATCCTTGCCGTCCTTTGCCTTGGCCAGTGCAGCCTCTGCTGCAGACAGATCCAGAGTTGAAGCGCTAATGCTGTATGCATTGACCTTTGCGGTCTCTGCGTCGATCTCAGTTTGCTTGTCGCCCATGGTAGCGGCACGCTGATCTGCGTCGTAGTTGTAGTAGGTCAGGCCCTTAATGAGTGCAGCCACGCCCTCCAAATCGCTGGCGGCATAGGTCTTGTCGGCCAAAGTCGTCAATTTGGCCACCGCTGCGTCCAGCGCGGAGAAGTCGGCATTATCCATTGTGGAGCTGTACTGAGCGGTGTAAGTCACAGCACCGGTCACCAGCGTGGAATCGGTGATCTCCGGATCCCAACCGGTAAAGGTGTAAGAGTAGCCGCCTTTCTTATAGTCGGTTACATCAACCGTGTCGGCCTGCGCCTTCAGGTTTGCACCGTACTCCACATTCTTAATCGTCTTGGAGGTATCGTTCCCGTTGGCATCCTTATAGTTAAAGGTCAAGGTGAAGGTGTTCTGCTCCAGAGCGTTGTAAGCACGCAGCAGCGTGGTGTATCTGGTCTTCGCCTCGGTAAGGATCTCGTCCGCGGTCATCGTGTTATACGCCATCTGGCCCTTAGCTTTTCTCAAAGCATCGGCAAACTTGGCCCAGGAAGCCTCGGTGTACTTGTTGCTGTCGGTCAGTGCGCTGCACTGGTTGATCAGGTCAAACAGATACGCAATATCTACTACCGTAGCGGTCACGCTGTAGTTCTGTACATCGTGGCGAAGTGTAGTCCAAGCGCTCATGGGCTGATAGCTCAGCCGGGTCACAGCACCCACATTGCCGGAAACGGTATAGATCTTCTTGTTGGGCAGCGTTGTGGTGGTCAACTTGGTAGAGGCGTTATCCTTCGCAACACTCATGGTATAAGCACCTGCATACGTGTTGCCGCCAAAGTTACCGCTGCCGCCCTTACCATGCATAAACAGAACGTTCTGCGTACCCTGGTTGTTAGAAGCCACGCTGGTGGCAATGTCCAGCACATTGGTGGACTTGTCATTAATTCGGTTACCGCTTGCATCCACTGCAAAGGCATCCGTTTTGTTATCTACCTCTACCGCGTACAGGTCCTTCAGTTCCCATGTTGCGGCAGCGGTACCGGAGGTCTTAATGGCATTACCGGGCTTAATGTTCTTCTTGGTTACATATTCGTCCACATCGGTGTCTTTCAAACTGGGGGTCTGACCGGCACCAATGGCACGAGCCACCAACTCACCGGTATCCCCTTCACCTGTAACGGTATCGTTCAAATTGAAGAACAGAAGTTGGTGATCGTAATCACGCCAGGAGCCGAAGAACAGCATCATGTCGCCCAAATTAAAGGTGGTGGCTTCATGGCTGGTACGGATCATAACCGCATTGTTGGGGAAGCTGAAGCCCAGCGCCACAGAACCGCTGATCTGTGTATCGTTAACCATACTGCCGCTGGCACTCTTGGAGTTAGGAGAACCAACGATCAGGTGCTCCGCATTGGTAGCCACCGTGCCGTTGGGCAGCTCGGTGAAGGAGAATTCCAGTGCGTCATAAGCAGTCAGAATCTTCTCCAAAACCGCAGTGTAGTCAGCCAGCAGCTGCTCCGGCGTGGTCATGTCTTTGTTGTCCAGTGCAGCCATCTCAAACTTGGCATCAGACACAGCCTGTACCAGCGTGTCAAAATTCACATATTTGGAGCCGTCCAGTGCTTCATAAGAAGCCAAAATGCTGTTCCAGCTCACATAGTGGTTTCCGCTGGTAATGTGCAGATCATGATTGATCCGCAGGGCAGGAATGGCAGCCAATACCGCAGCGGTCTGATCCGCAACGATCTGGGTGTTCTCATCCGTCTTCTGCAATGCAGCAGAAGGAACGCCGTAGTTCTCCTCAGTGCCCCAAACAGCCTTCTTCGCATTGGCGACAGCACCGGTCAGGTTGGCATAGGTGTCCGGCGTAAAGTAGGTCTCATACGCCTCCATGCCGTTTGCCTTGGTGATGGCCTCTACCAATGCGGTGGTGTCTACTCTGGAATTCTGTGCTTCCTCCAGCAGAGCATCATAAGCCTGCTGCAGCTCTACTGCCAAAGGCGTTACGGTGCCGTTAGGCTGATAACCGCTCCCCACAGCCATAATGGCGGTGTAGGCAGCCTCATACGCAGACTTAAAGGCGTTCCAATTATCAGAAGAATAAACGCCGTTATCATTGCCGGCTGTGTAAGTGGCCTTGGTCAGGTCAATTACATTGCGCAGCTGATCATAAGAATCATCGTCTGCCGTCAGTGCACTCTGTGCGTTGGTCAGCGCCGTGCGGGCGTTGTCAATATCCGTAGCGCACTTGGACGCAGCCTCTGCCGTGTTAGAAGCAAAATTGTATGCGGTGCTGTCGGACGGATTGACAGATGCCAAAGCGCTGGCAGCCACCAGCAGGCTGCGCATATCCGCAGCGTCATTACAATAGTTTTTAATATTAGAGATGGTGGACTTGGCAGTGGCCAAAGCCTCTTTCACGCCGGCATAGTTGATCACATAGCCGTAGTTGTGGCCATCGTGTTTTTCCTGGCTACCGCCCTTATCACCGGCCAAGCACTGAGAAGCAGCAATGATGGCTGCGCGATTCTTATCGTGGTCATAAATGGTGAAGCGGGTATCGATGGTGGTCAGCGGGGCGCTGGGGGTGCCACTGTAAGTCACAAAGCTGGAACCGGTGTTCTGCCTAGTGTTGTTTCTGCCGGCGGAATCACGAGTCCAATAAATGGGAGAATCAGAGCCGGAAGCAGCTGCCACAGTGGGAACCACCGTACCATCGGAAGACATAAACGGAATGTTACCGCTCTGGTTCTTCTTTACGGTCCAATTCGCAACCGTCAACTCCGGATTGTTCACATTCACGGCTGTAATGCCGCGAGGCTTTGCGTTACCGCTGTTATTGATAAGATACTCATTGCGGTACTCATAGCTGAACTGTACCGGTGCACGCAGCGGTGTGGTACCGTCATACAGGAACACATAGTCGTTCATAACGATTTTGAACCACTGCTTGGCGCCGTCATCATAGTACCAGGAGCCAACCACATCGTTAGAGAAACGCAGATTGCCGCCGTAGTACAGCAGCCCGTTGGCATAATCGGAAGCCACGGTTGCACCGCTGGAGTCCGTTACGGTAGCATAGGTCACATCGGAGGAGAGCACCGTCTTCTGCATCTCCGTCGTTGCGGTGGTCAATGCCTGTGCAGCAGTTCTTAAATCCTGGGACGCGTCGCCGCCATAGACATACATATCCCGCGCTTGTTTGGCGGCCATATACTTGTCGTAAGCCGTGGCCATATCCGCATAAATCTTGCCGTCCATAGCAGATTCGTATGCGTTAATCGCATTGTCCAGGGTGATCAAGGCGTCCGACTTTGCAGGGGTGGGACCCTCAGCAAGAGCGGTGAGCGGCAGAGCCGTCAGCACCATGATCGCAGCCAAAAGCGCCGATAAAAAGCGCTTGCCCTTTCTTGTTTTCATAAATCTTTTCCTCCTTATTCTGCAACCGGCAGGTACGCCTCGACGCCCTGTGCATCCGTCCACCTTTCTGACCAAAAGGCCGACGGCAACGCGCCTAAAGACCCACCCAAATGCCAATTGAGAAAGAATTAACAATACAGGTGATGGGCATACTTCTGCCCATACATATATTACAAGACAATAATACCACTTATACCCCTGCAAGTCAAGGTGAATCCGTTGTTTTGCAGTCGTAAAAATTAACAGAATGTTCAAATTCCTTTTGTGCATAGTACACAAACAAAATGAGTAATTCGTGGATTTTGTCTAATAGCAGACAGTTGTCTAAAACCGCGATATGCTGTCTGTATATATGCTGTTGGAACAGGCTGCAAATTAAGCCGCCGTCCTTTTTCTATCCTTATGCGCCTTCTGCAATCGCCTAAGGCACAGCAAGACAAAGTGCATACGAAATAAATACAATACTATATATGCGGTTATGCGGTAAGTTGCGGCTCCGATTATACATTTATGCACGCAAATTCCCGATTTATGCAGGATTTTCTTGTAATTTTATACAAATCTTCATGCATATTTTGGTGTTTTTTGCATTTTTATACGAATTTTGCCAAATCGCTTGCAATTCCAACCGGGAGTTTATATAATGGGTACAGTTTTTGAAACAAGGAGCGTGCTAATCATGGCAAAAGAAATTAAAAAGGTCGTATTGGCTTACAGCGGCGGCCTGGATACATCCATCATCATTCCGTGGCTGAAAGAGCATTACAACAACTGCGAAGTGATCGCCGTGTCCGGCGATGTAGGTCAGGGCACCGAGCTGGACGGCCTGGAGGAAAAAGCGCTGAAAACCGGCGCCTCCAAGCTGTATGTGCTGGACCTGAAAGAGGACTATGTAAAGAACTACATCTTCCCCTGCTTAAAGGCCGGCGCAGCGTACGAAGAATATCTGCTGGGCACCAGCCACGCCCGTCCCTGCATTGCCAAGGGTCTGGCAGAGATCGCCATCAAAGAGGGTGCAGACGCCATCTGCCACGGCTGCACCGGCAAGGGTAACGACCAAGTGCGTTTTGAGCTGAGCTTAAAGGCGCTGGCACCGGAAATGCAGATCATCGCCCCCTGGCGTGAGTGGAGCATTAAGAGCCGTGAAGAAGAGATCGAGTATGCAGAGGCCCACAACATTCCGCTGAAGATCAATCGGGAGACGAACTACTCTAAGGATAAGAATGTATGGCACCTGAGCCACGAGGGTCTGGATCTGGAGGACCCGGCCAACGAGCCTCAGTACCTGAAAGATGGTTTTCTGGAGCTGGGCGTTGCCCCGGAGAACGCACCGGACAAGCCCACTTACATCACCGTTCACTTTGAGAAGGGCGAGCCCACCGCCATTGACGGCGTAGAGATGAGCCCCCTGGCCCTGGTGGAAAAGCTCAACGAACTGGGCGGCAAGAACGGCATCGGTCTGTTGGATATTGTTGAGAACCGTTTGGTAGGCATGAAGAGCCGCGGTGTATATGAGACCCCCGGCGGCACCATTCTGTACAAGGCCCATCAAATGCTGGAAATGATCACCCTGGATCGGGACACTGCCCACTACAAGAAGTTGGTGGCGGAGAAATACGGCGAGCTGGTATACAACGGCCTGTGGTTCTCTCCCCTGCGTGAGGCACTGGACGCATTTGTCAACAAGACCCAAGAAACCGTAACCGGCGATGTGAAGCTGAAGCTGTACAAGGGCAATGTGATGAACGCCGGAATCACTTCCCCTTACACCCTGTATGACGAGACCGTAGCCTCCTTTGGCGACGACGGCGGCGCATACAACCAGAAAGACTCTGCCGGGTTCATCAACCTGTTTGGTCTGCCGCTGAAAGTAAAAGCGCTGCTGGACCAAAAGCGGGAAGCAAACGAAGACTAATTGTCAAAAGTCAACGAATGACAGGGCGCACGGCCCACCGTGCGCCCTTAGACTGTCGATAAAGTGGCGAAACCGCGCTGTGTAAAAATATAAACGGACAATTCGTAGGGCTGGGGCTTGCTCCAGCCGAAGTTTTTCTTAATCATTTACATTCTAAAAAGTGGCTTAAACATCGAGTTCAAGCCACTTTTGGCGCTTTTCGTATTTTGCTCGGGAGCAGTACCTATGTACGGCACCCACTCGCAAAATACGAAATTTATCTCACTTTCTCTCAGTCTACCCGCACACATTGCATTTTACAGAAAGCAGGAGATTATGGCACAATTATGGAAAGGCCGGTTCAAAAAGGAACTGGCAAAAGAAACCAACGATTTTAACGCCTCCATTCACTTTGACAGCCGCATGTATAAAGAGGACATTACCGGCAGTATGGCCCACGCCACCATGCTGGGGGCATGCGGGATTATCGAAAAGAGCGAAAGCGAAAAGATCGTGCAAGGGCTGAGCGAAATTTTAGCGGATATTGAAAGCGGCAAGCTGGCGATTGATCCGGGTGCGGAAGATATTCATACATTTGTTGAAGGTGAGTTGACCGCCCGCTTGGGCCAAACCGGAAAACGGCTGCACACCGCCCGCTCCCGCAATGACCAGGTAGCGCTGGACGTTCGTATGACCCTGAAAAAAGAGATCGACGCCATTGCCGCAGACATCAAGGATCTGCTGGCGGTGCTGTGCAAAAAGGCGGAGGAAAACAAAGGTGTAATCCTGCCGGGCTACACCCATTTACAGCGGGCGCAGCCCATTACCTTCGGCCATCATCTAATGGCCTATGCCGCCATGCTGTGCCGCGATCTGGATCGGCTGGCAGATGTAAAAAAGCGCATGAATGTGCTGCCCCTGGGCAGCGGCGCTCTAGCCGGCACCACCTACCCCATCGACCGGCAAATGGTGGCGGCGCAGCTGGACTTTGACGATGTAAGCGCCAACAGCCTGGACGGGGTGTCCGACCGGGACTTTTGCATTGAGCTGGCGGCAGCACTCTCTCTGGTGATGGTGCACCTGTCCCGCTTTAGCGAGGAGATCATTATGTGGTGCTCCTGGGAGTTTAAGTTTGTGGAACTGGACGACGCCTTTTCCACCGGTTCCAGCATTATGCCCCAAAAGAAAAACCCGGACATTGCCGAGCTGGTACGGGGCAAAAGCGGCCGCGTTTTCGGCGATCTGACCACCCTGCTGACGGTGATGAAGGGCATTGCACTGGCCTACAACAAAGATATGCAGGAGGACAAGGAAGCCATCTTTGATGCAGTAGACACAGTAAAAATGTGCCTGCACGCCTTCACGCCCATGATCGACACCATGACCGTGTTAAAAGACAACATGCGGGCGGCGGCAGCCAAGGGCTTTATCAACGCAACGGATTGCGCCGATTACCTGGTGGGCAAGGGCTTACCCTTCCGGGACGCGTACAAAGCCACCGGCGAGCTGGTGGCCCAGTGCATTGACCGGGGGCTGACCCTGGAAACGCTGCCCCTGGAGGACTACCGGGCAGTTTGCGATCTGTTTGACCAAGATGTCTACCACAAGATCAATTTGGACACCTGCGTGGCCACCCGTATTTCCGAGGGCGGTCCCTGCCCGGAAAGTGTGGAGCGGCAGATCGGCAAAGTACAGGCGTTTCTCGACAAATATCCATTATAAAATATTGGCACTCTCGCCTTGACTACGCCAAAGCATAGGTTTATAATATTAAGCAAAACCGGAGTACCGATTGAAAGTTGAGAACGATATGGACTACAAGATCATTGCAGACAGTTGCTGCGACCTGACCGATGAGATGAAAGACTGGGGCAACCTGGCTCTGGTTCCGCTGACGCTGGAACTGGGCGATTACCGCATTATGGACGATGAAAACTTCGATCAGGACGATTTTATCGCTCGTATGCAGGCACTGGGCGATGTGCCCCGTTCCGCCTGCCCCTCGCCGGACGCATTCTGTGCCGCCATTGCCGCGGACGACGCCAAAGAGGTGTATGTACTCACCATTACAGACAAGCTCTCCGGCTGCTACAACAGCGCTCTGCAAGGGGTTATGCTCTATGAGGATGACCACCCGGGAGAGAAGAAGATCCATGTATTCAACTCCCTGGCCACCAGCGGACTGGAAACCCTAATCGCTTATGAGATCCGCCGCCTGAAAGACAGCGGTTTGCCCTTTGAGCAGGTAGTGGAGCAGGTAGAGGATTATATTCACAACCACACTGCGCTGTATTTTTGCCTGGAAAGTCTGGACGCGCTGAAAAATAACGGCCGTCTGTTCTCTCTGGCTGCCACAGTGATCAAGAAGCTGAAAATGAAGCTGATTTGCCAACGCAGCAGCGAGGGTACCATCAGCCTGGCCGGGCAGGATTTTGCCGCCGGGCGCGCCATTACCAAAATGTGCGACCTGATTGCCAAGGATGTGGAGGGCAAGGATCTAAGCCGCCGCACCCTGATCATCAGCCATGTGTGCTGCCCCGAGAAAGCAAATACAATTGCCGACAAAGTACGCGAGAAGTGCAACTTCGGCAGCATTATTATTTTGAAAGCCAGCGGGCTCAACTCCCTGTACGCCTCCGGCGGCGGGGTGATCGTGTCCTATGACAAATAAAAATCCATATTAAAAAGAAGGTAAGTACATTGGAAATCAAGTATGAGTTGACCAAAACACCGAAAGAAAAACCCACCGGCGCTCTGGGCTTCGGCCATATCTTTACGGACCATATGTTCGTCATGGATTATGACGAGGGCAAGGGCTGGCATGACGCCCGCATTGTCCCCTATCAGCCGCTGGTACTGGATCCCTCCGCGCTGGTGTTCCACTATGCGCAGGAGTGCTTTGAGGGTCTGAAGGCATACAGAACTCCCGAGGGCAAGGTACAGCTGTTCCGCCCGGACAAAAACGGTGCGCGCCTGGCCTCTACCCATGACCGTCTGTGCATTCCGGAGATCCCGGTGGAGGACTTTGTAGAAGCGGTCCGCGCTTTGGTAAAAGTGGAGCAGGACTGGGTACCCTCTGAGCCGGACACCAGTTTGTACATTCGTCCCTTTACCATCGCCACTGAGCCGGTATTGGGCGTAAAGGCCTCCAGCCAGTATAAGTTCATCATCATCTGCTCCCCCTCCGGCGCTTACTATGAAGAGGGTCTGGATCCGGTGAACATTTATGTAGAGGACGAGTATGTGCGCGCCACACCCGGCGGCACCGGCTATATCAAGTGCGGCGGTAACTACGCTGCCTCCATTATCGCCTCCGAAAAGGCACACAAGCTGGGCTTTGCTCAGGTACTGTGGCTGGACGGCGTGGAACGCAAGTATGTAGAGGAAGTTGGCTCCATGAACATTATGTTCAAGGTAGACGGCGAAATCTATACCGCACCCACCGTGGGCACTGTGCTGCCCGGTATCACCCGCATGAGCTGCATTGAGCTGCTGAAGAAGTGGGGCTACAAAGTGCACGAAGAGCGCTTTACCATTGACTTTATTATGGACGCTGCCAAGACCGGCAAGCTGGAAGAAGTCTTTGGCACCGGCACCGCAGCCGTGATCAGCCCCGTTGGCGGTTTGACCTATGAGGGCGACAGCGAAGTGATCAACAACGGCGAGATCGGCGAAGTGACCCAAAAGCTGTATGACACCCTGACCGGTATTCAGTTCGGCAAACAGGCCGACGATATGGGCTGGATCGTACCAGTAGAATAATCCCAAACCAACCTACACCGGCAGATGTGCACCTACATCTGCCGGTTTGTTATCCCTATGAGAAAAATCAGCTATACCGTGCCACCGGCTCTGGACGGCAGCAGCGTGGCGGCGGTGCTGCGCAGCCACGGCTTCTCTACCGCACTGCTGCGTAGTCTGAAAAAGACATACGGCGCCCTTAGCCGCAACGGTTGTCCGGTGCGTACCGTTGACCCGGTGCATACCGGCGACATTGTTGCCGTAGAATTAAATACTGACGGCGCCACTGCACCACCCTCAGCGGAAAAGGCAGTGATCGTCTATGCCGACCGGGATATTTTGGTGGTGAACAAGCGCGCCGGTATGGCCATGTACGAGACCTACAACCACCACGGCAACGCCCTGTCCAACGCAGTGACAGCCGCCGGATTTGACGGCCCGTTCCGGCCCATTTACCGGCTGGACAAGGACACCAGCGGCCTGGTGGTACTGGCCCGACACCAGCTGAGCGCCGCCAAGCTGGCCGGAAAGGTACAAAAGGATTACTATGCGGTGGTGCCCGGCGCCTATACCGGCAGCGGCACCGTAGACGCACCCATTGCCCACTGCCCGGACAGCACCGTGAAGCGACAGGTAGACCCTGCCGGCGTGCGGGCGGTGACCCACTGGAAAGCCCTGGGGCAGCAAGGCGGCCGCACCCTGCTGCGCGTGCAGCTGGAAACCGGCCGCACCCACCAGATTCGGGTACACTTTGCCCACCTGGGCACACCCTTGGTGGGCGACAGCCTATACGGTACGGCGCCCATCGGCACCCGCCACCTGCTGCACTGCAAGACCATACGCCTAATGCACCCGGTACGGGAAGAGCCGGTCGCCTTTGACTGTCCCTTTCCGTCGGATATGGAGGAATGGAACCTATGCCTGCCTACTGCACCCACTACATCTTTGCCTGCGAGCTGCTGCCCGCCTTAACGGAACTGGCGGATTTTGACCTGAACCGGGACGCAGTCATGCTGGGCACCCAAGGGCCGGATGTATTCTTCTTTCACCGCATTGCCCCCTGGATGCCGGGCCGCTCCCAACGCAAGATCGGCTCCCGACTGCACCGTGCCAAGCCCGGAGATATACTGGACGCCATGGCAGAATACTGCACCCGGTGCAGCACGGAAAAGGACATTGCCCGCTCTTACGCCTACGGCTTTATTCTCCATTACGCCCTGGACCGGCAGTGCCATCCCTTTGTGTACGCCAAGCAGCAGGAGCTGGCGGACAGCGGCAGCCCCCTGCACAAATCCGCCCTGCATAATATTGTGGAGATGAGCATGGACGCAGTGCTGCTCAACGAAAAGCTACACATTGACGACCCTCGGTGCTTTGACACCGCCGTTACCGTGCCGGATGATCCGGCGGTGCTGGACGAGGTGGCTCGGCTGCTGAGCTTTACCGTCTACCGGGTACTGGGCAAGCGGCTGCAACCGCAGGACGCCCGCCGCGCGCTGACCGACACCAAGACCGTGCAGCGGCTGCTGCGCGACGCAAACGGAAGCAAGGCCAGGATCGTGGGTGGCATAGAGACAATTTTGTCCCCCTTTACAGGAAATTTTCGCCTAACCTCTATGTTGCGGCCAAAAGACTTGGAAAAAGCGAAAAAATATGGTAATATAGAGAACAGGAACTGGCGCTCCCCTTACGCACCCGGCGTGCGCACAGAAAGCTTCTTTGACCTTTACCGACTGGCAAAGGCCCCGGCACAGGAAATGATCCGCGGTTTTGACCGGATCTGCGCCGGCGAAACCGACGGAGCCGCCGTCACCCAAAATTTATCTTTTTTAACCGGAGTGGAAGTAAAATGAAAAAAATTCCCAGCTTTCAAATCGATCACACCATTTTGGAAAAAGGCATTTATATCAGCCGCATTGACGATGATATTACCACCTATGACATTCGTATGCGCGCCCCCAACCGGGAGCCGGTGATGACCAACGCCTCCATGCATACCATTGAGCACCTGTTTGCTACCTATGTGCGCAACACGGAATTTGGCGACAACATCATCTACTTTGGTCCCATGGGCTGCCGCACCGGGTTCTATTTTCTCACCCGCAGCCTATCCGACAGCTACTGCATTCAGCTGATCAAGGACGCCTTTGCCTTTATTGCCGACTTTTGGGGCAGCATTCCCGGCGCTGCCATGAGCGAGTGCGGCAACTGGCGGGACCACAACCTGCTGCAAGCCAAGGAGGACGCCAAGCAGTTTTTAGAGATCATTCAGGACTGGACCAAGGATGACCTGAAATACCCCACCAAAGACGAAAACTAAAATAACAGCATACAAAAATCCCGCTTGTTCATACAAGACAAGCGGGATTTTCTTTTTTGCTTATTTATTGCAGTTTGGCGGTAAAGTCCGGTTCGATCAGCGGCAGACCCAGGCGGTGCACCGCTTGTTTCACAAAATTCTCGCTGCCGGTATTGGGCAAGGGCAGCCCCAGGAACACAAAATTATAAATCACCAAGTCCTCAAACTTAGGCTCCATCTCGTTCTTCACCTGCACAGTGCCGTCCGGGTTAAAGTGGAAGGTAAAGCGCCGCTCATGGGCAGTCTCTATCGGGCGGATCCACAGCTTCAAACTGCCGTCCGGCTGCCAAGCCGCCTTGGAATAGGCAGTGTAATGCAGGTCTCCCAGCATCATGGCCGACACGCCGTAGCTGCCGTCCATACCTACTTCAACCGTATTTTCATAATCCTTCTCCCGCCAATAGAAACGGGCGCCCTTCGGGGTAAATTCAAAGCGCATAGCATTGATCTTGCCCGGCTTGCGATACAGCATTTGCGTCACAGAAATGGACACCACGGAGGTGAATTCCGAGGTTTTGCAGGTCATCAGGCGACCGCCGATCTTCTGCTCCATTTCGGTATTCCGGGGCGTGGCAGGCAGATCCTCCACGGCGCAGGCGTCCACCGCCTGTTTCAGCGCTGCCTGTCCCTGCGCATCCGCAGGCAGTGCCTCCGGCCCAAAAGCCTCCGGGAAGTGTTTCCAAAACACCTTCATAATTTTATAGTCCTCGGACTGGCCGCAGTTGAGCACCATCATGGCGTCATACTCCGGCAGGAAGAAACAACGCTGACCGAAAAGGCCGTCGCAGCGGTAGCTGTTGGGCAGCGGATTGCGCCAAAACTGGAAACCGTAGCCGCACATATTGTCAATATAACCGTCAGACACCGAAGGGGTCTGCTTGGCCGTAGCCTGCGCCACCCAATCGGCAGGCACCAACTGCGTGCCGTCCTTGTACTTGCCGCCATGCAGATAGGGAAGGAAGAATTTGGCCAGATCCTCGCTCTTCATATACAGCCCCCAGCCGCCGGCGTTGTTGCCCCGGCCGTCCGCTTCCCAGAAGGGCTTTTCAATACCCAGGGGTTGGAACATACGCGGATAAAGATAATCCACCATGGACATACCGGTAACCTTGGACACAATGGCGGAGAGCATAAAGGTGTTCTCACTGATGTAATTGAACCGGGTATCCGGCGGCGCCAAAAACGGCGCGGCAAAATAGCTTTTGATCCAGTCGGTGTTCCCCTTCTCTTCAAACACGGTAATCAGCTTGTCGGAGCGCATGGTTAGGAGCATACGCACGGTCAGCGCTTTGTTTTGTGCGCCGTGCACCTTATATTCCGGAAAAAATTTGTACACCTTGTCATCCAGGCTGAGCAGTCCCTCCGCCACGCAAAAGCCTACGGCCGTGGAGGTCACACTTTTACTCATGGAGTAAAGCACATGGGGTGTATCCGGGCCATAGGGCTTCCAAAAGCACTGGGCAAACACCTGATCGTGGCGCACAAACGTAAAGCTTTGAAGCCCCAAATGCTTCTCGTTGATCTCATTGATAAACGCGGCCACCGCACTGCTTTTCACGCCCACTTCCTCCGGCGTGACATGCTGCAACTGGCAGTCCTTTAATTTTTCCATAAAAATGTCCCCCTTAAATTCGGCAAAATAGCCATATCCGATTTTTATTTTACCGCAGGCAGCGCTGCAATTCAACCACTTTTTGTCAAAAACGCTACCAAAAGCCGCCCGATCCGCCGGATAAGCGGCAACCGAAGCCTTTTGTATTTTAACAGACAGTCCCAACCGGCAAAAAAACCACGAATAGCGGTTGCATTGTGGCAAATCTTGTTGTAGAATTAAGATGTGTATACAATGAGAATACACCGCAAGATGAAAACGAGGGATTGGACCAAAAATGAAACATACGAAGGACGGCAAAAACCTAAATGCGCTGCTGCGTCGTGCCATGCTGGGCGTGCTGGATATTATGCTCTTTGCCATGGCAAATTGCAGCATCTGCTACCTGACCATGAGCGGCCACATTATGGCCACAGATTACAAATACATGATCTTCAACTACCTGCACTTTGGGCTGACCAGCGTGCTGTTGGTGGGGATCAATTCCGCCTTCGGTCTGTACCGCAGCGTATGGTACTTTGCCGGATCAGACGAGATCGTGAAAAGCTTTTTAGGCGCCTTAGTCAATGCCGTACAGTTGTTCTTGTGTGACCGCTTTCTGTTTGCCAAGCTGCTGCACACCAAGGGTTACTTGCCTTATTATGCCTATATTCTCTTTTTTGTTCTGATGTTCGTCGCCACGCTGATCCCCCGAATCGGCTATCGTATTCTGCGCCGATATGTGCACAATCTGGTCGGCCGCCGAAACGGCCAAAAGCGTATTATGATCGTGGGTGCCGGATTTATGGGCAACTTTATCATTGACGAGCTGCGCAACGATCACTACCGGGAGGGACGACCGGTGATCGCGCTGGACGATAACCCTGCCAAGTACAAAAAGCGCATTAACGGCGTGAAAATCGTGGGCATCTGCGACGACCTGCCCCGACTGACCGAAAAGTATAAAATTGACGAAATCATCTTTTGCATTCCCTCAGCAGCACCGGCGCGGCGGCGAGACCTGGTAAACCTGGCTATGGGCACCAAGGCCAATGTAAAAATCTCTCCCTCCGTGCAGGAGTTTTGGGAGAACGGCAACGGTGCCCAGCGGATCCGGAATGTGGAGATCTCCGACCTGCTGTCCCGCCCGGAGGTGACCCTGGACAAAAAAATCTGCCGCTACCTGATCGGCAAAACAATTTTGGTTACCGGCGGCGGTGGCTCCATCGGGTCCGAGATTTGTATGCAGGTAGCCCGGTACAACCCGGACAAGATCGTGATCTTTGACATTTACGAGAACTGCGCCTTTGAGCTGTTCAATGCGCTCAACGAGAAATATAACGGCGAGATAGATGTATATGTGCGCATCGGTTCCGTGCGGGACACCAAACGGCTGGACGAAGTATTTGCCGAATTTCACCCGGATGTGGTGTTCCACGCTGCCGCCCACAAGCATGTGCCGCTGATGGAAGTCTCGCCCTGCGAGGCGGTGAAGAACAATGTGTTCGGCACCTACAATGTGGCCGTTGCGGCAGACAAATTCAAAGTGCCCAAGATGGTCATTCTCTCCACTGACAAGGCGGTAAACCCCACCAATGTGATGGGCGCCACCAAACGACTGACGGAGATCATCATACAGTATATGAACACCGTAAGCCAAAATACCCGCTACGCCGCCGTGCGCTTTGGCAATGTGCTGGGGTCTCACGGCTCCGTGATTCCCATCTTCCAGCACCAGATCGCCCAGGGCGGCCCGGTGTGTGTGACCCATAAGGACATTACCCGCTACTTTATGACCATACCGGAGGCGGCACAACTGGTGTGCCAGGCCGGCGGTTTGGCTTTAGGCGGTGAGGTGTTCGTACTGGATATGGGCGAGCCGGTGAAAATTATGGATCTGGCCAAGAACCTGATCCGCCTATCCGGCTTTACAGAAGAAGAAATACCCATTAAGATCACCGGCCTGCGCCCGGGCGAAAAGCTCTATGAGGAGCTGGCCATGGAAGAAGAAATGCAAAACCGCCAGCGCACCGCCAACAAAAAGATTTTTGTCACCCAGCCTGTGGAGATAGACAAAGATCGCTTTGCCGCCATGCTGGAGGATTTGGCGAACATCACGCCGGAGACTGTGCGCACGGTGCTGATGCGCTATGTGCCCAACTACCACCCGGCTCTCCCGGAGCAGGGCAACACACATAAAGGAAATTAAGGAGGAACCCTATGCTTTATCGTACGGATTTTGACGAGAACGGCCGCAAGACCCTGTGCCAAATGGACGGGGTCAACGCCGATATGCTTATGGACATCTTTGTGCAAAAGCTGGCGCCCGGCGACACCCTGACTCTGGAAGAAGCGGAAAAAGAGTGTGCCGTGCTGCTGCTGTCCGGCCAGGTGACCTTTGCCGTAGGCAACAGCATAAACGAAACCTGCAAACGCAAAAATCCATTTGAAAAGAAGCCCTACGCCGTGCACTTTTGCCGGGGCACAAAAGCCACGGTTACTGCCATAGAAGGCAGCCAGGTTTTGGTACAAATGACCGACAATGATCGCACCTGGGCGCCGGAATTCTACCACCCGGGCAACTGCCTGTACCAGGAGTTCGGCAAGGGTCAGTGGAACGGCACCGGGCACCGGATTGTCTCTACTATGTTTGATTTGGACAACGCCCCGCAGTCCAACTTGGTGATGGGTGAGGTGTTCAATCAGCCGGGGCGCTGGTCCTCTTATCCGCCCCACCACCACCCCCAACCGGAGGTATACTACTACCAGTTTGATCACCCGGAAGGCTTCGGCGCCGGGTTTGAAGGCGACACCCCTTATAAAACACAAAACGGTGACTGCCTGTGCATTCGGGGCGGCAACGCCCACCAGCAGGTCACCGCTCCCGGGTACGAAATGTATTATGTATGGCTGATCCGGCACTTAGACGGCGACCCGTGGGACAAAACCAGAATCTATGTGCCGGAATATGAGTGGCTTGCCAATGCGGACTGAAGAAAAGATCATTGAAAATTATACAGACATTCCTGCCCTACTGAAGAACTGCGGCGCTCAGCGTCCCTTTCTCTGCTGCGGCAAGAGCTTTGAAAAGACGGACGCCTTTGCCTACCTGCAAGCGCACTGCCATCTGACAGTATGGGACACGGTGCGCCCCAATCCCCGCTACGAGGATATGGTGGCGGCAGCCGAATTATACCGCAAAGAAGGCTGCGACTTTATCATCGGCGCCGGCGGCGGTTCGCCCCTGGACAGCGCCAAAATGATCAAGCTGCTGATCACCAACCCGGGTGTGGTGGGCTACGATGCCGAACTGCGGGACAATGACATTCCTTTTTTAGCCATTCCCACCACCAGCGGCACCGGCAGTGAGGCCACTCGGTACTCTATCTTTTATGTAAACGAGGACGAGAAGCACTCTGTCAGCCACCCCGGCTTTCTGCCCGGCTATGTGCTGCTGGATCCCTGCTTTTTGCAAACGGTACCGGACTACCAACGCAAGTGCACCTGTCTGGACGCCCTGTGCCACGCCATAGAAAGCTATTGGAGTGTGCGCAGCACCCCGGAAAGCCGCACATACGCCCAAAAGGCCATTCGCCTGTATTTTGAACACCTGGACGGCTATTTGGCAAATACCCCGGCAGGCAATGCGGGTATGCTCCGCGCCTCCTATAACGCCGGGCGTGCCATTGATTTTACCTCCACCACGGCGGCCCACGCCATGTGCTACAACATCACCATGCACTGCCACACCAGCCATGGCCATTCCGTTGCCGCCGGGCTGGCAGAGATTTGGGACTATATGCGCACCCACAATGACCGGGTGAACGATCCCCGGGGGCGGGACTATGTGCTGGATAGCTTTGACCGAATCGGTATTCTGATGGGCGGTCAAAACGGTGCGGACGGCGTCGCCATCTTCCGTTCCCTTCTGGAGAGAATGGAATTACAGTCGCCTACTGCCACGCCGGCGCAATGCGCCGCCTTTGCCAAAAAGGTAGACATCAACCGACTGGGCAACAACCCCACCAAGCTGACGGTAAAGGATGTGGAAGCCCTGTACCGCAAGATCCTGGTGCATAAGTAAAAGATAAAAGCCGGGTGGCTGATGAAAACACACGCACTACAAAATCAAAGGACCGTACACTGTACGGTCCTTTTTACATTTACAAATTCTATTACAAATCAAATTTGGCGGCCTTTTCAAACCCGGTTTTCACATCCAGCAGGCAGTCGTAATTATACCAGGGAGCCTCCCGCTCGATCATTTGCAGCAATGCCGGGCAGATCTCGGCGTCCAGGATCCACTTGGTAACTTCAAAATCCTCCCGAATATTCTTGGTGGGATAGCCGTTGAACATTAGGGAAAAATCCGTCAGCAGCAAAAACACACCCTGCTGGTAGCGCATCAGATCATTGGTTGGAATACCGATCAGCTTGGCGCTGGGCGCGTTGCCCATTAAAACCATATCCTGACGCTCCCGCTCCATTTGCCGCAGCATTTGGCGCAGCCCGGCGGCGCCGCTTTGCATCAGGCTCTTAATGTAATCCTCCCGACGGCGGAACACATACACCTTGTAATCCTCCAGCCAGGCATTAGCCGTAGCTAAGGACTCGGTATAATCCCCTTCGTCCCGAATTTTCACCGTATAAAGCGCCAACGGCGCCGGATAGACCTGCCGGTTCTTCAGCGCAAAAGACAGAGAAACATACAGGCTCTTGGTAAAATCCACAAAGGGCGACACATCCAGATAATGCTGGGAAAAAGCAAACAGCCGATACAGATTTTGCCGCGGATGCGGATCCATCACCTTCTCATACAGGTGCATATAGCTGCCATCCCGGCTGTAAAAGTCATACACAAAATCCGCCGTCACCTTGGCCACCGCATCCCCATTGTCAAACAGGGCCTGCCGGTTGCGAAAAATGGTGGGGATCAGCGGTCGGGCACGATCGTCCACCCGCTCGCCGCGGTAGAAAATCTTTTCTTTGTTCTCCAAAAACGGCGCTTTCAGCTGCTGCTCAAATTCTTCCATTGTGTGCACCTCTCGGCGCACCAGAGAAAAATCCACATCCAAAGCGTCAATGACCTGCGCCTCCCACTCGGCAAACTTATCGTCTGCAAAGCGGGTGCGCAGGTCTTTTTCCGTTTGTTTCGCTTTTGTTATAAAGTGTATCATCAGTGGGTATTGTTGTTAATGGTCTTGTAGTCGATATATTGCTGACCGGCTTGCGGTGCCTTGCCGGTTTTGGCCTGGATCATCTCAGACACCGTCACAATTTGATAGCCCTTTTTCACCAGCGCCGGTACAATTTTCTCTACCGCGTCTGCGGTGGAGCCGTAAATATCGTGCATCAGGATAATGCTGCCGTCATAGGCACCGTGCTCTGCCCGACTGATAATTTGCGCCGGATTTCTTGATTTCCAGTCCTCCGTATCTACCGACCAGTAGGCAATGATCATGCCCTCTTTTTTGGCAGTGTTCTGCATGACGCTGCTCATATTGCCGCCGGGGCAGCGGAATGCCGTGGGCCGCTTGCCGCAGGCCTTATATACGGCATCTGAGCACTTAACCACATCCGCCTCCGTCACCGTCTTGCCGTAGTGATCGTGATTGTAGGTGTGGTTGCCCAGCTCACAGCCAAGCTCCAACTCTCGCTTCAAATACTTCTTGGTGTTGTCATTGATTCGCGTACCCACCATAAAGAAGGTGGCGCGGGCACCGTACTTCTCCAACACATCTAAAATGCGGCCGGTGGAACCGTCAAAGGCCGGGCCGTCATCAAAGGTCAGGGCCACCATCGGCTTGTCCTTATCAATATTCGCAGGCAGTTTCACCGTCTCCGCGATCTGTATACTCTTAACCTCGCTCCAGGGGCCGTACTTGGTGCTGCTGCCCACAGCCATGCTGCCGCGCATACGCACATAGTAGGTGGCCTTCTCCGTCAGCTTCTCCAGCACTGCACTGTTTTGACCGGCCTTAAAGTCCATGGTCTGCGCACCGTCCGCGCTGAAGTCCTTATCCTTTGCATACTGCAGCTGATAGCCCGCTGCTCCGGTATCCGTAGACCAGCGCAGGTTCATAGACCCCTCCGACAGGGAGGACGCCTCCACCTTAGGTGCACCGGGCAAAGTGTATGCCGTCATCTCCGGGCTGAAATCACCGGTATATTCCTTGTCTCTGTAAATTTTATATGCCCGCACCTTGTAGCGGTACACAGTGGCCGGCGTTAAATCCGTCAGCTGCACACGTGTGTTTTTTTTGCCCTCCACCGTCTTAACTTTATCAAAGGCCTTTTTATCGCTTACGGATTGAAAAATCTGATACCCATCGGCGCCCTTGACCCGGTGCCAACGCAGGGTGCAGTCCGTCTGCTGGCCTTCTTCGATGATCTCCAGCTTCTCCACATCCCCCACCGTCTTGGCCTGAACCACAGACACGGCGCCAAAGGTTGCGATTAAAATTGCCAAAACCAAAAACAGTGCCGTCACACGCACTTTGTTTGCCATAACCAGACAACCTCCTCTCTTATAATCAAGTTGATTATATAGCACCCGACACAAAAAGGCAACAGAAATTTGTAACTAAATTGTCACTCTTTTTTTGCCTTTTCTTGTGCATTTTACCATTGGTGTTTTTTGGCGTCAAAAGTCAGACAAAATTGCCGATTCGTCGTCCAATATTTTTTCCTTATTGACCGGTGCTTTCGTTCGTGTTAATATTATAATTATAATATTATAACTTATGCAAGGAGAAAGACGAACACCATGGAACAGATGCAGATTTTGCTGGCAATCCTGGTACTTCTGCCTTTTGTCAGCGCCCTGTTGCTGGCACTGTGCGGCAGCGACCGTATGCGCCGGCTTGTCGTCTATGGCAGCGCCGGCGTGCTGATGATCAGCGCCGTGGCCTTTGCCGTGTGTTTCTTCTCGGGGGAGAATTTGCAGCTGCGCTTTTTACAGAGCGGCGGGATCATTGACCATACCATGCTGGCGCTGGAGGCCGGCTTTGCGGTGCTGATCACCGTCCTTAGCATCAAGTACCGGCGCTACTATGTGGCGGTGCTGTCCATTGCCCAAACAGTGCTGACCTTTGTGTATGAACTGGGAGGCTATAAGCCTGCCGTACAGCCCTACAACCTGTTTGCAGACCAACTGACCGTGATTATGGTGCTGATCATCGCCGTTGTAGGCACACTCATCACAGTATATGCAGTCGGCTATATGCGCGATTACCATAACCATCATAAGGAATATACCGATCGGCGTCGCTTTTTCTTTGCCATGCTGTATGTATTCTTAGGTGCCATGTTTGGTCTGGTGCTGTCCAACAGTCTGTTATGGCTCTACTTTTTTTGGGAGATCACCAGCCTTGTGTCCTTCCTGCTTATCGGCTACACCCGCACCAAAGAGGCGGTGCAAAACAGCTTCCGTGCCCTGTGGATGAATCTGCTGGGCGGACTTGGATTTGCAGCAGCCATCTTTTGGGCAGGGGTGCGCTTTGGGATCACAGACCTGCAAAGTCTAATCCTGTGTGACGGCAAGCTGGTGGTGGCGCCGGTGATTTTGCTGGCCTTTGCTGCACTGACCAAGAGCGCACAATTGCCTTTTTCCCGCTGGCTGCTGGGAGCCATGGTGGCGCCCACGCCCTCCTCTGCACTGTTGCACAGCGCCACGATGGTAAAGGCCGGTGTGTACCTGCTGATCCGCCTGGCGCCGGTGATGTACGGCACCTATGCCGGCTCTATGGTGAGCCTGGTGGGGGGCTTTACATTTCTGATTACTTCCATGCTGGCCATTACCGTCAGTGACGGCAAGGCTGTGCTGGCCTACTCTACCATCTCCAACCTGGGACTGATCGCCGCCTGTGCCGGTGTGGGCCGACAGGAGACGGTATGGGCCGCTGTTCTGTTGCTGATCTTCCACGCAGTATCCAAATCCCTGCTGTTTCAAACCGTGGGTGCTATTGAGAACGCCACCGGCAGCCGGGATATTGAGTCCATGCACGGACTGATTGCCCGGCACCCACGCCTGGCGCTGACCCTTTCCATCGGCATTGCCGGTATGTTTCTGGCGCCCTTTGGCATGCTCATCTCCAAGTGGGCGGCGCTAAAAGCCTTTGTGGACAGCGGCTCCATTATCCTGGTGCTGTTTATCTGCTTCGGCTCCGCCACCACTCTGTTTTACTGGACCAAATGGGTGGCCACCGTGCTTTCCTGGAACCGAAAGGACACCCGCCAAAAAAACACAACCTCCGGGGATCAGTGGACTTCTCTGCTCATTCACTCGGTACTCATGGTGCTGCTGTGCTTTGCATTCCCGGCAGTGTCTAAATTCGTGGTTACCCCGTACCTGGCCGGTGTGTACGGCCACGCCTCGGCGGTGCTGTCCAGCGACAACATTCTCATTATGATCATTATGCTGGTGCTGATCTTTGTGGTGCCTATGGTGACGATGATTCTGCTGCGCCGCTCTCACATTACCTTTGAAGACACATACCTTGCCGGCGTGAATACCGGCAAGCAGACTTATTTCTATGACGCCATGGGCGAGCCTAAGCACTCCTGGATCACCAACTGGTACTTGACCGACCTGTTCGGTGAGACCAAGCTGTGGAGCCCCAGCGTGGTACTCTCCACGGCAGCCATCTTGATTTATACCGTCATTGCGTTAGGAGGTGCGGTGCGATGAGCAATGCTGCTGTTGCCGCCATCAGTGTGGCGCTGTATATTCTGCTGGCACCGGGCGTGGGCGGTCTGCTGCAAGGCGTGGACCGCAAAGCCACCGCCCGTATGCAAGGGCGCCAAGGTCCGCCGCTGCTCCAGTCTTTCTACGATGTGGGCAAGCTGCTGGGCAAAGAAACCAAGTATATGAACCACATTCAGATCGTCTGCCATGTAAGCTTCTTGATTTTCGTTATTTTTACCGGAGCGCTGTTTTTCGGCGGCGGAGATCTGCTGCTGATCTTTTTTGCCCTAACCACCGCCAACCTGTGTCTGATCCTGGCGGCCACCACCTGTAACAGCCCCTATGCGGCGATGGGTGCCAATCGGGAGATGCTGCAAACCATGGCCTATGAGCCTATGGTGCTGCTCACCGCCGTTGGCTTTTATCTGGCCACCGGCAGCTTTAAGGTCAGCGACATTGTGCGGTCAAGCGGCCTGCCGCCGATTGTGTACCTGCCCGGTGTATTTTGCGGGTTTCTGTTCATTCTCACCATCAAGCTGCGCAAGCACCCCTTTGACCTGTCCACCAGCCACCACGCCCATCAAGAGATGGTCAAGGGGCTGACCACCGAATTTAACGGCGTAACCCTCCTGATTGTGGAGGTGAGCCACTGGTATGAGAACGTATTTTTAATGGGCATTATCGCCCTGTTTTTTATCAACGGCAAGCCCTGGAGCTATGCGCTGGCAGCGGTGGCCGTGGTACTGTCTTACTTTTTGGAGATCCTCATTGACAACACCAACGCCCGCCTCAAGTGGCAGCGTATGTTCAAAACCACTTGGGCGGTGACCATGATCATCGGGGTCATCAACATCTTTGTTTTACAAGTGCTAAAGGGGGTATAAGTATGCCGAATGTAACCAAATCGCCGTGGATTATGCACTACGATGGCACCTCCTGCAACGGCTGCGACATTGAGGTGCTGGCCTGTTTGACCCCCCTCTATGATGTAGAGCGGTTCGGGGTCATCAACACCGGCAATCCCAAGCACGCGGATATTTTGCTGATCACCGGCTCCGTCAACCACCAAAACGCGCCGGTCGTGCGCCAGATCTACGAGCAGATGAACGAGCCAAAGGTGGTGTGCGCCATTGGGGTATGCGCCTGCAACGGCGGCGTGTTCAAGGACTGCTACAATGTGCTAGGCGGGGTGGACAAAGTGATCCCCGTAGATATTTATGTGCCCGGGTGCGCCGCGCGGCCGGAAAGTATTATTGACGGCGTGGTGCAATCCCTGGCACTGCTGCAAGAAAAAAGCGAACGCCGAAAGGAGGCCGCAGAATGAACCCAAGCTACACCATTGAAGATGTGGACATCAAGACCCTGTACCGGATGATGCTGGAGCACCTGCGCGCCGGCTTTCGGCTGGTACAGATCGGCGCCACCGGAAGAGAAGACGGCACGGAACTGATCTATTCCGTTGCCAAGGACTACCAAATGGACAACTTTCGGGTATTTGTGGAGTCAGGTGAGATCATCAACTCCATCTCGGATATTTTTCCCTCTGCGGCGCTGTTTGAGAATGAGATCGCCGAGCTGTTTGGGGTGGATATTGACTGCATTAACCTGGACTTCCACGGCAAATTTTACCGAATAGACAAAGAAACGCCCTTTTGCAAGGCCCCTATGGGTGAGAACGTAACCATCGTGAAAAAAACGGAGGGAGGTGCAGAGAATGGCTAATCGCACCATCGTGCCCTTTGGCCCTCAGCACCCGGTGCTGCCGGAGCCTATTCATCTGGATTTAGTCCTGGAGGACGAAAAGGTGGTTGAGGCCATCCCCTCCATCGGCTTTGTCCATCGGGGACTGGAAGAACTGGCCGGTCGTCGGGACTTCCATGACTATCAATATGTAGTCGAGCGCATTTGCGGCATTTGCTCTTTTAAGCACGGCATGGCCTATTGCGAAACCCTGGAGCAGATCTTTGGCGCAGAAGTGCCGCCCAGAGCCAAATATCTGCGCACCATTTGGGGCGAGATGAGCCGAATCCACTCCCACCTGCTGTGGCTGGGTCTCTTGGCAGATGCCTTTGGCTTTGACGCCCTGTTTATGCAGTGCTGGCGTATGCGGGAAAAAGTGCTGGATATGTTTGAGGCCTCCACCGGCGGGCGAGTGATTTTTAGCGTCAACACCATCGGCGGCGTGCTGAAAGATATGGACAGCGATATGCTGAAAAGCTTTGTTGCCATCTTTGACGATATGGAAAAAGAACTGCACAGCCTTGCCCATGTTTTTTTGAACGATTACAGTGTGCAAAGCCGCCTGCGGGGCGTTGGCGTGCTCACCAAGGAGCAGGCGCTGCTGTACGGCGCCGTAGGGCCCATGGCCCGTGCCTCCGGCATAGAGATCGACACCCGCAAGCTGGGGTATGAAGCCTACGGCGATGCGGAATTTGATATCATCACCAGCACCGACTGCGACGGCTACGCCCGCTGCCGGGTACGCATTGGCGAGCTGTTCCAGTCCATTGGTATTATCCGCCAGCTGGCAGCCAAGGTGCCCGACTCCGAGCTGACCGTGCCCATCAAGGGGATGCCAAAGGGCGAGGCCATTGTGCGCGTGGAGCAGCCGCGGGGCGAGGCGTTCTATTATACGAAAGCCAACGGCACCAAGTTTTTGGAGCGCTTTCGTGTGCGCACCCCTACCTTTACCAATTTGTATGCACTCCTGCACATTTTGCCCGGCAGCGAGCTGGCAGATGTGCCGTTGCAGATCCTAACCATTGACCCGTGCATCAGCTGCACGGAGCGGTAAGGAGGTTCCTATGGCATTTATGGATTTTACACGCACGGCGCTGAAAAACCTGTTTTCCAAGCCTGCCACCCGGCAGTACCCACAGGTGCCCCGGGAATACCCGGCACGCAGCCGCGGCCATGTGGAAATTGATATGGACGCCTGCATTCTCTGCGGCCTGTGCAGCCGCAAGTGCCCCTCCGGCGCCATTACCGTGAACCGGGCTGCCGGTACTTGGAGCATTGACCGTATGGGCTGCGTGCAGTGCGCAGACTGTACCACCGGCTGCCCCAAGCACTGCCTGACCATGCAGCCGGGCTACACCCCGCCGGGGCCGAAAAAGCTGGTGGATGTGTACCAAAAGCCCCAGCCGGAGCAGAAAGAAGAAGCGGCACCCCAAGGCGGCAAGATCGTCAACGATATGGAGAAGTGCATTCTCTGCGGCCTGTGTGCCCGCAAGTGTCCCCAAAGCGCCATCACCGTGGACCGGAAAGAAAGCCGCACCTGGGTCATTGACCGCAGCGCCTGCGTGCAGTGCGGCGCATGTATGGATGCGTGTCTCAAGTTTCACGCCCTGTCCTTTGCCCCGGACGACGGCGCTGCCGGCACGGAAACCTATACCAAACCCGTATGATCACGAAAGAATATATCTTTAGCGGCATTGTGCAGGGTATGGGCTTTCGCCCCACCGCCCTGCGACTGGCTACGGAACTGGGAATCACCGGCACGGTGTGCAACACCGGCGGCCGGGTGACCCTCACCGCCACCGGAGAGGGCGCAGCGCTCACTGCCTTCGCAAAGCGGCTGTGCCGCGCCTTTTCCATCTACCAATATGAAGTGAATGAACTGCCGTTCCAGCCATTTCAGGGCTTTACCATCACCCACAGCCGTGGTGCCCGGGGTCTGCCTTTTCTGCCCCCGGACCTGGCCACCTGTCCGGACTGCGGGCGGGAGTTGCTGGATCCGAAGAACCGGCGCTATCGGCACCCATTCATCACCTGTATTCACTGCGGGCCGCGGTACACGGTTATGGAGGCTCTGCCTTATGACCGGGAACGCACGGTGATGGGGCGCTTTCCCCTTTGCCCGGACTGCCGGGCGGAGTACACCACCCCCGCAGACCGGCGCTGCCACGCCCAAACCATTGCCTGCCCCCACTGTGGACCGCAGCTAACCATGGACATAGAGACAGCCGCCCAACTGCTGCGGCAGGGAGAAGTGGTAGCCGTCAAAGGCATTGGCGGCTATCACCTGTGCGCCAACGCTGCAAATCCGCCAGCCGTGGCAAAAATACGACAAATCAAACACCGGGGGCAAAAGCCCTTTGCGGTGCTGTTTCGCAATATAGAAGAAGTGCGGCAGTATTGCCGGGTGAGCCAGGCGGAGGAGAAGCTGCTGCTGTCTGCTGCCCGACCCATTGTGCTGCTACATAGCAAGCGACCGCTGCCCACAGAGATCACCTGCGGCAGTGACCGGGTGGGGGCGTTCCTGCCCTGCAATCCGCTGCAAATTCTGCTGCTGGAGGCGATCTCGCCCCTGGTGGCCACCAGTGCCAACATCAGCGGCGCGCCTATGTGCACAGACGATACAGCCGTGCAGCAGTTCGGCGTGCCGGTGCTGGGTCACGATCGTCCAATCCTGACCCCTATTGACGACTCTGTACTGCAAGTGACAGAGGGCAATCCCGCCTTTATGCGCCGGGCGCGGGGCTATGTGCCTTTGGCCGTTGAACTGCCCTTTGCCGCCAAACAGACCACCCTGTGCCTGGGCGGCGATCTAAAAGCCACCTTCGGCTACCACGCCGGGCGCTATGTGTTTCTGTCCCAACCCTTTGGCGACCTGAACCACCCGGATTGCCTGGCTGCCTATCGTGAAAATATAGAGCGCTTTGCCGCCCTTCACGGCTTTACGGCAGAAAAAGTGGTAGCGGACCTGCACCCGGGCTATACCGCCCGCCGGTTTTATACGCCGGATATGCAGGTGCAGCACCATATTGCCCACGCTGCCGCCGTATTGGCGGAGCACCAACTGACCGAACCGGCTCTGTGCTTTGCCCTGGACGGCACCGGCTACGGCACCAACGGCCAAATTTGGGGTAGCGAGGTATTTGACTTTGACGGTGGGCGCTTTACCCACCTGGGGCATCTGCCGCCCTTTACCTGTCCTCCCGGAGACAGCGTGGCAACGGACGCCCGACTGTGCCTTAGCTGCTATCTAGGCACCCAAACGCTGGTGAACCGGGCGAAAGGCGCCGGCGTACCCCTGCTGCAAAACAGCAGCGCAGGGCGCCTGTTTGACGCTGCGGCTGCCGCCCTGGGACTGTGCGATACCAACACCTATGAGGGGCAATGCGCCGCCGCGGTAGAGCAAGCGGCTCGCCGGGCAAGCGGCGCTTATCCCTTTGACCCGGCCTGCACCCCGCGGGAGCTGCTGGAGGAAATGCAGTACCAAAGAGCAGATGTGCCCGCCCTGGCACTGGGGCTGCACCACTGGCTGGCACGGTGGATCCTGAACCAAGCCCAAGCCTACCGACGCAGCACTGTGGTGCTCTCCGGTGGCTGCTTTACCAACCAAATTTTAACCCGCTGCACGGCAGATCTGCTGCGGCGCAACGGCTACACTGTTTATACCGCCTGCAAGGTGCCCCCCGGTGACGGAGCATTGGCACTGGGACAGGCATATATATCGGCACTGGAGGAATGACTATGTGCGTTGCCGCTCCCGGCAAAATTTTATCCATCAACGGCACCACCGCCACGGTAGCATACAGCGGCAACCGGGTGCCTGCCAACCTGGGCGTTGTCAAAGCCCAAGTGGGCGACTGGGTGCTGGTGCACGCCGGGCTGGTCATCCAGGTGCTCAGCGAAAGCCAGGCTCAGGAGATAAACAACCTGTTGGCAGAACTGGAGACCCTGCTATGAACCTGCCGAACATTCGCCGGGCGCTGGCCGACTACCACGGTCCGCCCCTGACTTTTATGGAAATTTGCGGCACCCACACTGCCGCCATCAGCGAGAACGGCATACCCGCCATTTTATCGCCCCGTATTCACCTGATCAGCGGTCCGGGCTGCCCGGTATGCGTCAGCGTATCAGCCTATATTGACCGACTGTGCGACTTGGCCATGGAACCGGGTATGTGTGTGTGCACCTTTGGCGATCTGCTGCGGGTGCCGGGCAGTACCCGGGCGTTGGAGCAATGCGTGGCTGTGGGCGGGCGGGTGCAAATGGTCTATTCTCCGCTGGAAGTGCTGTCTCTTGCCAAGGCGGAACCGGGCACCCGGTTTGTGTTTGCCGCCGTGGGATTTGAGACCACCGCTCCGGTGTATGCGGTGCTGGCAGACACCATCATGAAAGAACAGATTTCCAATGTGCAGCTGCTGACGGCGCTAAAGGCCATGCCCCCGGCAGTGCGTGCCCTATGCAAAGGCGAAACGAAGATTGACGGTTTCCTGGCTCCCGGCCATGTGGCGGTAATCACCGGCGAAGGCCCCTGGCATCAACTGGCTGCGGCGCAAGGTCTGCCCTTTGTGATCAGCGGCTTTACCGGGGAGGAGCTACTATGCAGCCTGTACGCGCTGGTTCGCTTAGCCGGGCAAGGTGTGTGCAAAAACCTCTACCCTGCCGCCGTTCGACCGGAGGGCAACCCTGCGGCCCGAGCGCTGGTGGACCAATACTTTGAGCCTACGGACGCCGCCTGGCGAGGACTGGGTATTTTGCCCGGCTCCGGACTGGTGCTGCGCCCCCAGTACCAACATTTAGACGCCGGCAGTGCCCAACTGACCACAGACGCGGCGGCCCAAAGCAGCTGTCGGTGCGCGCAAGTGATCACCGGTGCAATCCCCCCAACGGCCTGCCCCCTGTTTGGCACGGCCTGTACCCCCGGCACCCCGCGGGGCGCCTGTATGGTATCCGGTGAGGGCAGCTGCCACAACGCATATCTTAATCACAGGATGTAACCTATTATGAACATTGCTATTTTTGACTCCGGTATCGGCGGCCTGTCCGTTCTCTACCAGGCAAAGCGTATGCTGCCGGAGGCCCATTTTTTGTACTATGCCGATGAGGATCATGTGCCTTATGGCGAAAAAACCAGAGAACAAATTTTAACTTACACAGATGAAGCGGTGCGCTTTCTCTTGGAGCAGGGAGCAGACGCCATTGTGCTGGCGTGCAACACTGCCACCAGCGTGGCGGCAGCCACCCTGCGGGATCGCTACCCCCTGCCCATCATCGGCATGGAGCCGGCGGTCAAGCTGGCGCTGAATCAAGACGATACCCACCGGGTGCTGGTAGCAGCTACGCCCATCACCATTCGGGGCAACAAGCTGAAATGCTTGGTAGAGCACTATGACGGCCACCACTTGGTGGATCTGCTGCCTTTGCCCGGACTGGTGCGCTTTGCAGAAAAAGGCATTTACTCCGGCGCCCAGGTACACGCTTATTTAAGCGAGCAACTGGCCGAATTCAACTTGGAAGATTACGCCGCCTTTGTGCTGGGATGCACCCATTTTAATCTGTTTAAGCAGGAACTGCGCACCTTGCTGCCGCCCCAAATGCACTTTGTAGACGGCAACGCCGGCACCGTGCGCCAGCTGATCCGCAGAACGGTTGACCTGCCTGCCACCCACATGGGCACCCCGGGGGTCACCTACTTTGCCTCCGGGCGGCCGATCACCGACCCGGCACAACTGCAATTTATTCAAAATGTGCTGGCGCATTTAGAGAAGATGTATCCCATAGAATAAAAGGAGCCGTTATGGAAATTACCCTTGCCCACGGCAGTGGCGGCGCGGCCACCGGAGAACTGATCCGTACCGTGTTTGCCAAGGCTTTTGACAATCCCATTCTGCGCCAAATGGACGACAGCGCTGTGGTGTCCGGCAGCGGGCAGCTGGCTGTTACCACAGACAGCTTTGTGGTGCAGCCCTTGTTCTTCCCCGGCGGCGACATTGGACGCCTGGCGGTGTGCGGCACCGTCAATGACCTGCTGATGCGTGGCGCCACACCCAAGTACCTGACCGCCGGTTTCATTTTGGAGACCGGATGCACCACTCAGGACCTGCGCCGCATTGCCCGGTCTATGGCAGCCACCGCCGATGAGGCCGGTGTGACCATCGTTGCCGGCGACACCAAGGTGGTAGAGGGCAGCGGCAATATTTATATCAACACTGCCGGCGTGGGATTTTTGCCCACCGGCACACACATTGCCGCCACTGCGTTACAACCGGGAGACGCTCTGCTGGTCAGCGGCGCCATGGGCGACCACCACGCAGCCATTCTCTCTGCCCGCATGGGTATGGACAATACCGTTCGATCCGACTGCGCCCCCCTGGGCAATATGGTTGACGCCCTGCTGCAAGGGGGCGTTGAAGTGCACACCTTGCGGGACATTACCCGGGGCGGCCTGGGCACCGTACTGTGCGAGCTGGCAGAGACAGCAAACTGCGGCATAGAGATCGACGAAACGGCGATCCCGGTGCACGAGGATGTGCGTGCCTTTGCCCACATCTTAGGACTGGAGCTGCTGCACATGGGCAATGAGGGCAAGCTGCTGGCTGCCGTACCTGCCCACCAGGCGGATCAAGCGCTGGAGCTGCTGCGCGCCAGTCGCTACGGTGCAGAGGCCGCCGTCATCGGCACCGTAACGAACGGAGAGGGCGTGGTGGCACTGACTCCCATTGGCGGCAAGCGCCGGGTCAGCGTGCTGTACGGCGAAGGTTTGCCCAGAATTTGCTGATTTTGATTTTCTAAAGGAGCTTTTTATGATCTTGTACTACACCGGCACCGGCAACAGCCGCTATGCGGCGGAACTGCTGGGCCACCGGCTGAACGACACGGTTCGGGACTGCACCCCCTTTATGCAAGGCGGCACCACACCCCGGTTTCATTCCGTAACGCCATGGGTATTCGTTTGCCCCACCTATGCCTGGCAGATTCCCCATATTTTTGCGGATTTTCTGACCCGACGCCATTTTTCCGGCAGCAGGCAGGCATACTTTGTAATGACCTGCGGCGGTGAAATACACAACGCCACGGAGACAAACCGGAAGCTTTGCACCCGACTGGGGCTAGAATATATGGGCACAGCAGAGATCGTTATGCCGGAAAATTACATTGCCCTGTTTTCCACCCCCAACTCGGCGGAAGAAGTGAACCACATTCTTGCCGCTGCGGTGCCTGCGCTGGAGCAGACCGCTGCTGCCATAGAAAGCGGCTGTCCGGTAACGGAACCGAAACCCACGGTGTTTGGCAAATTTATGACCTATATCGTCAACCCGATTTTTTACGCTACCTGCGTCCATGACCGGGCGTTTACGGTGGACGACAGCTGCATCGGCTGCGGCAAGTGTGCCACCCTGTGCCCCATGAACAACATTGAACTGCAAGGCGGCAAGCCTCGGTGGAACGGCCACTGCACCCACTGTATGGCCTGCATCAGCTATTGCCCCAAGGCAGCCATCGCCTACGGCAAAAAGAGCCGCACCCGCCGGATCTACACCTGCCCGCCCTATCGGCCGGCAGACCGATAATCACAAATTCCAAATCAACCACCGCAAAACAACAGAATGAAGAATGCTCTTCTTAAGTTGCTTGCTATGTCTTTCTGTTTTTACTTCATCCCCTGTCGTTCATGCAGAATATGAAAAGACAAATGGCTGATATAAAATGTTCATGAAAAGAAACAAATCATTTACAGCAAATAAAAAATCGCCACCCGGAAAGGTGGCGATTTCTCATTTGCAAAGCGCTTTGCACATATTAGGTGTTTCAATCAATCATAATACTTGTCCAGTTCCGCATCGCAGGCAGGGTATTTTTTGATTTGCGGATGGTCGTAAACCTTGCCGCGAGCCACCACCATATATGGCTGCTCCAGGGCACGGAAGTCTGCCAGCGGATCACTGTTTGCGATGAGCAAGTCGGCGCACTTGCCCACCTCTACGCTGCCGGTCACATCCCCAAGCCCCAGAATACGAGCGTTGTTTAATGTGGCGGTATAGAGCGCAAACTCCGGTGTAACGCCTACTTCCTTTTGGAAATAATGCAGCTCCCGCCACATATTGTAATGGGTGGTGTACGGACAACCGGTATCTGTGCCCATACCTACCGGCACGCCGTCCGCCAGCGCCGCCCTGGCGCCCAGGATCATATTGTTATACACCAAATTGGAATTGTACTGCACCGCCTCGGTAATGCCCAAAGTCTCTCTTTGGAACTTGGCCATGGGCAGCGCCGGAGACAGGGTGCACACCAACACCGCGCCGCTTTTATGGAAGGCAGCCAGCTCGGTCTCTGACAAAGTAGAGCCATGCTCAATGGAGTCCACACCATTGAGCACCGCTGTGCGTACCCCCTCCGGGCTTTGCACATGGGCAGCCACCTTCAGACCATAGCTGTGGGCGCGATCGCAGCAAGCCTTGATCATATCCGCCTGCATCATCAGCCGACCCGGCTCGCCTTTCACCTTGGCGTCCATCACGCCGCCGGTGATCATCAACTTAATCAGATCCACATTTTGGCCGTGAAGCTGATCCACCATGCGAACTGCGTCCTCCACCGTCTCAGCCGGGTGGGTCACGGAGCCTACCATATGGCCGTGGGGCACACCGATGGCATAGTTGGCTGCTAAGATTCGCGGACCGTCCAGCTTGCCGGCATGGATCCGATCCCGCAGCCGGGTGTCCAAATTATCCAGACCGCCCACCACGCGCACCGTGGTCACGCCGGACAGCAGGCCCTGCATGGCATAGGCGTGACACATGCGCAGCACCAGCGCCCGGGACAAACCGGAGGACAAGGCGATTTTGGTTAGTCGATTGGTGTTCATGGGCTTGTTTTGGGGCTTGCCCCCCGCAGGCAAGTGCACATGTAGATTGATCAGACCGGGCATCAAATACTTGCCGGTCAGATCCACCACCCGGTCCCCCTTATTGGGTGTAATCTTGCCGATCTGTGCAATTCTGTCATTTTCTATTGCCACATCCGTGCCGGGGCGGGGCGACATCTGCTCCGTACCGTCCAGCAGCGTACAATTTTGAAATATCGTTCGCATAAGGCTCCCCCTCCTTTGTTTTGATACTCTCATTATACCGAACCGACAACCAAAAGGCAACCGACCCTTTGTGGCTCTTTTGTCGCATAAAAAGCAATTTGCCGCTTTTGTCGCGCAAAGGAAAGCACCGCGTGCTGCATAAAAGCAAAAACACCTGTGTACCCAGAGATACACAGGTGCAGTTTTTATCCTGTTATTGTGCCGCTTTGGCGGTCATGGCCTGTTGATAAAAAGCAAGCGCTTTATCAATGGCTGCCGTGCCTGCCGGTTCAAAGGGCTGTAACACGCTGAACACATGGGGCAGCGACTGGTTATACTCCGCCTTGGCGTAATCCTTGATCTCTGCCTGCACCCCATGGGCTTGCAGCACTTCGTACAATCGATGGGTCTGTTTGTTAGCCAGGGTGTCGCCGCTGCTGGTGATCAAATAAGTAGGCGGCAGCGCCTGGGCGTAGTCAATGATTTGGTCAAAATCCATGTACGGATAAGTAGCTTTGTCTTTGTAATCCGTGCCCCACATGGGCTTGGTGTACAGGCTGAACAGCCCGCCGTCCCGCATAAAGGCCACCGGCGAGGTAAGCAGCAGCGCCGTCAGCTCCATTTGCGGATCTACTGTGTCAAAGGTTTTGCGCAGCTGGGCACTTTGCATCAGCACCGCGCTGTATGCCGCCAGCTGCCCGCCGGCAGAGTCGCCGGTAAGCATAATATTCCGCATATCGCAGGGATATTGGCTGCCGTGGTCACGAATCCAGCGCAGCGCCCGGGCCACATCCTGCAACTGCTGGTTCACCGTCACATCCGGCACCAGTCGGTAGTTAATATTAAAAACCACATACCCCCGATCCGCCAGAGCGGCGCAGTAGTGGTGGTTCAGTCCCTTTTCCGCATACATCCAGCCGCCGCCGTGAATGTCAATGATCACCGGCAGCTTAGCACCGGGCTGTGTATCCGCCGGGTACAGCACATCTAATGTGTGGTACAGATTGCCGTCCTCTATATAGGCCAGGTCGTTCACTTCCGTCACCGTAGGCGGATTCTGGGCCGCGTGCTTGGCTTTGTCGTCCCCATCGCAGTAGCGCCACACCATCTGCATAATCTTCACCACCGGATTGCGCAGCAACCCCTTGCCGCTGCCGTCGGCGTACTCCACGGTGTCTGAGGAGACCATACCGCCAATGTAAATCACATCGTCCGCCGTGTCCTTGCGGGGCAAAGTGCTCAGTTCAATAAACGCAATAGCCACCACAATCACCGCCAGCAAAACGCCGATCACCACAGCCCAAACCTTCTTTCTGCTCTTTTTCCCTTTCGCCACACCGGCCTGCGCCTGCACAGCCTTTTCCTTTGTTTCCATACCCATTCCCCCTAAAATGTCTATCCGCATTATACTCCATCCTGCCAATCCTGTCAATTTGTAGCAACGCTGCCAAAAGTCGAGAACAGCGGTATTTGCAATTTGGCAAGGGTTTTGGTATGATGAGAACAGAAAGCGGTCGGGTTTAGAGGCGCGATCGATGGACGGGGGTACGGGAATGAAACCGAAAAAGCAATGGGATCACAAGTGGTACACGGAGGAATTTTTGCAACAACTAAAGGCAACGGCGGCGGTGGAGATGGACGGCGATCTGCCCTACATCACCAAATATGCACCGGACGCCGGTTCGCCAAATGGGATTGACCCGCGGCTGCTGGGCGGACCCATGGGCAAAATGGCGCGGTCCACGGGGCTGGTGCCTAATTTCATTCTGGACCGGGTCAAAATTCCGGTAACGCCGAAGATCTTGGCCGGATTCCGTGCCGGGTGTGACCGTGTTTCTTACGCCAAATGCGTACAGGCAAAGATTGAAGTGCGGGACAGCACCGTACCGGCGGCGGACGGTTATCCCATTCCCATTCGCACGTACAACAGTGCCCAATGTGCGCCGGGCAGCCCCTGCCTGTATTTTATCCACGGCGGTGCCTTTGTAGGTGGCACCCTGCGCCCCTATGACGAGGGGTGGAAGCTGTTTGTAGAAAAGTTCCGCATGCCTGTGGTAGCGGTGGATTACCGACTGCTGCCGGAGCACCCATATCCCACGCTGTACGATGACTGCTGCCGCGTACTGGAATGGCTGGGCGGCGACGGTGCCCGGGAGCTGCACATTGACCCAAGGGCCGTTTTTGTGGTAGGTGACAGCGCCGGCGGTAACCTGGCCCAAGGCTGCGCCACCCGCTACAAAGGCACCCACCGAGTGCGGGGGCAGCTGCTGCTCTACCCCACCCTAAACCTGTTTGGCAGCACAGACCGCTACTATCACCCAAAAGAAACAGACTACCACCCGGCGCCGGGACAGCAAAAGCTGGCTATGGGACTGGTGCGGCAAATGGAGCTGCTCTCTCGCTCCGGCAAGTCCTTTTTAGGTATTCCGAAGCCGGACGATCTGTGCAACCCCTACACCTCCGACCCGGCAGGAAACCCGCCCACTTTTCTCTCCGTAGGTGCGCTGGACTACCTGCGCAACGACACGGTGGCTTGGGCACACAAACTGCACGACGCCGGCGTGCCCACCCGCCTGGTCATGTATAACGGCATGGGCCACGGCTTCTTAAACGCCATGGGCGTCTTTCCCCAAGCCGAGGACCTGCTGGACGAAATGGGCGCTTTTATCCAGAATGTCTGTAAAAGCCATCAATAGCCGTTGACTGCGAGCTTTATTCGCTTTTCTAAGCTCTACGCTGCGCAGGTTGCGCGGCAGGCATCTGTGATCAAACGGCGCAAACAAGATCCACCTCTACCGCAACCGGGATGATTTGGCCCAAGTGCTGGTTGGGCGATAAGCATAACGAACACACGCAAAAAACAGCCATCACCGTAAAGGTGATGGCTGTTCGTTTGATATTTATGAAGCAAACAGGGATTATTTCTCTGCGTACTTGTCCTCGCCGTTCCAGGAATACAGCTTACGGATCTCGGCGCCGACTTTCTCCAGCTGATGGTTGGCTTCCATCTCTCTCTTGGCCTTAAAGTGTGCCCAACCGTTGTTGCTCTCGGTGATGAACTTGGAAGCGAAGGTGCCGTCCTGAATCTCTTCCAGAACCTTCTTCATTTCCTTCTTGGTCTCATCGGTGATCAGACGCTTACCGGTCTCGTAATCGCCGAATTCAGCGGTGTTGGAGATGGAGTAACGCATCTTGGCAAAGCCGCCGTTGTAAATCAGGTCAACAATCAGCTTCATCTCATGAATGCACTCAAAGTAAGCATTTCTCGGGTCATAACCGGCCTCAACCAGAGTCTCAAAACCGGCCTTCATCAGAGCGGTTACGCCGCCGCACAGCACAGCCTGCTCACCAAACAGATCCGTCTCGGTCTCGCACTTAAAGGTGGTCTCCAGAATACCGGCACGAGCACCGCCGATACCGGCGCCGTAAGCCAGAGCGATATCCTCACAATGACCGGTAGCATCCTGATATACAGCTACCAGACAGGGCGTACCCTTGCCCTCTTTGTACTCGGAGCGAACGGTATGACCCGGAGCCTTGGGAGCGATCATGAACACATCTACATCGCTGGGAGGCACGATCTGCTTAAAGTGAATGTTAAAGCCGTGGGCGAAAGCCAAAGCCTTGCCGGCGGTCAGGTTCGGTTCAATGTCCTTTTTATAGATGGAAGCCTGCTTCTCATCCGGGGTCAGGATCATGATAATGTCAGCGGCCTTTGCAGCCTCAGCGGTGGTCATAACCTTCAGGCCAACGCTCTCTGCATGCTTCCAGGACTTGGAGCCATCGTACAAACCAACAACTACGTCCACACCGCTCTCTTTCAAGTTCAGCGCATGGGCGTGACCCTGAGAACCAAAGCCGATCACGGCAACGGTCTTGCCTTTCAGGTAATCCAGATTACAATCTTCTTGATGGAAAAGTCTTGCTTCTGCCATTGTAGTTTCCTCCTAAAAAATAAGTTTAATTGAAGTCACAGTGTTGTATGATGTCGCTGTGGTTTCTTAACAATTCACATTATATCCTGTATGATGTCTGTTGTCAATAGGCAATTTAATTTTTTTACAAATGCTCCATGGCGTGGAGAATGTGCAGCCGCATGGCGGTGCGGGCGCCCTCGGCATTGCGTTTCTTAATGAAGTCCATAATCAGCCGATCGTCGTTTAGATTATCAGCGCTTACATCCTTGTCCCGGGTCATGACGATCACGCCTTTTTTGATGGCATTGAAAATCACCGGCATAAACTGCTTCACAAACGCATTGTGCGTGGCATCGGCAATACTCTCATGGAACTTTTGCTCCTCTGCCGTGCGGTCCTCGCCGCTTAAGATCTTCTTTTCCACCTGTTCGCCGTAGTAGCAAATAGCGTCAATTTCTTCCTGCGTTGCCCGCTGTGCGGCCAAAAAAGCGCAATCCGGTTCAAACATCAGCCGCATCTCAAACAGATCATCCAAGCCGGAAGCAATATCGCTCAGATCCGCCGAGTCGATCACCGTATTGGCACTGACAAAGGTGCCCTTGCCCCGCCGAATCTCCAACACACCGCTGGTGGTCAAAATTCGAATGGCCTCCCGCAAGGTGGAACGACTAACGCCCAATTCCGCCGCCAGGTCATTCTCATTAGGCAGCTTATCTCCCACCGTAAAGCGGTGCTGGGTCTCGATCATATTCAAAATCTGCTGTGCCGTACTCTCCGGCAGCATTGCCGATCTTGGCATATTCCTCACCTCTGCTCACATCATAACACAAGTTGTATGCAAAAGTCAAGGCGTTGTCTGACATCTTACAATTATAGAACTGATTTTCTGCCGTTCTTTGTTCACCCTGCACGAATTTGCCCTGCGGGGGTTGTAAATTGTGAACAAATGCTATATGATAAGGATATAAATAAGAGAATATATATAATGGAGCGTAAAAAATGAACAAAGCAACCCAATTACGATACAATATGGAGTCCCTATGCATCTATCAATTCAAGACAGACCCGGTGATGCACAGTCTGCTGCACCTGCTGCGCAGCATAGAAGACGGTGAGGCTGTGCTGGAGACGCAAAGTGCCTTTTTTAGCACACTGGCACCTCGAGACACACTGCGCCGGTATATTTCCAAGTTAATCCTCACCGACGACAATGTATTCAGCAAAGCCGCCGCCGGCGATGCGGCAGACCGTCTGCACCCTGCGATCCTGGATGGTGTAAAAAGCGACCTTGCCAAGCTGGAGGCTATTGCCGACTTGACCCCGGAAGATATTCTGCATGCAGTAGAGAATAAGGACCTGCGGGAAGTGCTGGGCACCCTGCCCCGATGGGAGAACGGCGAAGCGCTGCCGCCCCTGAGCCAAAACTGGGCGGAGCAAACGGAGGTACTGGCTGCATTCCATAAAAGAAACGGCTACGGTCTGTTTGCCAGCTACGCCGCCTTTGAGTGGCGGGATCACGCCCTCTCCCCCATCTCCGCCACAGACCCGATCCAGCTGTCCGATCTGAAGAACTATGAATTGCAGCGGAGCCAGGTGGTGGACAATACAGAGAGCTTTGTTTGCGGACTGCCCGCCAACAACGTGCTGCTGTACGGTGACCGGGGCACCGGCAAAAGCTCCACCATTCACGCCATCCTGAATGCATACAAAGAACAGGGTCTGCGCATGATCGAGATTCCCAAAAGCGCGGTGGAGGAGTTGTCCCTGATTCGGGAGTACCTGGCGGACAGCCCGATGAAATTTATTATCTATATTGATGACCTAAGCTTTGACAGCCAGGACAACGCTTTTACAGAGCTGAAAGCGGCGCTGGAGGGCGGCCTGTCTGCCTGCCAGCCCAATACGCTGATCTATGCCACCTCCAACCGGCGCCACTTGATTAAAGAGAACTTCTCCGACCGGGAGGACGATGTAAACAAAAATGACACCCGCCAGGAACAACTGTCTCTGTCCGATCGGTTTGGACTGACCATTACCTTTATTAACCCGGACAAAAAGGATTATCTGGACATTGTGGAAAAGATTGCCGCCGATCGTGGCCTGCAAGTGGACGCCCAGCGGCTGGACGCTGCCGCCGAGCAGTGGGCCGTGCGCCGAGGCGGTCGTTCTCCCCGTTGCGCCCGCCAGTTTATCGATCATGTGGAGAGCGCTCTGCGCCGGGGCAAAGAATGGTAAAAATTCGTTCGCAAATTATTAAAAAATTTCATTTTTTGTTTACCGAATTCTAAAATTATGAACAAAAAAACCTGCTATGATAGCAGTATCAAAGAAAAGGAGCGAAAACAATGAGCAAAATTCTGGTAGTGGATGATGAATTAAACATCTGTGAATTACTGAAACTATACTTAGAGAATGAGGGCTACACGGTGTTTACCGCCAACGACGGCCAAGCCGCCGTGACCGCCTTCCAGCAGAAGGCACCGGATTTGGTACTGCTGGACATTATGCTGCCCAAGATGGACGGCTGGCAGGTGTGCCGAGAGATCCGCAAGACCTCTTCTGCCCCCATCATCATGCTCACCGCCAAGGGCGAGACCTTTGACAAGGTGCTGGGTCTGGAGTTGGGCGCCGATGACTATGTGGTTAAGCCCTTTGACGCCAAAGAGGTAGTGGCCCGGGTGAAAGCCGTGCTGCGCCGCACCCAAGGCAAAAATGACAACGCCGAGGAAAGCAAGAAAGTGGTCACCTATGACAAGCTGGAGATCAACATTGCCAACTATGAATTGAAAGTCAACGGCGTGCAGATTGACACGCCGCCTAAAGAGCTGGAACTGATCTACCACTTTGCTTCCAACCCCAACCGCGTCTTTACCCGCGACCAGCTGCTGGACGAGGTATGGGGCTTTGAGTTTTACGGTGACTCCCGCACGGTGGATGTGCATGTGAAGCGCCTGCGTGAAAAGTTAGAGGGCGTCAGTGACAAATGGGAGCTGAAAACCGTTTGGGGCGTCGGCTACAAGTTTGAGACCAAGGAATAAGTAATGGCGTTTAAGGATGTACTCGTCGGTAAAAAGCCGGTCAAAAGCAATATCTTTGCCAAATACTTCCTGCTGTTTGCCGCTATCTTTTTGGTCACTCTGACCGTGCTGGGCACCGCCCTGACCCTGATGGTCAACGCCTATTCTCAAAATGAACGCACCAATCTGCTGAAAGAGAATGTGCAAAGCGTATCCGGTACCATCAGTTCCTCGTTGATCATGCAGGACATTAACAGTCGCTACAGCGTGGAAAAAGAGCTGATGTGCGAATCCCTGTATATTATTTCCAACTCTATCGACGCAGATGTATTCGTCTGTGATGTGGAGGGTAATATTATTCTGTGTAAGGAGCGGGCCTATTCCACCCCGTATTTTGGGGAGTTTACCACCTGCGCCCTGCACGACAGCTATTCCATCAGTTCCGCACTGCTGCAACGGGTGTACGAGACCGGCACCGTAACCGGGCGTATTACCGTACGCGGTCAAACCAATTATATTGTAGGCACCACCATCGTTAGCGACGGCGATGTGATCGGCTACACCTTTGCGCAGACCCAAACCGGCGTGCAGTCCCTGGCACTGGCGGTAATCCGCATTTTCCTGCTCAGCGCGCTGGCCTGTTTGATGCTGGCCTTCATCTGCATTTGGCACCTGACCAAAAAGATGGTGACCCCTTTGCAGCAAATGAGCGCTGCCGCCAAGCAATTTGCCATCGGCGACTTCTCTTACCGAGTCAAGGTGCGAGGCTGCGATGAGCTGGCGGATCTGGGCATTGCCTTTAACGATATGGCAGACGCACTGGATAAAACAGAAAGTTCCCGCGCCAGCTTTGTGGCCAATGTGTCCCACGAATTAAAAACGCCTATGACCTCCATTGCCGGGTTTATCGACGGTATTTTGGACGGCACCATCCCCAAAGAGAAACAAAACTATTACCTGGGACTGGTAAGCACCGAGGTGCGCCGACTGAGCCGCTTAGTGGTGGCCATGCTGAATATGAGCAAGATCGAGTCCGGCGAATTCCAAATGAAGCCCAATAACTATGACATCTCTGACCAAATCATTCGTATTCTTTTGACCTTTGAACAAAAGATCGAGAAGAAGAATATTGAGATCATCGGGCTGGAGGACCTGCAGCCCCAGTACATTGTGGCAGACCCGGATATGATCTACCAGGTGATCTACAACCTGTTTGACAACGCAGTGAAGTTTACCAACGAGGACGGCTTTATCAAGGTCACGCTGGAGGATTTGGGCAGTCAAATTCGTGTAAGTATTAAGAACAGCGGCGCCGGCATTCAGGCCGAGGAGCTGTCCCGCGTGTTTGAGCGCTTCTATAAAGTTGACAAATCCCGCAGCCTGGACGCCAAGGGCGCCGGACTGGGATTATATATCGTAAAAATGATGGTGGAAATGCACTCCGGCAGAATTTATGCCAAGAGTGAAGACGAAAACACCGCGGAATTCGTATTCACCCTACCCAAGGCATTCACCCCCGTCAATAAAAAAGGAGCAAAAGAAGCATGAGCGACTATGAACAGAACCCGATAAACGGCAGCCAGCCCCCCCAGGGAGACAGCCAACCGAACACCGGCTATACGCCATATCAACAACCGGGCACCTATTACACACCACCCCAACCGGAGCAGTCCCAAACGCCGCCCACCGGCGACAACGGCACCACCTATCACTACGCCTACCACAGCGGCAACCAGCCCGGCGCAGCCTATAACGGCCAGCAGACCGGTGCCGCTGACCATACCGCCCAGGCACAGCCCACCGGCCAGACTTACGGCACTCCCACAGAGCCGCCGGAGCCGGGCAAGCCGGAAAAAAAGAAGAACAAAAAGACCATTACCATCGTGGTGAGCGTGCTGGTGGTGTGTGTGGTGATCGCCGTTACCGGCATTGTACTGGCAGCCACCGGCGTACTCTCCGGGGATAAGGAAGAAAAAACAGACGGCACCTCCACCTCTCAGGACAGCGGATCTGACACCCAGACCGTTAGCGGCGGCAGCGTGGCAACCAAGGACGACAGCGGCAACCTGACTGTTGCCGGCGTAGCCAAAAAAGCCATGGACTCCTGCGTGGGTATTACCGTCTATTCCAAGCAGAATTCCTACAGCAACTTCTACGGCTACGGCTCCAATAACAGCTCCGACAGCAGTGACAACCAGCAAGCCAGCGGCGAGGGCTCCGGCGTGATTATGAAGGAAGCGAACGGCAAGACCTATATTATGACCTGTGCCCATGTGATCGCCGACGGCAGCAGTTTTAAGGTGACCCTGAATAACGGCAAAGAATACACCGCCACAATGGTGGGTGCCGACAGCCAAACGGACATCGGCGTGCTTTCCATTGAAGCCACCGGGCTGCAAGCAGCTACCTTTGCCGACAGCAAAAGCCTAACCGTCGGCGAGCAAGTGGTGGCCATCGGCTGTCCCGGCGGTCTGGAATTCAAAAACAGCGTCACCAGCGGCTATATTTCCGCTTTGGATCGCCCGGTGGAAAGCTCCATCGGCTACGACAACGAGTGTATCCAAACGGACGCAGCCATCAATCCGGGCAACTCCGGCGGCGCGCTGTTTAACATGCAGGGTCAGGTGATCGGCATCAACTCCTCTAAGATCGCCTCCACCGAATACGAGGGTATGGGCTTTGCAGTGCCCAGCTCCACCGCTGTGGATACCGCCAACAGCCTGATTAAGAACGGCTATGTAGCCGGTCGCGCCAAGATCGGCGTCACCTACAACACCATTACCAGCTACAACAACGCTGACGCCATCCTCTCCGCCCTGACGGAAAAGGGCTTTAAGAACGCCAAGGGCACCATGGTAATCAACCAAGTGAGCAGCGACTCTGACCTGGCCGGCAAACAGGTAAAGCAGTACGATATGATCGTAGCCGTCAATGGCAAGACCATGACCTCCACTGATGTAATGACGCAGGTGCTTTCCGATAGCAAGCCCGGCGACACCATCAAGCTGACCATTGCCCGCATTGAGGGCAACCAGATCAAGACCTTTAAGGTAGACTGCAAGCTGATTGAAAGCAAAGGCAATTAACCGCGCATAAAAAAGAAAGTGCCGAACCGTAACGGTTCGGCACTTCCTTTTTATTATTGATTGCTTACAGCTCGGCGATCACTTCTACCTCGCACAACACACCCTTGGGCAGGTCCTTAACGGCCACGCAGGAGCGGGCAGGCTTGGCGGTAAAGTAGGTGCCATACACCTCATTGAACTTGGCAAAATCCGCAATATCTGCCAGGAAACAAACGGTCTTTACTGCCTTATCCAGAGAAGTACCGGCAGCCTCAACCACGGCTTTCAGGTTCTCACACACCTGGCGAGTCTGGGCCTCAATGGTGGTGGCCTCCACATTGCCGGTGGCCGGATTAATGGCGATCTGGCCACTGGTAAACAACAAATTGCCGGTTTTCACCGCCTGGCTGTACGGACCGATGGCGCCGGGAGCGTTGTTGGTGCTTACATATTCCATAATCATTCTCCTTTATCTCAGCTGCAGACCTCAAAGCCTGCGCTTGTCAATGCCTGTTTGATAGACTCAATGTGGGCGTTGTCCCGTGTCTCAATCCCCAGTTTTAAGAAACAGTCGGTAATATTCATATCCAAATCCGTGCTGTCATAGTTGACGCTGACCACATTAGCGCCCTGCTCCGCAATAATGGAGGACACGCCGCTAAGCTGGCCCGGCTGGTCAGACAGTGCAATGGTAATGTCCGCCGTGCGGCCGCCCATCTTCAGCCCGCGCTCAATCACACGGGAAAGAATGGTCACATCAATATTGCCGCCGCTGAGCAGGCAGCACACATTCTTGCCCTCAATATCCGGAATTTTGCCGGCCATCACAGCAGCCACCGGAACAGCGCCTGCGCCCTCTGCAATGAGTTTTTGCTGCTCTAAGAGGGTCAGAATCGCCAGGGCAATCTCATCATCGCTGACGGTAACAATGCCGTCCACATACTGCTTAACAAGTTCAAAGGTGTTATTGCCCGGGGTCTTTACAGCGATACCGTCGGCAATGGTCTGCACCTTGCCAAGGGTCTCGATCTGATCGTCCTGCACCGCATTAAGCATAGAAGGTGCACCTTGCGCCTGTACGCCGTAAACACGCACACGAGGGTTCATCTGCTTAATGGCAAAGGCCACGCCGCTGATGAGACCACCGCCGCCAATAGGCACCACCACAACATCTACATTCTCCAACTGATTCAGGATCTCCAGACCGATGGTACCTTGACCGGCAATCACATCTTCATCATCAAAAGGATGAATAAAAGTGTAGCCTTTCTCCTCTTTCAGCTCCAGCGCTTTTTTGTAAGCGTCATCATACACGCCCTTGACCAGGCACACCTTGGCGCCATAGCGTTTAGTGGCCTCCACCTTACTGATGGGCGCACCGTCCGGCAGGCAGATCAAAGACTGAATACCATTCTTGGTAGCAGCCAGCGCCACGCCCTGGGCATGGTTACCGGCGGAGCAGGCAATCACGCCCCGCGCCTTTTCCTCATCGGTCAGCTTGCTGATCTTATAGTAGGAGCCACGGATCTTAAACGAACCGGTGACCTGCAAATTCTCTGTTTTTAAATACACATTTGTACCCGGGTGAATATTGGGCGCCAGGATCATATCCGTCTCACGGATCACCTCACGCAACACCTGAGAGGCCTGATACACTTTATCCAGCGTCAACACAAACATTCCTTCTTTCGACTCTATATATAATATAAGATTTTAATACGCTGCCGGGGTTTTGTCAACACTTTTTATGCCGTCCAGGTCCACCGGCAGTTCCCGGTTCGCAGTTACCGTATCCGGGGTCACCCGGCAGTCCACAGCCCGCACCTCTACACCGGCAGCTCGGGCGTCACACAGCGCCCGACAAAAAGCCGGATCCGTCTCCCAGTTGGGTCGAAATGCGGTGCACCCGCCCATCTGCACAATAAGAAGCGCCATGGCACGGTAGCCCTGCGCCACCGCCTGCACCAGCTCTCCCATGTGCTTGGTACCCCGAACAGTGGGTGCGTCCGGGAACACTGCCCACTCTCCCTGCCGCAGGGTCACGCCCTTCACCTCCACAAACAGCCGCTGTCGGTCATTTTCCGCATAAAAATCCAGCCGAGAGGCACCAAAGCGCACCTCCGGTTGCACCAAGGTAGGCGACGACAAGATCGCCCCGGCGCGCAGTAGCTCCCCGGCCACCTGATTGGGCGCCGCCGCATCCATATTCACCGGGCCAAAAGGCGTTTCCACCGTCACCAGGTCGTAGGCGGTCTTACGATTTGGGTTGCTGCTCTTTTCCAAATACACCGTAGCGCCGGGCACCAGCAATTCCCGGCAACGGCCGGTGTTCTTCACATGCACCGTCTCCAGCCTACCGTCCACCGTACAGTGGGCAATAAACCGATTGGGCCGCTCCAAAAACACCGCTTTATGAATATCTGAATACTGCATACATAAAGCCTACCCCACCGGCGACCATTTGTCAATCCCCCGGCAGGTTTCCGCTATTTTCTATTGACTTTGCCGTTCAACTCCTATAAAATGGAAAGTGATATTATATGTTGGAGGACACCCACATGACCAAGATGAAAAAGATCCTTGCTGTGGCTCTGTGCGTACTGCTGCTGGGCAGCGCATTTGCCGGCTGCTCCGGCAAGAAAGCAGAACAGACCACGGAAATTACAGACGAAACCCTGCTGATCGCCTACACGGCAGACAACGCCCCCTTCTTCCAGATAGATGAAAAGGGCAATGCCAGCGGGTTTGAGGCCGACCTGATCGCTAAGATTTTTGACAGCATTAAGGACGACTGCAAAAACTACGCCTATGTGAAGGTGGAGCCGGGCTACCGCCTGGGTGAGGAGACCGCCTATACAGACAAGGACGGCAAGACCTATATTGCCTACATGGCCGTAGGCGGACTGCAAAAGAACGACGGCACCAATAACGAGGATTACAGTTTCACCAACACAGTCATCAGCAACCGAGTGGTGACCTTGGTAAAGAAAGACAGCAAGATTAAAGATTACAGCAATCTGGGCGGCGCCAGGCTGGCTGTGGTGAGCAAGGCAGCGCAGAATGCACTGGCAGATAACGCCGTGATCGCCGATCGCAGCGCAAAGACCACCACCGTTTACAAAACGGCACAAGCGGCCTTTACCGCTCTGTACCAAGATAAGGCAGACGCTGTGATCATCGACGAGTTTGATCTGCGCACCTTAGACTTTGTCTTAGACGGAAAGAAGCAAGCCTTGTCTGACTGGACAACAGAGTTGAACGGTCAGTTGGACACGGTGGAATACGCCTTTGCCACCGCCAAGTATGACCGACTGAAGGACGATATCAACGAGGCGCTGCTGGAGCTGAAAGACCCCAAGTACAACGACAAAGACGAATTCACCCCCATTGTGGAGCAATACTTTGGCTATAACGCCTCCAACTTCTCATACATCCCTGCAGACAAATAAGTAGCGTACATCACTCACACCTGTGGCCACCCCACAGGTGTTTTTTGTAAGGGAAGCATAAACAGAATTTGGCACCCCTTGTTGCAAGAGGTGACTCCCCGCAGTGCGGGTAGATGTCGCGTAGCGACGAGGGGACGGGCACCGGTTAGGTGCTGGCGCGCTTGCGCGTCTGAGGGGATAAAACAAGCTCTGTATAATTGCCCTTGCAATCTAAAAAAAAACCGCCTGACCTACCGGTCAAGCGGTTTTCCTTTTTATGCACTTATACAGGTATATACTCCACTGCGTCCACCGGCACACCGTCCCGGTAATACACCCGGGGCACCCGGCGGGCAATGCGGCAGGGCAGCTCATAATTGAAGCTGTGGGCCAGACCGGACACCTCCTCCATACTGAGGGTTTCGTTGCCGTCCGTTCCCACCAAGGTGACCGGCGTACCTACTTGCACACCGGGTATCTCCGTCACGTCCACCATAAACTGGTCCATACACACACGCCCGAGAATCGGTGCGCGCTTGCCGCCAATGAGCACCTGGCCCATGCCGGATAAGCAGCGGGGATAACCGTCTGCATAACCCACCGGAATGGTAGCGACTCGGCGGGGAGATGGAGTGGTGTATGTACCGCCGTAGCTGATCTCCCGCCCCGGCTCCAAAGTCTTTACATGGCTGACCCGAGCCACCCAGCGCAGCACAGGCTGCAAGGGCAACAGGGATTTGTCCACCTCTTCCGAGGGATACAGACCGTACAAAATAATCCCCGCCCGCACCATATTAAAGCTACCGCCCAGGCGCATAATCCCGGCGGAATTGTTCAGGTGTTTAATCGGAATTTCCACCCCGCGCTGCTCCAGCAAATCGCAAAACTGCAAGTACCGCTGCCGCTGGGCCTCCGCCTTAACAAAACTGGTTTCGTCCGCCGTGGCAAAGTGGCTGAAAAGCCCCTCCGGGTAAATCCCCGGCAAATCGCAAATGGCCTTGCAAATATCCGCGCTCTCTTCATTCACCTGGAAGCCGATACGGCTCATACCCGTGTCCAGTGCAAAGTGAAAAGGCACCTGCTTGCCCTGGCGCACCGCCTCCGCCGACAGTGCCTTGGCTGCCTCCATGGAGAAGATCGGCAGTCGCACATTTTGTTCTACCGCCCGAGGAAAATCGTCCGGAAATACCGGTCCCAATACCAAAATGGGCAGGGTTACACCTGCTCGGCGCAGTTCCATTGCTTCTTCAATACAAGCCACACCGTAAAAATCGAAGTTCTCTTCATACCGGCGGCCGATATACGCCGCACCGTGACCGTAAGCGTCCGCTTTAATCACACCCAGCAGCTTCGTATCCGGCCCGATCTTTTGCCGAATGGCGGCAATATTCGTCTCCAACGCATTTAAGTTAATTTGCGCTTGGGTTCTCTCATACATCTGCAATCACCTCCGCCAAAGGCGCAACGGCAATGCCATTCTCTGCAAAGGCGCTGCGCAGCGCCTGCACAAATTCCAGTGCACGGGCACCGTCGCCGTGGACGCACACCGAGTGCGCCACCACCGGAATATCCTCACCGGTATAAGCCGTCACTTTCTGTTCTTTAACCATACGCACCACCCGGTCAATGGCCGTGGCGGTGTCTGTAATCATAGCGCCGGGCTTGCGCCGATCCCGCAGGCTGCCATCCGCCTCATAAGCACGGTCGGCAAACACCTCGCAGCCAAAGGACACGCCCTGCTCTTTCGCTGCCTGTTGCAGACAGGAGCCCGCCGGTGCCAGCAGCACCAGCGCCGGGTCAAAATCCCGCACCGCGCGGGTCACCGCCCGCGCCAGTTCCAAATCCTTGCAAGCCATATTGTACAAAGCACCGTGGGGCTTCACATGCTGCAAGAGAGCGCCGTTTGTCCGGCAAAAGCCGGCAAGCGCGCCAATCTGATACAGCACATCCCCATAGGCCTGGTCCGGGGTCACCGCCAGCTGCCGCCGACCGAACCCCACCAAATCCGGGAACCCGGGGTGGGCGCCCACCGCCACACCCTGCGCCCGGCAGGCTGCCACCGTGGCCCCCATCACAGAGGGGTCACCGGCATGGAAACCGCAAGCCACATTGGCAGAGGACACCAGCGCCAGTACCCGATCATCCGACCCGATGGTGTAGGCGCCAAAGCTCTCGCCCAAATCCGAATTCAAATCCACTTTATACATAAATCAAGCTCCAAAAAATCAATATTTCAGCATGGTATTGGGCACATCGGTAATGAGCATGTGCCCCGGTGCGTGGGTAATGGCAAAGGGCACCTTGGCCGCCATCACCGCTGCCTGAGGGGTTACCCCGCAAGGCCAAAACACCGGCACCTCGCCCGGTCGAATGGTCACGCTGTCGCCGTAATCCGGGCAGTGCACATCGGCAATGCCGATGGCTGCCGGGTCGCCGATCTGCACAGGCGCGCCGTGCACGCGGGGCATGGCAGAGGTGACCTGCACGCTGCGCACCACCAAATCATGGGGAATGGGACGCATGGAAACCACCATATTGCCGTGAAATACGCCTGCAGGCTCCAGGGCCAAATTGGTATTGAACATGGGCACATTGCGCCCTTCTTCAATATGCCGCACCGGCACCCCCGCCTGCAAAAGCTCACTCTCAAAGCTAAAGGAGCAGCCGATCAGGAAGTACACCAAATCGTCCTGCCAATAGGCGGAAATATCCGTTACTTCTTCCACCAGCTCCCCTGCCCGCCAAATGCGGTACTTGGGAAAGGCGGTACACACATCGTCACCGCGGGCCATGGCGCCCATTTGGCGGCAGCCCGCCTCGCCCACCTCTAAAATGGGGCAAGGTCGGGGATTGCGCATACAAAAAAGCAAAAAGTCAAAGGCCTGTGCCTTCGGCAAAATGCAAAGGTTGGCCTGGGCATATCCGGCGCACATGCCAGAGGTCTGGCCCTGTAGCTTGCCTGCGCTGATCAGCGCCCGCACATCCCGAGGCGCCCAATCGCTGTAATCCATTCTATATCCTCCTATGCCGAAAGGCAATATTTTTTACCAAAAAAGCAAATTGTCCAGCCATTTTTCCTGCTGCCGGGCGATCTTCTCTGCCTCTTGCACCGTAATGGGCACAAAACGCACCGCATCCCCCGGCCGTGCCTGCGCCAACAGCGACACATCGCAGCTGATCACTGTAGCGATCTTGGCATAGCCGCCCACCGTTTGGTGATCGCTCATCAGTACAATGGGCTGACCGCTGCCGGGCACCTGCACACTGCCCCGTACAATCCCGTCAGAGCAAATATCCACTCCGCCGTCTGCCGTCAGTGCTGAACCCTCCAGCCGCAGGCCCATACGGTCGCTCTTTGGCGTCACGGTATAAGGCTTGCTGTAAAAATCCTTCCGTGCAGCCGGGTCAAATCGGGCTGCCTGAGGGCCGTCAATACACCGCAGCGTAAACGGCGGTGCAAAGGTCACCGGCGGAATATGCCAAGGCGTCGGATCGCCGATAGGCAAACAAAAATCGCCGGTGGTCAGCACATCGCCTGCTTGCAGGGCGCAACCGTCCAGTCCGCCCATTTGAATTTTCAGATCCGTGGAGCGGCTGCCCAACACCACCGGCACATCCATGCCGCCGGACAGTGCTAAATAGCACCGCAAACCGGTGCGGGCAGCGCCCAGTTGCAGACGGTCGCCGCTGCGCACCTCATAGGCACGGTAATTTTCAATGGGTTTTCCATTTAATGTGGGGGCAAAGTCGCCCCCTGCCAGAGCAAAATAGCCCTCTCCGACAAACCGGGCAGAAATACCGGTAAGCGTCATCTCCAGTACCGCACAGCCTCGGCAGTTGCCCACCAGCCGATTGGCAATCTGCATAGAAGTTAAGTCCATCGCCCCGCAGGTGCAAAAGCCCAAGTGTGCCACCCCGGTGCGCCCCAGGTCCTGCACAGTGGTCAAAGCACCGGGGGCGTCGATCAGCAGTCGCATACCGGCACCTCCTCCACTTGTACCGTATAAGTGCCCGCTGCCACTGCCCGAGCGATTTCTTCATACTCGGCAGGCGAGATAGGCACAAAATGCACCAAATCCCCTGCCCGGTACAGAATCGGCTCCGGCCGCTGCCGGTCAAATACAGACACCGGTGTGCGCCCCAGCAGCTGCCAGCCGCCGGGAGAAGCCAGCGGGTACACCCCGGTTTGCGCACCGCCGATTCCCACACTGCCCGCAGGAATACAGGTGCGTGGGCTGTCCAGCCGCGGCGTATGCAGCCGAGGGTCCAGCCCCCCTAAATAGGCAAAGCCGGGCAAAAAGCCCAGCATATAAATCAAATAATCCGGTGCACTGTGCAGCGCAATCACTTCCTGCGCAGACAGACCGCTGTGGTGGCAAACAAAGTCCAAATCCGGCCCATAGTCGCCGCCGTAACACACCGGCAGCCGAAACACCCGCCGCCGATCCTGCCCGGCCACAGACAGACTGTCCAGCAGTCGCCGCAGTTGCCGCTGCAACGCCTTTGCAGAAATCACCGTGCAGTCATAGCACACGGTCAGATCCGCATAGGCGGGGATCAAGTCTGTAATCCCACGCAGGCCGGCGCTGCCAATGGCTCCTTGCAGGGCGGTGACCCGGCGATTGATTGCCGGGTCGATTCCGTCCCCCAAGTGCACGGTAAGGGCGCCCTCGCCGCACTGTAAAAAGGAATAGTTCATCGGTTATTCTCCGTAATAGCCGTCAAAATAGCCCTTGGCAATGGTGTCTGCAAACCAGCCACTGGTCTTTTGCACCACCTTGGGCGGGTAGCTGATCAGCTCTTTCATCAACTTCACCAATGGCAGGTTGATGCTGCGGCCAAAGCCGTCTATGCTGGGAATATTGCGCCCATACATATCCAGAAGCCCGGCTCGCGCCGCCTCCTCCATGGCTCGCTGCTGCACCTCCTCAGATTGAAACAGATCCGCATTGCCCAGCAAATACGCCGTAGCTGCCATCATGGCATTGCAGCCCCAGTCAGAGCAAGTAGCAGTAATCAGGTTATCCGCTGTGCTTTCCACCAAAATACCGCCGCCGCAGGAGCATTCGCACTCACCGTCGTCTGCATGGGGCACATATTTGCGGATATGGTCGCCAATGGCCGCCATACCGATCTCGTTGCCTAAATCACCGATGGAAAGATTGTAAATGCCCCGCGCCTTGCAGGCGTTAAAGAGCACATCGCTCTTGGCCTCCAGCTCCGTTAAGCATTTGCCCACCGCGTTATGGTACGCACCCTTGGCATTGCGCCCGGGTGCCTCATTGGTGATCACCGCCGCCGGAACGCCTTTTGCCAACAGCGCCTCCGCCTGGGCAGGCGCCTCTCGGTCGTCCTTGGTAAAGGGCACGGCGCACATGGAGAACGGGTATTCCTGCGCCTCCTCTACCGTGTCATACAAATGGAAGCCCAGTACCATGGCCAACCGCCGCACCGCCTCCATACATTCCTCCGGCACCACCAGTACCGGGGTGCAGTCAAAGGCTTTAATCAAAAAGCGCGCCAGCATCATAGAAGACACCATGCCGTCCGTCTCCGGCTGCTTCCAGGGCAACAGTACAAAGCCGGTGATGATATATACCAAATCGCCCGAGTGGATATGCGCCACCAGACCCTTGGCCGCATGCACAGACAGCGGCTCTCCGGCATAGTCCCTAGCCGCCCGGTATAGAATACGGCACACACCGTACCCTCGCGGATCCAGGGTCATTAAGCTGTCCAAATTCTCACCGATATTATACAGTGTCAGTTCTTCATTGGTCATTGCAGTTGTCCCCTCTCGTCCGATTTAGCGGGCCGTTGCGTCCATAAAGTCCGCTACCAAAGCGTCCTGCAAATCTTTCAGCATCTGCGGCGCTTTACCGCCCACCGGTTGGCCGTCAATACTCTCTGCTGCCAGGCAGAAGGAACCGGAGGAGGACACGATGACCTCATCCGCCGCCATCATCTCTGCCACGGTAAAGGGCGTTTCATCTACTGCATAGCCCAGCTTCTTGCACATTTTGATCAAATGGGCACGCGCAATACCCGGCAGAATATAATGATCGGTGGGATGGGTCTTAAACACGCCGTCCTGAATAATAGACACATTGGAGTGCGCGCACTCGGTGACAATATCGCCCCGATGGAACACGGACTCATCGCACCCGGCCACCGCCGTGCGCTGGGCTGCCATACAAGAGGGCAGCAGATTCAAAGTCTTAATATTGCAATGGAGGAAGCGCGTATCCTCCGTGGTAATCAGATTGATTTTTTTATAGGTATCCTGTACAGAACAGGGAGTCAGCACAATCCACAAATTGGCCGGTACTTTGTCCGGATCCGGATACGCGTGGTTGCGCATCGCGGTGCCACGGGTCACCTGCCAATAGACGAACTGCTCGCCGCAGTCCACCTTTTCCACCATCTCCGTAAGCAGGGCGCCCATCTCCGCCTTGGTCTGCGTCAGGCGAATACCCAAAAGTGCCGCACTGTTATAGAAGCGATCCAGATGCTCATCCAGCGCATAAATCACATGATTGCGGCTGTAAGTGGCATCATAGCAACCGTCGCCGAAAAAGCACACACGATCCAGCATGGGCACCTGCATTTCCTCCAGCGGGCCAAACTTGCCGTTGTAATAACCTAAATTCTCCATATCCCATATCCTCCTAAAAAAGACAATAGGGCACCAAAGCGAAAAAAGCTCCGTTGCCCTTATCCAATACTATATCACTTTCCAGCGCAAAAGTAAAGATGACCGGAAGATAATCCGCACAAGGTGTTTATCCGACTACCGTCCGACACTAAATTACCCCCGTTGCCGACCGAGATCGCGCCTCTTTTGCAAAAGCCGGATACAGTATATCAGCATTTGTACGCAAAATTTGTCAAACCCTGCGGCAAACCGTCATACCCGGCAGATTTGTATAAAAAATCCACAAATTTCCAATTTTTTTCTCAATTTGGTTGACATTACGAGTCGAATTCTCTATTATTAGAGCTGAAACAGCAGAAAAAAATAAGCGCCTACAATGCCTGCTGCTTTGAAAATGAAAAAAGGACGGAAAAATCATGCTTATTGAAGAACTCGCTCAGGAATATCGAACACAATATAATGTTTTGTGCGCCAAGATGGACGGACTGCGCCCACTGCTTTCCGTCTATGGCGGAGAGGATCTGTACCGCCTGCGCAGAAAGCTGCGCACCTACTACGAAATGGCCTGCGAATGCCGCCACATTGCTACCATACTGGAAAGCTACTACGATGAGGAGGACGGCGTATGACAGATATGATTGAAAACTGCTGCTTTGCCTCCCCGTCCCAAACGGAGCCGGACACCCAAACCATCACCCGCCGTGCCTTGCTGGCCGTGTTGCCCATGGTGCTGGAACAGGAACTGAGCCCACGGCAGCGCACCTGCCTGCGTGCTTTTTATGTAGACGGCAAAAGCCAAACGGAAATTGCCCGGAGGCTGGGTCTGTCTCAAGCTACGGTCAGCTACCATATCCATGCAGCAAAGGCGGCAGCCAACCGGCTGCTGCACTACTGCCAAATTGCCGTGGCCAAGGCCAATGACTGCTGGCTGGAAGCAGAGAACAACGGACTCTGATTCCTCTATCTGCACAGACGATACAGCAGCGGCAAGTCTGCGAACGCCCAAGGCGTTACCGCCGCCAACACCTGAAAAGCGCACCTGCACACGGTGCGCCGCAAAAAAGAACAGCGCACCTCAGTTCATCCTATGAGGTGCGCTATATTTTGTGTGTATTTTTATGTATACATCAGAATGGCGATTAGGAAAAAAACGGCATAGAGCACCACCTGATGGCCCATATAGACCCACAGGCTGTTGCGTCCCAGCCAGCACAGCACCCGGCTGTGGCGGCGGTAAAAAGGCGCCGGCAGACGGCCGTCCCGTACATAGGTCCCGGCAAAGGCCCCCAACAGAAATAAAAAGAACCAAGGGATCAAAGCAAAATAGTCGGCGGACCGGAAGCTGCTGTTAAAAAAGCCCAAGGGCATCAGCCAGTTGGTACGAAACAGCGCCGCAGGCAAATGCACCAAACCAAAGACCATGGTATGCTTCGGCTCACTGACCCCATAAGTCGAAAAGAACAGCAAACCGCAAACAAGCATGCCCAAACGTGGCGAAATCTTCTTCATCACCGGCAGCAGCAAACCGGTGAGGATCATGCAGCAGCCCAGGCAGGAAAGAATACCAAAGTAGATCTTCGCACCGGTGATACCCATTAAGGGCAGCACCCAAACGGTAACCCCGGTGATCACCAAACCGCAGCCCAGCACCACTGCGCCCCGGCGTACCGGATTACGGGACAGGCGGGAGCAAATGCCGGATATCAGAATAAACAGCCCCCAAAAGATAGGCTGCACGGTACACAGAGCGTCAAACACTCGGTAGCCCCAGGACAGCTGCAACACATCGCCCACATCCAAAAAGGCGTGGTGCACCACCATACAGAGAATGGCAAATCCCCGCAACTCGTCCAGCAAATAAATGCGGGGACGGGCAGATTTTGGCTGTTTTTGGCGTTTTTGTCTCACCGGAGCACCTCCTGTTCCAAGGCTTTGGGTTATTTTACCACAAAAGCGGCGGTTTGTACACGCAATTTTTGACACACCGTGGCAAAGAATTGCGCTTTATAATTGTATATGAAATGGAAGTGTGCTATAATACGGTGAAGTCTTAAAAAATACAGAAAACGGCGATCCGCCGAGAGGAGCATGTATATGAAAACCGCTGTGGGCGAAGTGCAGGGCGAGGCCCTGACCCTTGTAAACACCACCAATACTGCCATTGCCGCCGAGTCCGGCTCGCTGCCGGTACTGGGCACCCCCTTTATGCTGGCCCTGATGGAAAAGGCCACCTGCGAGGCGGTGGCAGACCTGCTGGAGGACGATGAGACCACCGTGGGCACGGCCATGAACATTACCCACATCAAGGCCAGTGCCATTGGCGAGGTAATCACCGCCAAGGCTATACTGACAGAGGTGGACGGGCGCAAGCTTACCTTCCATGTAACCGCCCGCAACGACAAAAATGAGCTGGTGGGCAGTGGCTCCGTAGAGCGCTTTGTGGTACTGGCGGAAAAATTCTTAAGAAAGGTCGAGGGAAAATGAGATTTTCTGCGGTAATCTTTGACTTTGACGGTACCCTGTGCGACACCGGCCCGGGCATTATGAACAGCGCCGCCTATGCGCTGGAGGCCTATGGCTTTGAAGTGCCCCGGGAGCCGGGCGCCCTGCGCTGCTTTATCGGGCCGCCACTGCTGGTGACCTTTCAGGAGCAATTTGGCGCAGATGCAGCCACAGCCCAGGCACTGGTACAAAAATACAGAGAGCGCTACAACGGCGCCATTCTCAATGAGAGCATGCTTTACCGGGGTATTGTGACCTTGCTGGAGAACTTAAAAGCGGCAGGCATACGCATTGGCATCGCCTCCTCCAAGCCCAAGCGCTACATTGACCAGCTGCTGGCACACTTTACCATTGACAAATTCTTTGACGCAGTGTGTGGCGTGGATTTTAACACCGACTGCGAAAGCAAGGCCAGCATTATCGCCCGCTGCCTGCAAGAGCTGGGGGTCACCCCGGAAAAGGCACTGATGGTAGGCGACAAAAGCTACGACATCAACGGCGGCAAGGCCAACGGCTTAAAGACCGTGGGCGTAAACTGGGGCTACGGCAGCAAGTTTGAATTTATTGAAGCCGGCGCCGATTTTCAAGCGGAGAAGCCCATGGACATTGAAGCCATTGCACTGGGCTTTTTTGAGCAAACGGAGGAATACGGCGGCATTTATAACGGCCGCATTCTCACCCTTCACTGCGACACGGTGACTATGGTGGACGGCGCGGAAGAAAAGCGGGAGGTTATCGACCACCCGGGCGGCGTGGCCGTAGCCGGACTGACAGAAAACAAAGAACTGCTGCTGGTGCGCCAGTTCCGCTATCCTTACAAAGAGATTTTGCTGGAGATCCCCGCCGGCAAGCTGGAAAAGGGCGAGGATCCCTTTGAAGCAGGTAAGCGGGAGTTCAAAGAGGAATGCGGCGCTACGGCAGACAGCTACTTCTCCCTGGGAGAGGTGTACCCCTCCCCCGGTTACTGCGGCGAGATCATTCACCTGTACGGCGCTGCCGGGCTGCACTTTGGGCAGCAGCATTTAGATGAGGGCGAGTACCTGGATGTGGTGCGCATGCCTCTGGACGAAGCGGTGCGCCGGGTAATGACCGGTGAGATCAAAGACGCCAAAACCGCCATCGCCATTCTGAAATTAAAGGAACGAATCAATCCATGATCTATTTAGATAACGCAGCCACTACCCGACCCTGCCCGGCCTGTGTGGCGGCCGTGAGCAGCATGCTCACCGACCACTTTGCCAATCCCTCCAGCCTGCACGGTCCGGGGATTGACGCCATGAAAGAGATCATCGCCGCCCGCAGCGCGTTGGCAGACGCTCTGGGGGTGGAGCGAGACACGCTGACTTTCACCTCCGGCGGCACAGAGGCCAACAACCTGGCTCTGTTCGGTGCAGCCTATGCCAACCGGCGGCGGGGCAAGCGCATTGTGACCACCGCCATAGAGCACGAAAGCATTATACAAACCGCCGACCAGTTGGAGACAGAGGGCTTTGAGGTCATTCGCCTGCAGCCGGACAAAACCGGCAATATTACAAAACAGCAGATTGAAAGCGCCATCACCCCGGACACCATTTTGGTCTCCGTCATGCGCATCAACAACGAAGTGGGCAGCATTCTGCCGGTGGAGTGCATTCGCCGGGCGGTACAAAAGGCCGGCGCACCGGCGCTGATCCATACCGACTGTGTGCAGACCTTTGGCAAGGTGCCCCTGCGACCGGATAAGTTGGGGGTAGACCTGATGACCGTCACCGCTCACAAGATCCACGGTCCCAAGGGGGTAGGCGCTCTGTATGTGCGCAAGGGCGTGCGTATTCTACCCCGCACCTTTGGCGGCGAGCAGGAGAAAAAATTGCGTCCGGGTACGGAGGCAGCGCCCCTGATCGCCGGGTTTGGCGCTGCGGTATCGGCACTGCCGGATCTGCGTGCGCAGAACGCCGCCGTCAAAGAACTGAACGCTTATACGAAGAAACGGCTGGCAGAGATCCCCGGTCTGACCTTTAACAGCGGCGACCAGGCCTCGCCCTATATCATCAATATTTGCGTGCCCACCTTTATGCGCAGCCAGACCATTATTCAGGAGCTGTCCGCCAACTACGGCATTTGCGTCAGCAGCGGCTCCGCCTGCGCCAAGGGCAAGCGCTCCCATGTGCTCACCGCCATGGGGCTGCCGGAGCAGGTGATTGACAAATCCATTCGCCTAAGCTTTAGCGGCCAAAGCACGCAGGCAGAAGCAGACGCCTTTGTAGACGCGCTGCGCGACCTGGTAAAAAAACACCCAAAGGAGTAACCTATGCGAGAGATCGTACTGATTAAAAACGGCGAGTTGGCACTAAAGGGACTGAACCGCAGTTCCTTTGAAGATGTGCTCATTAAGAATATGCGTCGCCACCTGGCGCCCTTGGGCACCTTCCAGTTTACCAAGAGTCAAAGCACCATTATGGTGGAGCCGGAGGACCCGGACACGGACCTGGACGACACGGTAGACGCGCTCACCCGCGTGTTCGGCATTGCCGCCCTGTCCCGGGCCGCCGTGTGTGAAAAAGATATAGAGGACATTGCAGCCACGGCACTGGAATACCTAAAGGAGCCGCTGGAGGACGCCAAAACCTTTAAGGTAGAGGCCAAGCGCAGCGACAAAAAATTCCCCATGAAATCGCCGGAGATCTGCCGAGAGATGGGCGGTCGTATTCTGCGCCGCTTTCATCATCTCAAAGTAGATGTACATAACCCGGACATTACCGTTACCGTAGAGGTAAGGGATCGCTACGCCTTTGTGCGGGGCAACAACCTGCACGGCGCAGGAGGTATGCCCACCGGCACCGGCGGCCGCGCGGCGGTGCTCATCAGCGGCGGTATTGACTCTCCGGTGGCCTCTTATATGATGGCCAAGCGGGGAATCGAATTGGTAGCCGTGCACTTTGCCTCGCCCCCGTACACCAGCGAGCTGGCAGAAATGAAAGTGATGGAGCTGCTGAAGAAAGTAGCTCGGTACAGCGGCTGGATCACCACCTTTGTGGTGCCGTTTACGGAAATCCAGGAGCAGATTCGGGACAAGTGCCCGGAGGAATACTTTACCATTATCATGCGCCGCGTGATGATGATGATCAGCGCCCGCATTGCAAAGAGTCAAAACTGCCACGCTCTGATTACCGGCGAATCCGTAGGGCAGGTAGCCAGCCAGACCATGTACGCCCTGGCGTGCACGGACTGCGCAGCGGATATGCCGGTGTTCCGTCCCTGTATCGGTATGGACAAGGACGAGATCATCGCCATCTCCCGCAAGATCGACACCTTTGAAACCTCTATTGAGCCCTACGAGGACTGTTGCACCGTCTTTACTCCCAAGCACCCGAAGACCAAGCCCCGGCTGGATGATGTGCTGAAAGCCGAAGCAAATATGGAGAATTTGGACGAAATGATGGACCGGGCCGTGGCCGGCGTAAAGAAAGTTGTGATCAAATAATGGAGCCGCGCAAGGATCCCAACGAGGAGATTGACCGCATTTTAGCCGACTTTCAGCAAAGCCGTACCCGGCGGCAAACAGAAGAGTCGCCAGAGCCGCCTGTTCCGGCAAAAGAAGGGAAAGCGCCGTCAAAAAAAGAAAAGCCCTCCAAAGAAGCAAAGCCGCCAAGAAAGGAAAAAGCGCCCCGCCGCCCGCTGAGCAAAAAGCAAAAGCGGGGGCTGTGGATCGCCTTGGTGTGTCTGGCAGTGGCTGTGACGCTGGCCTTTGCTCTTCCCGCCATACAAAGCAGCCGCCAAAACGCCTACTTAAAGCCCTACGAGACCAAGTACGGCATTCACTACCCGGCGGGTATGCTGGAGCAATATTGCGACGCCTACGGCAAGGATCGGCAGATTGCCGGCTTTCTGACCTACGGCAGCAGCGGCGAGATCACCGTGTCCAAGACCAAAAATGAGAGCCAGGCGTACCTGGATAACAACAGCGACTTTTTGCACTTTGGGTTTAACACCGTAATCTATGGCAGCCCGCAGCAGCTGACCGGGCTGGAAGCCGCCTATGGCAGTGCCGCCGCCTGCAACAACAGTGGCACCACCCTCACCTACAATTCCCTGTTTGAGACCGGGCAGTGGCAGGTGGTGGGCGCTCTGTATGTGAACACCAAGGCCAAGGACGACAACGGTTACTGCTTCCCCTACAATGTGACCGGAAACATGACGGCAGACAGCTACAAGCAATTCTACGCCCGACTGACCAACCGTATGATCTATACCAGCAACCGCACCTTAAATCGGGCGGATCACCTGCTGACCATTGCCACGGACAGTGCGCTGCACCCGGGGTGGAAATTTGTGTTGGTGGCCGCTAAGGACGGCGAAGTGCGAGATGTGCGGGATGTGCAAACGCCACAGTACCCGCAGGCGTATTTTGACGAGAAAGGGGAAAAGAACCCTTATGCGCCCTTTAACAAATGGTATCCGGAGATCTATGTGAGCGACGGCAAGCAAACCTCCCGCCAAAACAGAAAAGATTACCAAACAAAATAAAAAAAGCCCCGACGGAATTTGCGTTTCGCCGGGGCTTTTTCGGTTTCTGTTTTAGATTTTCACATCAGCATAGATGGGATAGTGGTCAGACATGGCGTCCATCGCCCCATCTGAGAGAATCCCATAGCATCGCACCTTGGCGGTGCCGGTCAAAAAAATGTGGTCGTAGGTAGGTGCAGCGGCTTTTTTGTTGTTGCCGCTTTTGGTCTTGGCGGCCAAGGCTTTGGTGTCCTGCATCTTTTTTGACAGGCGGCTGTAAATCTCCGGCGCATCATACACCGGGTCGTACCCGCCGCCGTCCATGGCGTTAAAGTCACCGCAGGCAAACACCGGGCACTTATACTGTGCCGCCAGGGATTTGGCAAGCGCCGCGGCCTGGTCTGCCTGGCTTTCCATCACCGCCCGCTCTGCCTTTTCCTCTCCGCTGCGGATCAGGTCCAGGTGGGTGGAAGATACAATATATTTTTCGCCGGACTGATTGTTCTGGAACAGTCCCCACACAATGCGGCGCAAGCGCGCATCATCCCCCTGGTCATAGGCCACATCGCCTTGCTCCAGCAGGGTTACCCGATCGCTGTCATACAGCAGACCGGTCATGCGCACCAGCGCACCGGTACGCACCGGGTACAGCAGCTTATAACTGCCCCGGTTCTGCATCAAACAACAGTACCACTGGTCGCTCATCTCCTGCACGGCCACCACATCCGGCCGGTAGGTGTCCAGCACCTGCAAAAACATTTTGGCCCGCTTGTGCGCGTCCGTGCCGCCCCAGCTCTCATAATGCACCAGCAAATTGGCACTCATAATGCGGGCGGATGTATTCTTGGCACGCTTGGCGTTCGCCTTGCCGATGCTCTCCTGAAACTCCTCGCTAACCATATAATCCGACAGATCACCTCGGCTGCGAATCACCGCCGGCACGGCAATAGCCGTACTCACTGCTGCCACCAGAACCAGCGACAGCAGGGCGCAAAAAAAGCGCCGCAAAAATTTTCTCATAATCTTCCTCCGCAGTATGTTCTCCATACCTATTATACACAAGCCGGCGTTCCATTTCCACCCTACGGCAAAAATAAAAAAGCATTGACTATTTTACTTAGGCGTTGTATATTTGTTATACTTATTATAGAAAGAAAAAACGGCGAGAATCGCCAAGTGGAGAAAAACGATGATGGAAGAAACAAAAAAGAGCAAGTCCCTGCGCCTGCTGACGGTGCTGCTGTCTGTGGCGGCCGTAGCTGCCATGTTGTGGTGCGCGCCTTACTTTAAGGACGATTGGGCCTGGGGCAGCCAGGTGGGACTGGATCGACTGCAAAGCCACTTCACAGGTTACAACGGCCGGTATCTGGGCAATCTGCTGGTCATGGTCCTCACCCGCTCCCTGCCGGTGAAAATCATTTTGATGACCGCCGGGGTTCTGGCGCTGCCGTTGCTGGTCAGCCGCTTGGCCAACAAAAAGCTGTTTTTATTGTTCCCTCTAAGCCTACTGGGTGTAGCTGTGATGCCCGCCGATCTGTTCCGCCAAACGGTGGTGTGGGCCAGCGGTTTTTCCAACTATATGCCGCCGGTGCTGCTCACCCTGTGCTATCTGCTGCTGGTATGGGATCTGTGGGATGACACAGCACCGGTACAAAGCAAATGGTCGCCGTTCTGTGCCCTGCTCATCGGCGGGTGCGGTGCGCTGTTTATGGAGCATGTGACCCTATACAACCTGGCGCTGGCAGTGACGGTGCTGATCTTTTCCAAGGTCAAGCACCACAAAACCTATGCCACCCACTGGTGCTTCCTGGCCGGCGCTGTCATCGGTGCCGGAATTATGTTTACCAACAGCGCCTATGGCTTTATTTCTTCCGGCAAAGACCAATTCACCTATCGCTCCATGGCGGTAGGCGGCACCGTGCAGCGGTATTTTGACACCATCGGCGGCAATATCATTCGTATTTCCAACTACCTGACCGAGTGCAACGCTCTGATGAATGTGCTGCTGGCTGCGCTGTTTTGCATTGTGCTGCACCGCCTGTTTAAGAAGGGCGGCGTTACCAAGGGGCGCCGGGTGTGGCTCATCGTCAGTGCAGGAATATTGGTAGCCTATGCTGCTTATAGCTGCGTGCTTACCGTATGGGCCAAGATCGCAGGCACCAATGACGCCCGGGATGCCATCGACCCTGCGTGGCGCTTTACCTTTACACTGTTGTTTTCCATTGCGCTACTGCTGTGCATTCTCTTAGGCATCCAAAGCCGTCGCCGCAAGGGGCAGATGCTCTTTGCGCTGGTCAGCGTGTATGTGTTCTGCACGCCACTGTTTATCGTAACCCCCCTGACCGCTCGCTGCTTTCTCCCCTGCTATGCCATGTTTATGCTGCTGGCAGCGCTGCTGTTTGACCTGATCTATCGAGATACTGCTGACAAGACAAAGGCCACCCGCACCGCAGGCGCCGTATTTGCCGCCTGTCTGATTGCGCTGGGCGTGTTCTATGCCACCGTCTTTGTGCAGATCAAGGACTATTCCGTCGGTCGAGAAGCCTATGTACAGGCACAGATTGACCGGGGCGAAAAAAAGATTTACCTGCCCATGTACCCAGCCTATACCGGCGATTATATTCGAGGCAGCACCCCTAAGGACGGCTCTGTTTGGGAGGAGCGGTACAAAATGTTCTACCACATTGACCCGGACATTGACCTGGTCACCGTCGGCCCCAACACGCCCCAAGCCAAAGCAGTCCTGGCACAAGAGAAATAAACTCCGTTTGTTAGGTTCTATACCCACATTGAACCGCCAAATCCATAGAAAAAAACGCATCCTGTAATAGGATGCGTTTTTGTTTTGCTATTTGCATGCAGTGCAGAGTTTATACATTGATCTCCACATCTACGCCCAGCAGGTCTTTTTCCTTAGCCAGAATGGGACCCACCACTTCGTTTAAGAAGTCGGCGGTCTGCTCCGGAGCACGGCCCACAAAATTCTCCGGCTTCAGAATGGCCAAAATTTCCTCCTTGGTGGTCATAAAGGCCGGATCCGCAGCAATGCGATCCACCAGATCGTTCTTGCCGCCCTCAACCTTCACCACCGCACCGGCGGCCATGGAGTGCTGGCGAATTTTCTCGTGCAGCTCCTGACGGTCTCCGCCTTTCTTCACCGCGTCCATCATAATGTTCTCGGTAGCCATAAAGGGCAGTTCGCTCATCAGGCGGGCGTGGATCACCTTGGGATACACCACCAACCCGGAGGTCACATTGATATACAGGTCCAAAATCCCGTCCGTAGCCAGGAATGCCTCGGCCACGCTGACCCGCTTGTTGGCGGAGTCGTCCAATGTGCGCTCAAACCACTGGGCAGAGGCTGTCCATGCCGGGTTCAAGGCGTCGATCATCACATAGCGGGACAGAGAAGCGATCCGCTCACTGCGCATGGGATTGCGCTTATAAGCCATGGCGGAGGAACCGATTTGGTTCTTCTCAAAGGGCTCCTCAATCTCTTTCAGATTTTGCAGCAGCCGCAGGTCGTTGGAAAACTTGCAGCAGCTCTGAGCGATCAGCCCCAGGCAGTTGCACACAATGGTGTCCAGCTTGCGGGCATAGGTTTGGCCGCTGACCGGGAAGCAGGCTTTGAAGCCCATCTTCTCTGCGATCTTACGATCCAGTGCCTTGCACTTCTCGTGGTCGCCGTCAAACAGCTCCAGGAAACTGGCCTGGGTGCCGGTGGTGCCCTTAGAGCCCAGCAACATCAAGGTGTCCAGCACATGGCACACCTCTTCATAATCCATGACCAGATCCATCAGCCACAAAGTGGCACGCTTGCCCACGGTGGTGGGCTGGGCAGGCTGGAAGTGGGTAAAGCCCAGGCAGGGCATATCCTTATACTGGTCGGCAAACTTGGCCACACTGGCAATGGCATTCACCAGCTTTTTCTTGATCAGCAGCAAGGCCTCCCGCATGGTGATCACATCTGTATTATCGCCCACATAGCAAGAGGTGGCACCCAGGTGGATAATGGGCTTAGCCGTGGGGCACTGCACCCCATAGGCGTATACATGGCTCATTACATCATGGCGCACCAGCTTCTCCCGTTCCCGAGCCACATCGTAGTTAATGTCCTCGGCGTGCGCTTTCAACTCGTCGATCTGTGCCTGGGTCACATTCAGCCCCAGCTCGTGCTCCGCTTCTGCCAGAGCGATCCACAGCTTCCGCCAGGTTTTGAACTTAAAATCCGGGGAGTAGATATACTGCATTTCCTTGCTGGCATAGCGCGCGTTAAAGGGAGAATTATAAGTATCTGTCTGCATTAGTTCAGCCCTACTCTCTTCATCATCTCTTTGTATGCATCCTCAACGCCGCCCAGGTCCCGACGGAAACGGTCCTTGTCCAGCTTCTCATGGGTCTTAATGTCCCAAAAACGGCAGGTGTCCGGGCTAATCTCGTCTGCCAGCACGATCTGGCCGTCTGCGGTCTTGCCGAACTCCAGCTTAAAGTCAATCAGCTCCACACCGATGGAGGCAAAGTATTCTTTCAGCACATCGTTCACCTTAAAGGCCATTGCCTTAATGGTGTCCACATCCGCCTGGGTGGCAAAGCCGCAGCTGACTGCGTGGTAGCCGTTGATCAGCGGATCGCCCAAATCGTCATCCTTGTAAGAGAACTCAATAGACGGCTGGGTAAAGTCCATACCCTCTTCCAGTCCCAGGCGCTTGCAGATAGAGCCGGCAGCCCGGTTGCGGATAATCACTTCCAACGGTACGATGGTCACTTTCTTCACAGCGGTCTCCCGATCGGAAAGCTCCTTCACAAAGTGGGTGGGCACGCCGTGCTTCTCTAAAAGCTGCATTAAGTAGTTGGACATTTTGTTGTTCACAACGCCCTTACCTACGATGGTGCCCTTCTTCAGGCCGTTAAAGGCGGTGGCATCGTCCTTGTAGTCCACGATCACAATGGTGGGATCTTCAGTAGCCCATACCTTCTTGGCCTTGCCTTCATAAAGCTGTTCTGTCTTATTCATAACGCATTCTCCTCTGCAAAAAGATTGGTAAATTAAAGGGTGTATTCTTATTTGTTTTGGGCAAAGTAAGCCTTGATCCGCTCCACAGCCTCTACGGTCTTGTCCGCATTGCCGAAAGCAGTAAGCCGGAAAAAGCCCTCACCGGAGGGACCGAAGCCGGAACCGGGGGTGCCCACCACATGGGTCTTGTCCAGCAGCAGATCAAAGAACTCCCAGCTGGTCATGCCTTCCGGCACCTTCAGCCACACATAGGGGGAGTTCACCGCGCCGTAGCAAGTAAACCCGGCAGCCTGCATACCCTCAAAGATCACCTTGGCGTTCTTCTGATAATAGGCCAGGGTTTCCTTGATCTCCTTTTGCCCCTGCTCCGTGTAAACCGCTTCGGCCGCCCGCTGGGTAATGTAGCTAACGCCGTTAAACTTGGTGGCCTGGCGGCGTGCCCACATGGGGTTCAGGCTCTTGCCCTCAAACACACAGGCCTTGGGCACCACGGTATAACCGCAGCGTACGCCGGTAAAGCCGGCAGTCTTGGAGAAAGAACGCAGCTCAATGGCGCACTTCTCGGCACCCTCAATCTCATAAATGGAATGGGGCACATCGTCCTCTACAATAAAGGCTTCATAAGCACTGTCAAAGATGATCAAAGCGTCATTGGCCAGCGCATAGTCTACCCACTTTTTCAGCTGCGCTTTGGTGGCGCACATACCGGTGGGGTTGTTGGGAAAGCACAGGTAGATCACATCCGGAGTCTCCTTCGGCAGATCGGGCATAAAGCCGTTCTCCTCTGTGCAGGGCATATAGATAAAGTTGCTATAAAAGCCGTCGGCGTTCTTGTCACCGCTGCGGCCGTCCATGGTGTTGGCGTCCACATACACCGGGTACACCGGGTCACACACAGCGATCTTGTTGTCTACGCTGAACAGGTCGCCGATATTGCCGCAGTCGGACTTGGCGCCGTCGGACAAAAAGATCTCGTCTTTCTCAATATTGACCCCGCGGGCAGCGTAATCGTGCTTCTGAATGGCGTCCAGGATAAATTCGTAACCGTGCTCCGGCGGATAGCCGCGGAAAGTGGCCTCGTTGGCCATCTCATCCACCGCCTTGTGCATGGCGTCGATCACACTGGGCACCAGCGGACGGGTCACATCGCCGATGGACAGACGGATAATATCTGCCTCCGGGTGCGCCTCCTGGTACTCCCGCTGCTTTCTGGCTACCGTTGAAAACAGATAAGAGCTTTCAATCTTAAAAAAGTTTTGGTTGATCTTCATTATTCTAAAAAACCTCCTGTGTTTTATAGATCTATCTTGCCGCTAAAGACGGTGGTGGCCGGGCCGGTCATCCTGACGCTGTCCTGGGCCTTACCGCCCCAGCTGATCTGCAAGTCGCCGCCCAGCAGATGAACCGTCACCCGGTGGTCTACATAACCGCCCAGAATCGCCGCCACGGCGGTGGCGCAGGCGCCGGTGCCGCAGGCCAGAGTCTCCCCGGAGCCGCGCTCCCACACCCGCATTTCAATATTCTGCCGGTCCTGTACAAAGGCAAATTCTGTGTTGGTCCGATCCGGGAAGCAGGGATGGTGCTCAAACAGCGGTCCTACCTGCTCCAGCGGGAACTCCCGGGGCGAGCGGTCAATAAACACCACCGCGTGGGGGTTGCCCATGGAGACACAAGTCATTTTATACACTTTGTCGTGTACGGTAATCGGTACATCCACCGGCGGTTTGCAGTCCGTCACCACCGGAATGGCCGCCGGATCTAAAATCGGCGCACCCATATCCACACTGGCGCCCACGGCCACGCCGTCCTGCACCTGAATGTCAATGGTCTTAACCGCACCCATGGACGCAATGGTCACGGTGGTCTTGTCCGTCAGCTTGTGGTCGTACACATATTTTGCCACGCAGCGGATCCCGTTGCCGCACATAGCGCCCCGGGAGCCGTCCGCATTGTACATCACCATTTCAAAATCGGCGTTCTGCCCCTTCTCAATGAGAATGATGCCGTCGCCGCCGATGCCAAAGTGCCGGTCGGAGAGCCGCACCGCCAGCTGAGAAGCCAGATCCCGGTCCATGGGCTGCCGGGTGCAGTCAAAGTAAATATAGTCGTTGCCGCAGCCGTGCATCTTGGTAAATTCCATCAGAAAGCCGTCCTTTCGTTAGCGAAAATCGTTGATGATCTTTTGCGCCAGGTCCGTAATCTTCAGCCCGGTGCGCATACTCTCCTTTTGGAGAAAACGGTGGGCCTGCAGCTCCGTCATATCCTGGGTGTTCATCAGCACCAACTTGGCATTAGAGATCAAATCCTCATCCGCCTCCTTACGGCGGGTAAAGCTGCTTTTGCTGGAGGCCAGCACCGCCACCGTTTGCAAAAACTCCTGCCGATCCAAGGGCAGGGTCAGGGTGATCAGGTTGCCCATATATTCTGTTTTGCCGTTCTTCGACAGTGCCACCACATCAAAGTCCGCAGGCAACTGCTCTGCCAAAGTACCGGCACCCATATCCCGCAGCAAAGAGGCACAGATGATCACGCCGGCATCTTTCTCACCGGCAGCGCCCAACGCGCTGGAACCCAGGGCACAAATATGCGACACCCGGAACCCCTCGCCAACCAGCAAGGCACGCAGGCGCAGTGCCACCTCTTTGTTCGGGTACGCAATAATGATGTCCTTCATCTTCCGCTCCCGTTCCCCCATTAGATAAAAGTTATTATACCATATAAATACGCCTGGGTTCAATACAAAATGTGCACAGTTGCGCCCTGTGGGGACAAAAATTTTTGTCTATTCTTTACAGTCCGAAAGATTTGTAACAATATATACAAAAATGCGACAAATTTTACAAATTCTTGTAACAAACTATACGAAAATCCCTTGATTGACCGGTGCCAATGTGTTAAAATGAGAATGACTACAACCGAACTGAAAAGGGAGATGATAGAATGGAACAACTTAAAGAAGAATATCAGCTGCCGGTCTACCTCTTCCACGAGGGCAAAAACTATGAAGCATACCGTTTCTTCGGTGTTCATAAAATAAAAAAAGGTACCTACGCTTTTCGCGTGTGGGCGCCCCACGCCGTGGGTGTGGCTGTGGCCGGTGACTTTAACGATTGGTCCGAAACAGCCAACCCTATGACCCTCATTGCACCGGAGATCTGGGAAGCGGTGGTGGACGGTGTTTCCAAGTATGACTGCTACAAATACGCCATTCAAACGACGGACGGTCGCCTGCTGATGAAAGCGGACCCCTACGCCGTGCACCAAGAGACCCGACCGGGCACCGCCTCCAAGGTCTATGACCTGCCCAGCTACAAGTGGACGGACAGCGACTGGTTCGCCCGGCAAAAAGAAGTCTCTGTGCTGGACAAACCGGTGAATATTTATGAAATTCACTTTGGCTCCTGGAAGCAGCACGAGGACGGCACATTTCTTACCTACCGGGAAATGGCAGACACGCTGGTGCCCTATGTAAAGGATATGGGCTATACCCATATTGAGATGATGCCCATTATGGAGTATCCCTTCGACGGCTCCTGGGGCTATCAGGTCACCGGGTACTTTGCCCCCACCTCGCGCTATGGGGTACCGGAGGACTTAATGTACTTTATGGACACCTGTCACAAGGCGGGGATCGGCGTGATCCTGGACTGGGTGCCCGCCCACTTTCCCAAGGACGCGCACGGGCTGTACGCATTTGATGGGGACTGCACCTACGAGTACAGCGACCTGAAAAAAGGCGAGCACAAGGAATGGGGCACCCGGGTCTTTGACTACGGCAAAAATGAAGTGCGTTCTTTTCTCATCAGCTCTGCCATGTACTGGGCCGATCTTTTCCACTTTGACGGTATTCGGGTGGACGCAGTGGCCAGTATGCTGTACCTGGATTACGGCAGAGAGCCGGGAGAATGGACCCCCAATAAGGACGGCGGCAACGAGAACTACGAGGCGGTGGACTTCTTTCGCCAGCTGAACAGTGCGGTGCTCACCCGCCACCCGTCCATGATGATGATCGCCGAGGAGTCCACGGCTTGGCCCATGATCACCATGCCCCCGGATGTAGGCGGTCTGGGCTTTAACTTTAAGTGGAATATGGGCTGGATGAACGATATGCTCCGGTATATGAGCCTGGATCCACTGTTCCGCAAGGGCAACCACGACTGCATTACCTTTAGCTTTTTCTACGCCTTTAGCGAAAACTTTGTGCTGCCCATCAGCCACGACGAGGTGGTGCACGGCAAGTGCTCCCTAATCGGCAAAATGCCCGGCGAATACGACGATAAATTCAGCAGTATGCGTCTGTTCTTTGCCTATATGATGGCCCACCCGGGCAAGAAGCTGCTGTTTATGGGCAGCGAATTCGGCCAATTCAAGGAATGGGCGTACAAAGAGGGACTGGACTGGCTGCTGCTGGATTACGAAAAGCACCGCCAGCTGCAAGCCTTCTCTAAGGAACTGAACCACTTTTATACCGCGCACCCGGCGCTGTGGCAGATTGATTACAGCTGGGAGGGATTCCAGTGGATCAGCTCCGACGACAACAGCAACTCGGTGATCGCCTTCCGCCGCATAGACCGAGACGGCAAGGATCTGATCACGGTATTTAACTTCACCCCCAACGATCACGAGGACTACCGCATCGGTGTGCCGGAAAAGGGCACTTATAAAGTGGTCATGGACACGGCGCTGAAAAAATACGGCGGCACCAAACCCCGGCTGTGCGGCACCTACAAAACGAAAAAAATACCTATGCACAATATGGAGCAAAGCATCAGCCTGAAACTCAGCGGACTGTCTGCCTTGTATCTTGAAAAAATAAAGTAAGGAGAACCACTATGGCACACAAAACAAATGTTGTTGCAATGCTGCTGGCCGGCGGCCAGGGCAGCAGACTGGGCGTGCTCACCAAAAACATTGCCAAGCCTGCTGTACCCTACGGCGGCAACTACCGCATCATCGACTTTCCGCTATCCAACTGCGTCAACAGCGGTATTTACACCGTTGGCGTACTGACCCAATATCAGCCGCTGGAATTGAACGACTATTTGGGCAACGGTCAGCCTTGGGATCTGGACCGCCAAAACGGCGGCGTACATATTCTCTCCCCTTATGAGGCCATCGGCGGCGCCGAGTGGTATAAGGGCACGGCCAACGCCATTTACCAAAACATCAATTTTATTGAGAAGTACGACCCGGAATATGTAGTGGTGCTCTCCGGCGACCACATCTACAAGATGAACTACGCCAAGATGATCGACTTCCACAAAAAGCATAATGCGGACTGCACCATCGCTGTGCTGGAGGTGCCGTGGGAGGAGGCCTCCCGTTTTGGTATTCTGGCTACCGACGAGGACGACCGTATTTACGAATTTGCTGAGAAGCCGGCCCAGCCCAAGAGCAACAAAGCCTCTATGGGCGTGTATGTATTCAGCTGGAGCAAGCTGCGCCAGTACCTGGAGCTGGACGAGGCAGATCCCAACTCTGCCAACGACTTTGGCAAGAATGTGATTCCCGCCATGCTGAACGCCGGCGAGCGGCTGTTTGCCTATCCCTTCTCCGGCTACTGGAAAGATGTGGGCACCATTGACAGCCTGTGGGAGGCCAACCTGGATATTATCAATCCCAATGTAGATCTGGATCTGTCCGACAAAAGCTGGCGCATTTACAGCCGCAACCCCATGGCGCCGCCCCACTATATCGGTAAAAGCGCGGTGGTGGAGAACAGCTCCATCAGCGAGGGCTGCGAGATCGAGGGCAACGTGGATTACAGCGTGATCTCCTCCAATGTGACCATTGAGGCCGGTGCCGATGTGCGTTACAGCGTGGTGATGCCCGGCGCGCATATTAAAAAGGGTGCCAAGGTGTATTATTCCATCGTGGCCGAGAACGCGGTCATTCAGGCGGACGCCAAGGTCGGCGAAATTCCCGAGCAGCTGCAAAACCCGGCAGACTGGGGCATTGCCGTTATCGGTGCAGGCGCTACCGTCACCGGCAAGAGGGACATTGCACCCGGTGAAATGATCAAAAGCGGCGAGGAGGTATAAGCATGAACGGAAAATCTGTACTGGGCATTATCTTTGCCAATATTCATGAGGAGGCGCTGGATACCCTAACGGCACAGCGCACCATGGGCTCCGTGCCCTTCTGCTCCCGCTACCGGCTCATTGACTTTCCCCTGTCCAACATGGTGGAGAGCGGCATTACCAAGATCGGCGTGATCACCAATGCCAACTTTCGCTCTCTGATGGATCATGTAGGCACCGGCAAGCCCTGGGACCTGAGCCGCAAGAACGACGGACTGTATCTGCTGCCACCGTTCTCCGTTAACTCCGCTACCATGTGGGGGAACCGAATTGACGCCATTTTCGGCAACATTCAGTTCCTGAACCAGTCCAACCAGGACTATGTGCTGATGAGCGACTGCAACCAAGTGCTGAATATGGACTACGAAAAGCTGTTTGACGCCCACGAGCAAAGCGGCGCCGATGTGACCATTGTCGGCGTGCACGGTGAAATGCCCACGCATGTTGGCTCTGTTTTGGTGTTTGACCAGGTGGCAGAGGACGGCCGCATTACCGGCATGAGCCTGTGCCCGGAGGGCCGGGGCGAAGTCTTTTACAGCTGCAACATCGTGCTGATGCAAAAAGCGCTGTTTGAGTCTTTGGTCACTGCCGCCCACAGCAAAAACGAAATTTCTTTCCAGCGCAATGTGCTGCTGAAGAATGTAGATCACTTAAAAATCCACGCTTACGACGCCAGCGACTGCTTTGTGGGCACCATTCAGTCCCTGCAAAGCTATTACGACATCTCCATGCGGGTGCTGGAGAAGGAGAGCCGCCGCCGTCTGTTCAATCCGAACAAGCCCATTTCTACCAAGGAGCGGGACGATATGCCCTCCCTGTACGGCCCGGATTCCGCCACCAAGAACTCTTTGGTGGCCGACGGCTGCATCATTGACGGCACGGTAGAGAACTGCATTATCTTTAAGGGCGTCAAGATCGGCAAGGGTGCCGTGGTCAAGGACTCCATCCTGATGCAGGACACGGTGATCGGCGACAACGCTAAGGTAAACTGCGTGATCGCAGACAAAGATGTATCCATTAAACACTCGGTAGAGCTGAGCGGCGCGCCCAACTTCCCGGTGTACCTGAGCAAAAAAACCAGAATTTAAGGAGGCAAATATTATGAAAGTTCTTTTTGTTGCCTCGGAGGCACTGCCGTTTATGGCCTCCGGTGGGCTGGGCGATGTGGCCGGCTCGCTGCCCGCCGCCCTGCGCAAGCGGCTGATCGGCTGCCGGGTCGTTATGCCCCTGTATGACAGCATTCCTCAGGAGTTGAAGGACCAAATGCAGTTCATCACCTCCATCTCCGTGCCAGTGGCCTGGCGCCGCCAGTATTGCGGTATTTTTGAGGCCAAGCACAACGGCGTGATCTACTATCTGCTGGATAACCAGTATTACTTTAAGCGGGACGGTATTTACGGCCATTATGACGATGCAGAGCGCTTTGCGTTCTTTGCCCGTGCGGTACTGGAGATCATTCCCGCCATTGACTGGAAGCCGGACATTATTCACTGCAACGACTGGCAAAGCGCCTTAACGCCCCTGTATTACAGCTGCTATTATGCCAACCGAATGGGGTATGAAAACATTAAAACCGTATTCACCATTCACAACATTCAGTACCAGGGCAAGTACGGCGACGAGCTGCTGGAGGATGTGCTGGGCATCGCCCCGGAGGACAACAATCTCATTCTCTACGACGGACTGGTGAACTTTATGAAGGCGGGCATTGAATGCGCCAATAAAGTGACCACCGTGTCCCCCACCTACGCCAAAGAAATCCTGGATCCCTGGTACAGTTACGGGCTGGATCCCATTTTGAATCAACGCAGCTGGAAGCTGTGCGGCATCTTAAACGGTATTGACACCGAGCTGTACAACCCGGAGACGGATAAAATGATCTGGGCCAATTACAGCAGTGCAGACTTTGCCAACAAGGCCAAGAATAAAGAAGAACTGCAAAAGAAAATGGGCTTGGCCGTGTGGCCGGATGTGCCTGTTATCGGTATCGTTACCCGCCTGGTAGGGCACAAGGGCGTGGACCTGATGCAGGCAGTGCTGGAAAAGAGCCTGTGGGAGCGGGATGTGCAGTATGTGATACTGGGCAGCGGCGAGTGGCAGTATGAGAGCTTCTTCCGTGAGTTGCACGACAAGTACCCGGACAAAGTGGGCCTGACCCTGGGCTTTGTGCCGGATCTGGCACACAAAATCTACGCCGGTGCGGATATGTTCTTAATGCCCAGCAAAAGCGAGCCCTGCGGCCTGTCCCAGATGGTGGCGCTGCGCTACGGCACCATACCCATCGTGCGGGAGACCGGCGGGCTGAAAGACTCTATCACAGACAGCGGTGACGGCGAGGGCAACGGCTTTACCTTTAAGACCTATGACGCCTACGATATGCTGGGCGCCATCTACCGGGCAGTGGAAGTCTATAACCAACCCAAGGACTGGAAGGTACTGGTACAGCGGGCGCTGAACTGCGATATGAGTTGGGGCAAGTCTGCCAACGAGTATATCCGTATGTACCGCTCTTTGCTGAAAGACTAAACACAGGCAAATAAAAAAACGAACACCGCACGGTGTTCGTTTTTTATTTGCCTTATTTTGTTTATTTTGTTTTCACAAAGGGATTAAAATGCTTGCTGCGAATAAACAACGGCACATATTCAATCACTAAGTTTGAATTTTCCAGCCCGTACCATTTGTCCGGCGAGCCTGCCATTTTTCTGATCTTGTACTTTAAGCGCACAGCCAGCTTTTGCAAATGGGATATGTCGCTTTCCGGCGCCAGGGTTTTACGAATGTGATAGAACCGAAAGCTGCCGGTGGTTGCGTTTTTGTAAATAGAATATTTCCGCACCTGTTGTGGCAGAGCGCCGGTGGCCACCAGATCTGAAATAATCTGGCGCAGATACACATTGACGCGCTGGGGCACCTTAAAGCCTAACCGAATGGTGACAAAAAACACATAGTCGGTGCCGTAAGATTCCACCGTATAGTCTGAGGTGAACGGCTCATCCGTCACCTGAATGTGAATAAACCAGTAAGCGGAGGCTCGCTTCGGTCCCTTATCTAAGATGGAATACAGAATATCCCGATCCATATACTCCGGATCACTGTTGTTGGTAATATAGACCAAATTTTCACAAATTTGCGGCACAGACGCATCCTGGCGCAAAGCCTGAAGTATCGGCAAGTACTGCCGCATCTTCAACGGCACGCCCTGCATACGCTCCACCTGCGTGCCCAAGTACCAAGACAACATAACAATAAACAGCGCTGCCGCAATCAGCACGGCAAAATAGCCGCCCTTGAAGAACTTGGTTAAACTGGAGACAAAGAAGAACAGCTCTATAAATGCAAACACCAAACCGATAACCACAGCGGCAATCCGGCGTTTCTTTCTCTTAAACAAATAAACCGTCAGCAAAAATGTGGTCATCAACATGGTCACGGTAATGGACAAACCGTAGGCTGCTTCCATATGCGCCGCCGTCCGGAACAGCAAGACCACCGCGCAGCAACCCACCCACATAACGGAATTCACAAGCGGAATATACAACTGCCCTTTTGTTTGAGACGGATATGTAATTTGCATATGCGGCATCAGATCCAGGCGAATCGCCTCTGAAACCAGCGAAAACGAGCCGGTAATCAACGCCTGCGAAGCAATAATGGCAGCAACGGTACTCAAAATAACCGCAAAGGGGCGCCACTGCGGCGGCAGCATTTGAAAGAACGGATTCATACCGTCCATAGCCTGCAGCGCACCATTGTCTTTGTTTGAAAGAATCCAGGCGCCTTGACCCATATAGTTCAGCAACAAGCACACCTTGATGAACGGCCAGCTGGTATAAATATTCTGCTTCCCTACATGGCCCATATCGGAATATAGCGCTTCTGCACCGGTTGTTGCCAAAAATACGCTGCCCAGAATCATAAAGCCGGCTTTGTTGTAAGGACTAAACAAGATGCGCACCGCATAAATGGGATTCAGCGCCTGCAAAATATACAAGTTGCCGCTGATATGCGCCACGCCGGTTATGCCTAAAAACAGAAACCAAACCAACATAATCGGGCCGAATGCTTTGCCCAGCAAACTGGTACCGGCTTTTTGGCAGGCAAACAAAACAGAAATAATAATCAATGTAATCAAGATGACACGATTTTGGTCATTATTCAGCAGTTGGTCAAAAACAGAAATGCTGTGCAAGCCCTCAATGGCCGTAGTAATGGTAACGGCCGGTGTGAGCACACCGTCTGCCAGCAGCGCCGCACCGCCTAACATGGCCGGAATGACTAAGTACTTGCCATAATTCTTAACCAGGCTGTAAAGTGCAAAAATACCGCCCTCACCGTTATTATCCGCCTTCATGGCAACCACCACATACTTCACGGTGGTAATCAGGGTTACTGTCCAAATAATCAAGGATAACGACCCGATGATAAATGCACGGTTCACCGTTTGCAAACCGCCGTTATTTTCGATAATAGACTTCAGCACATACATAGGCGATGTGCCGATATCGCCATACACAACCCCGATGGTTACCAGCAGCATGGCCGGTGTAACCACTCGCTTTTTCAACGTCTTTTCTCCCATAAGATACACGCTTTCTGCTTCTTAATGCTCACTTTTTATTTACATCCACTTTTTGCGCTTAAAGACGGCTACAAGCACGCCAACCACAAGCGCAGAAAGCACAATCACACTGAAATATCCATATTTCCAGGTCAACTCCGGCATATTGCGAAAATTCATGCCGTACCAGCCCACGATCACCGTAAGCGGCAGAAACACGGCTGTCAACACGGTAAACAACTTCATGGTCTCGTTCAGCTTTAAGTCCAGATAGGCCTGGTAAGCATCTCGCAAATGAACGATACTGTCTCGCAGCAGGTCCACATTCTCCCGCAGACGCACAGCCTTGTCCGTAAAGATCTTAAAGTACCGCAGATCCTCTCGCTCAAAGATCTCGTTCTCGTTCTCCTCCAGCGCCTCGCCGATGTCGATTAGCTGCTCATAGTAGTTGCGCAAGACGGACAGTTCCTTTTTCTTATGCAGCAACTCCATGTTGAAGTCCGAACCGGCCTTATCCTGAAGCACATACTCCTCCATCCGGTTGATCTCAAATTCCGTGTCCTCCAGCGCCTTATTGTCACCGGACACCAAACTTTCCAAGAACGCATAGATCAGCTTTTCCAGCGTAATATTGGCACAACTGAACCGGTGAAGCGCGCTGATAAATTTGTTGCGGGTGGAGCAGTCCGCGTCGTTAATATCCACCAGCAGCAAAAAATTCTTTTTAACATAAAATGCCAGGCAGTCCTCCCGGGCACGGGCATTGGCCGCGTCCGTAATCTTCAAGGTGCCAAAGCTGTAATCGTCGTACACTTCAATATTGGAGCGAAAATAGCGGTTCTCCTCCTTGCACTGCTGTACAGTAGAGGGACTAAAGCCGAACTTCTCATAATGGGCGTCCAGCTCCGCCAAGGTAATGTATGCCGCACACACCAAATTGGGGTCTCGGTCCTGCGGCTCAATGGTGGTCAGTTCGTCGCTGTATTGGTAAAACACTTGCCGTACCTCCCGATTTCCTGCTTTGTACCTATAAGTATATCCACTTTTGCCCAGCAGTCAAGTCAAAAAAAGCATTTATGCCAAAATGCCGTAAAGCAGAATTTGGATGAACCGATCGTAACGATGCAAAAGTTCTTGCCGCTCCCGCTCCATTCCGGCCGTATCGCCCTCGGCTTTCAAATCCACCACCCGGTGCATATACTGGATCAGCAAGTGGTTATACATGACCCGCATGGTGCTGTAAAGCTCCTCATCAGACACATTCACCCTTTCATGGGCTGTATGAATGATCTCCAGCGTCTTATCCTTCATACATGCATTAAAACGATGACTTTGTTCCATGAGTCGGCTACGCAATGCTTCGTTGGACAAATGCAGGCAATACCAAATCAGAGACAGCGCTTCCGGGTCATCACACCAAAAATCAATGCATTCCTTGTAATACACATGCAAATTGGCCGCAACGCCCTGCTGCGGATCCGGCGAAAATGCACATATACCTGCAACCAGTCGATCCACAATGCGTTGCACACAAGCCACAAGCAAATCGTCCTTGGAAGCGTAATAATGGTACAGCTTGCCCTTGGAAATACCATTCTCCCGACACAGCTGGTTCAGATTGGCCTTGTCCGGTCCCTGTCGGGCAAAGCTGCGAATCGCCGCTTCTTCAATACATTCTCGACTGCGTCGATTTTTTTCTTCCTGTTTCATAGAGTGTCCATTCCTTTATATATTGCATCTCTTCAAGCCGGTCCGCTCTCCCACCGCAAAATCCAAAGCACACATCCTATTATACTGCGTCACAGGATAGCGGCTAACTATTTATAGCATATTTCGTACCTTTTGTCCACTTTTTGCCTCTCCGCGATCCTTTTGCCAACAACATACAGGCTGCGCTTTTTCATAAGGAAGGTTAAAAACCATCTCTCCCTTCGGCGCTATTCGCGGAGGTTCCGGTTCGTTTTTTTAATCTTCTGTCATTTCGGAGCTTCGTTTTCTCTATAATCATTGCAAGAATGCAAATATCAGTCCGCTTTTGCAATAAGCAAAAGCCACCGCCGGCAGATTGCTCTGCCGGCGGTGTTATTTTTATCTTTTATTCTATTGCTTACACCACAATGCTTAATCGGCAAGCACATACTGCTCAATGGCCTTGGCTACGCCGTCTGCGGTATTGGCCTCTGCCCGGTAGCGGGCGACGGCTTTACATTCCGGCGCGCCGTTCTCCATGGCAAAGGAGTAGTGAGCAAAGGCGAGCATGGGACAGTCGTTGCCTGCGTCGCCAAAGCTCATCACCTGCGCCGGCTCAATCTTCAGTTGCCGGGCAATACCTGCCAATGCCGCACCCTTGTTGGCGCCGGGAGCGGTACACTCCAATTCATTAGGCAGAGAGGAAACCACTTCCAGCCCCTGGCTCTCCAGCACAGATCGCACCCAATCCGCTTGCTCCAGGTTCAGATCATAAACAGCAATACTCTCTGCGCCTTTGTCCGCTTTATCCAGCAGGTTCTCCTCCCGGTGCGCCTTGGCCATATACTGCTCCAAAACCGCATGGGGCAAACTATCACTGTTGTAATAAGGTAGACGGGCTTCTTCCAAATACATACCGCCGTCCCAATACACATTATAATACAGCGGCTGTGGCGCCAAGGTTTGCAAAATGCGCTGCACTGCCTTTGGTGGGATCAGCTGCTGGCAAATATGGGCGTCGTTCTTCCGGTCATACACCGCCGCGCCGTTGGAGTAGATCACATAGTCTACAAAAGGCACCTGCGCCGTTACATGGTCAATAAAATCCAAGGTGCGACCGGTGGCAATCGCCAGGCACACACCCCGGTCGTGGGCCGCCTGTAACGCCGCCACCGTGCGGGGACTGACGGTCAGGTGGTCACCGGACATTAAGGTGCCGTCTAAATCTGTGGCAATCAGTTTGATGGACATAAACACGCCTCCGTTCTTCAAATACCGGGCATATTATAGCAAATTCTTGCCCTATGCGCAACGCAAAGCCGGGAAATCCGCAATTTTAGTTGACGAAACAAAGAAATTGTGCTTTAATTAGAGTTTGACAACCGCTGCAAACGCCACGCAGCACCTTTTTCCAACAGATGGAGGGATTCGGTTATGAAACGATGGGGCACCATACTCTGCCTTTGTTTGCTGCCCATACTGCTGTTCTCTGCCTGTGCAGAGGCCACGGCACAAGTTGATTTTGTTGCCAACAAAGATGTTAAAAAGATCTTTGACGATGTGCACACCGTAGGCTACATTTTGGACGATATTCGCAAGGTGGATTTCTACAAAGAAATGCAGCCCAACGACGGCTACACCAAAAAGCAGGTAAAAAGCACGAAGCTGGACACCACCGTAACCAAATATTACAGAAACGAGGACCTGGTGTACGCCGCATACGAAAAAGGCGGCAAGCAGATGACCGAGTGCCATCTGCGCTCCACCCACTCCAACGACCTGACCGTCACCTATACGGACGCGGATGGCAAGCGCACCGGCGTGTCCATTCTCTGTGAGGACGATAAGGGCAGCTACCGTGTTACCTTTGACCAAGGGCTGAACACCCAATCTCCCTACGGTGCCGACCGCTTTACCATTTGGATTTCGCCGGAGGCGGACAACGCCACCTTTAACAGCGAATGTACCTACGAGGCGGTCTACGCCGACGGCAAGCTCACCTGCACCTTGGTCAATGCCAACTACTACGACAAAAAGGGCGGGTTCAAGCACTTTACCCACACCACGGACAAAAACGGCGTAACCCAGGAAAGCAGCCAGCCGATTTACAACAAATCCGACGCGAACGAGGCTATGATCGGCGACAGCGTAGACATTCTGCGCCATGTGGAAAAATGGGACGGCGTAGAGGCTGCCCAGGTGCGCATGGGCACCCACGCCTTCAGCTACACAGAAAAAAAGGACATCACCTATTGGTACATTGACAGCCAAGTGCGCTTTCTCTTTAGAAATAAGGAAAAGGCCGCTGCTTTTAACGCCCGCTACGGCGGCGATGGGGTCAAGACCTTAAAGCACACGGACGCCCCTTACGCGGTGAACTTCTCCCGGTGTAATTTACAGATCGCCTCCGACTGTACCTTCCCCGGCGACCAGAACCTGGGCGAATTTGCAGTGACGGACTTTAAGAACAATCCATACTACAATGTAACCTTTGACGCAGACGGCGTGCTCACCTCTTTTCAAAAAGTAAAATAACCCAATCGGCTCCCCTTGTGTATGCAAGGGGAGTTATTGCGTTAAAAAGGCATTTAAGCGCGGGCGGATACTATCCGCCCCTACGATAAAGCCTTTACACAAGGGAGACAAAAAAGCAAATCGTAGGGCGGGGGCTTGCTCCCGCCGCAATTCTGTTTTTCCCCGGTAGGGGCGGCAACCTGCCGCCCGCCAAATTCCTCCGCGTTTGCCTGCGGCAAATCAACACAACTTGGCTCCCCTTATTTTTTAAGGGGAGCTGGCGCGCTTGCGCGACTGAGGGGATAAAAGCATAAATAAATCCGCCCACTTTGCATACCCACGATGTAGGCAGCGATGCCCGCATCACCCCGTAAACGGCCGCACAATTTGTCAAAAGAATATACAACCGGTAAAACCCTGTATGCACCCGCGTATTCAAAAGTTGCGAAAGTATTAAATTTAAGCCCCATCCTTGTAATTACACCGGGGATATAGTATAATATTTCTGCTATAACACCTGACCCTGTGTCAGATAGAAACGGTGTACAAGTGAAGATTTTAACCATTGGCGATGTAGTCGCCCGGCAAGGCTGTGACTGCCTGCGCCATATACTGCCCGGCTTAAAGCGAGAGCTGGGTGCCAAATTAACCATTGTAAACGGTGAGAACTCCGCCGTCGGCAACGGCATACTGCCCGGCAGCGCCCAGTTTATTTTTGACAGCGGCGCCGATGTGATTACCCTGGGCAACCACGGCCTGCGCCGGCGGGAGATCTACCCGATGCTGGAAGAGAACGAGTTTTTGCTCCGTCCGGCCAACTACCACCCCTCGGCCCCCGGTCGGGGCAGCGTACTGCTGGATATGGGCGCCGTTCAAGTGGGGATCATCAGCCTGCTAGGTGCCGCCTTTATGGAGCCCATTGCCAACCCTTTTGACGCGGCGGACCGGGAGGTACACCGCCTGAAAGAAGCGGGAGCGCATATCATTCTCATTGACTTCCATGCCGAGGCCACCGCAGAAAAGCGAGCCCTTGGCTACTATTTAGACGGCCGTGTGTCTGCCCTTTTCGGCACCCACACCCATGTGCAGACGGCAGACGAACAGGTGCTGCCCGGCGGCACCGGCTACATTACGGACCTGGGCATGACCGGGCCCCAGCACAGTGTGCTGGGGGTCAGCCCCCAGGCAGCCATTGAAAAAATGCGCACCGGCCTGCCTGTGCGCTTTACCAACCCGGACGGACCTTGCGTGCTGGAAAGCTGCCTGTTTGATATTGACGAAAAAACCGGCAAGACCCGCAGCTGCACGCGCATTAGGAGGTAACCATGGGCAAGAGGAGTTTTGCTCTTTTGCTGGCGCTGGTGCTGACCGCCACCCTCTTCTCGGCGTGCACCAAAGGCACCACCGGCCAAACAGAGACCACCGCAAAGGCACAAACCACCTTTGCTACGGACAATGACAATTTCAAATTAAGCTACACCCAATCGGACAGCCTGGATCCTTTTGCCGCCAAGACCCAAAACAATCAGGTGCTGGCGGACCTGGTGTTTGAGAGTCTGTTTGACCTGGACGGCAACTATACCGCCCAGCCCAACCTGGCCACCGGCTATGAATTTACAAACAGCACCACCCTCAAGGTGATCGTGCCCAGCGGTCTGACTTTCTCGGACAAGTCGGCGCTCACCGTCGCAGACGTGGTGTACAGCTTTGAGCAGGCCAAGAACTCCCCCGCCTACGGCAGCGCTCTGCAAGGGATTCGCTCCGCCACGGCAGAGGACAACAACACCGTGGTGTTTACCCTGCGCCACCCCTCCCCTTACGGGCAAAATCTGCTGACCTTCCCCATCGCCAAGGCAAATGCCAAAGGCAAGTATCCCATCGGCAGCGGGCGCTACCGCTACAAATCCACCCAGGACGGTCCGGTGCTGGCAGCCAATGTGACCGCCGACTTTAACCCCCACATCACCACCATTCACCTGGTGAACATTGCGGCGGCGGACTCCATTGACAATGCTGTGAATATCGGCAACATCACCTATGCCTATCGGGATCTGTCCGAGAACAGCGCGAAGCGCATGACCGCCACCAAAAAGCAGATTAACCAAAACAACTTGGTGTATATCGGCTTTAACAACCGATCCGGTGCCTTTGCAAACGCCCATTTGCGCAAGGCCGTGAGCCTGGCGGTGGACCGCAACGCGCTGGCTAAGAGCGCCTATGCCGGCTACGCCACCGCTGCCCGCAGCGTATATAACCCCGCCTTCGGATTGGCAGCCAGCACCCGCCTGTTTGCAGAAGCAGCAGACGCGGCAGCCGCCAAGCAGCAGATCGCCCTATCCAAAGTCAGCGACAGTGCCTTAAAGATCACGCTGCTGGTCAATAAGAACGACAACCGGCTGGCCGCCGCCAACCAGATCAAAACGGCGTTGGAAGCGGCAGGCTTTACCGTACAACTGCAAGTGAGCAAATTCAGCGACTATAAGGCGCGGATTAAAAATTTAAACTATGACCTCTATATCGGCGAGGTCAAGCTGCAAAACGATATGTGCCTTTACCCCTTCTTCAGTACCGACGGCGCTGCCCGCTACGGCATCAGCCAAGACAAGGGCAGTACGGCCGCCCTGTACCGGGACTACACCGCCGGCAAAACGGAGCTGGGCAAATTTATGCTCTCGTTTAGCGAGGAAATGCCATTTGCCCCCCTGTTGTACCGTAAGGGGATGATCTGCTACTCCAAGTCCCTGAGAGGCGATATTCAGGGGCAGTACGGCAACTTCTTTGCCAATATAGAAGACTGGTATTTTGGATAAAAACGCCCCGGCGTTTGCAATAAATCACGGAGGATATATTGATGATTAAATTTGAAAATCCCAACGGATACATTGAGATCACCAACGCCTATTTCGCCACCCTTGTAGGGCGTGCCGCCCAGTCCTGCTTTGGCGTGACCGGTATGGTTAACGGCAGTGCTTACGAGTCCATCGTCAGCGCCATTAAGAGCAAGGCCACCGGCGAAAAATTCAACCAAGGCGTGTCCGTCAAGAGCGTGGACGGTCAGTTGCAGATTGAGCTGCACATCTCCGTCTCTTACGGCGTCAACATCACTGCCATTGTGGACAGCATCATCAACAAGGTGCGCTACACGGTGGAGGAAGCCACAGACCTGAAGGTCAACACCGTCAATGTGTATGTGGATGCACTGAACTAACCTTAGAATGGGAGAACATCACATGATGATAACAGGACTTATGTTCCGAGACGGGGTCATCTCCGGCTCAAACAACATTGCCAACAACCGCCAGGCCGTAGACGCACTAAACATTTTTCCCGTGCCGGACGGCGACACCGGCACCAATATGAGTATGACGATCGGCGCTGCCGCCAAGGAAATGGCAGTGCTGCCGGAAAACTGCACGGTGGAGGAAGCCTCCGCCCGCTGCGCCTCTGCCCTGCTGCGGGGCGCTCGAGGCAACTCCGGCGTCATTCTTTCGCTGATCTTTCGCGGATTTTCCAAGGCGCTGCGCGGCATGGAAGAAGCGGACGGCGCTGCCGTGGCCGCTGCCTTTCGCAAGGGCGTAGACGCAGCCTATAAAGCGGTTATGAAGCCTACGGAGGGCACCATTCTGACCGTGATCCGCAAGGCGGCGGAAGCGGCGGAGCAAATCGCCGCCTCCAATAACGACGCCTGGGCCGTGTGCTGTGCAGCCATGGCTGCCGCAGAGGAAGCCCTGGCAAAGACGCCGGAACAGCTGCCGGTGCTGAAAAAGGCCGGCGTGGTAGATGCCGGTGGGCAGGGCCTGGTTCTGATTTTCCAGGGTATAGGTGCCGTGCTTGAAAAAGGCACCGTGGTGCAGCCCATTGCCGGCAGTGCCGTCACGCCGGTACAAACCCCGAACAAAAGCACCGTGGCCGCCGCCTCCGGTGAGATTGAATTCGGCTACTGCTCGGAATTTTTGATTGAAAAAGATCGCCACGCCCCCCAGCAGGATCCGCTGCGGCTGCGGGCGTACCTGGAGTCCATCGGCGACTGCGTTGTGGTGGTGGACGACAGCGATATTATCAAGGTACATGTGCATTCCAACTGCCCCGGCGATGTGATCCAGGCTGCGCTGAAATACGGCCAGCTGATCAATATTAAAATCGACAACATGCGCTACCAGCACCGCAATGCAGAGGAGGGCGTTAAGCAGGGCGACACACCGCCCCAACCCACCGTAGCGCAACCGGAGAATGACTACGGCTTTGTGGCCGTATGCGCCGGTGATGGACTAAAGGAGCTGTTTACCGACATTGGCGCCGACACAGTTGTCAGCGGCGGGCAAACCATGAACCCCTCCACCGACGATATTTTGAACGCCATTATGGCCACCCCCGCCAAGACAGTGTTTGTGCTGCCCAATAATAAAAACATTATTATGGCTGCCGAGCAGGCCATTCCCCTGGCCAAGGACCGCCAAGTGCGGGTGCTGCAAACCAAAACCATTCCCCAGGGGATCAGCGCCATGCTGGTGTTTGACGAAACCCAGTCTGCCGACGACAATCAGATGGCCATGATGGACGCCGCCGCCCATGTGGAGACCGGTTCTGTCACCTTTGCCGCCAGAGACAGCGAGCTGGACGGCCGCCCCATTAAGCAGGGCGAAATTATGGGTATGTGTGGCAGCAAGATCAAATTCCTGGGCGATGACATTGTGGACATTGCCTTTAAGACCGTTGACAAGCTGTTTAAGCGGGGCGAGCACGCCCTGGTGACCCTGATCTACGGTGCAGATGCCACCGAGGAACAGGCCCAGGCGCTGGAAAACCGCCTAAGCGAGAAATACGGCAGCGATATGGAAATCAGCATTGTAGACGGCGGACAACCCATCTACTACTTCCTGCTTTCTGTTGAGTGATATGGACCAGTTTTTAGAACGCGATATTCAATACCTGAAAGGTGTTGGCGACAAAAGAGCCCGGCTTTTTCATAAGCTGGGCATATTTGTCGTGGGGGACCTGGTGCGCTATTATCCTCGCACCTATGAGGACTGGAGCGTGACCACCCCTGCCGCCCAGGCGCCGGAGGGCACAACTGTTTGCGTGCAGGCCACCATGGTGACCCCCATGCGCACCCACCTGATCCGCAAGGGCATGACCCTCTACAAAGCGGATTTTACCGATGGGGAGACTCTGATCCATGTCACCCTGTTCAACACCAAATTCCTGGCAGAGAAGCTGCGTATGTACCAGGACTACCTGCTGCTGGGCAAGGTAGAGCGCAACTTCACCACCGTGCAGATGAGCGCACCCAAGATTGAACCGCTCACTGCTCGGCGGATCCACCCCATTTACACCCAAACCGGCAGCCTGAATGCCAACCTGATCGCCAAGGCGGTAGACTACGCCCTGGCACACATGGCGCCGCTGCCGGACACCCTGTCCCCCGCCCTGCGGAAAAAATACGGTCTGGAAGATCTGGACACGGCCGTGCGCAACATTCACTTTCCGTCCAATGCAAAAGCACTGGAAGCAGCCCGGCGCCGGCTGATTTTTGAAGAACTGCTGACCCTGACTGTCGGATTGAAAAAACTTAAGGGGCGCAAGCGCACCCCCACCACCCGGGTCATTGAAAAAGACTGCACCGCTGCCTTTGCGGCCCGTCTGCCTTTTACCCTGACCGGCGCCCAGAGCCGGGCAGTGGTCCAGTGCATTGCCGACCTGCAAAGCGGCTATCCCATGAACCGACTGCTGCAAGGGGATGTGGGCAGCGGCAAAACCGCCGTGGCTGCCGCTCTGCTGGACACGATGGTGCAAAACGGCTACCAGTGCGCTCTGATGGCACCCACGGAGATTTTAGCCACCCAGCACTATGCCACACTGCAAAAATTCTTTGCAGGCACAAACACCCGCCTATGCCTGCTCACCGGCGCCTGCACCGCCAAGGAGAAGCGACAAATTAAGGCAGATCTGCTGGAGGGCAATATACACATTGCGGTAGGCACCCACGCGCTGATCCAAAATGATGTGGAATTCGCCAACCTGGGGCTGGTCATCACCGATGAACAGCACCGCTTTGGGGTGCAGCAGCGAGCGGATTTGGCCATGAAAGGTGAAGAAGTGCACACCCTGGTCATGAGCGCCACGCCCATTCCCCGTACCCTAGCCATGATGATCTACGGCGATCTGGACATATCCGTGCTGGACGAGCTGCCCCCCGGGCGGCAGGAGATCCGCACCGATGTGGTCACCTCCGCCTACCACGCCCGGATCTTTCGCTTTCTGCGTGCGGCGCTGGATCGGGGCGAGCAGGGCTATATCGTCTGCCCGTTAGTAGACGAGGGCGAAAGCGAGATGAAAGCCGCCACTGCCTACGCCGCCCAACTCAGCGAAACGGAGCTGTTTGGCTACAACTTAGGGCTGCTCCACGGCAAAATGACCCCCAAACAAAAGGACGCCGTAATGCAGGCCTTTGCCCGGGGCGATGTGCAGGTACTGGTAGCCACCACAGTGGTGGAAGTGGGCGTAGATGTACCCAACGCCACGGTGATGATCGTGGAGAACGCCGAGCGGTTCGGCCTGTCCCAGCTGCACCAGTTGCGCGGGCGCATTGGCCGCGGCAGCGCCAAAAGCTACTGCATACTGGTCAGCGACGCCAAGGGCGATACCGCCCGCCAGCGGCTGCTGACCATGAAAAAATACAGTGACGGCTTCCAGATTGCCGACGAGGACCTGCGGCTGCGCGGCCCCGGCGACTTCTTTGGCAAGCGGCAGCACGGTCTGCCGGAGCTGCGACTGGCAGATATGGTGGAGGATATGGATACCCTGCGCCTGTGCCGGGACTGTGCAGACACCATTTTGGCCGACGACCCCAATCTGGACAAACCGGAAAATCAGCCCCTGCTGACGGAAACGCAGGATCTGTTCCGCCGTAGCACCACATAAAGAAGCAGACAGTGATTGCGATCACTGCCTGCTTTTTTCTATAATGCTGTGGTAAAGGTGTAGCCCTGGCTGCGGATACTGTCAATGGCCTGACCTAAAATCTCCGCATTGGTGGGACTGACGGCGTGGAGCAGAAAGATGGCGCCCGGGTGGGTGCTCTCTGTCACCTTTTGCAGCGCCGCTGCCGGTTCCGCCACATTTTGGGTATCCCAATCTGCATAGGCAAAACTCCAAAAGATACTCTTGTAGCCCAGCTCCTGTGCCAGCGCCAGCGTGTCCTCGCTAAACTCCCCCTTTGGAAAGCGGAAGTAAGTCATCTTGTACTGATAATTCTTCTCCATATACCGGTGCAGCACGGTGATCTCCTCTGTGGCTGCCGCGCGGGTCACCTCGTCCATAGTCAGGTGGCGATAGGTGTGGTTGCCCACTACATGACCCTCGGCAATCATGCGCTTGATCAGTGCCGGGTTTTGGCTGGCAAAGTCATAGGTCACAAAGAATATAGCATGGACTTGCTTTTCCTTTAGTGTGTCCAATATCTTGCCGCTGTATCCGTTCTCATACCCCTCGTCAAAGGTCAGGCACAACTGCTTTTTATTGTCCAGCAAGAATCGAGCGCCCAGCGCACCAAACTGCTTTTGCAGCCGTTCCGGCTCCTGCGGTCTGGCGTGATCGGTAATATTGCCCGGCCCCCACACCACCTTTTCCTTGCTGTAACTGCGGCTGCCCACATTGGTGGGGCGCACGGTGGTGTCCGCCGTCTTGGTTGCAGTGGTGGCAGAGGTGGTACTGGTGCCCGGATCGCCGGTTTGGTTCTCATTCTTTGCATTGCCCCGGCAGCCGGTAAACAGTACGGTGATCAGCGCTAAAGCCAGCAGCAAACTGCTGCATTTTTTGAGCATAAAAAAACTCCCCTTTCAGCAATAGGTTGTGCTGAAAAGGGAGCAAATTCACCTGTTAAATTTTGATTAGCGAAAATTGGCGATGTTTGCAAAAACTGCAAATCATTCGTTAATAATATTCCACCCGGCGCGCAAAATGCCTTCATCTTTGCCAATGCGGTTAAGTACATTCTCAATGGCCTCATCGTTCTTCTTGGCGGCAGACACATAAGCGCGGATTTTGGTATTGCCGTCGTCCGTCTCCGAGGACTCCAAATTGTGCAAAATAATATCCCGCGCGTCCTTCAAAGCACTCATTAAGTGGGCGCGAATATCCACCTCAAAGTTATCTAGACAGGTCACTGAGATTTTGTACATACACTCATCTTTGGCCCGCTTTTCTTTATCATAGCTGCGCAGCTTGTTAATCTTGTTGCTCAGCGGATGCAGCACCAGGTGCAGCACCACCACAGCCGCTGCCACAATCACCGCATACAGCACCTTGGGCAGGGTGCACAGAATGCCGATGGCCGCCGTGGTCCAAATGGTCGCGGCAGTGGACAGCCCACGAATGTTGGTGCCGTCCCGCAAAATCAGGCCGGCGCCTAAAAAGCCCACACCGCTGACCACCTGGGCAGCCACACGGGTCAGGTCCGTGTTGTCCTGGTGGATCACAAAGGAAAACGCCGTGTAGGCATACGCCCCCACACACACGATCACATTGGTAAGTATACCCGCCTGGTGCTTGGTCCACTGGCGCTCCAGGCCTACAAAAAAGCCCAGAATAATGGCCAGCGCCAGTCGAATGGAAAACCCGGACAATGCCGTAATATCCATCAAATGCGCATAGCGTTCCATTTTAAATTAAGCCTCCGCTTTCTCTTCTGCCTCCTGGGCAGATTTTTGTTTTAAGTAAGCATTGATAAAGCCGTCAATATCCCCGTCCATCACGGCGGTGATATTGCCCATCTCGAACCCGGTACGGTGATCCTTGGCCAGGGTATAGGGCATAAATACATAAGAACGAATTTGGGAGCCCCAGGCAATCTCTTTTTGATCGCCCTTAATGTCCTCAATGCGTTCCAAATTCTCCCGCTCTTTGATCTCCACCAGCTTGGATTTGAGCATACGCATGGCCACTTCCCGGTTTTGGTGCTGGCTGCGCTCAATCTGGCAGCTGACCACGATCCCGGTGGGAATATGGGTCAAGCGCACAGCAGAGGAGGTCTTGTTGACCTTTTGGCCGCCGGCACCGGAAGCACGGTACACATCCATCTTAATATCTTCTTCACGGATCTCCACATTCACATCGTCGTCAATCTCCGGCATCACTTCGACGGACGCAAAGGAGGTATGCCGCCGACCGGAAGAGTCAAAGGGAGACACCCGCACCAAGCGGTGAATACCCATCTCGCCTTTTAAATAACCGTAGGCATTCTCGCCCTCTACTAAAATCGTGGCGCTCTTGATTCCCGCCACATCACCGTCCAGATAATCCAGCGTAGACACCTTGTAGCCATGGCGCTCGCCCCAGCGGTTGTACATACGAAAGAGCATTTCCGCCCAGTCCTGCGCCTCCGTACCGCCGGCACCGGCGTGGAAGGTCAGCAGGGCGTTTTTGCCGTCAAACTCGCCGCTGAGCAGGGTGGACAGGGTCATATCTTCCACGCGCGTTTCAATATCCTTAACAGAGGCGGTGCAGTCGTCCAGCAGGGACAGATCGCCCTCCTCGTCCGCCAGTTCAATCATCACCAGCGCGTCCTCATAGTCGCTTTTCAGGCTCTCATAGCCGGTGACCTTGGCCTTTAAGGAACCGATCTTTTGCATCACCTTTTGGCTGTTCTCCATATCGTCCCAAAAGTCCGGGGCGGCGCTCTCTTTCTCCAGCACCTCCACCTCGGCCTTTAAGCTGTCAATGGCCAGGGCTTCCTTTAAGTTTTCAATGGGCTTCTCGCTGTCCAGCAGCCGCAGCCGCAGTTCTTCAAATTCTACCATATCAACGCTCCGTGCAGTTCTCTGTATAAATTTATGATTATAACTGTAATATTATATATAAATCTCTGCTGCATTGCAAGGGCTTTACCGCTGATTTTACACCCGGGCACGGATTTTTGGCGGAATTGACGGTGCTTTCACACTTTGTTTAAGATATTTTAACCAAATCGTTGATTTATTGTGATATTCTAATGTATAATGATAAGAAAGCATATAGATCGAGGTACACAAAATGGCTTTGTATGAAAACAACAGCTGCCCGGTCTGCGGCAAGCAGTTCCAACCGGGTGACGATATTGTTACCTGCCCGGAATGCGGCACACCCCATCACCGGGCGTGCTACCGGGAGCTGGGGCACTGCGCCCACCAGGCACTACACGGTAATGGATATGCCTTTACCCCGGCGGATCCGCCTGCGGAGCAAAAATCAAGCGCGCCTGCCGACGATACCCACACCGCTGCCCCGGAGCAAAAAAAGAAATGCGTGGCCTGCGATGCCGAGCTGGACGGAGACGCCGTCTTTTGCACCCACTGCGGCGCTCGACAACCGGGTGCCGGCGAAAAGTATCGCCCGCCTATTCTGCAGGATACGACACCGGATCCCAATCAATACCCGGGCACCATCGAGGGGGAAGCGGCCGCCGATGTGGCGGCGGTGGTACGCACCAATACCGGCTACTTCCTTCCCCGGTTCAGACGGAATAAAAAGGTCGGATGGAACTGGGCGGCCTTTCTCTTTGGCCCCTACTACCTGTTCTTCCGCAAAATGTATAAAGAGGGCACGGCGGCGCTGGCCATTCGCTTTGCCGCGTCACTGATCGTGCAGGGCGCCTACGCCAGCCAATTTGCCAAGCTCACCGACTTTATGAGCACCAACTACACTGCCCTTATGCAGGGCAAAATGCAACCGGACGCAGCGCTGGTGGAGCCCTTATACCCGGCTGTAGCCATCATGATGGGCGTAGGGCTGGCGATCCACCTGGTGATCGCCCTGTTTGCCAATCGGCTGTACCACAGAAAAGTATTTACCGTGCTACAAACGGTGGATGATCGACTGCAGGACGGCGCCATCTTTCGTCAAGCGCCTATGCTACCGGAGCAAATGCGTTTGACCCAGGATGAAATGCGCCGCATGTATCTGTCCAAAATGGGCGGCACCAGCGTGTTTGCGCCGATTATGGCGTTTCTAATCTTGGACATGATCTCCGGACTGCTGTCCAGCATATTGTAAAAATACCGAACGAGGAAAAGAAAAATGAAAATTAAAAAAGCAATCATTCCCGCAGCAGGGCTGGGCACGCGCGTGCTCCCCGCTTCCAAGGCCGTGCCCAAGGAAATGCTCAACATTGTGGATAAACCCGCCATTCAGTACATTGTAGAGGAAGCGTTCGCCGCCGGGATCGAGGATGTGCTGATCATCACCAACCGGGGCAAGGGGGTTATTGAGGACCACTTTGACCACGCGGTGGAGCTGGAGCACAAGCTCTCTGGGGATCCAAACAAGGCGGATCTGTACCGAGATGTGCTGCAATGCTCTCAAATGGGCAATATTTATTTTATCCGCCAAAAGGAGACCAAGGGTCTGGGTCACGCGGTGCTGTGCGCCAAGAACTTTGTAGGTAACGAGCCTTTTGCGGTGCTGTATGGGGACGATGTAATCATCAGCGACGACCCGGTCACCGGCCAGCTTTGCCGCGCCTATGAGAAATACGGCAAGGGCGCTGTTGGCGTAAAAGAAGTGCCCACGGCGGATATTACCAAATACTGCTCCTTGGCGGTTGCGCCGCTGGAGGACAACTGCTTTACCTGCACGGATATGATCGAAAAGCCCCGGCCGGAGCAGGTAATGAGCAACTACTCCATTCTGGGCCGGGTGGTGCTGCCTCCCTCTATTTTTGAGATTTTGGAGCACACCCCCAACGGCGCCGGCGGAGAATTGCAGTTGACGGACGCCATGCGCACCCTGGCGCGGCAAGAGGGCGTAGTGGCTGTGGACTACAACGGCACCCGCTACGATATGGGCAACAAATTCGGCATTTTGCAGGCCAATATTGAGGTGGGTCTGCAGCACCCGGAGACCGGTGCCCGCCTGAAAGAATACATCAAGAACTTAGCAAAGGAACTTTAATACTTATGATCAAACTGGAACGCACTTCCGTCACCAATTTTGACAATGCCATGCGCGGTGCCCGCAATCCCATGAACTCCTGGTGTCGTTACGACTCCTACTATGACGAAAACGGCAACTTTGTCTTTGGTCCCAACGATCTGAGCCTGGCCAAGCGCCTGTGCAAGGCTGGCACCGACCACCGCAAATTCATTCGTATGATCTTTGTCACCGTGGATGTAACCGCCCCCATGTACTGGTGGAAAGAGTATGACACCTACAAGGTGGGTACCGTTGCCAATTCCACCTCCACCATGCACAAGATTGCCTCCAAACCCTTTGAGCTGGCGGATTTTTCCGTAGATCACATGGATCAGCGGGGGCTGGACGCAATGGAAAAGGTGATCCGCACCCTGGAGCAGCTGCGCCTGGAATACCTGGAGACCAAGGACAAACAAACCTGGTACACCATGATCCAGCTGCTACCCAGCTCCTATAACCAAATGCGCACCTGTACGCTAAACTATGAGACCTTAGCCAATATTTATTTTGCCCGCCGCAGCCATAAACTGGATGAGTGGCACACCTATTGTGACTGGGCGCTGGAGCTGCCTTACTTTAAGACCCTGATTGCAGATACAAAGGACTGACAACACCATGAACCAACAATACGATCCGTTCGGCAGACCCACAAACGGCGCTGTGCCGCCCAATAACGGTCAAACGCCGCCCGGTCAAAGCCCCTACAATAACTACAACAATCCCGGCGGTTATCCGCCCCCGGGCACCGGCTATCAACCGCCGTACGGCACCTATGGGCAGGACCCTCGGCAGGCTGCCTACTTTCAGCGGGGGAACCGGCGTCGCCTGGCGCTGCGCTCCCAAAAGCAGGAATTGCGCCGCTTTGGCAACTGCATTGGACTGGCGATTTTAGCCTACTTCATCTTACAGCTGCTGTTTTCCCAGCTGCTATCTGTATTGCACCTGAAGGATATCTATGAAAGCTCAACGGTTTTTCAAAGCTGCTTTAGCCTGCTGTTCATCTCCGTTTGCAGCGTGGCGGTTCCCTTTGGCGTAATGGCACTGATCAACCGCCGCCGCTACACCGGTCCGGTGATCCCCACCCACTCCCTGCGCACCGGTCAAATGGCGTTATGGGTCAGTTTTGGTATGCTGTGTTGCGTGGGTGCCAACTTTGCGGTCACCTTTGGAGTGATCCCGCTGTTTAAGGCCTTTGGCTATGGGCTGACCTCCAACAGCGCCGGCGATCCCACCTCCGTTTTTGCCTGCGTGATCGCCTTAATCGGCACAGCCATCGTACCGGCTATTTGTGAGGAGTTCGCCATGCGATGCTGCTGCGTACAATTGCTGCGCAAATACGGCAATGGCTTTGCGGTACTGAGCATCAGCATCGTATTCGGCCTGCTCCATGGCAATGTGATCCAATTTGTCTTTGCTTTTTTGGTGGGTCTAATTTTGGGCTATATCACCGTCAAAACCGACAGCGTAGTGCCTGCGATCCTGGTGCACGCACTGAATAACGGTATGTCCGTAGTCGCCGGCATTGTGCGCTACGCTGCCACCGACACGGCCGCCGACTCCGTCACCGTGGGTATGTATGTGTTTTGGCTGCTGGTAGGCGCTGCCGCCACCATTTACCTACTGGTAAAAAAGCAGCTGTACACTCCAAAAGCCCAGGTAGCACCGAACCCGGAAGCCCCAACCTTTGGCCAGTGCATGGGCGCGTTTTTTGGCACCCCGGGTATGATCGTATCCTTTATTCCGCTGGTGGTATTGACCATCTTTTCCATTCAAAAGCTGTGATTTTATGACAACGGATCAACAATTTATGTCCCGGGCGCTGGAACTGGCCCGGCAGGCCGCGCTGGAGGGTGAAGTACCCGTCGGCGCCGTGGTGGTACTGGACGGCCGGATCATTGGCGAGGGACGCAACCGGCGAGAGAAGAGCCGCAACGCCCTGTCCCATGCAGAATTAGAGGCCATTGACGCTGCCTGCAAAGCCTTAAACGGCTGGCGATTGTGGCAATGTGACCTATATGTCACATTGGAACCTTGCCCCATGTGCGCCGGTGCCATCATCAATGCCCGCCTGCGCCGGGTGATCTACGGCGCCGCGGACCCTAAGGCCGGGTCCTTTGGCTCCGTGATCGACTTTAATTCCCTGCCCTATAACCACAAGCCGGAACTGGTGTCCGGTGTGCTGCAAGAGGAATGTGCCGGTGTGCTCAGCGACTTCTTTGCCACCCTTCGGGCTCGCCGCAAAGCAGAGTCCGCAACCAAAACAGAATCATAAAAAAAGAACACGGAAGCACCGTTTGGCGCCTCCGTGCCTTTTTTTGCGGCTTACGCCGTCGGGAGCCGCCCTGCACGCGGCTCAGTTCTACATTTGTCCGCTTATTTCATGGACTCTTCGTAGGCCTTGATCATTTTCTTACTATTGCTACCTGCACGGCTCGTAAGGTTTTGAAGGGTTTTAGTGACTGTCGTTCCGGCTTTCAGATGTATCTCAAAGCGTGTTATTTCCTCGTCGGGATATACCGTAATATCGCTTATATATCGGTCTACAAACGCTCTGTCGATTTCCTCACCGTCGATGTGCTTTTCCGCCGCTTTCAGTATGGTTTTGATTTCGGCAAGCTCTTTTTTCATCTCTCGTTCGGTTTTTGATGTTTTTTTAAGGGCGTTTATTTTTTTCTCAATATCCTTGATTTCGTTATCGCAGTCGGCAGTCATTCGTATGAATTCGCTGTCGTCCATTCTTCCGTCAGCGTTGTATTGCAATAGCTTCGCTTTCATTTTTTGCCGTGTGATAAGCTCTTGGTTCAGCCTGTTAAGCTCGTCTTTGTTTTCGTTTGTGTCAAGGACTTCGGACACAAGTTTTAACACACACGCCGAGAGTTCCTCGATATGCTGTTGCCCCGATTTGAAAATATCTTCGATAATCGGCTTGATTTCACTTTCGTAAATCGCTCGGCTCGGACAGCTTGATGCACCGTTTTTAATCTTGCCAGAGCATACCCACTTTGAGATTTTTTCTCCGCCCTTGCTTACTGCGTCCTTGCGATAGTAGGGCATACCGCAGTGTGCACATATCAGTTTGCCTGTCAGCAGGTTTTGATGCACCGTCTTGTGCTGTGCCGTGATTACATCCTGACTTCGCATATACAGCACTTCGTTTGCCTTGTCCCACAATTCCTCGCTTACGATTGCCGGTACTGTTTCGCCGGTTTCATCTTTATACATAACCCATTCTTCCTCCGGCAAAAACTTTTGCTTTTTGGTGAACAGGTCAGTAATTCGCACTTTGTTTCCGGCATAGTAGCCTTTGTATTTCGGGTTGCGTATGATGTTGCTCATCGTTGAGTGGGATAGCATTTTGCCTTTTGAATTCCGTATTCCTTTTTGGTAAAAATGCTTTTCCATTTGCTTCATACTGAATTTTCCCGTGGCGTACATTTCAAACAGTTCTCTCACAAAGTCGGCTTGCGTTTCGTCAATCATCAGCTTGCCGTCTTTTTTGATGTAGCCGTACATATTGTTCGTGCCGAGTACAGTCCCTTTTTTGATAGCCTGCTGATGACCGAATCGCACACGTGTAGAGATTTTTCTCGACTCGTCCTGTGCCATTGATGACATAATCGTCAGCCTTAATTCGCTGTCCTCGTCAAGCGTATTTATGTTGTCGTTTTGAAAATACACAGCCACTCCGCTTGATAAAAGTTCACGGGTAAAGCGAATACTGTCCAGCGTGTTACGGGCAAATCTCGATACCTCTTTGGTTACAATCAGGTCAAACATTCCTGCCTTTGCGTCCTCAATCATTTCGTTAAAACGCTCACGCTTTGCAGTCGATACGCCCGATATACCCTCGTCAACATAGCCGTCAGCATATTCCCAATTCGGATTTTTTCTGATGAAATCGGTGTAATATGTTATTTGGTTATCAAGTGAATTTAACTGCACATTAAAATCCGTGCTGACACGAGCGTAAAATGTCACTCGCAAAGGCAGGTTCATAAAGTTGATATTTTCTTTTCTGATTCTCTCACGAGTTGAATATATATCCATATTTTTACTCCTTTCCAAGCAGACAATATCACAAACAATTTCTATTATCCAGCTTTATTTTACAGTATTTCATCCCTGCGTTCATTAGGGGATTGATACCTGTTTTGGTAATGTTTTACAGAGCTTTTTAGTTCGGCTTTCCGTATCTGCGATTGACTTCTACGCTGATTTTACTCATCAATTTACGATAGGTTTTGTCGTCAATCGCATTTTGATTCAGCAGCGTATTTGCAAAATGCTGCATCCAAAGCTCCGTGATGATTCTCTCATCGGCAATGTTTTGTGTATTGATTTTCAGCTCACTCCCGCTTGATTTTTCAATACTATTATTGCCTGATGCTTTAGAATTTATTTCCTTTGCTGCCATAAGGCAACACGCTTACTATGATTTTATATCTGCCTCCTTTAATTTGATGTACCTTTCATTGTGAATTTGTAGTTCATATTAACCTCCTATTTTGCTCACAGGCTTTTACAAATCGCCTGTAAGCTGTTTTTAGTTTCAGTCCGACGAGTTACTCTATTTTTGAGCGAACTCGTCAAATTTTGCTTACAGCGTTGCCTGATTTTCCACAAATAGATTTATCATACGGCAACACTCAAGTGAATACGCAAAAGCCTTGATTTTCTGCGAAAAACAGGCTCAACTGCATACGAATTTGGAATCATACGCAAAAGTATTACGAATCGAAAAGCCGACAGGCTTTGCCGGACGGCGTTTTCGGGCATTTCAATGCCCGAAAATCATACCCCTTTATCCTGCTTTAAAATCGACGGCTTGAAATCCGCTTCAAAACCCACTCAAAAGCCATCAATTTTCGTTTCGAAAATCATAAAATTTCAAAATCAAAGCTTTTCATATTCTTTGTCGATAAACCCTAAAGCACGTGCATTAAATCTTGTTGACCGTGTATAGATTGCTCTTTTGCTCGCCGCCGATAAACCGCTTCGAGATCGTTATGTAACCACCGCTTTCAAGCGAACGCAAAACTTTTCTGCAAGTGGATGCACACATCGAACAGCTTTTTGCAATCATAGGCACCGACCAAAAACTTTGTCCCGCCGAGTCCTTTGCACGAACGAGAAAAGAATAAACGATAAACTCGTTGGGCGATAACCGTTCATCAAAAATTCTGTTCGGCAAAAGAAAAAATTGACCGCTGCAATTTTTACGCATACGAAAACCTCCTTCCGAATTATTCGAGAGAATATTTTGCTAAGTGAAAACCAAAAAGAAAAAGCATTTAGAAAAAACTCCCTCTACTATACGGAGAAAAATCTCCGTTTTGTTCGGGTGTTTTGCAAAATTCTTTACACCTTGTTTACATTTCATTTCACCATAACAAAAAATACCCCTCTATAATACGGAGAAAAATTCAGGTTTTGTTGATGTGTTTTGAAAAATAATTTTGAGTTAGTACTAAAATTTACTCGTTTGTCGTTTGCGATGTTGTTTGTAAAATAGAATTATGATATAATAATTATATTAAGAGTTTTACTAACTCGCGCAAGGTCGGGTATGGTGAATTGTGTGCCGTATGGTAATGGCAATAAAACATCTACCGGCTTTTGGGAGGACAGCACACGTCTGCCGGAGTATTACAATGGAACTTATGAATATTTGAAAGCTTGGGAATTGAAGAAATCTAACGGCTGCTCAAAATTCCAAATTTGCAGAGGTACAATATGAAAATAACATACATTAACCACAGTGGATTTTTGGTTGAAACCGAGAACTGCTATTATGTTTTTGATTACTACAAAGGCGAGATACCGAGGCTTGATAAAAGCAAGGAAGTTGTCGTCTTTTGCAGTCACTTTCACCAAGATCATTTCAATCCGAAAATCTTTGAAATTCTTGATGATATGGGTATGAATTATCAGGCTGTTTTGGCAAAGGACATCAGCAAAAAGAAGTATCCTGCCGGTGTGAAAATCACGACGGCTTACCACGATCAAACCTATATTCTTGACAACGGCACACAGGTTAGTACGCTTCTTTCAACCGACAGCGGTGTTGCCTTTATCGTCAAGACAAGCGAGGGTATGATTTATCACGCAGGTGATTTGAACGATTGGCATTGGGAGGGTGAGACGGAAGCCGACAACCGCCACATGGCCTCCATGTACCGTACAGAAATTGATAAAATCGAGGGCGCTCATTTTGATGCTGCATTCGTTCCGCTTGACCCACGGCAGGAGGAACATTATGCCGACGGTATGCTTTATTTTTTGAAACATGTCGATTGCGACGCCGTTTTTCCTATGCATTATTGGAACGAGCCGGGCGTGATTGATAGGTTTATCACCGAATATCCGCAGTATAAACCACGAATAAAAAATACAGAATCAGCAAAAGGAGAAGAAATATGAGCTTTAGAATGATTCACGAAAACTATAATGTTTCCGATTTGGATAGGTCGATTAAGTTTTATAGTGATGCGCTTGATTTGCACGAGGTCAGACGAAAAACCACCGACGATTTTATTATCGTTTATTTGAGCAATGATTCAAGCGATTTTGAACTTGAACTCACTTGGCTTAAAGAACATCCGCAGCCGTACGATTTGGGTGAATGTGAATTCCATTTGGCATTTAAGGCAGATGATTTTGATTTGGCACATAAAAAGCACGAAGAAATGGGCTGTATCTGCTTTGAAAATCCTGAAATGGGTATCTATTTCATTGAGGACCCGGACGGCTATTGGCTAGAAATTTTGCCGTGATTAAGTTACGCTATAATAAAAAGAGTTGAGAAACACAATCTCTCAACTCTTTTATGTTTATGTAAGCAGTTCGTTTAATTTTGAAACTATTTTTTCTTTTTCGCCGCTTCCTGCTGTGTTCAACCTCATTAGCGGTAAGTCATACTTTGCGAAAATGCCGTCTTTTATAATATCCCTTTCGTGTTGTTTAGTACCTTCCTTATGGAAAGCATATCCGTCAACCTCGATAGCCAATACTGGTTGCTTAGTAACCTTATTGTAAATCATAAAATCAACATGGCTGTCGGTATCGGTAACAAATCTTTTCTCATTCTCATTAAGTTTATCAAGACTTTTAAAAATTTCCTTAAGAGGTAAATGTGTAATTAGTCCTAAATTTGTAAAATGATACTCTGAAAAAATGTTTTCAATAAGATTATATATTAAATTTTCGGAATCATAATAAGAAACTCTTTTTGCTTTTTCAAGGAGCTTTTTTCTTTCGCTTCGATATTGCGAATATAAATAATCAAAAATTGAATAAATATTGCTTTCGACAACATCATAATTGTTGTATTCTATATAATTCACTAAATCGCCTATATTTGTGTTTTTGTTTTTCTCATTTGGATTTATGATTATATAGAAACTTTTAATCGCTCTTGAAACCGCTACATTTAATAAATTCTTATCATCTGAAAATTCTGAAATTTCATCATCAACAGTTGACATTATCATTACATCCTTTTCTCTGCCTTGAAATTTATGAACGGTATCGATAAGAATTTCTTTATTGTCAATATTCTTTCTAATAGCTTTAACTTGATCCCTATACGGTGTAATAATACCGATTTGTGACGGATCAGAATCAATGCTCGGTAAAATATTTTGAGTTATCTCGTCAATCTGTCTTTGATTAATATGACCTCTTGCGTGGTTTCCTATAACAGTTTTAAATACTTTCAAGGTGTCCTGCTCATCGTTATCATTTGTCATTATGATTAATTGATTATCATAAAATTTTTTGTTGCAAAATTCAATTATTTTGGGGTGACAACGATAATGTTCTTTTAATAAAGTGACAGGAACATCTTGTATAATATTGCAAACAGATGATAAAAAACTATACTTTGAAAAATCATAGTTGCTATTTATGCGGAATTTGTTGAATATTATTTCGGTTTTTCTTTTATCTAACTCTGTAATAACATTTGGCAATTGTTGTCTGTCTCCAACAATAACTGCATTTTTGGCAATCGACAAAGCAACGGCGCCTGTTGCGACATCTACTTGTGATGCTTCATCCATTATAACATAGTCAAAATTATATCTGTTTTGATGTGTACCTAAATTCTTTCTTGATGAATATGTAGTGCTTAAAATAATCGGATATTCATTAACAAATTCCTGCGGATTTAATCTTAAATCTTTTAGTTCAAAAATCTTTCTTTTTGTATTGTTTCCGTATTTTTTATACAAAAAATCTTTGAATAAAACAGAGGAATGTTTAACATAATCGGCAAGGAGAGTTTTGGCGTTTATCTGATCAAGTTCGGTTTGTATTTGAGAAATCTGCAATTCTATTTCGTTTATTTTTACTATATAGTAATTTCGTTTTGCTATTGAAATAATTATATCATCCTTACATTTTAGATATTGTCTGTTGTTTAATCCAAAGCAAAACAAAAACAGTAGCATATTTAATATCCGATAAATACCTTTATTTTGCAATTCAATCCTCGTCCAAAGCCTTAATAAAAGTGAAGATTTAATATTAGATTTGCATTCTATATTAGGCACATTGTTGTTAATGCATTGATCTTCAAAATACGACTGCTCTGTTTTTATATCTGACAATTCTTGTTTTAGTTTGGCAGATTTATTTTGATTTTTAAAAATAGTGTTTAATTGTTTAGATTCATTGATGATTGTTGAACTGATTTCTGGTGATTCGTTAGCATTAATTTTCCACTTGGCGATATTCGGAAGTTTACCATTTTGTTCAGTTATGAATTTTTCTTTATTCTCTGCTTTACCTAATGGTGCAACTAAAAATCCGTAGCCGTATTTGCATAACTTTTCATATACATTTTCAGTTGCCGAATTGTTATTTGATACAATTTCAACTGTTTTTCCTCGAATTATAAGGTTGGCAACAATATTAAGAATTGTTTGTGTTTTACCCGTGCCCGGTGGACCTTCTATTACGCTGACTTGGTTGGTGAGAGCATTTCTTACCGCCTCGGTTTGGCTTGCGTTGCTGCCAAACGGGAATATAATCAAATTGTTATCGGCTATTTTATCGGATTTTCCGGCACTCAAATATTTAGCCGCAGCAGTGAATCCGCCGATATATTCTTTCATTTCGTCGTATTGCGCAGACAGAATCTTAATATCATCTTCGGTTTTAACGCTTATCTCATCGGCAATCAGACTTAAATACGAAAATACGTTTTTAGAACTATTTTCTAAAAGGCATGACTTTTCAACAATAATTTCCGATTGGTGAAACGTCTTTTCAAAATCGTCAAAAATAATATGATAATATTGATTGTTAAATAAAGCAATATATTTAATATTAAAAAAGTTCTTATCATTGTGTTTTATTCTGACTGTTGACGGCGGTATTACAATCGGATCGCTGTACCATGCCACATTATTGTAGTTATAAGAAAATGTTTTCTGACTTGTGTAGAATGTTATATCATATTTTTTTGTAACGGAATTGTATTTGCAAAACCTGATATCTTTTGTTTTGTCTTGAAATATTCCGTCTTTTCGTATCATTATTAAATACTTTGATGTGTTCAAATAATCACCAACTTTTTCTTTTGTAAAAAATTTATAAAGCAGTTAATTGCTTATTCGTAATTAAAAATATTAGATTGCAGTAGTTCCTGCTGTAAAAATGTCAAATAAGCGCTGACGTAACTTTGGTCATACATTGATGTAACAGAAGATAAATTTGATTCATTTGCGGGTTTGAACAAATTGTCTTCATATTGATATACATAATCAAATTTTTTATAAGTGTTTTTATATCATATAATAATTATAAGACATTTGTCTTGATTTTCAACAAATATTGCAAAATTAATAATAACAGTAAATTTTTATTCAAAATTGCATATATTATTATCACTTGATATTATCACGGAATACCGTTATAATTTGATTAAGGTGGTGATAGCGTGAATGTTAATTATTTAGTTGCCGAAAAGCAAATTTCTAAATACAATTTATCAAAATCAACAGGCATACCGTACTCTACTATAAGCGATATTTGCAATGGGAAAACTGCGCTTGAAAATTGTAACGCTAAAACCGTGTATGAGCTGTCAAAATTCTTTGATGTTTCAATGGAAGATTTGCTTTATAAAGACAATGATGTTCGTTATGATTTCGAGGCTTTTAAGAGTAATATTCGCCATCAGCTTAAAGAATTGGGCTTCAAAAAATTCATTGTGTTTGTTTTGAAAGCTGATGAAGTTACCGATTATATGAACAAAAAATGGTACCCTGAAGCATTGTATCTATTGGCAATGCTTGATTATGTCAGCAGGATAAATAATATTCCTATTTGCAAAAAATACAATTCATATCGTTCCGCAAAGCTTAGTGAAGTTATTTACCCGGCAAGTGTTGTAGCTGAGGCAAAGGTTATGAATGATGAGAGCATTTTGAAGGATTCTATTACTAATTCTATACCCGAATTTATTCGTTTTAATATTGTTGAAAGCGAAGTGTTTGATGTTGCATAATGATATTCAAAAAAATATGGTTGACATATATTAACCTTACGGAGCCGTTTGAGTAACAGCTCCGTTTTGTTTTGATTTTTTCTTGCTCTTCCCTTATAAATCCGCAATAATCATTGATTTTAAGTGCTCTGTGTGATATACTAAACTTGTATAATTGTAACTATCTGAAAGCGAGGAAAATCTAATGGATTCTAACATCGAGCGCTGGTACTCAATGAAAGAAATATGCGAATATCTTGGCGTCAGCCGTGATACCGTACTTGATTGGATAGAAAGAAGAAATATGCCCGCAGCAAAAATCGGACGCCTTTGGAAATTCAAAGTCAGCGAAATTGACGCTTGGATGAAATCCGGTATTGCAGCGGATAAATAATCAAATTTTGGAGGTGCAATATAGCACTTGAAAATAAATTAGGGCTTACCGATTCTGCCGAACTCGCACGAGAGGAAGAGCAAATCAGTAAAAAGAAAGCTGTTAATTTATTTGACTTTGCCATTCTCAAGCTACTTTTTGACGGAACATATAAGACATTAGCCGCTATTCACAAATACCTTTTTGAGGATATTTATGACTTTGCCGGAGAGCTGCGTACGGTGAATTTGGCTAAAGGTAATTTCAGATTTGCACCGCTTATGTACTTACAAGCGGCACTTGAAAACATCGACAAAATGCCACAGTCAAATTTTGATGAGATAGTAGAAAAGTATGTTGAGATGAACATTGCTCATCCATTCCGTGAGGGGAACGGTCGAAGCACTCGCATTTGGCTTGACCATATTTTGAAAAACGAAATCGGCAAAGTCGTAGACTGGAGCAAGGTGGATAAAGAGGACTACTTACTCGCAATGGAACGCAGTCCGATTAAAGATGTAGAGATTAAAGTGTTGCTAAAAGGTGCGCTTACCGACGAAATAAACAGTCGTGAAGTTTATATGAAAGGTATCGACCACAGTTACTATTATGAGGGGTATACAACCTTTAAGACGGAGGAACTATAATTATGATAGGTGAAAAATTTACTTTAATGCAATATTCCATAAGTGCAATACTTGGTTTGATTGAAGCTGAAGACTTTGTAATTCCCGAAATACAACGTCCCTTTGTATGGAAAAGAAGTCAAGTTAGAGATTTAATAGACTCGTTATATAGTGGTTATCCTACCGGGTATATTATTACTTGGAAAAATCCTGATGTGCAGACTAAAGATGGAGGAAAAGCCAACGGTAAAAAAATTCTCATAGATGGTCAACAGCGTATTACTTCACTTATGGCGGCAATTTCCGGCAAAGAGGTACTTGATGAAGATTTCAACAAGGATCGCATCAAGATTGCATTTAATCCACTCGCTACAGATGAAACCAAACGTTTTGCAGTGCAAGATGCTTCTCATATAAAAAATAAAAAGTGGATTCCTGATATTTCTGTTGTTTTTGATAGCAATTTTGATCCATTTGATTTCGCTTTGAAATACTGTGAAGCCAACGAGGGCATCAAACCTAACGACATTAATAAAGCTATTACTGCATTGAAAGGCATTGCAAATCGTCAAATCGGAGTAATTGAACTTGATCATTCACTTGATATCGATGAAGTTACAGAAATTTTCATTCGTATCAACTCCAAAGGCACAGCACTCAGCCAATCTGACTTTGTAATGTCTAAAATGGCAGCCGACATCGAACACGGCGGCAATATATTGAGAAAGACAGTTGATTATTTCTGTCATCTCGCTGTTAAGCCGGAATTTTATTCTCATATAACAAATGATGAAGAGTTTCAAAATTCAAAATATGCTTCCAAAATCAAATGGCTTTCAAAGGATTATGATGATATTTTTGATCCTGATTATGGCGATATGCTTCGTGTTTCCTTTATGCACCAGTTCCGCAGAGGAAAACTATCAGATCTTGTAAGTTTACTTTCAGGCAGAGATTTTGAGACAAAAGAATACCGTGATGATATTGTTGACGAATCTTATCGTAAACTTGATAAAGGTATTCAAAACTTTATAAACGAGTACAACTTTGCTCAATTTATTATGGCAATAAAAGGTGCCGGATTTATTTCTCACAAATTGTTAAATTCGGCTATGACGCTTGATTTTGCATATACTTTATATTTGATGTTGCTTGATGATTCAACGATACCAAACGCCCAGATTAAGCGTTATGTTCAAAAGTGGTTTGTTATGTCTACTCTAACATCCCGTTACATAGGTTCTCCTGAAACTGTAATGGACAGAGATATGAGAAGTATTGCCGAGAAGGGATTTTTGAACTTCCTTGCAGATGTAGAAGCATCTTCTCTTTCTGATTCTTTCTGGACGGTAACGCTTCCTCAAAATTTGGAAACATCATCCATAAACAGCCCTGCATTTAATACCTTTATTGCGGCACAAATCAATCTTAACTGCAACTCAATGCTTATGAATGGAACTAAGATTTCCGATCTTGTTACTATTTCCGGCGATGTACATCATATTTTTCCACGTGCATACCTCAAGAACAATGGGGTAGCCAATAAGACAAAATATAATCAGGTTGCAAATTACATTTACCTTGATACTCAAGTAAACAAGGCAATAAACGATGATTCACCTAAAATATATTTCACCAAAGTAAAACAACAGTGCAAAACCAAGGAAATCGAATTAGGTAATATTTCGGACGAGTCACTTCTTTTGTCTAATCTTTCAGACAACTGTATTCCGACCGGTATTGATAAAATGGATGTGTCATCCTATGATAAATTTCTTAGTGAGCGTCGTAGGTTGATGGCTGCTTTAATTGAAAGATATTATAAAGAATTATAAGTTTCTATAATGAAAATGGCTCTTGATATCTACCCAACAACACAGAATGGATATGCAGATTAGATATTAAGATGTACTCCAAATGATTACACAACCTTTAAGGCGGAAATTGTAAGAAATGAGGTGCAAATATGCCGGATAAAAATTGGCAATTTGAACTTGAAGAATATATAAAACAAGGAGAACCCGACAAAGCCGAAAAAAGTGAAGCGTGGCAAACAGCCATCGGTTTGCAGGCTGTTGACGGGCTGAATACTTCTGATTATTTGTTAGACACCGCCAAAGAGCATATCGAGGGTAAAATCACAATCGACGAGGCTCAAAAGCGTATTCACAGTTACTATGAGCAGCGTTCTGTACGCACCGAAACGGAAAATGAGACCAAAGAGGCGGACATTGTTTCGGCAAGAATTGCAAAGTTGTTAGGAGAAAAAGCGTTTCAATTTTCCCCTGCCGAGTGGCTTTCAATTCATCGAAGATTGTTCGAGGGCGTGTTCAGTCACGCAGGACAAGTCAGGCAGTACAATATCACAAAGAAAGAGTGGATACTGAACGGCGACACAGTCATCTATGCGGATTGGAACAGTATTAAGGAAACTTTGGACTATGATTTTTCCACCGAAAAACAGTTTTCTTATGAAGGCTTGTCGGTTGATGCGGCTGTAAAGCATTTAGCTAAATTTGCTTCGGATATTTGGCAAATTCACCCGTTCAGCGAGGGGAACACCCGTGCAACTGCCGTGTTTATGATAAAATATATGAAAACATTCGGCTTTAGCGTAAACAATGACGCATTCGAGAAATATTCTTGGTATTTTCGCAACGCTTTGGTTCGTGCAAATTACAATAATTTGCAAAAAGGCGTTCATTCAACGACGAAGTTTTTGGAAATGTTCTTTTCAAATCTTTTGTTAGATACGCATTATGAACTGAAAAACAGATATATGCACATTGATTATGCGGAGAGCAATTTCCAAAGTGCCAAAAGTGAAATACCAAAGTGCCAAATTGGCGCTTTGAAGTGTACTTTAGAGGAACTGGCAGTGTTAGATTTAATAAAAACGAACCCATCTGTTAAGCAAACCGAACTTGCGGAACAAACAGGAAAATCCGTCAGAAGCATAAAGCGCATTGTTGACTCTCTAAAAGAGAAGCAATATATCCGTAGAGTTGACGGCAAACGCTACGGTAAATGGGAATTATTGATTTGATAAAGCTATATAAAAAAGCATTAACCATAATCATAGGAGTTACAAATGAGAAAAAGTATTTTTGATATAGCATCTGTATCAATTAATATATCAAACGAATTGTATCAAATGATGTTACTTACATTTCTGCTCTTGGATAATGTTGACAGAACAGAAAATGTTAAAGAATTAAAAGAAAAAATAATCGGAGGATAAAGAAAATGGCTGACATAAAACTTTTTAATATAAATGGTAAAGTAAAAGAATATCAAAGTGGCAATGTAACGCTTGAGAAAGAGTTGCAAACCGTTATCGAAAACAATATGGAAACCTTTTTCGGTGTAACTTTTCTTGCTTCTGAATATAAGACAACCGATGGTGGTCGAATGGATAGCATCGGTATTGATGAAAATTATTGTCCGGTTATTTTTGAATATAAACGTTCTATAAAAGAGAATGTAATCAATCAAGGCTTGTTTTATCTTAACTGGCTTTTAGACCACAAGGATAGTTTTAAAGTTCTAGTAATTGAAAAACTCGGTCTAAAGGAAGCGGATAAAATTGACTGGACCATGCCACGTGTAGTTTGTATTGCTGGTGATTTTACCAAGTACGATGAATCCGCTATTAAGCAAATGAATAGAAATGTCAGTTTGATTAGATATAAGAAATTTGGCAGTGATCTGTTGATGTTTGAACACATCAATGAAAATGTTGCAACAGCTATTCATGATACCGATACTCAAACCGCCAAGACAAAATCCACTGATAAAACATTTGATGAGCAGTTAAAGACAGCTGATGAATCTGTAAAAACTTTATATCAAGATCTGACCAACTACATACTTAGTCTTGGTGATGATGTTTCCGAAACACATTTGAAGCTTTATGCTGCTTTCAAGAAAATCCGCAACATTGTAACCGTAGTTGCACTAAAGAAAAAATTGATTTTGAATCTCCCTATTGATGTTACTTTAGTAACCTTTGAACCGGGATTTTCAAGAGACGTTACAAATATTGGTCACTGGGGTTGCGGTGCTGTGGAGTTGCATTTGCAAAACGCTGCAGACTTTGAAAAAGCTAAACCGCTGATTGACAGAGCATATAACGAAAATTAAAAGGAGCATACCATAATGAACAATGCATTGATTAAACAACATTGTTTCAGGATGAGAAACTATAAGAGAAAAGCGGATTTGCTTTGAAGGAGTAATATGGGAGTTAGATTAACGGGAATAAGCACACCTGTTGGTGGACTTTCATGGGAGTATACAAAAGCAGAGGAGAATTTCACTCCTATGATGATGTCCTCAGGTCAAAAAATAAAGGTATTCATTAGTTCTATCTGCGGTGTAGAGAAATATGACAAAGTTCGAGCTGAACTAAAAAGCACCATAGAAGCTACAAAATTAGTTGATGTATATACTTTTGAAGGAAAAGGCGCATCCACGTTGCCTGCAGATGCTCATTACACATGGGCATTGGAAGATAGTGATATTTGCATTTTCTTAATAGATAATGAAGACGGAATTAATCCTGGGGTACAGGCGGAAATCGACACTGTCAAAAAACATAATATTAAGGCTTTATACTATTTCTGTGATGAAACACAAAAAGAAAAAACTGCATTGGAACAAAGCTTGATGGGAGCACATTTTGCCAAAAGTAAAACCGTTCACAGTTTTAGCGAATTAAGCCAAGACGGAGCGCAGGCATTGATAGATGATATCGTTGCTATATATCACTACTATTGTACGGGAAGAATAGATTTGAACTCCGGTGAGAATGATGAAATTCAAACAGTGGACGTTGTTGGTACAGAAAAGTACCAGCTTCCTACTATTCCTAAATCTACATTAAAGAATGTGGATAAATGTAGAGATTACTTTTTGAAATTTGTACTTGGATATCCCCGAGGCAGATACCAAGATGAAGCGGAAAAAACAAGTGAATTTGATGATTGGGGCATCCAGTTTCTCCCTATATTATTTGAAGGTAAATCTATCAAACACTTCAATACTGCGATGTATTTGGATGCATTGAAAGCACAGCAAGATAATGAACATTATCAAGTCGTTCAGATTCGCTGGCAAGCAATTCAGGCATATTTTGCTGGAGATATCGAAAAGTGTGTAGAGCATCTTGAAGCAGCGTTAAATCTTGCAAAAGAAACCAATCAGCCTACATGGGTCATAAAAGATATTCTGTTAGATCTGCGTAACCAGCACTGGACTCGTTGCACTATAAGAAACGAGTTTTCCGAAACACCCGCACAAAAGGAATTAACGGAAAGTAGTGAAGAACTCTATTATCCTATTCTTGACCGTATCCATGAATCATTGCACGAAAAATACATAGAGGGTTTGTATAAAAAGAAAACAGAATCGCCTTATTCGGTCACTATAGGCAACAACTTAGACCAATATGGCGAAATGCTTGCAAGCTCCCTTATTGTATCTATGTATAATGGTTCTTTGACGCATATTTTGCTTATCTATGAGAAAATAAGAGATTTTGTGTTTTATTTGAGCTGTAAATATGATGATTGGAATCTCAGACTTAACTTGTACAAACTTGCGATTTTTGCCGGAAAGGAAAAGGAAATTAAGGGCATCCAAGATTCGTACCCTGATGTCCTAAATAAACTGACCGCTAATGAAGCAGCGTCAATTATGGATTTCTGCTTAAATCATCCGATAAAATATAAAAGGTTAAGTAGCCAGCTATTGGCATTTGGCGCAGTAGGATATTTCCTGGATGATAAAAGCTTTGAATATCACCAAAAAGCAATAGTTGAAGAGATTAAATCGTGGCTAAGTAGTGATAATCCTGTTATAGCTATTGGTCAGAACATATTCAAATCTCTTTCAGGGGTAGCTTATCGTATATCGCAAGATGTACTTGTTGAAATATGCTGTCAATTCATTGAAAAACACTATAGCCGCTGGTATATGGATATGTTCAAATTCATTGCTGATCGTTTAGATCTTCGAAAGATGACCATTGAATCCGCACAAGCTTTAGTAGGCCATATTAATAGCGTGCTTGATAGCGAGAAAGAACGAGAGCAAATTAATTATGCTCCGGGCTTTCTATGTGTTCTTAGAAAGCAAAACACTGAGCTGACGGCAACAATGGACAAGAAGATAGCTGAGTCTTTTCCAAAGTATTATGAGAGCACATATAAATTGGAAACCACCGAGAATGAAAAGCAAGACATGCCTATTTTTGTTCGAGAATATGTAGAGCGCATCAAGAAGAATAACGAAACGCAGGGAAAAAATGGTACTTATTTCGGGCATGGCATACGCGAAATTGCTACGGTGAGATCCATTTTATTAGGGCGTGATATTGTGTTTGATTCCAAAACTATGGATATGCTCATCTCTACAGTATCGGACACAATTCTAATCTCCAAAGAAGGGATTTCAACAAAACTTGATGCAATAGCGCTTCTCATTTGCATTGCAGTAAAATATCCTGAAGACTATACAAGAAATCAAGGGGTATATGAAAAACTGTTTGAGCAGCAGAAGACCATTGAAGTAGCCGACAATTCGATTATTTCATCTAATATTGACAGCATTTCCTTGAAAATCGGATTGCAGTTATTGTATACCGCTATGGGCAAAGATGTGTATGCTGATATACTTGAGTTAATGCCGTATATTCAGGGCGATGTTTCAACAACAATCTCAGTAACTCATCTGATCGTCGAATATTTGGAAAGTTCAGAAAATGTTATGTTACCGTCCAGAGTGGAGGCAATTATCCTTCAGAATGTTTTACAGTGGCTCCATTCTGAATATACAGATATCAGATGGAATGCCACCCGCATTCTTCTTACAATGTCTCGTAATCCGGAGAATTGCGGTATCGTAAACCATCAGTTGGTGAATCTTGTTGATTCTAATAGCGTATATATCAAAAACTTGATTATACGACACCTTCATAAAATGGACGGGATTACTGATGAAACAAAAGAGTATATCATTTCCAAGTGCAGACATGATGCTAATTTCGTTGTTAGGATGGTTTGCTCGGAAGTAGAAGATAAGAATATAGATGAAGAATAGAATGCGAAATCAGCTGAGCAGCTCATCACTGCCCGGCTGATCTCCGTTATTCTTGTTCTTCCATAACCTCCATCATTACCCCGGCACTCAGCTTAAAACCCTTCTGGAATATCAGGCTGCCTGTTGTCATTTGATACTCACGGACGGCATCTGTATAGTGCGAGAACCGTTCTTTCTGTTCGTCCGTCATGGTGGCTTGGAGCCGCCTTTCTTCATTCCGGCAGATCAGTTCCAGTAACTTCTCGTATTCCTTACAAAAATAAGTGTCACACACCGTAGGCTCAACATTTCCACGCCAAAATTCTTCGAGGATTTTAATACCATATTCACCCATGGATCAGTTCTTTTAGGACGATTTCTTCTGCACGGTTTCGAATATCGTTCATCCTCCGCACCCACGCCATTTGGTTGGTGGCTTTGAGTTGCTCCGTGACACCTTCTTTTTTTGGCGAGTTCATTTACCAGTCGAGAAAAGAGTTGTTGGGCTTGTTCCTCTGCATTGGCAAGGTGAGAACGGAGTTTTCTGGAAGTGAGCAGATTGTAATACAAAACTTTGCGGTGGTGCTTTAAGTAGTTTAACCTGCGTTGACTCCACACTCTGATATAACCGGTTTCTTCTTCCGCCGGTAAAGTTAGATTATGCAAAAGAAATCTTGTCATCATTCTTTGAGGATTCAAGAAGATAATAAATATTCCGACTAAAAAATGAGCCGAGAGGGGATACCTCTTGGCTCATTTTTTGTGAACACACAACGCTTATTTAAATTTTGATGATTATTTTATACTTTATTGAATTGGTTTTTCATTGAAAAACGCTTGAAACCCTTGAAAACAGTGGTTTTTTATCGTAAGCCTCAATCATTATATGATTATGATATATAGGTGCTTACGAGGGTCGTTTTTTCCTAAACCGCTATGCAAAATTCGTATGTAATCGGCTGAAGTTGGTTATTTTTAGCCCAATTTGTACGCTGAAAATGCACAGTTCGTACATGACACATTACATTAACCATCTGGCCGCCTACGGAACCGGCCTGCTTAGAAGTCAGGTCGCCGTTGTAGCCCTGCTTCAGATTTACGCCCACTTCAGAAGCAGCTTCCATCTTAAAACGGTTCAGGGCTTCCTTAGCCTCGGGCACAACACTCTTGTTGCTTGCCATTGCGAATACACTCCTTTTTCGTAAACTTGCGTTTGCACCAATAGTGTATGTGTCGCAAAGACAAATAAAACTGAAAAATTTTTACAGTTGGCTGGCAGCGAAGCGTTTTGTTTTGCCCTCTGTTTTTTTATTTTTGTACAAATGACGCAGTCGTGCATTCGCCGGGAAGCATTTGTTGTAATCCCCCCGGAGAGCGGCCGGAAGGGATAACCCACCGCATTCTCGCTTAAATGCCCGCGGCGCTACGGCAAGTGCACGGTGCTAAAGTTGATGATGTGCTTATGAAATGCACGGCGGCGGAGTCAAAAGACTCCGCCGCCATATTGTTCGCATTCTTTTTTCCGTTTATCTGATTACTGCACTTCCTGCACGGTGGTCTCCGGCTTCGTTGTGCTTTCCGGCTCCGTGGTGGTCTGTTCGGCGCCGTACACCTGAAGCACCACCTCGCTGCCCACGGCAGCAGTGCTTTTGGCGTCCGGGGTCATACCGTACACACTCTTTACAGTGCCCTCTTTATAGCTGCCGTCGTTATAGACAGTCACTGTGGTCACCTTAAAGCCCTTTGCCTCCAACTGCTTCTTGGCCTCTGCCACATCCAGACCGCCTACATCCGGCACTTCCTCTGTCTGAATTCCCTTGCTCACCGTCAACACAATCTGGGTACCCTGGGCCACACTCTCGCCCTTCTTCACGCTTTGTGCGATGATCACACCTTCCGCTGCTTTGTCTGAATACTGGGCGTCATAGGTGATGGAAAACTGCTTGTTCCATGCGCCGTTGTTCTTAATGTCACTCTGGGTGTACCCGGCAGACACAAAGTCCGGCACAGTATAATTTACAGAGGAGGCAGCCTGCGTGGTATTCTCTCTGCCATCCACCAGGCCGGAAAATTTTACCACATAAATACCCGCTGCCACGGCAGCCACAATCAGCACCACCAAAATAATAATGACGGCCTTATTTTTGCCGCCCTTGGGCTTCTCTGTCGGAGGGGCGCTGTGGCGCACATCCGGCTGGGGTGCAGGTTGAGGCTTTGGCTCCGGCTGGGGCGGCTGGGCTGCTTCCGCTGCTTGAGCCACCACAGAAGGTGCCGCATTCAGCAGCTCCCGCAGACGTGCTGCGCTCTGTGCCCGGTTCTCCGGGTAGATCTGCAACCCGGCGCCAAGAGCACGAATCACATGAGTGGGAATACTCTCTGCGATCTTGTTGGGAATCATCAGCTTGTCATTGGTCTCTCTGGACGGAGCATCCGGCGGATTGCTACCCACCAGTGCCCGATAAATACAGGCGGAAAAGGCATAAATATCCGTAGCCGGGCACATTTTGCGGTCATTGTCGTACTGCTCAATGGCGGTGTAGCCCTCGTTCAAATTAAATTCCAGATCCGACTGCACCGTATTGCACTGGGCGATACAAAAGCCCTTGAGGCGCACCTTACCGTCCGGGCACAGCAGCAGATTGTCCGGCGTAATGGAACCATGGACCACGCCCCGATCATGGAGTGCCTCCAGGGTGGTGAGCACCGGCATAAACATAATGCGCGCCTGCTCCCAAGAAATGTAGCCCTCCGGGGTGCGCAGCAAAAATTCCCGCAAGGGCACGCCGTCCACCGGCTGAGACACGGCATACACCGTCTCGTTGGCAGGGAACACATCATACACCGGCAGTGCCGCAGCCAGGGTGCGCAGCTGCATCATGGTCTGCCACAAAGTGGTAAAAGACCGCTTGTAGCCGTCAAAATTCTTACGAAAACGCTCCCGCACATGCACATCCCGGTTGCCCTCCAACCGATTGGCAATGCCCTTTGGCAGGAACTCCCGCACCACACAAGGTGCCTGCAAGGTACGATCATAGGCGGCATACACCGCAGCGTCGCTCTCCCAAGACTGCACATGGCCCAGCACATACCGGTCCTGAAGCACCGTGCGCAGGGGCAGAAAGCTGGTGTCGTTCTCCTGATCGTTATCAAACCCGCAGCCGGGGCAAACGCTGCCTGCGGTCAGGGGCGCAAAACAATTCATACACAGTCGATCTGTATTTTCCAAAAAAGATCCCTCCAAATCAAGACCTTATACTATAGCAGTTTTATAATAACAGCCGGTTGATTTTTTGTCAACCGCACTTTCGTAAACAATCGGTAAACATCCCCTACCCCGCCGGTTGAAACTGCGCATCTTTTCGTGTATAATGAGGGGTACAGAACAAATGAACCGAAGGAGTTTTTGAATATGAATTTTAAGCAGTTGCCAAACGGCATGTGCGAGGGCTTTGCCCTGCTGAAAAAATGCGATGTAAAAAAGACCAAAAACGGCGCCGCCTACCTGGATCTTGTACTGGGAGACAAAAGCGATGAGTTGCCTGCCAAGCTGTGGGACTATACGGACAACGGCCTGTTTGCCCCGGATATGGTGGTCAAGGTGCGGGGCACTGTGGAGCAGTATAACGGTCGGGATCAGTTCCGCATTTCTCAGATCCGCCCGGCAGCGGACAGCGACAACTACAGCCTGTCCGATCTGGTGCCCGCCAGCGAGGTGGGCGGCGCCCAGATCTATGATATGCTGATGCGCCGGGTAAATGCCTTTCAGGACGCGGATTTTAAGGCCATTGTATCCGGCATTATGGAGGACCATAAGGAGGCACTGGTGCGCTATCCTGCCGCCCTGCGGCTGCATCACGCCATAGTGGGCGGGTTGATGCTGCACACCGTGTCCATCGTGCGTCTGGCCGAATCCCTGTGCCAGATTTACCCCAATGTGGATAAAGAGCTGCTGCTCTCCGGCGCTATTCTTCACGATGTGGCTAAGACATGGGAACTGGAGGCCAACAACCTGGGGTTGGTCAAGGGCTATACCACCGAGGGTGAACTGATCGGTCACTTGGTCAAGGGCGCTATGTATATTGATGAAAAGGCACGCGACCTGGGCGTGGCACCGGAAAAGGCGGCACTGCTGGAACACATGCTATTGTCCCACCACGGTCAGCCGGAGTACGGATCCCCCGTGCGGCCCATGTTCCTGGAGGCGGAGATTCTCTCTCAGCTGGACGCACTGGACGCCACAATTTTTGAAATTCACGCTGCCACCTCCAAGGTGGAGCCGGGCAAATTTACCGACCGGCAGTGGGCGCTGGACAATCGCAAGCTGTTTAACCACGGCCGCACCACCACCGAGCACAAGGTTAACTTAGGAGAATAACACAATGGAAGTAACGCAAGAAAAGTGGACAGAGATCACCGTCACCGTCGATACAAAAGACATTGAGACCGCCGGCAACATTGCCAATATGGTGGTGCCTTACGGCATTTATATTGAGGATTACTCTGCTCTGGAAGAGGAGACCATGGAGATCGCCCATATTGATCTGATTGAGGCGTCTCTGCTGCAAAAGGACCGCACCAAGGGCATTATCCACATTTATATCAGCCCGGAGGAGAACCCGGCAGAAGCCGTTTCTTTCTTAGAGGAGCGGCTGCAAAGCGCCGGTATCGCCTACACCCTGGGCACGGACCTGTGCGCCATGGAGGACTGGGTAAACAACTGGAAAAAATATTTTCACCCTATGCCGGTAGGCGACAAGCTGCTGATCCGCCCCACCTGGGAGGACGCAGACGCTACAGACGGCCGCAAGGTGCTGCACATTGAGCCGGGCCTGGCCTTTGGCACCGGGTCGCACCCCACCACCCGCCTGTGTCTGGAAACGCTGGAAAAGGTGGTCACCCCCGGCGCTACGGTACTGGATATTGGCTGCGGCAGCGGTATTCTTTCCATTGCCGCTCTACTGCTGGGTGCGCAAACTGCCTTTGGCGTAGATATTGACAAACTGGCGGTAAAAACCGCCAACGCAAACGCATTGGAAAACGGATTTGGCGCAGACCGCTTTGTGGCCGTGGAGGGCAATTTGTCCGACAAAGTCAGCGGGCAATACGATATTATTGTAGCCAATATTGTGGCAGACATTATTATGCAGTTCAATCCCCAGGTGGCGCAGTTCTTAAAGCCCGGCGGCACCTACATTACCGGCGGTATTATCGATGTGCGGGAGGACGAGGTGCTGGCCTCTTTCGCCGCCAACGGCTTTACCGTGCAGCAGCGATTTGAGGACAAAGGCTGGCTGGTATTTGTATTAAAGCACGAATAAGTCCGGCCCCCACTGACCGAAAAAGCAGCGCTCGGCAGTTGCAGACCCTACCGACTCTCTAAGCTGTCCCATTACATCACACACAAAAACGCCCTGTACAAGCTGTACAGGGCGTTTGCGTTGCCGTTTTTTATTTTGCCTTCGTGGCAATCTCCTGGGTAATGCGGGCGATAAAGTCCTCTAGGCTGGAGGCACCCTCGTCGCCGTTCTTTCTGGAACGAACGGACACGGTGCCGGCCTCAATATCCTTGTCGCCGGCCACCAGCATATAGGGCACCTTTTCCATCTGCGCAGAGCGGATCTTAAAGCCGATCTTCTCGCTGCGGTCATCCACCTCGCAGCGAATACCGGCAGCCTCCAGCTTTGCCTTCACGGTGTTCAAATAGTCAATATGACGGTCCGCAATGGGCAGCAGCTTCACCTGCACCGGCGCCAGCCAGGTGGGGAACGCACCGGCAAAGTGCTCGGTCAAAATACCGATAAACCGCTCAATGCTGCCGAATACCACACGGTGAATCATAATGGGACGGTGCTTCTCGCCGTCCGCGCCCACATATTCCAACTCAAACCGCTCCGGCAGCTGGAAGTCCAGCTGAATGGTGCCGCACTGCCAGGTACGACCCAAGCAATCGGTCAGGTGGAAGTCCAGCTTGGGGCCGTAGAATGCGCCGTCGCCCTCGTTGACCTCAAAGTCATAGCCAAGCTCGGTAATGGCGTCCCGCAGGGCCTGGGTAGCAATGTCCCAGTCCTCCTTGGCGCCCATAGAGTCCTCCGGCTGGGTGGACAGTTCAATGTGATACTTAAAACCAAAGGTGCTGTACACACTGTCGATCAGCTGTACCACGCCCTTGATTTCGTCCTTAATCTGCTCCCGGGTCATAAAGATGTGGGCATCGTCCTGGGTAAAGCAACGCACCCGCATCAGCCCATGCAGTGCGCCGGACAGCTCATGCCGGTGCACAATGCCCAGCTCGCCCATACGCAGAGGCAGATCCTTGTAGGAGTGCATTTTGTTCTTATACACCAAAATACCGCCGGGGCAGTTCATAGGCTTAATGGCAAAGTCCTCATCGTCAATAATGGTGGTGTACATATTCTCTTTATAGTGGTCCCAGTGACCGCTGCGCTCCCACAGCTTGCGGCTGAGGATAATGGGGGTAGAGATCTCCTGATACCCGGCAGCCGTGTGGATCTGGCGCCAGTAGTCGATCAACTGGTTCTTGAGGATCATACCCTTGGGCAGGAAGAACGGGAACCCGGGACCTTCCTCCATAATGGTAAACAGCTCCAGCTCCTTGCCCAGCTTGCGGTGATCCCGCTTCTTAGCCTCCTCCAGCATTTGCAGGTGGGCCTCCAGCATAGATGCTTTGGGGAATGCAGTACCGTACACGCGGCAGAGCATTTTATTCTGGGCGTCGCCCCGCCAGTAAGCGCCGGTGGTGTTAGTTAACTTAAAGGCCTTTACAGCGGCAATGCTCATCAGATGAGGACCGGCGCACAGCTCGGTAAACTCACCCTGCTTGTAAAAGCTAATGTGCTCGCCCTTGCCGGCGTGCTCGGCGATCAGTTCTACCTTATACGGCTCGCCTTTCTCCTCCATCAGCGCCGTGGCCTCCGCCGGGGGCAGCTCAAAGCGCTCGATCTCCGGATTTTCCTTCACGATCTTCTCCATTTCCGCCTCGATCTTAAGCAAATCGTCGGTGGTAAAGGGCGTGTCGCCGCAGTCGAAGTCATAATAAAAGCCGTTCTCAATGGCCGGGCCGATGGTCAGCTTCACCTGGGGATACAGGCGCTTAACCGCCTGGGCCATAATATGAGATGCGGTGTGGTTAAAAGTGCGGCGGCCGTCCTCCTCATCAAAGGTCAGCACTTCAAAGGCGCAGTCGTCGCTGACGGTGGTGCGCAAGTCCCGCACCTGGCCGTCGATCCGGCAGCAGCAGGCTGCACGGTACAGACCCATAGAAATGTCCTTGGTAATGTCCGCCGCCGTCATGGGTGCGTCATACACCTTAACGGAGCCGTCCTTTAGTGTAATGTTCATAAAACAATTCCTCCAAAAAATAAAAAATCACCCTGCATACACAGGGTGAATGAAGATCCACGGTTCCACCTGAATTGCACAGCAAGATGCTGTACCTCAAGGCCCGGATAACGGCAGGCGACCGGCCGGTATTGGCGGCGCTCCGGGGTGGTAAGCGACAGCTGCACCGTGTGCCCTTGCAGCGTACAGGCACTCTCTGAAAAACGGCAAAAAAGCGGCGCTCTTGTCCCCATCAAAGCTTTCTCTGTTTCTTATGGCTTATAGTAGCACCTTTTACCGTCCCTGTCAACCGAAACGGCCGAATTTTTTGCCTTTTCCTCCGCCTCCGGCGCAAACAAAAACTTGACAGATACCATATATAGGTGTATTATTATACAGAAGTTTTACATTTTGTTATGTAAGGCTTCTTTACAGAAATGCGTTAAAATGTAATTAAACTGTACCTTTTCTGATGATATTCGATTCGAGAGTTCCATCTCAAAAACGAGAAATTTATGCAGAAGGAGGTGCTGTTGATTATGAGTAATGTTGTGATTCCGGTGATCGTAGGCGCGGTTTGCGCCGCTGTTTTTGCCGTTTTAGGTTTCGTTTTGGGTGTGGCGCATCGCCGCAAGACCGCAGAGAAAGAAATCGGCTCTGCCACCCAAGAAGCCACCAAGATCATCAATAACGCTTTGGCCGAGGCAGAAGCTTCTAAGAAAGAAAAAGTATTGGAAGCCAAGGACGAAGTGCACAAGCTCCGCTCCGACGCAGACCGGGATATCCGCGAGCGCAGGAACGAAGTGCAAAGACAGGAAAAACGCCTGAACCAGAGAGAAGAATATCTGGACAAAAAAGCGGATTCCCTGGAAGCAAAAAATGATAAAATCAGCGAAAAGCAAAAAGAACTTGAAAACAAATTACTCGAAGTCGATGGCATCAAGAAAAGCCAGTTTGATATGCTGGAGCGTATTTCAGGTCTGACCCAGGAGGAAGCAAAAAATCAACTGCTGGCCTCTCTGGAAGAAGAACTGGACACGGAAAAGAGCAAAAAAATCCTCGAATACGAGCAGATGACCCGAGACCAAAGCGAAGTGCTGGCGCGGGAGATCATCGGCACCGCCATTCAGCGCTGCGCCGCCGATCACACGGCAGAGACCACCGTCTCCGTTGTGGCACTGCCCAATGACGAGATGAAAGGCCGCATCATCGGCCGTGAGGGGCGCAACATCCGCTCCATTGAGTCCATTACCGGCGTTGAATTGATCATTGACGACACGCCGGAAGCCATCACCGTCAGCGCCTTTGACCCGGTGCGCAGAGAGATTGCTCGCCTGACCTTGGAGCGACTGATCCAGGACGGCCGCATTCATCCCACCCGCATTGAGGAGCTGTACGAAAAGGCCAAGCGCGAGGTAAATGCCACCATTAAGCAGGAGGGCGAGAAGGCTGTACTGAAAGCCAACTGCGGCTCCATTCACCCGGAGCTGGTGCGCCTGCTTGGTAAATTGAAATACCGTACTTCCTACGGACAGAGCGTGCTTAAGCACAGCCTGGAAGTGAGTTATATTGCCGGGCTGATGGCTGCGGAACTGGGTGCTGATGAGCGACTGGCCCGCCGCGCAGGTCTGCTGCACGACATCGGCAAGGCTTTGGATCACGAGATGGAAGGCAGCCATATTGCCCTGGGCGTGGAATTCGCCCGCAAGTATAAAGAGAGCGAAGCCGTTGTGCATGCCATTGAGGCGCATCACGGTGATGTAGAGTGCAAGACCGTGGTTGCCTGCCTGGTTCAGGCGGCAGACGCCGTATCTGCCTCCCGTCCCGGCGCCCGCCGTGAGAATGTGGAGAACTACATTAAGCGCCTGCAACAGCTGGAGGAGATCTCTTGCAGCTTTGAGGGCGTGGAGCGCGCTTACGCCATACAGGCCGGCCGTGAGGTCCGCGTGATGGTAAAACCGGAAGTGGTATCCGACAGCCGTATGCCTTTTGTGGCCCACGAGATTGCCAAGAAGATCGAGTCCGAGATGGAATACCCCGGCCAGATCAAGGTCAATATTATTCGTGAGTCCCGTGCTTCCGATGTGGCAAAATAACAACAAAAGGGACGGTCTTTCCGTCCCTTATTTTTTTGGGAGGAATCGCAATGATCAAACATATTGTATGCTTCAAGCTGGCTGACCCCACCCCGGCAAATTGCCAAAAGGCAGCGGAAGTGCTCCGCTCCATGGACGGCAATGTACCGCTGCTGCGTGGGATTGAAGTGGGGGTCGATGAGCTGCGCTCCGGGCGCTCCTACGATGTGATCCTGCAGGTACTGTTGGACGATATGGCCGCTTTGGACGCCTATCAGCAGGACCCGTACCACTGCGGCGTGGTCAAGAAACACATGCACGCCGTGGCAGAAAACAGCATTGCCATGGATTACACGGTGGAATAAAAACAAGATCACCGCACCGGCAGATAGTCACTATGGGACTATCTGCCATTTTTTTGCCTTTTTTATCGTGGAAATAGACAAAAAATAAGTGCCATTTTTGCCGCTTTGCCGAAAATATGTCGCTGTCCCCGCCTTGCATTGACACGACCCCTCCAAAATGATAAAATGAATGTATCTGTATAATATATAAATTTATATATAAAAGAGGAGCAAATTATGGACCAAACCAAGGAAATTGACATTGATCTGAAAAAGATCTTCTTGATGATGCGCAAGAAGGTCGTTTACATTCTGCTGTTCACCCTGCTGGGGGGCATTGTCGCCGGTTGCTTTACCGAGTTCTTTATAGACCAAAAGTACACCGCCAAAATCTCCCTGTATGTGTACAGTGATATGAATCAGCTAAGCACCCAAAGTTCCATCAGTTACAACGACTACACCGCCTCCACCGCTTTGGTAAAAAGCTACCTTGCCGTGCTGGAGAGCGACGCAGTGCTGGACAAGGTGGCAGAGAAAGTAGGGCTGACGGACGGCAGCACCATTAAGAACAGCATTTCCACTTCTCAGGACGAGGACACCAATGTGTTTTATGTGTCCGTCACCACAACCAATCCCAAAACCAGTCAATCCATTGCCAACGCCGTAGCAGAGGTGGCTCCCGGTGAGATTGCCCGGATCATCAAAGCCGGCGGCGCCAACGTGATCGACTATGCCAAGGAGCCAAAGACCCCCTCCTCCCCCAATATAAAGAGGAATATCTTTCTGGGGCTGTTAATTGCCTTTGCCGTCTCCTTCGTTTACTTCTTTGTGCGCGAGGCGTTTAACGCCACCATCACCTCTGTAAAGGATCTGGAGCGTGAATTCCAAATTCCGGTACTGGGCACGATTCCCCGCCTGGTGGCCACCCGCGACAAGCAGGCACCGCCTATAGACAGCGGCCAAATTGCCCCGCCGGAACCCCCTGTATCCATGAAAGGAGATGCGTAACCATGGCACTGAGACGCAATAAGAAAAACCCGGACGAACGCGGGTTCAGCCGTAACGATCAAAAGAAAATGCTGGCAGCAGACACCCCCTTTGTAATCAAAGAGGCCTACAATACCATCCGTACCAGCCTGCTGTTTACCCAAAAAGGTGAAAGTTGTCCGATATTCGTGGTCACCAGTCCGGACGCCAACAACGGCAAAACCATCAACACCATTAACCTGGCGATCAGCTTTGCCCAAATGGGCAAGCGCACCCTGATCATTGACTCAGATATGCGCAACCCCACCGTTCATCGTATGTTCAATATTCCGGTGACCAACGGCCTGTCTGAAATATTGGCCGGGCTGACAGACAACATCACTGTATCCAAAACCAATGTGGAAAATTTATCCATTCTCTCCTCCGGCAAAATCCCGCCCAATCCGGCAGAGTTGCTGGCCAGCTCCAGAATGGATCTGCTACTGAGTTTTGTCAAGGGGCATTACGACTGCGTGTTTATCGACACCCCGCCGATTAACCTGGTAACGGACGCCAGCGCCTTTGCAGGCAAGGTCACCGGCTATGTGATGATCGTTAAGGCCGGCAATACGGACATTCCCGAGGTGCGATCCGCCGTTGACGCGCTGGAAAGCATCGGCGCGGAGGTGGTGGGCTTCATCCTCAATGACGCCACCCCGGACCGAAAGAAATACTACTCCTACTACAATAAATATGGCCGAAAGTACAAATACGGCTACGACTACGGTTACAGCTACAACTACAAATAAACACAGGAATGATCAAACTTGAAAAAGTGGCAAAAAGTTCAGCAAACAACTGAATATTTCGTCGATGGGATTGCACTGGTGCTGGCGACCCTGATCACCTATCTGGTATTTGGCAAAGGGCTGCACCGCATTTTGCTCTACACCGCGGACGAGTGGAAATCCTACTGCTTTATGATGTTTGTGGCCTACTCGGCCATCGCGGTCGGCTTTGCCTCCTCCATTGATCTGGCCAAACGGCAGCGGATAATGGAGCTGCTCGCTGTATTGCGTAACTGCTCGCTAACCTACATGAGTTTTGCGGTACTGTTGCTGGTGTTTAAGAATCCGATGATCGACTCCCGTTACCTGTTTATCGGTTCCTACCTGTTGTTCATCCTATTCTCTTGCCTGGGACGCTATGTACTCAAGCGCGTGCTGACCAACAACTTCTCCAATTCCCGCAATGCCACGCTGGTGGGTGTGGTCACCACCCCGGACCGGGCAGAGCAGTTTGTGCAATCGCTGCAAGAGGACTGGACCAAACGGGTAGACGGTGTGACAATCCTACATGCCGATGCCTTGGCTGCCACAGCCTCCGTGGGTAACCCGGGCGCATACCGGGCCATGCACAGCCGCACGGTGGAGAAGCGCTGTTGCGGCGTGGCAGTTCTGCCGGATCTGAGCAGCTTTTTAAGCTGGGTGCGCCTGTCCTCCATTGACGAGGTGTACATCAACTTCTCCGGTAAGGAGGCCAACTGGTCTACGGAGAATCTAAATGCCTTTATTGAAGAACTGGAAGATATGGGCGTGCTGGTGCACATCAACATCCCCACCCTGGAGCAGTTTGTAGAAGAAAGTAAGTTTAACCACATGCGCTGCGATATTGTGGCCGGCTACCCAATGGTGGGCGTATCTGCCGCCGTGCAAAATTCCAAGCTGCTGGGACTGAAGCGATTTATAGACATTATAGGCGCCATTGTGGGGCTGATCATTTCTGCTCCCATTATTTTGCTGGTGGCCGTTCCCCTGCTGTTGGAAAGCCGGGGCGGCTTGTTCTTTAAGCAGCAACGGGTGGGCAGAAATGGCCGTCTGTTCTATATGTATAAACTGCGGTCCATGTACGCAAACGCAGAGCAACGCAAAAAAGAATTTGAAGAAAAAAACCATATGCAAGGCCTGATGTTCAAGATGGACAATGACCCGCGGATTACCAAAGTGGGCCGCTTTATCCGCAAGTTCAGCATCGACGAGCTGCCCCAGTTCTACAATGTACTGCGGGGAGATATGAGCCTGGTTGGCACCCGCCCGCCCACGCTGGACGAATTTGAGCAGTACAGCTCCCACCACAAGCGGCGGCTGTCCATGCGACCGGGCATTACCGGGCTGTGGCAGGTTAGCGGCCGATCCCAGATTGAGGACTTTGAAGAAGTGGTGCGCCTGGACTGCCAGTACATAGACAACTGGTCCCCCAGCCTGGATATTAAGATCCTGTTCAAGACCCTGGGCGTGGTGTTTACCGGCCACGGGGCACAGTAAGGAGGGCGATCATGAAAATCGCAATGATCGGTCACAAGCGCATTCCCTCCCGAGAGGGCGGCGTTGAGATTGTGGTAGAAGCCCTGTCCCGCCGTATGGTACAACGGGGCCACCGGGTCACCGTTTATAATCGCAAAAGCCGCCATGTGGCCGGAACCGCCTTTGATGATCACAGCCACTTGCACAACCTGGACGGGGTGCAGATCCGCTGGGTGCCCACCCCCAACAGCAAAAAGCTCAATGCCATTGTGTACAGCTTTTTTGCCACAGTGCGGGCGTTGTTCGGTGGGTACGACATCATTCACTTCCACGCAGAGGGTCCGGCGGCTATGGTGCCCTTAGCCAAGTGCTTTGGCAAAAAATGCGTGGTCACCATTCATGGCTTGGACTGGCAGCGAGCCAAGTGGGGCGGCTTTGCCACCCGCTTTCTCCGCTTTGGCGAGCGTATGGCCGCCAAGTATGCAGACGAGATCATCGTGCTGTCTGCCAGTATGCAGCAGTATTTTGCTGACACCTATCACCGCCAGACCGTGCGGATTGAAAACGGCATTGACCCACCGGAGACGGCGGATCTGTCCCCCCTGTCCCGCTTTGGACTGGAAAAGGACAACTATATCCTGTTTCTCGGTCGCATTGTCCCGGAGAAGGGCATCCACTATTTAATCGACGCCTACCATAGGCTGCAAACAGATAAAAAGCTGGTGATCGCCGGTGGTGCCAGCCACTCAGAGGAATATTTCAATCAGCTGAAAGCCAAGGCCGCCGGAGATGCGCGTATCGTCTTTACGGACTTTGTGCAGGGCGCGCCTCTGGCTGCGCTGTACGCCGGTGCCTATCTTTACTGCCTGCCCTCGGACTTAGAGGGTATGCCCATCAGTCTGCTGGAGGCCATGAGCTACGGCAACTGCTGCGTCACCTCGGACATACCCGAGTGCACGGAAGTATGCGGCGACCACGGCTTTGCCTTCCAAAAAGGCAACACAGCAGACTTAAAGCGACTGCTGGAGCAGCTGCTGTCTCAGCCGGACATGGTGAAGTGCTGCAAGGCCACTGCCGCAGACTATATTTTACAAAAATACAACTGGGACCAAGTCACCGAGAGGACGCTGGAATTGTATGAACAGGTTAAAAGCGCAAAATAAAACCCACTTGCAATGGGTAGACAACACCAAGCTGCTGGCCTGCGAGGGAGCCATGAGATGAACATTCTCTTTATTAACAAATTTCTGTACCCCAAAGGAGGAACAGAAACCTATATGATGGGGCTGGGGGCGGAGCTGAGCCACCGAGGCCACCGGGTAGAATACTTTGGTATGGAGCACCGGGGCAATTGCGTGGGCAACCGCGTCGGTGCCTACACCAAAGATACCGACTACCACACCGCCAACCCTGTAAAAAAAGTGAGCTACGCTCTGCGCACGATATACTCCACCCACGCCCGGCGGCAGCTGCGCCGGGTGCTGGAGGATCTGCAGCCCCAAGTGGTACACCTGAACAACTTTAACTACCAATTGACCCCTGCGGTAATCTTGGAAATACGCGCCTGGGACAAAGCCACCGGACGACACACCAAGATCCTGTACACGGCCCACGACTACCAACTGCTGTGCCCCAACCACATGCTCAATCGGCCGGACACCATGGAGAACTGCACCGCCTGCTTGGACGGCAAGTACACGCCTTGCGTGCAACACCGATGCATGCACGGCTCACGGGCTAAGAGCCTGCTGGGCGCAGCCGAGGCTACCCTGTACCGCAAGGCGCATACTTACAAAGAGATCGACCGCGTGATCTGCTGCTCTGCCTTTATGCAAAGCCAGATGGAAAAGCACCCGGATCTGGCCGGGCGCACCCGGGTGCTGCACAACTTCTGCACCGTGCCGCCCCGCCCGCAGGTGGAAAAAGAAGACTATGTGCTCTACTTTGGCCGCTATGACAAAGAAAAGGGCATTGATACCCTTTTGGCCGCCGCCAAGGCGCTGCCTCAGCTGCACTTTGTGTTTGCCGGCAGCGGTACCATGGCAGAGGAAATTCAGCAACTGCCCAATGCCACAGATGTAGGCTTTTGCACCGGGGACGACCTATACCGCCGCATTGCCGCAGCCAAATGCAGCATTTATCCCAGCGTATGGTATGAGAATTGCCCCTACTCCGTGATGGAGAGCATTGCGCTGGGCACGCCGGTGCTGGGCACCAATATCGGCGGCATACCGGAGCTGATCGAGGACGGCAAGACCGGCGTGCTGCTGCCCCCCGGCGACACCAAGGCCCTGGGCGCGGCGCTGTGCCGCCTGGACCTGGAGCCGGAGCGACTGGCGGCCATGACCGCCGCCTGCCGGGCAGACGCCTTCCTCTCCGTACAGGATTATACAGACAAATTACTGTCTGACTATAACGCATAAAAATCGAACTGAAGAAAGAAGATCAGTATGGCTAAACGAACTCTATACGGCACTGTGATTGTTACCTATCGGTGCAACGCCCACTGCAATATGTGCGACTGCTTTAAGGACCCCACCCGCCCGGAGGAAGAGATCACCCTGGATGATATTCGCCTGCTGCCGGAAATGGCCTTTACCAACATCACCGGCGGCGAGCCCTTTATTCGCAAGGACATTGGCGATATTGTGGAGGCGCTGTACAAAAAGAGCAACCGTATTGTGATCTCCACCAATGGGTATTTTACGGACCGTATCTTAGAGCTTTGCCGCCGATTTCCAAAAGTGGGCATTCGCATTTCCATTGAGGGGCTGCAACAGACCAATGATACCATTCGTGGCATTCCGGACGGCTTTAATCGGGGCTACTCCACCTTAAAGAAACTGGTGGAAATGGGGCACCCGGATGTAGGGTTCGGCATGACGGTGCAGGACCTGAACTGTGAGGATCTGGTGCCGCTTTACAAGATCTCCGATGAACTGGGCATGGAATTTGCCACCGCCACCCTGCACAATTCTTTCTACTTCCGCAAAACGGACAATAAAATTGACGACAAATACAAAGTGGCCCAAAATTTTGAAGCGCTCATTAACGAGCTGCTGCGCAGCCACAGCCCAAAAAAGTGGTTTCGTGCCTACTTTAACCACGGGCTGATCAACTACATATACGGCAACAAACGACTGCTGCCCTGCGATATGAGCAAGGACGCATTCTTTATCGATCCATTCTGCGATGTGATCCCCTGCAACGGCATGGCAAAGAAGGCCGTCATGGGCAATCTACATGATATTGGCGACTGGGACACCTTGTGGAACAGCGACCAAGCCAAGGCCGTGCGAGCCGCCACCAAGCAGTGCGACCGCAACTGCTGGATGATCGGCTCCGTCTCTCCCGCCATGCACAAGTACATTTGGGTGCCCGCCTGGTGGGTGGTCAAGCACAAGTTCCTAAAAGGCGGCAAATACACCCTCAGCGAAAACGCCTTTATCCCGGAAGCGCAAAAGGAGTGACCGTCATGCAAGTGGTACTCATTCTCGGCGGCGGTATTGGCAAGCGCTTTGGCACCGTCCTGCCCAAACAATATAATCTTATCGACGGCAAGCCGGTGATAGACTATGTGATCGAGGCCGCCCTGCAAGCCCGCCAAACGGATCGAATCGTAGTGGTCTGTGATCCACAATACAGTAACCATTCTCGATATATGAACCAAGGACAAGTAGAGATCGTGCCCGGCGGTGCCGAGCGTTACGATTCTCTGCAAGATGGGCTGAACTACATTGAACGGCACTACGACTGCCAAAAGCTGTGTATTTTGGACGCAGTAGCACCCTTTGTCTACCCGGAACTGATTGACGATTATTTTGAACGACTGGATGCAGCAGACGCCGTGATCACCTGCCAAAAAATCACCGGCTCCTTGGGGAATTATGCCTTTGATCCGCTGGATCGGGAGGACTACTATATTACGCAGTCTCCGGAGGCCTTTCGCTTTCCGCTGCTGCTGGCGCATTTTGACCCACATTTTCCCTCAACGGAACTGGCCTGGCAACTACCAAAGGACAGCAAAAAATATTTAAACTTCAACTTTCCACAAAACACAAAAATCACATACGACTTTGATTTGGAATACGCTGCTCGTATGCTGCCCCATTACCAAAAGCAACGCAGCTCCGATGACCAATTGCCACCGGGTGAACGGGTACTACAGGCGGTGCAAGCCCATATTGTGGATAATAGTGCTGCACCGAACGCGGACTGGCTGCAACAACTGCCTCACCTGTATGACAAGTTAGCCAAACAATGGGGGCTGCAGTCCTTTGATGTCTATCACATCAGCACCTATGGGCTGGTGCTGGAGACGCAAAGCACAATCTATGGTGATGTGGTGCTGAAAATGATACCGCCTTACACTGCGCGCTACCCGCGCGAAAAAGCAGCCTATCAACAACTGGCCGGGGACTATATGTGCCCGTTGTTAGCCACCGATGATGCCTGTTGTGCTCTGTTGCTGCGCCGCATTGCACCGGGCAAATACGCAGACTTTGACGACAATATCTGCCTGACCGACTTTTTCAATCGCGTGGTATGCACGGCCAAAGAAACGGTACGCCATTCGGTGTTTCCCGCTTACCGCGTAGACTTGGAAGCAGCACTGCAACGCAGCCAGACCGCGCCGTTTTTGACCGGATCACTGGAACAGGAGGTGCGAAGCGCCCTGGCACTTTATGACACGCAGTTCAAAAACAGCAAAACTTATTTGCTCCATGGTGATCTGCACCATTATAATTTGCTGCGCACCGCGGAAGGCTATCGTGCCATTGACCCCATCGGCTGCCTAGCGCCTATTGAATTTGAATTCACCCGCTTTATACGCAACGATATTTTACAACACCCGGGATTTGATCCAAGGGAAAGACTACAACTTTTGCTGCGGTACTTCTCTCGCTGGGCAGAACCGGAACGGATACAGGCAGCACTGCAAATTGATCTGAGTCTGACCGCCGTAAACGCCACTTATGAGAGCACAGAGCCGGCTGCCGCAGAAACACAGCTGGCACTGTTGCAAATTGCAAAGGCAGGAACAAAATGAAGCCCATTCCAAAAGAAGATATACAGTCCTTAGAGCGTGACATTCTCTTCCATGTACTGGACTTTTTTGAACAATACCACATTACTTACTTTACCAGCGGCGGCACTACCCTGGGCGCAGTGCGCCACGAGGGGTTTATCCCCTGGGATGATGATATTGACCTGTATATTCCCAGAGCGGATTACAACAGAATGCTGCAACTGGCAACCAATCGTACCATCGGTAAAAACATCCGTATCTACAAGCCGGGAGACAAAAACTATATTTATCCATTTGCCAAGGCGTGCAATACCAATACGCGCTTAAACGAGCAAAATGTGCGCCACAGAGAGCAGGACATCGGCATATTTATTGATCTGTTTCCGCTGGACAAATTCTATGACGATCCGGTGCGCCGCAATCTGCTGATCTTGCATAGCAAGTGGCTGAACAGTCTGCTGGCCTCCGCCTCTGATCAAGTAAATTTAAGCCGCAAGGGCAGCTTACGCCGCCTGGCAAAAGATACGCTGCGTACGCTACAAAAGCCCCTTGCAAAAGCCATCGGCATTTCCAGACTGACCCGCCGCATTGACGCCCTGGGGCGGCATACTGCTAAAGCGGACTGCCACCTGGTAGGCGACCTGGTCTGGTGCAACGGCGGACGCGACTTTTACCCGGCAGAACATTTTGCCGCCGGCGTGCCCGGCACCTTTGAGGGGCGCACCATTCAAAACCCGATCGGCTACCACTCTTATTTACAAAAACTCTACGGTGACTATATGCAGCTGCCGCCGGAGGATCAGCGGGTCATGCATGGCTTTACCGGCTGGTATCTGGATGAAACAGGAGAAACCGAATGACCAAAATTGCCGTTATCCTTTGCTATTTTGGCAAGTTGCCGGAGAACTTTTCCCTGTTTGCGGAAAGCTGTCGGCGCAATGCTACCATAGATTTTTTGCTGTTTACGGACGACACACCGACCCACCTGCCGGAGAATATGCACCTGCACCCCACCACCTTTGCGGCGCTGCAACGCCGCGTGGCCGGGTGCTTTGACTTTGCCATTACTCTGCACACCCCCTATAAGCTGTGTGACTACAAGCCCGCCTACGGCGAAATTTTTGCGCCGGAGCTTTCCGGCTACGACTTTTGGGGCTACGGGGATATGGATCTGGTATTCGGCGATCTGCGAGCGTATTTTACAGAGGATAAGCTGCGAAAGTATGACAAGTTCTACGCCTTTGGCCACCTGTCCCTCTACCGCAACACGCCGGAGAATAATGCCGTTTACCGCCAACCGGTAGGTATGGATTACCACAAGGCATTCACCACAAGAGAAATTGCCGTTTTTGACGAAATCAACGGCATCAGCGCCAAGTATAAGGCACTGGGGCTGCCCTTTTACGACCGGCAGGACTATGCGGACATCACCAAGGCCAGCGACCGACTGGCAATCACTGATGTGGGGATTACGGCAGATAATCAGCTGCACCCCAACTATTCGGAGCAGATTTTTTACTGCGACCGCGGTCGGATCTTTCGAGACGCTTACTGCAACGGCCAGTGGCTGACGGACGAATTTGTTTATATTCATATCAGCTCCCGCCGTCTGCCGCTGCATATTGACCCGGCGGCAGACACCTATTTTATCGGCAAAACCGGCTATGAGCCGAAAACCGGGGTCACCACCCGGGCAGACATTGCCCGCTACAACGCTTTAGACCCGGCGGCGGACGAAAAGCAGCGCCGCCATCGGCAGCGGTTGGATCTGCGCCGCAAAATCAAAAAAGGTTTTATCCGTATAAAGGAACGCATTTGCAAATGAACATCTTACACCTGCAACTCAGCGGCGGTCCGGGCGGCATTGTGAGCCTGTGCCGGGATATCAACAAACACTCTGCCCATCACAATTTTTTTTACTTTCTTTTTGAAGGCGGTTCTATTGCCGATGAAATTGCCGCCCAGGGGGGCACAGTACAAGTGGCCACCGGCGCCAAGAACCACCCGCTGAAGGCGGCGACCGACCTGGTGCGCTACTGCAAAGAACAACAAATTGACGTGATCGTGGATCATTCCGGCTCGCCCTACACCCGCTTTGTGCATATTTACGCCGCGCGGCGGCTGAAAAAAGTGCGTTTTTTGCTATATCTTCACGCCAACGCCTATTACAGCGCAGACAAAGGGATCAAAGAATGGGTCTATGCCCGGCTGCTGCGCAGCGCCGCCCGGCATTCTGCAAAGATCGTAGCCATCTCTCACTCGGTAGCGGAAAGCTATCTGCGTCGCTACCACCTGCCGAAAGACAAAATGCAGGTGGTCTATAACGGCACGGACTTGCACCGCTTTGTCCCCCATCCGGCACATACAGACACACCCCTGCGGCTGATTTATGTGGGGCGCATATTTAGGGACAAAGGCATTGACCTGCTGCTGGAAGCGCTGGCTGCCTGTCCGACAGACGCACCCATCACCCTTACGCTGGTAGGCTCCGATCACGGCGGCTATACAGAGCAAATGCAAGCCCTGAGCGCCCGGCTGCACCTGGAAGATAAAGTGCAGTTCCTGGGCAGCCGCACCGATGTGCCGCAGCTGCTGCAAGCGGCCGATCTGTTTGTGCACCCGGCCACCTGCCAGGAGGGATTTGGCATTACGCTGATCGAGGCTATGGCCAGCGGTGTGCCCTGCCTGGCCTTCCCCAAAGGTGCCATACCGGAAATCATCGGACCGGAGATCGACGGCTTTTTGACCGAAGAAGTCAGTGCCGCCGCCCTGACTGCGGGGATCAATCGGGCGCTGGAACTCTTTACCAAAGCGCCGCACCACTGGCACACCCTGTGCAAAAACGCCCGGCAAAAGGCAGAACTTTTTTCCATCGAACGAACGGTAGCGCAACTGGAAGCGCTGTACCAAGAGCAGTAATATTATGGACAAAATCGGAATTTTAACCTTTCATCGAAGTGAAAATTACGGCTCCGTGCTCCAAGCCTGGGCACTATGTCAACAGATCAATACCCTGCCCGGCCGCCAAGCGGAACTGATCGACTATTCCAACCGCGCGCAGCAGGACCTGTACGCCCTGTTTCTGCCGCCTAAATCCGTTAAAAATATCGTCAAAAACCTGCGGGCCTGTTTGCTGCTGCCCTATCTGCTACGGCGCAAGGCGGCCTTTCGGGACTTTATCGGTGCTCTGCCCAAGAGCGCGCCCATGCAAACCGAGGCGGATTTTGCCGCCCATCGGGCGGACTACCGGGCGGTGGTCTGCGGCTCCGACCAGATTTGGAACCCCGGATCTCTGGATTTTTCCACCCACTTTTTTGCCCCGGACTTTGCGGCACAAAAAATCAGCTACGCCCCCAGCCTGCGCAGCGCCACTGCTGCCGAATTTGCCGATATAGACTTAAAAGGTCTGCTGGCGGACTTTGCCGCTGTGTCTGTGCGAGAGCAGGAAAGCGTGGCGGTAATTGAACAGTTGACCGGCCGCACCCCAAAGGTGGTGCTGGACCCTACCCTGCTGCCTGCGGCGCAGGACTTTGCCCCCATTCTGGGCACGGCGCCCCAGGGTGATTACCTGTTTTTCTATTCCATTGATTACCCGCCGGAGGTGTGCCGCACCGTGCAGCAGACTGCCCGACGGCTGCACCTACCGGTGTACATCCTCTTTACCGGCAACAAAACCTACCGTGCCCTACCCTACGGCTTTCGCCTGGCGCGGCACCAAACCCCCGGCGACTTTTTGGCGCTGGTCAAAGGGGCCAAGCTGGTGCTAAGCACCTCTTTCCACGGCACCGTATTTGCCCTGCGCTTTGGCACCCCCTTTTATGCCCTGAAGGCCAAGCGGGGCGCCGCCTACTACACAGACCCCCGCATTGCCACCTTACTGCAAACGGCAGGTGTGGCAGAGCGTTACCTGCCCTGTGATCGGGCGGGAGAAATTCACACCGCGCCCCTGCACCGGGATCCGGCCCTCCTGGACCATGCCGTGGCAGAGAGCCGCGCATTCTTACAGGAAGGACTGACTGCCCGATGACCATCTGCCCGGAAGAGCGCTGCACCGGCTGCGGCGCCTGCCAAAGCGCCTGCCCGGCAGACTGCATTACCCTGGCGCTGAACCGCGCCGGTGACCGGGTGGCGGTGATCGACGAGAGCCGCTGCACCCACTGCGGCAAGTGCAGCCGCATTTGCCCGGTGCTTCACCCGCCCGTGCTGCGCGAAAGCCGCACGGCGCTGGCTGCCTACGCAGTAGAAGCGCAGGTGCGCCAAAGCTCCGCCTCCGGCGGTGTGGCAGCTGTGCTGGCCCGGCAAGTGGTGGAAAGCGGCGGCTGTGCCTATGGTGCGGCCTTTACCGCCCCCACCACGGTAAAACTGGTGCGGGTAGATGCACCGGCACAGCTGTCCCGACTGCAAGGCAGCAAATATGTGCACGCTGCCACCGGCAGCGCCTACCGCAAGGTGCAATCAGACCTGAAAGCCAGGCGGCAAGTGCTCTTTACCGGCACCCCCTGCCAGGTGGCAGGGCTGTACGCCTACCTGGGCAGCAACCCGCCGGGGCTGACCACCTGCGATCTGGTGTGCCACGGCGTACCGGAGGCAGATACCTTAAATGCCTACCTGCAAACAGAGCTAAACCCGGCAGCCATCGCCCGCCTGACTTTCCGTGACGGAGACGGCTGGGTAATGAAAGCCTATGACCGGGACGGCGGCGTGCTGCGCCGCATGGATTTGAAAAACAGCCTGTACTATAACGGCTTTATGGAGGGCTATCTGTACCGCACCGGCTGCTACACCTGCCCCTACGCCACGGAAAAGCGGGTGGCCGACCTGACTCTGGGCGACTTTTGGGGCATTGGGGAGGAAACGCCCTATCCAAATGCCGCCGCAGAGCTGAAAAAGGGTCTGTCCCTGATCTTAGTCCATACAGATAAAGGACAAGCACTGCTGAACGCCTGCGCCCCGGCGCTGGTAACGACCCTGCGCACCCCAGCGGAAGCAGTCAAAAAAAATCATCAGTTGCGCCACCCAACCCCAGGCAGTCCCGCGGCCCGACGATTCCACAACTTGTACGGCAAAAAGGGCGCAGCCTATGCCATTGCCCACTGCAATGAGAAAAAGCGGCGCACCCTGCGTCTGCGGCGTGCCATCCGGCATTGTCCGCCACTGCTGGCCCTGTGCCGCAAAATTCCCAAACTGCGAGATAAGCTATGATCGGTATTCTCATTCTCAATTACAAAAAATACCAGGTTACCGCCGACTGTATTCGCTCTGTGCTGGATACCGGAGACGGTCTGGACTACCATATCTACGTGCTGGATAACGGCTCCGGCAATGACTCTATTGCCTGCCTACAAGCCCAATTTCCAAACAATCCCCGCATCACCTGGATGGAAAGTGCGGAGAACACCGGCTACGCCCGGGGCAACAACCAAATGCTTTCCCGCGCCCGCAAAGACGGCTGCACCGCTGCGGTGATCACCAACAGCGATATTGTCTTTTTGCCCGGCACCTTGCAGCAGCTGGCTGCGGACATCGCCGAAGGGCACCCCATTGTAGGTCCTCGGCTGCAATACCCCAACGGACAGCGGCAAAACAGCGTCAAGCTGCGCCCCTACACCTACCGGGAATACCTGTGGACGGAAACTTATTTGCGCAATCTGGTACCCAAGGCCAAATTGCAGGCGCTGCGCCGCCAGCCCGCTGCCCCGGGAGAGGTCTACTGGCTCTCCGGCGCGGTCTTTGCCGTAGACACAGCGGTCTTTCACCGGCTGGGTGATTTTGACCCTTATACCTTTTTATATTATGAGGAGTACATACTCTCTGCGCGGTGCAAGGCACAGGACATTGCCCTGTGGTTTGATCCTACGGTCACGGCGCTCCACTGCCACGGCGCATCTGCCGGTGGTGCTGCAAACCTATTTACCCGATTGGAGAACCTGCGCTCCGAGTTATACTTTCTCCACCGCTACCGGCACTGGAGCCGACACCGACTGGCCACCGTACGCCGGGTGCGCTGTTTGGAAGTGCTGTTTACCTTTGGCAAGGCGCACAAATGGGCGGATGCCCGCACCTACCTGCGCAAAAGCAAAATCCTGCTGAAAAAGGAACGAACGAATGAAACTTAAAGTCTCCACCAGTCCTTATACTTACTTTCTGTTGCTGATGACCCTCATGGACACCGGCTACTTTGTGTTACTGAATATTCCCGGCCTGCGAGACACCGGCTATATGCGTATCGGTTTTTTGATCATCGCTACGTTGCTGGCCATGAACTGCTATATCAACAAAAACATCTACCGTACCCTACAACCCTACTACAACTACCTAAATGTCTTTATCCTGTATTTGGTCGTATTTTATTTAGCCCATTTTATCTACGGTATGGTGCATTATATCCAACAAATCACATCCATTATCAATGTGTCCAACTACTTGGGTATGTTCCTGCTGATCTATCTGTTCCTCTATGTGTTCCAAATGGACGGCGGATATGATCGGCTGATAAAATCCCTGAGCTGGATCACCTACCCCTATATGCTGGTTATCACCCTGCGTGCGGCGATCTATAACTTTACCGGTCGGGATCTGATGCCCTATCTGGGTCACATCACGCGCTCCGGACGCCTGCGTTACGGCATTCCTGCCCTGTGTGGTGTGCTATTTCTCTATTATTTTTACAAACTGCTGCAAAAAGACACCCTGATGAAACACAAGATGATCTATACAGGGCTGTTGCTTTTTACCGCTTTTTACCTTTACTATATCTGTATGACCCGTATGTATGTGATTGCCTTTTTTCTGTCGGCACTGGTGATCTTCCTGTGCAAAAAGCGACCGAAAAACAAGCAGATCGTGATGGTCTGCGTGGCGATCATCTTGCTGGCCGTGCTGTACTTCTCCGGTTTGATTCCTCGGTTCCTGGCCACATTTACAGAGACTTCCGGAGAATATGGCGGCTCCACTCTGGCACGGCAGTACTCATCCAAATACTTCTCCGGCTTGGCAAAGGACCAGCCCATCTTCGGTCTGGGCTTTCTCTCACCCAAGCGGTATGAAAACTTCTTGATCTACTTTGGGCCCTCCGGCACCGCCTATCTGGATGATCTGGGTATTCGCAATATGTTCTACCACTACGGGATACTGGGCATCGGGCTGGTGGCGCTGTCTCTGGGACGTTTGATATACCTGGTGATGCGACTGCTCACCTGCCGAAACTATCCTCGCAAGGCGCTGATGCTGGGACTGATGGCGTTTTTTGGCTGTCTGTGCGTATCCCTGTGTCCATTTGATACGGTGCGCCTGCTGGGGCTGATCTTCACCTGGTCCATGGCGGAGTACGACGCCCACCTTTACTGCTACCGACCCCGCAAAGCGGCGACAGAGACGGGGGGCGATACGCGGTGAAGGCCCTGTCCGACAATAAACAAACCACCATCAACCTGATTACCAGCCTGGCAGCCTTTGTGATCAATGCCGGGATCAGCTTTGTACTGACTCCGTATATACTGGAGAAGCTGGGCAACGAAGCTTACGGCTTTATCGGTCTTGCCTACGACTTTGTCAATTATGCCGGCATCCTTACTCTGGCACTGAACAGTATGTCCTGCCGGTTCGTCAGCTACGAGTACCACCGGGGCAATAAAGAAAAGGCTGATATTTATGTAAACTCCATTTTGGGTGCCAATCTGATCCTGGCCGGTGCCATCACCCTTTGCGCCGTGTTTATGGTTTGGAAGCTGGAGTACATACTCACCATTCCCAAAGAGCTGATGTTCGATGTAAAGCTGACCTTTGCCATCGTCTTTATCAACTACATTTTTGGCATCTGCTTCTCTGTCTTTAACAGCGGCACCTTTGTAAAGAACCGGATGGATCTGTACTACCTGCGCAACCTGTTCTCCTATGTGCTCAAGCTGGTGCTGACCATTCTGATCTTCACCTTGTTTGATGTGCGCATCTTCTTCATTGCGCTGACCACCCTCATTTGCAACGCTTATATGAATGTGGCCACTTATATTTTAATGCGCAAGCTGCTGCCGGACTTAAAGCTGAATCTGCGCAAATTCAAGTGGAAAACCCTGTCCGAAGTGCTGCGCTCCGGGGTATGGAATTCCGTGCAGAGCCTGTCTGATCTGATGATCTCCGGGCTAAATTCCCTGCTGACCAACCGATTTATCGGCACCGCTGCCGGCGGGTATCTGCAATCCTCCAAGACCATTCCCAATTACATATTACAACTGGGGCAGCAGCTGGCCCAAGTGTTCTCGCCGAAATTCACCATTCTGTACGCCCAGGGCGACTATGATCGACTGGTCAAGGAGGCCAAGCGCTCCATGCGACTGGTGGGCTTTATCATCTCCACCCCGGTGGCCGGGTTTATCGTCTTTGGCTACCAGTTCTATGCCCTGTGGCTGAAAAACTATTCCCCGGCGGAATTGCAGATCGTACAGACTGTGTCCGTTATTACCACCATACCGTACCTGTTTAGCTGCGTGGCGTTCCCGCTGATTCAGATCAACACCGCCTGCAACAAGGTGCGCACCCCGGTTCTGGTGGCGCTGGCCGCCGGTATTGCCAATATCTTAGTGGTGTTCCCCCTGGGCAAAGCCGACGCCCTGACCCTGAATGTGCTGGCCTGCTGCACCGCCGCCTTTACCATTCTGCGCTACGGCGTATTCCAGCCCTACTATGCGGCCAAAATACTGGCCCGCAACCGTCTGTTCTTCTACGGTACGCTGCTGCGCAATGTGCTGGCCACCGCCGTCATCGGCGTGGTGCTGTATGCTGCCAAGGGGCTGTTCACTTACGGCAGCTGGGGTCACTTCTTCATCGCCATTGCCCTGTGCGGAGCAGTGGGATATGTGCTGGCTTTCTTCCTGTTGTTCAACCCCGGAGAGTACAAAGAGATCGTCCACATGTTTCTATCAAAAATGAAGAAAAAAACCGCATAAATGCAAACAGTGCCTGAGCCAAAGCTCAGGCACTCAGACTGTCGATAAAGCGGCTAAACCGCGCCAGTTATAAAGAATATAATAAATGTTTCGTAGGGCAGGGGCTTGCTCCTGCCGCGAGTATTTGGTATCGCTATTGATTTGAAAAAGCGGCTTGAACTGGGTGTTCAAGCCGCTTTTGGCGCTTTTCGTCTTTTACTCGGGAACAGTACCGCTGTACGGCACCCGCTCGCAAAAAACGAAATTTATCTCGCTTTCTCTCGGTCTGTCAGCGTGTTTATAACTCGACTTCTCTACACACTGAGCGTTTATCTGTTTTGAATGTAGGCGTCAATGGACTTGGCGGCGATTTTGCCGGCGCCCATGGCCTTAATCACGGTGGCGGCACCGGTAACCGTATCGCCCCCGGCGAATACGCCGTCCCGAGAGGTGCAGCCGTTTTCATCTGCCACAATTCCGCCACGGGCATTTACCTCCAGCCCACCGGTGGTGGACTTGATCAGCGGGTTGGGGGAAGTACCAATGGCCATAATCACGCAGTCCGCGTCGATCACAAAATCTGAGTCCGGCACCGGCACCGGGCGGCGTCTGCCGGTGGCGTCCGGCTCGCCCAACTCCATCCGGATGCACCGCACGCCGGTTACATTGCCGTCGTCGCTGCCCAAAATCTCTACCGGGTTGGTCAGGGTTTGGAACCGGATTTGCTCCTCCTGGGCGTGCTGCACTTCCTCCTGCCGGGCAGGGATCTCCTCAAAGGAGCGACGGTAGAGCACATACACTTCCTCCGCTCCCAGCCGAATGGCAGAGCGAGCCGCATCCATGGCCACATTGCCGCCGCCTACCACGGCCACCTTGCGGGCGTGGTAAATGGGGGTGGTGCTGCCGGGCTGATACGCTTTCATCAGGTTTACCCGAGTCAGGTACTCATTGGCAGAGTACACCTCTTTCAGGCTCTCGCCGGGAATCCCCATAAACCGGGGCAAACCGGCACCGGAGCCGATATACACCGCCTCAAAGCCATCGTCAAACAGATCGTCAATGCTCATGGAGCGACCGATCACCACATTGGTAACAATCTTCACACCCAGCGCCTTTAAGCCGTTTACTTCCAGCTCCACGATCTTCTTGGGCAGACGGAACTCCGGAATGCCGTACACCAGCACACCGCCGGCAATATGCAGCGCCTCAAACACCGTTACATCATAACCCAACCGGGCCAGATCGCCGGCGCAGGTCAATCCGCTGGGACCACTGCCGATCACGGCTACTTTGTGCCCGTTTCGTTCCGGTACGGCGGGCCATACTTTGCAGTGGCTGTTGTGCCAGTCTGCCACAAAGCGCTCCAGACGACCGATGCTCACCGCGTCGCCCTTAATGCCCCGCACGCACTTACTCTCGCACTGGCGCTCCTGGGGGCACACCCGGCCACAGACTGCCGGCAGGGAGCTGCTTTCGCTGATGATCTGATAGGCGGCCTCAAAGTCGCCCTCTGCCACCTTGGCGATAAAATCCGGAATATGAATCTGCACCGGGCAGCCAGAAATGCAGGGCTTGTGCTTGCAGTGCAGGCAGCGCAGTGCCTCGTCCATGGCTGTCTGCGCATCGTAGCCGGTGGCTACCTCTAAAAAGTTCTTGTTGCGCACCAGTGGCTCCTGGTGCGGCATTTCATTGGCCTTTAAGGGATTCATCAGTCCTGCACCTCCTGTCGCAGCAGGTTGCAGTCCGCTTCCCGCTCAAAGTCTTTATACAGCGCAGCCCGTTCCATAGCCGCGTCAAAATCCACCAAATGGCCGTCAAACTCCGGCCCGTCCACACAGGCGAACTTGGTCTCACCGCCCACCAGCAGACGGCAGCCGCCGCACATACCGGTGCCGTCGATCATAATGGGGTTCATAGACACAACGGTGTGGATCCCGTACTTCTCCGTGGTCTTGCACACAAACTTCATCATCACCAGCGGGCCGATAGCAATCACCAAATCATATTGCTCACCGCTTTGAATCAGACTTTCCAGAGCATTGGTCACCAGCCCCTTTTCACCTACGGAGCCGTCGTCGCTCATGAGCACATACCGGTCGCTGACCTTCTCAAACTCCTGCTGCAAGATCACCAGATCCTTGGTACGGAAGCCCACAATGCTGTGCACCTGGGCGCCGTTCTCATGCAGTGCCTTGGCCACCGGATACGCAATGGCGCAGCCCACGCCGCCGCCAACCACAGCCACCTTGCGGTAGCCGGTAACCTTGGTGGGATTGCCCAGAGGGCCTACAAAGTCCTGCAAGCTGTCGCCCGCCTCCAGCCGCGCCAACTGCTTGGTGGTCGCGCCCACCAGCTGGAAGATAATGGTCACCGTACCGGCGGTGCGGTTATAGTCCGCCACCGTCAGGGGGATCCGCTCGCCCCGGTCGTCCACCCGCAGGATCACAAACTGACCGGCCTGGGCTTTCTTTGCCACATAAGGCGCCTGAATTTCCATACGCACAACAGTCGGGTTCAGCACCTGCTTGGCAACGATTTTATACATAGAATCACCTACTTGAAATTAGACATTTTTCAGAAAAAACGCCGCATAACCTGTATGCAGCGTTTTTGATATTATACCAATTCCCGCTTATAAGTCAACATTTATCAGCCGGAAATCGGAATTTTTAAGAATTGTTAATAAATCTGCATTATTTTGGATGGGTTTTTTGGTGATAATTCCGCCCCTTGCCAAATGCTCCGGAGTGTGAAAGTCGGAGCCGGAGACCATCAGCTTGCCGTTCTCTTTGGCCCACGCCAGCGCCTGGGCGTTGCGCCGATCGTCCGTCTTGCCGTTATACACCTCTACCCCGTCAATATTCTTCGGGTCCGTACGGCGAATACCCACACGGAAAGGGTGCGCCTGATAAATGAGAAAGCCGTTTTGCTCGCACAGGGCTTTGACCCCCGGCTCCCACACATTCATCAAATTACCGGCGTTCTTGATAAACGCCTCCGTCACGCCGTAGATCAGGTAGTCGTTGGCGGTCCAGTAGTGGCGCAGCTCCATACCCAGCAGCACAGTAAAGCCCTCCGGGGCCGCCGCCTTCATCCGCCGATAACCGGACAGGTAAAAATCCGCCGCCTTTTGGGGGCACGCCAGCCGGTGAATAGAAAAGGTCATGGGGCTGTAATGGTCCGTAACCACAATGCCGTTGTACCCGGCCTCCACATACATCTCCACAATCTTTTCCGGCTCCACCCGCCCGCAGCGGCTGACAGCGCCGGTGTGGCAATGCAGCTCATACTTATATTCCATAACCGTGCCTCCCCTCCATATCTAAAAAATATTATATGCCTTTTTGCCTCTGCCGTCAATCGTGCCGTCTTTACAAAAATCAAGGAATATGTTATACTTCTTTTAACTATTTTGGTGAAAAAAGGAGTAAAAATGAATAAAGAGAAGAAAAACGACTTTCTGTTCTCCGTGGTGATACCGGTCTACAAGGTGGAGGACTATGTAGAGGAGACCATTCAGTCCGTTTTGCAACAGACCATCGGGTTTGAAAAGCACATTCAAATGATCCTGGTCAACGACGGCTCGCCGGACAACAGCGGCGCCGTGTGCGAAAAATACCGGGATCTGTATCCGGAAAACATCCTGTATATTGAGCAGGAAAACCGGGGTGTCAGTGCCGCACGCAACAACGGGCTGCAATATGCCACCGGAAAATACATCAACTTTTTAGACTCGGACGACAAGTGGGAACCGGACGCGTTTGAACAGATTCTGCACTTTGCCGAGAGCTGTCCGAAAGCCCGGGTATTCTGTGGCCGTATGCGCTATTTTGAAGCCACCACCGCATTCCACCCACTGGACTACAAATTTGCAGAGAGCCGCTATATCGACCTGAATGACCCGGAGGAGACCTATGCCCTGCACCTGCACATCACCTCCTCGGTGCTGCGCACGGACTTTGCCAAAGCACTGCAATTTGTGGAGGGCATGACGCTTGGCGAGGACGCCCTGTACCTAAACAGCCAGATTCTCCGTGCAGGCGGGTATGCCGCCGTGCGAGAGGCGCGGTTGAACTACCGCCGCCGACTGGCCGGTTCCTCTGCCATTCAAAACAAGGAACAAAGCCAGCGCTTTTACAGCGAGACGGTGGAGAAATTCTACTTTCCGCTGATCGACCTGTCCACAAAATTATACGGCAAGGTGGTGCCCTACATTCAGTCCCTGCTGGTGTACGACATTGGCTGGCGGGTGCGCTACGGCCAGCCGGAGATCTTGACCGACGCCCAGTGGCAAACCTATTTGGACCAACTGCACCAAGCGCTGCAACCGGTGGAGGACGCCTGCATTCTCCGCAACCCGGTACACCGCAGCATCTTCCGCAAAGAGGCCATGCTACGACTCAAGCATGGACAAGAGGATGTTTTGACCGACCTAACCTATAACCCCAAGAACAAAAAGCTGTTCTTAAAGGGTGAAAAGGTAGTCCATATTCAAAAGAATACCAACAACTGCGAGATCTACAATGTGGAGCACAGGGGAGATCAACTGCTGGTGGAGGGGCGGATCCGCAAATGGATCGTAGACGCCCGCTGCACCACTAAATTCGTGTTGGCCTTTGCCGGCAAAGAGTACCCGGTGGAGCTGCGCATTTATCCCCACGACTGTGAGGAGACCATGTTCGGTGAGCGCTACCGGCACTATGAATTCTCTGTGCACATTCCCTTTGACAGTGCCTTTACCCCCGGGCAGACCCGCTGGGTGCGCCCCCGGCTGTACTTTGGAGACAGCAAGTGCGATGTGGGCACCGGCTACGGCGGGCGGCGGTTCCTGGCCACCAAGCTATGCGACTGTGCCTATCGCATGATCGACGGCTATGTGGTGCTGGCAACCCCCCAGGGGCTAAAGATTCAAAAGCCCAAGGATGAAAAAGCCACCCACCGTGCACTGGAACGCCGCTATCTGAAGTGGCTGTGGCACAACAAGCAAAAGCACATTGTATGGCTGCGGCTACTGTACTGGTTCCTGGCGCCCCGGCACAAAAAGCCCCTGTGGATCGTCAGCGACCGGGAGGAAGTAGCCGGTGATAACGGCGAGGCGTTCTTCCGTTTTTTGGCAAACGAACAGCCGGCGGATATTGACTATGCCTTTGTGATCAACAAAGGTTGCCCGGACGACAAGCGCATGGGCCGGTACGGGCGGGTGCTGCATTTTGGCACCCTGCGGTATAAACTGGCCTTTTTACTGGCAGATGTGATTCTGTCCTCCCAGGCCAACGACTTTATCCTCAATGCCTTTACCATTTGTGATAATCGCTATCTGCGGGATCTGATGCACTTTGACTTTGTCTTTTTGCAGCACGGGATCACTATGAACGACCTATCCAACTGGCTGCAAAAGCGCAATAAAAAAATCGACCTGTTTGTCACCTCTGCTCCGGCGGAGCAAAAATCCATCGTAGAGAGCAATTACGGACTGGAGCCGTCACAAGTGATCCTGACCGGTCTGCCCCGCTTTGACCGACTGGTCAGTGCCAAGGACCGGCGGCAAAAGCAGGTGCTGCTGATGCCCACCTGGCGCAAGGCCGTGCAGGATATGCTGCAAAGGGACCCGGAGCATGCAGCGGAGCTGCTGGCACAGACCGACTTTTACCGATTCTATAACAGTCTGATCCACCACCCTGCCCTGCTGCAAAAAATGCGGCAGCTGGGATACAGCGGCAAGTTCCTGCTGCACCCGATGATGCAGAACTACACCGGCTGCTTTACCGGCAACGATGTGTTCCAAATCGCCACGCCCACCGACTACCACCGTTTATTCACAGAGGGGGCGCTGCTGGTCACCGACTATTCCAGCACCTTCTTTGACTTTTGCTACCTGCAAAAGCCGGTGATCTACACCCAATTTGATGAAGAGACTTTCTTTGCCGGTCAAATGTACGACCGTGGGTACTTTGACTACAGGCGAGATGGATTTGGCCCGGTATGTACGGACCTGGACAGCACCGTGACCGCCATTTGCGCCGCACTGGACGCAGACTGTGCGTTGCAAGCGCCCTACACCGATCGGGTGGCCCACTTCTATGCCTACCACGACGACCAAAACGCCCGGCGTGTTTATGACGCAGTGCGCAGCTACCAAGCCAAAAAATAAAGCAAAAAGAAAAGACCTGAAAGGGCATACGCCTGTTCAGGTCTTTTTTTGTGTATCAATAGCCGTTGGATTTTAAGAACTGATAAATTCGGCGGCTGTTGTGGTTATCCCGGTAACGGAAATACTGCTTGGCCATTTTGCGGTACTTGGGCTTCATCTCAAAGCCCGCTGCCGCGTAGCTGTCCAGGCAGGGCACCAGGTCCTCAACCTGTGTAAACCGGTCGCCGGGCAGTTGGGTGGTCATATCCAAATACGAGCCGTGCACCTGGTTATACAGGTCATAGTCAAACTGGTAATACACCACCGGCTTATTTTGGTACAGCACATCCCAGCACACGCTGGAATAGTCTGTCACCAGCAGCTTGCAGCGCATCATCAGTTCATTCAGTGGCTGCTGTCCAAAAGGAATACAGGTGACCCGGGGACTGATCTTGTCCTTAAAATTATTCATATACCCGGCAAATTTGGGGTGCAGATAAAACACCAGACGGGTATGATTGCGCCGGAGCATCTCGTCCAGCGCCGGGTCCGTCAACAAAGCGGAATAATTTTTGTAGTAATCGCTTTGCAAGAAGGTGTCGTTGTCCACCTCCTCCAGCCAAGAGCGCCAAGTAGGCATCATCAGAATAAACGGATCGTCCGGTGTGGACTTGTCCTCCAGCACATCCCAGCGGGCAAAGCCGGTAATGGGCACATTCCCCGGCGCATAGCCAAACTCCCGCACCACAATGTCGTGCTCCGGGCGGGAGCAGGTGACAAAGTAGGTCATGGGGCTGCTGCCCTTTTTGCCAAACAGCTGGTCCACCCGCTTCATTGCCGTTACGCCATGCTGCAAAAACAGCTCTTTCTTTTTCTTAATTGCACGCCGCACAATACTGGGTTTGGATCGCCACACATACAAATGGGAGGTAGAGTCCGAGGAAATGCAAATGCGCATGGACAGAGTCAGCAGCATGTGCTTGAGACTCATAAAGGGCACCACCTGGCGGCCGTAACCGGCCACATTCTTGTAGTCCGGCTCCCGAGGGTCCATAATATAATAGATATGCCGCCGCTCTTTCTCCGGCAGGTGCTCCATACAGTATTTGAAGAAATAGTAGCTGTTGTCCTGGGCGGTCTTACAGAACTTCTCATACACCACCCAGTTCTTTTGCCGCTGCCAAAGAGGACGGAACAACAAATACAGTGTATAGGCAGTAATCTCCCGCAGGCGCACCGCCGCCGTGTCGTACTCGCACAAAGGGCGATAACAGTAGCACAGCACACCATTTTTGCCAAAATACGGGAACAAAATATGCCCGCTGCCGGCGTTTGCCTGGCAGTTGGTAAAAAAGAGCTTCCACTTCAGCCCCGGGTCAGCGCACCGCAGCTTGATCCGGTGGGTACAGCCGTACTGCTTCACCTCCAGGCGAATATCCCAGTACACTTCCTTTAAGGGCAACTGTGCATTCAAGGGTAGGGTCAGCTGCACCCGGCAGCCATCCCCCGCCGCTGTGGTGCGGCAGTCCAGGGGGATTTCAATCTTCTCCGTTAAAGAGCGATAAATCAGTTTGGCGCCTTGCACCTGCTCGCCGGCAGTATGGCGCAAATGCAGCCGAATTTGGCACACATGGCCCTTGCAGGACAACCCGGTAATGGGCGCTGACACCGGCATGCTCTCCAAGATCACATCCGGCGTGCACAGCAGCGCACTGAGATAGCCGGTATTGGGATCCAAATACGGCAGCAGCGCCATGGAGGTGGGCTGCGGGGTCAGATCCCGCTGAGCAAACTGGTCCCGCAGCACCGAATCCACACTGTCGCGCATTCTTTGCAGCTGCACTTCTCCGTACCCGGCAGGCAGGCCGAATGTATCCACATAGGGATTATAATAGTACCCCTCGCTGTCAAATTGATTGCTTTCTCGCTTGGCAGCAGCGTACTTATCTGCGTCGGTAAATACCAACATTTGGGTGCGACCGTCGGCGGTGCGCTCACCTACCAAGCCAAACAGACAGCGCCCCCGGTTATACAGATCCAGGCCCTCGATCACCGATCGCACATCGTACTGCACGGTAGAGCCGCTGTTTGCAGGCAAGTCCGCAAGAGACAGTATTGCCAGCTTGTCACTGAGCAGCACCGCCTGCCGGGGCACAAAGTCCGCCGGGCAGGTGTAATCCACCCGGTAGCAGCCGTCCTTGCCGCCGCAGGCAGTCATCCCCGCCGGGCGCAAAGTCGCCGGGTCTGCGGCACAACCTACGGCAAAACAGCCGTAATCCCGCCGATAGTCCCCGTCCAACTGCAAATTGGGAAAGGTGCGCTGCATATCCCGCCGCCGCACCCGCCGCCGCACCGCGCCCACGCCCAGATGGCAAAGCAGGTCCTCCACATAAGTGCGCGGGGTGGTCATGGTGGTAATCACATAAGTAAATTTGTCGTTAAATTCGTCGTGGAGCAAGGGGCTGATGTCCCGCTTGAACCACTTGCGCTCCAGCAGCGCCACCGTGTGGTCGTCCGCCAGGCGCGCCAGGGTCTCCAGATCCGGACGACCGTTCAACGCCCGGGGATACAGCACCTGCCAGGTTTTCTCTTTGTTCTTGCCGTAGTCGATCACTTCCAGATCGCCGGAGTCGCCGGTAAAGGCCAATTTAAGCAGCTTTTCGCTAATATCCGGGCTATCGTACTTTAAGAAAGTGCGGGAGTAGTCCGTGTCGCTGTAATCGTCCGCCAGGCATTCACCGTCCCGCAGACAGCGGCCCAGTTCCTTGGCCGAGGTGATCTTGCGGAAAGGCAGGTCCTGCACATCCAGGTACATTCCCCTGTCCGCGGTGTATTCCTTGTAGTCGTAGATAAACAGGATAATGGGCTTCTTGGTTAAGGAAAAGTCAAAGAACACGCTGGAGTAATCGGTGATCAGCGCATCTGCACAATTCAAGAACTCATAGTTACTCACCTGCCGGGGGAAGGGGCGGATATGCCGATACTTGCCCAGCTGGATCGCATCGTGCAAAATGGGGTGAAAGTTGACAAACAGCAGCTGCGCATCGGTCATGCTCTTGTCCAGCACAGAGAGCATGGCGTGCACCTGAGCGGCGTACTCACTAGTGTCCACATCCCGGTTGCTGGTGCCCCGCCAGGTGGGCATATAAGCATAAACGGTCTTGTCCTCCAAGCCCAGCTGCCGGCGCAGGGCAACGCCTTTCTCCGGCTCCATAAACACCTTGTTGCGGGGATAACCGGCCATCACCACCTTGCCGGTATACAACGGCTCCAAATTGTAATCCCGTAGGATCACATCCCGGGTAAAGGCGTTGGGCTGGGTCAGGTAGTCCGCTTGCAGAAAATTGTGCTGCACATTGTACATGGACTCAATGCCCATGCGCATTTGCTTACCCAGGGTCTTCAGCGGGGTGCCGTGCCAAGTCTGCATATACACCTGCCCGGGTCGCTTAATGAAGTAAATGGGCAGCGACGCATTGGAAAAAATATGCTGGGCGCAAGCCAAAATGTGGGTGTAGCGGAAGGAGGTCACATCCACCAGCTCCACTTGCAGTCCCGCCGCGTCCACAAAAGCTTGGTGCTTCTTTTTATCCTCTGTGGCATAAAACACCCGATATTGCCCAGGATACAAACGGGCAATTTCTTGCGCCAGCACCAGCCCGGAGTCGGACACCGTTTGGCCGTGGAAGGACTCGATGAGCACCCACTTGGGACGCAGACGGCAGTATTTTGAAAAAAAGCCATAATAAAACTTGCGCTTGGGGGTCTTGCTGACCAAACGACACAGCCGCTTCTTGATCGCTTTTAATTTTTTTCGAATTCCAGCCATAATTTCTCCTGTTTTCTACCACTTCTAAAAGCCACAAAACCCCGCCGAAAATCGGCAGGGCATATAATCAAGTCTGTTATTTTTTTTGGTCCCGACCGGGGGCGCCATCCGGCTCGTCCGGCAGCTGATCTACGCCACCCACCGCCTCTTGCAGACCCAGGTCCTCTTTGATCTGAGAAGTGGAAATACCCGGTGTGCGATCCAAAAACACCAGCTCACAGTAGTCCTTCAAATAATCGAACTTGTCGCTGCCTTTCCAGTCGCCGCCCATGACCACTGTATCAATATGGTATTCCTGCACATCGTGGATCTTTTGCTCCCAGCTGTTCTCCGGGATCACCAGATCCACATAGCGAATGGCCTCCAGCATCTTCTTGCGGGTCTCATAGGTGTGGTAAGCCTTTTTGCCCTTTTCGGCGTTAAATTCATCTGTAGAAAGCGCCACCACCAGGTAATCGCCCATAGCCTTTGCCCGCTGCAACAGCCGAATATGACCGTAATGGAGCAGATCAAAGGTGCCGTATGTTAAAATCCGTTTCATCTGATTCTCCTGCCTTTTCTAAAAGAACAATCTTTTTAATTATTAAACCACATTTGCACCGTCTCTGTCAAGCACCACACGCTCTACCACACGCTGTGCGGCGTGGCCGTCGTCCAAATAATTAAAGCGGGCGTTAAAGGCAGCATATTTCTCCGCATACCGGGACTTGTCCGCCTCTACGGCGTGCAGCGCCCGGTGTAGATCCGCCTGCGTTTCCACAATCGGGCCTGGCAAACAATCCAAATCAATATAAAATCCACGAATTTCACCTGCATAACTGGCCAGATCGTACATATAAAATAGCATAGGCCGGTGCAGATTCGCATAGTCAAAAAACACAGAGCTGTAATCGGTAATGAGCACATCTGCCACCACATACAGCCGGTTAATATCCGTCACGCCACAGGCGTCGTACACGAAGCCCTTGTATTTCTTAAAATCAAAAGAATTGGCCACCAAATAGTGGGCACGGAACAAGATCACATAATCGTCACCGAATTCCCGGCGCAGGGCGTCAAAATCCATGTGGGTGCGGTACACATAGCCCAATTTGGCGTCATGCTGATTGTCCCGCCATGTGGGCGCATAGAGAATGACTTTTTTATCCATCGGCAGTCCCAATTCCCTTTTGATTTGCGCCTCATCCTCCGGCGTATGGTTAATCAAAAAGTCATTGCGCGGATAGCCCGCCTCCAGCACCGTGTCCGCCTTGCCCACCGCCTGCAAATTCCAGGCGGAAATGAACTTCTCCGCCGCAAAGGCAGAGGGTGCCAAAATATACTTAAACTTCTCTGCATCCACCTTGTATTTTTGGCGAATTTCCTCTTTGGAATTCATAGCATTGTCAGAAATGGAAATATCGTATCCTAAGCGCTTTAGGGGCGTACCGTGCCAAAGCTGCACATACACCTGGTCGTCCTTTGGATAAATATGGTCTGCAATCCGATAGTTAAAAAACCAATACTTTGCCCGAGCGCAAGCTTCCTCATAAGCCGGGGTGTTTACGGTAACCATATAGGTATTGGGATGATCCAGCACATATGTGAATTTCTTCGGTTCCCGAAAAGCCCACACAAAAGTGTAATCCGCAAAGCGAGGATCGCTGCACATATATTCATAAATGGCCTTGGGGCTGTCGCTGTACCCCCTGCCGTCAAAGGTAGAAAAAAGCACCACCTTGGGATCCGTTGCAATATGTGCCGTGCGCTTTTGGTAACCGCCCATACGCTCATCCAGCAAAATTCGACGGCTGGCCTTGCGAAAAACAGCGCTGCGCTTGGCCACGTCAATGGCCACTTTTTTGATTTTTTTGAACGCTGCTGCACGCCAATTACGCTTATGGGGCGCATACAGCAGTTCTAAATTGTCCGTGTTATACCAAGCCATGGCTTCCTCTTCACTTTCACAGAGTCTATATACAATATTATAAATAGATAGCGAATAATGTCAATATTCTTTCTGAAAAAGGCAAATCCGGCGCCGGCGAATATAGACAAATTATGCAGTTTATGCTACTATAAAGAGCAGAGATTTTTTGCAACTTCCACATAGGCGGAGAAAAATATGACCAAACCCACTGTTACAATTGAACGCTGCCAACAGATCGGCCATCAGCTGAATCTGCAAGTGACCCTCACCTGTCCGGTGCCCCCGGTGTATCCCAAACTCAGCGTCGTCTTTACCTGCGGCGAACGCACCCGGATCATTCCCATGGCATTTACCGACAGCGACGGTACCACGCTGCGCGCCCAAAAAACCGTGGAGCTGGCCTATGTGTTTTACGAGCCGCCGGTGGGGCAGCCCATGGGCGTCACTTTTCTTTATAACGACGGCGTCCACGGCTATCAGCCGGTGGAACCGGACCAACCGTACCAAGTGACCTGTCCGCCCCGCCGGGCGCTGCGCCACTTTATCCACAGCAGCAAAAAAGAGAAGTTGAAACAGTTGGCGGGGGCTTGCTTCTCGCTGCTGGCGCTGCCCTATCGACACTGCAAGGTGCAACCCAAGCAAGTGACGTTCCTTTCCAACCGCTCCGATCGATTGTCCGGCAATATTAAATCCGTCTTTTTGGAGATGACCAAGGTACCGGGAGTGGAGATTACCGTCCTGTGCCACAAGGGCAACCTGCTTCACAGCCTGCCGGTGCTGCGCCAATTTCTGCGCCTGTATGCCACGTCGCAGGTGGTGTTTGTAGACGACTATTATCACCTGCTGTCTTATGTAAAGAAAAAACCAGAGGTGCAGCTGGTGCAATTGTGGCACGCCTGCGGTGCCTTTAAAACCTTTGGCTACTCCCGCCAGGGAGAGCAGGCACTGCCCCAAGGCTCGCCCAATCACCGGCAGTACGACTACGCGATTGTCAGCTCTCAACAGGTGTGCCCCTGCTATGCAGAAGGCTTTGGCATTGATTTGCAAAAGGTATTACCCCTGGGCTCACCTCGGTGCGACCGCTTTGCCGATGACCGATACAAGGCGGCCTTTACCAAGCGCTTTTATGCGGAAAATCCCCAATTAGCAGACAAAAAGATCGTGTTGTTCGCGCCCACCTTTCGAGGCGGCGGTCAAGGCAACTGCTACTATCCGCTGGAGAAATTCCGCCCGGACGATCTGCTAGATGCCCTGCCGGAGGACACGGTGCTGGCAACGAAAATGCACCCTTATCTAACCGAACGCCCCACCTGCCAAAGGGCAGAGAACGCCAACCGGTTTATTGATCTGACAGATCGGTACGATGTGAACGACCTGCTGTTTGTCAGCAGCGTGCTAATCACCGACTATTCCAGCGTGGTGTACGAGGCGTCTATTTTGAACCTGCCCATGCTGTTCTATGCCTTCGATTTAGAAAGCTATTGCAAGGAGCGGGACTTTTACTGCGACTACGCCTCCTTTGTGCCCGGGCGCATTGTGCGCACCATGGAGGAACTGACCCACGCCCTGCAAACGGAGGATTACCAGCAAGAGAAAGTGGCGCCCTTCTATACTCGCAATTTTGACGATACCGCCGGAAAAGCCACCCAAAATGTGGTGCACTTTGCCAAAGAGCTGCTGCATATTCCCACGGATCACCTACCCCTATAAATTCCCAGTAACGGAGACTGTTCATGTTTAACTGCAAAATGATTATCAACCGCCTGCATATTGAGGACGCTCGTATGGAGATCGGGGTGGCCATCAACTGCCCCTTTGATGTGGATGTTTCCTCTCCCAAAGCGCGAATCCTGTTTGAATGTGACGGACAGACCCGCCGCCTGCCCCTGCGGGTGGTCAACTACTTTCGCCAAAAGCAGGAGGGGAGCTGCATTGTGGTATGCAACTATACCTATCTGCTGGACCAGATCTTTTACCGCTTCCAGCCGGAAAGTCCGGTGACCGTCACCATTGACTTTGAGTACGGCCGCCACACGGTGCAAGCGCTGCCCTTTACCGTGTCTACCAATGTGCTCCACGAGAACCCGGGTTTGGAACTGCCGGAGGAATACATGGAGTACGAGTGCTTTGACGGCGCAGCGGTATTTGACGCACCGGACAATGAGTATGTTCCCCCGGCACAAACCGGAAACCGCACCTACACCTTCGACTTTGACTGCGAAAACAGCGCCATTCTCCTTTTCTCGGAAAAAAAGAAAAACGGAGATCGACCCTTTGTGCAGCGCAGCCGTGTGCTGGTGCCCCTGTTGCGGTTTATCGATTTTGCCCTGCGTTGCCTGCTTGCCCTGCTTTTGCTGCCGCTGTTTCTGTTTGACGGCATTTTGGCCGGGCTGGATATTGTGCCCCGGCGCAAAACCGCACCCATTGAGGGTGTGGGCAAAAACATTTTTGTGCAGTTTAAGATCAATGTGTCTTCCTTTATTAAAACCAGCTTTAAGCGTGCCAATTTTGTGGAGAACATTCGCCGCCCGGTGTATGCCATCTACAACGCCTATTATAAGCTGCTGTGCAAAAAGGAAGTCGTGCCCAATCGGGTCACCTTTATGTCCGGCCGACGGGACACCCTGGGCGGCAACCCGGAGTTCGTCTATAACCAAATCAAAGACGACCCGAATATTGATTTTCAGTTTTTGCTGTTCTCCGACCCTAACGGCCACTATAAAGCTAAAAATATGTTCCGCTTTGTCAAGCTGTACGCCTCCTCCAAGGTGGTGATCGTGGATGATTACTTCCGCCTGCTGAATATGGTGGACAAGCGCCCGGAAGTGAAGCTGATGCAGTTGTGGCACGCCTGCGGTGCCTTTAAGACCTTTGGCTTTACCCGCCTGGGCAAGGCAGGCGGCCCCAAGCAAACAGACCCCAACCACCGCATGTACGATGTGGCCATTGTCTCCTCTGCAGAGATCGCCAAGCATTACGCCGAGGGCTTCGGCCTGTCCGATGACAAGGTGTTGGCCACCGGCATTCCCAGAACAGATATATTTATGGACCCACAATATGCCCAAACGGTGCAGGATGGGTTCTATACCAAGTATCCCCAGCTACGGGACAAGCGCATCATCCTCTTTGCCCCCACCTTTCGAGGCAACGGCCAAATGAGCGCCTACTACCCGGCAGACGCCTTCCATGTGGACGAGTTTATGGAAGCTTTGCCGGCAGATACGGCACTGCTGATCAAGTACCACCCCTTCTGCCCGGAGCGCCCGGTGATCCCGGAAGGCTACAAGGATCGGGTGCTGGATCTGTCCGACGAGGACGAGCTCAACGACCTGCTGTTCGTCACCGATCTGCTGATCACCGACTACTCCAGTGTGGTGTTTGAGGCGTCGCTGCTGGATATTCCCATGCTGTTTTATGCCTTCGATCTGTTTGACTACATCAGTAAGCGGGATTTCTATTATGATTTTGAGAGCTTTGTGCCCGGCAAAATCGTCTTTTCTCAGCGAGAATTGACAGAGGCCATCGTCGCCGGCGACTTTGAGAGCGAGAAAGTACCGCCCTTTAAGGCCAAGTTCTTTGACCACTTGGACGGCCGCTCCAGCCGCCGCGTGGCAGACCTGATCCTGCGTTTCATCGGTGAGGAAGCGTAAAAAGCATACACCTTTACCCTCGGCTGTACAGCCGGGGATTTTTTTTGCCGTAAATTGGAAAAAAAGGTGATACAAAACTTGGGTATTGCACGGCAAAACAAGTACAGAATAATAGGGAGATATTAACAACAAAGGAGATTAAAATATGAAAGCAACCGGTATCGTAAGAAGAATTGACGACTTGGGGCGCATTGTGATTCCCAAGGAGATCCGCCGCTCGTTCCGCATCAAGGAGGGCGACCCCCATCATAAAACGTTGACACCGTTTGAAAAGTACTGTATTGCAATGCTTCGCTTCGCCGAACGCTGCATTTACAAATAAATCAAACGGAGGAAAAGACAATGACAATTTACGAAAAACAAGGCGGTACATATCGCAAGGTGGGAGATTATCGCTTGCCAAATCTCAAACTCAACACAGAGCAAAACGCCCAAATAGGCGTGTGGGGAATGAGGCACAAGCGATACTTGAAACAACGTCACAAAGTGATTTATTACAATCTTTTGACGGCAGGCATACTTAATTCATATCTTGCCGAAATCGACCAAAGAGCAAAATTGCTATTCGACGAAACAGTAAAATCACTTGCCAAAAAGGAAAATGTTACCGAAAAACTCAAAGAAACCGATATGATGTTGTGGGTGCAAAAGATGAATAATATCCGCAACCGAGCAGCGGAAATTGTGAATGGTGAAGTGATATACCACATCTAAATTACTTAAAGAAGAGTATCGTTTTGATATTCTTCTTTTTTCATTTGCTGTTAAATCTAAAATGTAGTATAATAAAAATATTGATTCAACATCTAAAGGGTGATAGTTTGAATACAAAGAGTAATATGATAATTGCAAACGGAAGAATAGTTACTCCTGATATAAAGTTTTGTAATTATAACAACACAACTCATAAGTACGATATAATTTTTAATAACGGTAAAGTGTACAGTTACAACTATAATAATGTTACTTGGTTAAAAAAACCTATCGCTATTAATCCTAATACCGTTAAAATAACTCACGGTGAAAATGAATTATTTAACATTGAAGCAATCTACTTATTTGAAAATTCATACAGAAATTATTATCATATTTGTTTTGACAATGGTAAGGAAAGTGATTACTTAGGTTCTGATTTACAAATTGACCATTCTTGTTTAGATAATAGCACCGTTAAAAGTGTTCTTGAATATTTCAAACAAATAGCTGATTTAGCTGAGTTAAAGGCTGATGACGGAACTAAACTACTTTCAAAACAATATGAGAAAATTGACTATTTATCAACTGACTCGGCATTAGCTTCATACTTATCTCCAAACGATTTCAGTTTGAATAGCTTTAATAAAAATATAATCCCTATTTTTCCTTTTGGTTGTAATGCAAGTCAGTATAAAGCTGTAAAAAATGCTTTAGAAAATCAAGTTAGTGTAATTGAGGGACCACCGGGTACAGGAAAAACACAGACAATTCTAAATATCATTGCTAACCTACTTGTTGACGGAAAATCTGTTCAGATTGTATCAAATAACAATTCCGCAACACTTAATGTATTTGAAAAGCTAAATTCGGATAAGTATAACCTTGGTTTTCTTGTTGCTCCTTTGGGCAGTTCTAAAAATAAAAACGAATTTATTAAATCCCAAATGTATGAATATCCAAACATTTCATCTTGGAAGAGTGACGAAAATATTTCTTTGCAGCAAGTACAGGAATGTTCAAATGAGCTTAAGGATATATTTGAAAAACAAGAAAGATTGGCAAATGCCCGAATTGAACTTCAAAACCTTACAGTCGAAAAAGAACATTTTGATGTTTATATTTCTGAAACAACTACCGAAAATGAAGTTCGTATAAAGAAAAATATTAAATCTTTTGACTTAATGACTTTATGGCAAGAGTGCTTATATATAGCTGAAAAAGAAAGCAAAATTTCTTTTTGGTTTAAGCTAAAAGGACTTCTAAAATACAGAATTTTTGATTGGAAGTTTTATGACCAAGACATCTCAAAAATTATAACTGCCTTTCAAAAAATGTACTACACTTGTAAAGGCCAAGAATTAACCAATGAAATATCTTCCCTTGAAAACGAATTGAAAGTAAAAAAGGCATATGACTTAATGACTAAATTGACTGATATGTCAATGAGTTTTCTCAAAAACAAATTATTTTTAAAATACGGAAATTCAAAAAGAAGAAAGAAATTTTCAATCGATGATCTTTGGAAAAATCCACAGGAATTTCTTAATGAATATCCTATAGTATTAAGCACAACATTTTCTTCAAGGAGTTCACTTGGCAAAAACGCAAAATTTGATTATATAATAATGGACGAAGCGTCTCAGGTTGATGTCACAACCGGAGCATTAGCTCTATCGTGTGCAAAGAATGCGGTAATAGTGGGTGATACAAAACAGTTGCCGAATGTTATCACAGAAGACATCAAAAATCGAGCGAATTCTATATTCGAATCTTTTAATATTTCAAGTTCATACAATTATACTGAAAATAGCTTTCTTCAATCAATTTGCAGAGCTATTCCTAATGTCTCTAATACACTTCTTCGTGAACATTACCGTTGCCATCCTAAAATTATTAACTTTTGTAATGAAAAATTTTATGGTGGCAATCTTGTTATAATGACAAAAGATAACGGTGAAAACGATGTTCTTTCTGTTATAAAAACAGTTGAAGGAAAACACACAAGAGAGCGGATGAATCTGCGACAGATTGAAGTTGTTAAAGATGAAGTGCTTCCGAAACTAAATTTTGAATCAAAAGAAATCGGTATTATTGCACCATACAATAATCAAGTTAATAAACTGAAAAGTGAAATTGATAATCAACAAATTGATATTGCAACCATACACAAATTTCAGGGCAGAGAAAAGGATGCAATAATTATTACAACTGTTGATGATGAAGTGACTGAATTTTCTGATGATCCTTTTATGCTTAATGTTGCAGTTTCCCGTGCAAAAAAAGAGCTTTGTCTTGTTGTTTCAGGCAACAAACAACCGAATGATAGCAATATCGGTGATTTGGTTTCATACATTGAATACAACAATTTCACAGTTACGGAAAGCAAAATTTATTCAGTTTTTGATTTTCTTTATACTGATTATACCAAGAGTCGATTTGAGTTTTTGCAAAAGCACAAACGAATTTCAGAATACGATTCTGAAAATTTAATGTTTGCTCTTATCGAAAATGTACTCGAAGAACAAGATTTAATTGGTTTAAGTGTGATATGTCATCAACCGTTAAATATGTTAATCCGTGACCCACAGTTGTTAAATGATGAAGAGTGCAAGTATGCAATGAATAGTGCTACACACTTGGATTTTCTGATATACAGCAGGATTAGTAAGAAGCCCGTTTTAGCTGTTGAAGTTGATGGTTATCATTATCATAAGGCTGGAACAAAACAAGCAGAGCGAGATTTATTGAAGAATCACATTTTAGATTTGTATAAAATTCCTTATGTCCGTTTTGCTACAAACGGAAGCCGAGAGAAAGAAATCTTGACCGAAAAACTTAAACAACTGTCTTAGAAAAAACTAAAAAATTTCAGTTTTAAATTTACTATATAGCTATATAAAAGTTTAAAGGCGAGAGCAGAAATGCCCTCGCCTTTGTTGTGTAATGTAGAATTTAAAATGCGTGTGTAATCTTAGCGAGCAGACCATTTATACTCCCATAGTCGTAAAACGGTAAAACTGCCTCGCCCGTGTAAACTTAGCGAGCAGTGTATTTGTACTCCCACCGTCGCCAAATACCTCGTTAGGGACACCCTAAGACCTGAGTGTTTTAGAAAATTATGTTTAAAATATAAGTCTTTCCCCAAATTTAGATATAACTTCATCACTATCTTTTCCTGAGATAATTTTACCTGTCGCCTTTTCGATAGCATCAAGTAATAACTTTGCTCTTAAAACAATGTGCTTTTCAAAGTCGTTTGACCTTGCTGCACTAACATCTATAAGATGAGTTTGTAAATAATCGTTCAAAGAATTATAATCAACTTGTCCTTTTTCTTCAATCTTTTTTAGATATTCACTCGGTGCTACTCCACCAATCTCTCTATTAGTAGAGTAAGAAATAGGTGTTTTGTTTACAACTGAATTCCATTTTTCTTTAGATAGATTATTCTTTTCGCAATAACTTCTTGGAAAAATATGATGAATGTCAATGTTTTCAGATTTGTATACTGTAAAATCCATTTCTCGACCACTAATGAAGTCTTTGCAATGGTTCTTAAGTATTAATGCCATTATACCTTTATAGGCAGCCGATTGCCTCGATTGTAAAGTGAGTAATCTTGTAGGATTGAAATAAGATTACTGAATTGTCTTAGGTACATTTCCATTATTTTCAATCCAATTCATAACACCAACTACATCATTAACATACCTCGTTTCGTTTGCTCCACCATAAAGTTCGCCAAAAACACCACACCAGTACCATTGCCTAATTTTATTTTTAATATTGGTGACTTTTATGCGATTCCCATTAGACAATAATGTACATAGAGCAGCAAGCGGAATTAGTTGTGTTGAATAAGGCAGGTCTTTATTTGAAAAAACTCTTTCTTCCTGCAATATTTTTTCTGCTTCAACAAACCCCTCAGATAACGCATCTGCAAAATTATTATAATCTTTCAAAGATAGATTTAATACATCTTTCTTTTTACAACTAACTGTACCGCCTTTCTTATATGTTGAAAGCAAAGTACAAGCTGTTAAAAAGTCTGTTGCTGTTATACAAGATAACAAATCTCCATCAAAATATTTTGCTTTTCTTTCTTCCCAATCTTTTCTTAGTTCAAAATCGTCCATTGCAAAAATTGCAGTAACTAATTCAAAAACAGTAAGAGAAACGCCACCGGTGTTTACATTTTCAAAAACTTGGCATACCGCTTCTTTGGGTGTATCTTTGCCCAAACTTATCACAGGAATTTTATACTGTAATGTTTGCATAATGATTTTCTTATTGAATTCCGTAAATTCTTTAATGATTTCCTGATTGTAGTTGTAAAAAGCATAATATTCATTTTGCCAATTTTGTTCTTCCGGAAAATCAAGAATTAAGTTAAGAGGAAACATTTTATTCTCAAATTCTTTTGTCCTATCTGACAAATCTAATTCAATATCCCTGCCGAAATTTGAAGTGATAATTCTTGTTTCTGGAACTGAAAATATTGCATCTACTCTATCACAATTAGGATCACATGCCTTTTTAATATCTATATAGTAATAGCGGAATATTTTCTTACCTTTGTCAGTTCTTGTATGTACAGCGTTTCTACTGTAAAGAGATGAATAAATTGATGTTAATCTTTGCTGTCCGTCAAGTATCAATTCTGTTGGGATTACATCAGTAGCGGTGACACCCTCAATTACTCTATATTTAAACCTAATATTATCATTGCCATATTCCAAAAACATTGCAGCACCAACTGGATAATTATTTGTAATGCTTGCAATAAGTGCTTTTATACGCCCATCTTCCCACACCCAGCCTCGTTGAAAATCTGGTAACTGTATTGCACCTTTATTTATAGATATCATTAACTCTGAAATTGGTCTATCATTTGTTTGCATTGTGTTACTCCTTACTTAGCATACTTCTTGAAATTCTCTGCCTGCTCAAGAACTTCCTTGTAAACATCATCAA